>Ga0066255_1001511_pt1 | contig 20205 bp, 23 predicted proteins | sample ThiBiot_750_biof_FD_71148 | JGI IMG/M metagenome (GOLD analysis project Ga0066255, IMG submission 71148) | Wastewater bioreactor microbial communities from Cape Town, South Africa - Thiocy_expt_750_biof (version 2) | ecosystem: Engineered > Bioreactor > Thiocyanate-remediating >... | reverse complement strand
GCCGCCTCATCGGCGTTCAGACTCTACCGTTCTGGCCTGGTCTGAACATACAAGCCGGCTGCGCCACCCTTTCTCGAAGGGCTTCGGTCGCGGGCCGCGCGACGTCGGCCGGCATGCGCGTGCGTCGCCCCGGACCGTAAGGGCGGAACGCCCTGCGCGACTTTCCAGGAGGTCTTGATCGAAGAGGCCGTCATGCTGCCTGATTCTGCATTGCCCGCACGCAGCCTGCGTCCCGGGGTTTCGCTGGTCCAGACTTCGCTCGGTCCGACCGCTCGGGTGACACCCGACTCGCCGGCATCGACCGTCATGACCGACCTCAGGCAAGTCAGGGCCGTGACCGTCAATCCGACGACCGCGCTGCGACAGGCCGAGCAGTCCATGATTCACCAGCACGTGCACCTGCTCTTCGTCGTCAGCGACATGCCGTCGCTGCAGGGCCTCATCACGTCGACCGACCTGCGCGGAGACCGCGTGATGCGCGCCGTCGAGGAACGCAACCTGCGCTACGAGGACTTGTGCGTGGCCGACGTGATGACACCCCTGTCGATGCTCGATGCGATCGATTGCGCCCAGCTGAAGGCGGCGCGCGTGAGCAACGTGGTCGCAACGCTGCGCAAGCACCGCAGGAACCACCTGCTCGTCATCGAGGCCGCTTCCGGCGGCGAACCGGAGCGCGTGCGCGGGGTGATCTCGCGTGCTCAGGTCGAGCGGCAACTGGGCACCGTGATCGAGGCATCGGGGCCCGAGAGCGACCTCGCCGAGATCGGACAGGCCTTGTCCTGAGCTCGTCCGGCTCGATCGCACGGCCGCCTACCCTTCGGCAGCCGTGAGGCGTCCGTGCGTGCCGAACATGGTGTCCATGTCGACCGTCGAACGCCGGCCCACGCCTTCGCCGCTGCGGGCCAGCCACGTCGTCGCCGATTCGCGCCCCGCATCGCGAAGCCGTTCGAGGAACGGCTCGTGGGCGAGGATGCGCGTGCTCGCGTCGAGGCCGGAAAGCAGCGGCTGCGCGTCGATCACATGGAATCGACTGGCGAGCAGGCGGCGCTCGAGATTCCCGCGCAGCAGGGCGCGGCCGCGCGCCATCTCGCGCGCCAGCGCGAGCAGGCGCATCTCGCACAGGAATGCGCTGTTGAAGCCGAAGTCGGCCGTGCGCTGGCGGATGTCTTCGGCGGTTCGCGCGGTCTGCGCGTGGGCGCGCTGGGCCAGGAGCACCAGAAGGATGTCGTCGCTGCGACACGACCGGATCAACGGAAAGACCGCCGGGTTCGCCGAGTAGCCGCCGTCCCAGTATGGCTCGCCATCGATGACGATCGCATGATGAAGCATCGGCAGGCACGCGGAAGCCAGCAACGCGTCGGCGGAAACGTCGTGATTGCTGAACAGCCGCAACTGCCCGCTGTCCGCATGCGTAGCCGCCACGAACAACCGTACCTGACTCGCATCGCGGATGCGCTCGAAATCGAAAAGCTCCTCGACGATGCTGCGCAGCGGGTTGATGTCGAGCGGGTTGAACTGGTACGGCGAGAACCACTGCGACCACAGCAGCATCATGTTCACGCCGCGCGACGAATCGGAACCGCCGGCCGAGACGGCAGACCCGACCTCGCCGGGCAGGGCGCGCCCCACGCGGGACCAGAAGCGTGCCAGCGTCTCGCGTGCATGGTCGTTGCCGCCGCGCGCGAGCCCGTGAGCCACGGCGACCGCGTTCATCGCGCCGGCACTGGATCCGCTCAGACCGTCGAAGCAGAAGCGGCCGTCCTCGAGCAAGGCGTCGAGCACGCCCCACGTGAAAGCGCCGTGGGCGCCTCCGCCCTGCAGGGCGAGGCTCAGCGCGCGATGCGGGTCCGGGCGACGAAAAAGCAAGTGCGCCTCCGATTGCTGCGATGCAGCAATCGTCTCACCAGCGTGCGTTCCCAGGCAAGTCAAGACAGCCTGGCGTTTTCGTCAGGGAGCCTCCCGGAAGTCCAACCCGGCACGATGTGCCCCGGACATCGTCAACCGTGGCCGCCCATCAACAGGGCGGGCAGCCACAACGCGATGGCCGGCACGTAGGTGATCAGCAGCAGCAGCACGATCAGCGCGAGCATGAACGGCGTCGCCTCGCGGAAGACCGCCGCGAGCGGCGCGCCGGCGATCTGCGCCGTCAGGAAGGTGACCACGCCGGAGGGCGGCGTCAGCTGCCCGATCATCAGGTTGAGCACGACCACCACCCCGAGGTGGATGAGATCGATGTGGTAGGCGTTGGCCAGCGGCACCAGCAGCGGCACCATGGTGACCAGCGCCACCGGCGGCTCGAGCGCCAGCCCCCAGATCAGGAAGAAGACGTTGATGACCATCAGCATCACCCAGCGGCTGTCGGTGAGCGAGGTGAAGAACGTCACCAGCGTGTCGCCGATCGCCATGTTGGCGACCAGCCACGAGAACGTGCCCGAAGCCGCGACCATCAGCAGGATCAGCCCCGAGCTGATCGTCGATTCGCACACCACCCGCCACAGGTCCGCCAGCCGCATTTCCCGATACACGAACAGCCCGACCACGGCGGCATAGACGACCGCGATCACGCCGGCCTCGGTCGGCGTCACCACGCCGGCGACGATGCCGCCGAGGATGATCACCGGCATCATCAGCGCGAAGATCGCATCGCGCAGCGTGGAGAACACGCGTGCGATGGTGGCCCGCGGGGAGAACGGGAAATCGCGGCGCCGCGCGATCACGCTCGCGGCCGCCAGCAGCCACACGCCCATCAGCACGCCGGGGATCGCGCCGGCGAGGAACAGCTCGCCCACCGAGGTCTCGGTGACCAGCGCGTAGACCACGAAGGCGATCGACGGCGGGATCACCGGCCCCATCGTGGAGGCCGCCGCGACCACCGCGGCCGCGTACTCGGCCGGATACTTCTGGGCCTTCATCGCCGGGATCAGCGCGCCGCCGATCGCCGACGCATCGGCGACGGCCGAGCCGGACACTCCGGAGAACACCATGCTCGCGATGATCGCGACATGCGACAGCCCGCCGCGAATGTGGCCGACCAGCGCCGCGGCGAAGGCGAGCAGCCGCCGCGTGATGCCGCCGGTGTTCATCAGCTCGCCGGCAAGGAAGAAGAAGGGGATCGCCAGGAAGGCGAACGAGTCGATGCCCTGGATCAGCGTCGAGGCCAGGACGTTGAACGGCACCTGCCCGCCCATCGCCAGGATGAACGACAGCGACGCCAGCCCCATCGCGAAGAACACCGGCACCCCCAGCGCCAGCAGCGCCAGGAACGCCCCCATCAGGATGCAGAAGGGCAGGAGCTGCTGCAGCATCACGGCCTCTCGCGCGCCAGCCTGGCCAGGTCGACCAGGATCGCCGCCAGCATCAGCCCCATGCCGACCGGCAGGCTGGCGTACATGACGGTCAGCTCGATGGGGATCGAGACGAAGTACATGCCGTTCATCGAGTCGACGATGGCGAGGCTGGTCCAGCCGATGATCGCCACGATCAGGGCGCACAGCAGCCCGGCGAGGATCGCCATGCGCCGGCGCCAGGCGGGCGACAGCGGCGCGACCAGGAAGTCGGTCGCCATGTGCGCGCGTCGGCGCACGCCCACGTAGCCCGAGAGCATGGTGAGCCAGACCATCAGCATGACGTCGACCTCGAGCACCCACGCGAACGACTCGCCGAACACGTAGCGCGCGACGACCTGGCCGAAGGCGGTGGCGACCAGTGCGACGGCGATCGCGCCGATGGTGTACTCGACGAGGCGATCGAGGCGATGGAGCATCGGGCGTACGCCGGCGGTGAGGTCGTCGGTGCCGTCGGTGCCCTAGCGCTCGGCCGCGATCTTCTCCAGCGTTCCCTTGCTCCAGAGTTGCCCGTCGAGCGCGCTCAGCGCCCGGGCCGCCGAGGCCTTGAACGGCGCGAGATCGGGCTCGACGATCTCCATGCCCTTCTCCTTGAGCAGCTGGATCGACTTGTCGCTGATCTCCCAGGTGCGCTTGCTCGCCCACTGCTCGGTGGCCGCGGCCGCGTCCAGCATGGCCTTGCGCTGCGCCGGGCTGAGCGCGTTCCACTTGCTCTCGGCCATCAGGATCATCAGGGCGGACTGGATGTAATCGATGCGGATCGCGTACTTCTGCACCTCGTAGTACTTGGCGCCGGCGATCGCGTCGAACCCGTTGTCCTGCCCGTCCACGATGCCCTGCTTCATCGCCAGGTAGAGCTCGGCCGCGGCCACCGGCGTCGGGGAGGCTCCCCAGGCCTTGAACACCTCGAGGATGGTCGGCGTCTCGGGCACGCGGACCTTCAGGCCCTTCATGTCTTCCGGCTTCGTGACCCGGGTGCTGGCGGTGGTCAGCTGGCGCGGCGCGCGATCCGACACGTAGCCGATGTACTTGAACCCGGCCTCCTTCTCGACCGGCGCGAGCATCTCGGCGAAGGTCTTCGAGAACATGAACTTGCGGAAGTGCGCATGGTCATGGAATACGTAGGGGGCGAACAGCGCGTTGAAGTCCTTGCCGCCGCGCGCCAGCGCCAGCGTGCCGGTATCGGCCAGCATCATGTCGATCTGGCCCGTCTTCAGGCCCGCGTAGTTCTGCGGCAGGCTGCCGAGCTGGCCGCCGCCGACGCCCTGCACCTTGATCGCGCCGTTGGTCAGCCTGGCGACCTGCTCGCCGTAGTAGTCGGCGATCGGCCCCCACACCGGCGGCGGCGCCACGAACGCCATCCTGAAGGTGGTCTGCGCGCGCACGGGCGCCACCGCCAGGACGGCAGCACAGCCGATGGATGCCGCGAGGGCGAGGATGCGTCGGTTCATGTCGGTCTCCCCAGGTGGCGGCTAGCGTCGCCGCGCAAAATAGTCTTCGTACGAACTGCCGTTCGACACCAGCACGCCGCCGTCGACGTCGATCGACGTGCCGGTGCACATCGCCGCCGCGTCGCCGGCGAGGAACAGCGCCGCGCAGGCGATGTCCGACGGCTGGACCCAGCGTCCCAGCGGTATCGTCTTCACGGTGCGCTCGATCTCCGCCTCGGTGGCATTGCGACGGATCATCGGCGTCAGCGTCGGCCCCGGACAGATCGCGTTGACGCGGATGCGCCGGATGCCCAGCTCGAACGCCGCGTGCCGCGTGAACCCGAGCACGCCGGCCTTCGACGCGGTATAGGCCGCGCCGCCGTGGTAGGAGATCCGCTTGCCCGCGATCGAGGCGATGTTGACCACCGCCCCGCCGCCGCGCGCGCTCATCGGCTCGATCACCGCCTGCGTGCACAGCATCACGCCGCGCAGGTTGACCTCGATCACCCGGTCCCATTCCTGCTGCGGCATGCGCTCGATCGTGTAGGTGGACTCGATGCCGGCGCTGTTGACCAGCACGTCGACGCCGCCGAACGCCTCGCAGGTGGCGCGCACGCCGGCCTCGACCGACTGCCGGTCGGCCACGTCGACGACGAGCGCGAGCGCGCCGTCGATCGCCCCGGCCGCGGCGGCGAGCGCCGCGGCGTCGCGGTCGAGCATCGCCACTCGCGCGCCGGCGCGTGCGAACGCCTGCGCGCAGGCCTCGCCGATCCCGCTGGCCGCGCCGGTCACGATCGCCACCTTGCCCTGCATGACGGCCTCCGTTCCTCAGGCAGCCAGCGTACGCCGCGCCGCCGCCGCGATGGTTTCCTCGTCGGGCACGAGCATCTTCTCGAGGTTGCGCGCGAAGGGGATCGGCACGCTCGGCATGCCGATCCGCTCGATCGGAGCCTTCAGCGAACGGAACCCCTCCTCGGCGACGATCGCGGCCACCTCGCCCGCCGATCCGCAGAAGCGGACCGATTCGCCGGCCACGACCAGGCGCCCGGTCTTCGCGACCGACCGCAGCACCGCCTCCTTGTCCAGCGGAACGATCGTGCGCAGGTCGATCACCTCGGCCTGGACGCCATCGGCGGCGAGCATCTCGGCCGCCTGCAGCGCGCGCCTGACCATCGCGCCGATCGCCACCAGCGTCACCGCGTCGCCTTCGCGCGCCACGGCCGCCTGCCCGAGCGGCGTCACCACGTCGCCGTCCGGGATCTCCTCGCGCGCGCCGTGGTACAGCCCCATGTGCTCGAGGAACAGCACCGGGTTGTCGTCGCGGATGGCCGCCTTGATCATGCCCTTGGCGTCGCGCGCATTCGAGGGAATCGCGACCTTCACGCCCGGCACGTGGGCGACCCACGCGTGGTAGTCGTAGGCATGCCCGTGGTACGGCCCGACGCCGTATTTCGCGCGGACCACGAGCGGCACGCGTGCCTTGCCGTCGGAGTAGTAGTGCATCGCGCCCGCGTCGCAGCCGAGCTGCTGCAGGACCAGCCCCAGGTACTCGAGGAACATGATGTCGACGATCGGGCGCTTGCCCATCAGCGCCGCGCCGACCCCCAGCCCGACGATGCCGCCCTCGGAGATCGGCGTGTCGATGACCCGCTGCGGACCGAACTCCTCCCACAGCCCCTTGCACGAGCTCAGCGGCCCACCGAAGCGGCCGATGTCCAGGCCCATGATGAAGACGTCGTGGTCACGCCGCATCTCCTCGGCGATTCCGCCGACGACCGCCTGCTGCATCGTCAGTCGCGCCATGTCATGCCCCCGCGAACACGCGATCGATTCCCAGCACTTCGGGGCCCGGCATCGGGTCCTCGCGCGCCTGTGCCATGGCCTGCGCGACCTCCGTCTCCACCTCCTGCTTCAAGCGGGCCGCGCCCTGCGCGTCGAGGATGCCCTCGGCCGCCAGCCGCGCCTCGTGCAGCGCGATCGGATCGCGGCGTGCCCACTCATCGACTTCGTCCTTCGACCGGTACGGCGCCGGGTCGGCGCTCATGTGGCCGCCGAGCCGGTAGGTGAACGCCTCCAGCAGCGTAGGGCCGCCGCCGGCGCGCGCCCGCGCGATCGCTGCCTGGACCGCCTCGTGCATGGCCACGACGTCGTTGCCGTCGACGCGCACGCCCGGAATGCCGTAGCCCGGCGCCCGATCGACGATGCTGCCGCCGCGCTCCGCTGCGGCCGGCGTCGAGATCGCGTACTGGTTGTTCTGGCACACGAACACCACCGGCAGCCGGAGCACCGCGCCCAGGTTCACCGCCTCGTGGAAGTTGCCCCGGCTGGCCGAGCCGTCGCCGAACACCGCCAGCGCCACGGCGCCCTTGCCGTCGAGCCTGGCCGCCAGCGCCGCACCGGTCGCGTACTCGATCGGCGGCCCGAGCGCGCCCGAGTAGAGGCCGATCACGCCGACCTCGAAGGGTCCGCAGACGTCGGAGCGGTAGCGCCCGCGCGTGTGGCCGGTCGCCCGGCCGTCGAGTCCGGCGAACAGCCGCCGCAGATCGGCACCGCGCGCATAGGAGGCGGCCAGCATGCCGCGATAGTGGGGTGCCACCACGTCGTCGGCGCGCAGCCCGTGATAACAGCCGGCGATGGCCGCTTCTTCGCCGAGCGCCGGGTGCCAGTGGCCGTCGATCCCGCCGATGACCCGGTCGGACTCCCGCACCACCAGCATCAGCCGGTACAGCGCCAGCCAGTTCTCGTCGCGCGTGCTCATGGGGTTCCTCCGTCAGGCCGCATCGATGCGGGCGATCACCGCCCCGGTGGCCACCGTTTCGTCGGCCGCGTGCAGAATCGCGGTCACGACTCCGGCCGCCGGCGCCACGACCTCGATGTTCACCTTGTCGGTCATCACCTCGACCAGCAGCTCTCCGGACGCCACCCTGTCGCCCGCCTGCTTGTGCCACGCGACGATCGTCGCCTCGTGTGCGTCGCCGCCGAAATCGGGCATCTTCACCTCGATGCTCATCACGCTCCTCCGCGCCTCAGGTTCCCAGGTCCACCGCCGCCGGCGCGGCGAGCAGCTCGTGCAGCGTGTCGACGAATCGCTGTGCCGGCACGCCGTTGACCACTCGATGGTCTACCGTCAGGCTGGTCGGCAGGACCCAGCCCGGCACCACCCGCCCGTCGCGCACCACCGGCTTGCGCCTGAGGGCACCGACGCCCAGGATCGCGCACTGCGGCAGCGCGATGATCGGCGTGGACCATTGTGCGCTGCGCACGCCGCCCGGGTTGGTCAGCGTGAAGGTCGCGCCGCGCACGTCTTCGAGCGAGAGCCGGCCCGCCTTCGCCCGCTCGCCGACGTCGGCGAGCGCGCCCGCCACCTCGGCCAGCGAGCGGCGCCCGGCGTCGCGGATCACCGGCACCACCAGGTTGTCGTCGGGCAGCGACAGCGCGACACCCATGTGGACGGCATCGGAGATACAGACCTCGCCCTCGACGAAGGTGCCGTTCAGCGCAGGGTGCGCATGCAGCGCCTGCGCGGCGATCTTCACCAGCAGCGCGGTCAGGCTGATGCGCGGGCCGCGGCCGCGCGCGGCCGTGGCGTTCAACGCCTCGCGCAGCGCGACCAGCGCGTCGACCTCGGCCTCGCCGAGCAGGGTGATCGGCGCGGTCTCGAGATGACTCTTCGACAGATGCGCGGCGGCCATGCGCTGCATCGGCCCGAGCCTGGCCAGGCGCGTCCCGGACCCGTGCCGGATCGGCGCACTGCAGGAAGGCTGGTCTCGGGACATGGACATCGCCTGGCCAAATTGATAACAAACGTTAATATCTGGCGGGAGCCATGTCTAGACGCACTGCAGCAATGAATGCCGCGCCGCAAGCGGAGAACCTGGCGCCGATGCTCGGCGACAGGGCGCTGGTCTATCGCCTGCTGCGCCTGGTCAACCTGCTGGCCAGGCCGTTCCAGGAACGCTTCGGCACGCGCTACGACCTGTCGCTGACCGAGTGGCGGGTGATGATGGCGCTGGCCGCGCGTCCCGGCACGACGGCGACCGAGATCTCCGACTGGAGCGGCCTGCACGTGATGAACGTCAGCCGCAGCGTCGCGCGGCTGGTGCGGCAGGGACGCGCGCTGCGCGCGGTCGATCCGGCGGACCGCCGGCGCTCCCTGCTGCGGCTGTCGCGGCGCGGCAAGGCGCTGTTCGACATCATCGCGCCCAGCGCGCAGGCACGCGAGGAAATGGTGCGCACCGTGCTGAGCGAGACCGAAGCGACGGCCCTGCGCGCGATGCTCGATCGGCTGATCGAGCACCTGCACGAGGAGGCGGCCGCGGGCGGTCCGGCGGCTATGCGGCTTCCTTACCCCGCAGCTCGTCGACGCGTCGGCGGTCGGCGTACGGAACGAGCAGCTTGATGAGGTCGTACATATACCCGGGTATGTAGTTGTCTCGACGGATGCCGAGCGCCGTCATGCCCGGTCCGAAGAGATGATCGGCGTCCAGGATGCGCAGCCCTCGATCACGCCTGCCGTTGAATGCCAGCGAAGAGACCAACCCGACTCCGAGCCCCGCCAGTACGTAGGTCTTGATGATCGCGGTGTTGTCCGATGTCAGCAGCACACGAGGCGTGAAGCCTTGATCGAAGGCTTTGCGAAGCACCGAGCTCTTGTGAAACGCGAAGTCGTGGGTGATCAGCGGATAGCGCTGAATCGCCTCGAAGCTCAGGGGGCGCGCCTTGAGCAGCGGGTGGCCGCTCCGCGCTATCACGCACCGAGACCATCTGTCTCCGGGAATCATCACCAAATCTCTCGCCGAGGCGACGATCTCCGACGAGACGCAGATGTCCGCCTCGCCGCGTTGCACGAGGCTCACGGCCTCCAGCGGGTTGCAGGCCCTGATGCTCAGGTGAAGCTTCGGGTACATCGCGACGAACGTGCTCACTGCCGTCGGCAGCGCATAGAGTGCCTGCGTGTGCGTCGCGGCGATCACGAGGCTGCCGTTCGGCTCCTGTTGCGATTCGTGCGCGATCCGCTTGAGGTTCTCGGTGTCGGCGATGATCCGCTCCGCGATGCTGAGCACCTCACGGCCGACCCGAGTGAGCGCGACGATGCGCTTGCCGCGGCGTACGAAGACGTCGGAGCTCAACTCGCGCTCGAGCTCGCGAATGTGATGGCTGACCCCCGGCTGGGAAGTGAACAGCGTCTTCGCCGTATCCGAGATGACCAGGCCATTGCGGGCCACTTCCACGAGATAACGCAGCTGCTGGAGCTTCATTCGTACCCTCCATGCGGCCGCCGAACGGCCACCATATCGAAAATCTTGATATTCAACTCGAATCTTATTCCTTCGCTCCCGGCGCAACGATGGTTAAGTTATCTCCAATGACCCGTATCGTGGCCTCAATGCGAGCGCACGCGGAATTCCGGGGCAGAGGGCAACCCTTTCCGATTGGAGTCGTCACATGATTCTTCGCGTCGTCCACGCGGCGGTCCTTCCCGAGAAGAAGCAGGAATTCCTCAACTTCGTCTCCGACACCCTGGTGCCCGCGGTCCGCAACATGCCGGGCTGCCGCTTCTTCTATGTCGCGGAGTGCGTTGAGAGGTGCCATGAGCATGAAGTCATCTTCATCAACGGATGGGACACCGAGGCGCAAGCGGAGGCGATAGAGAAGGCGGACTTCTACGAAGGAGCCGCCTCCAGCGCCACGGGCTTCTACACGCACCGCTTTCACGAGGGCGCCCTGCACATCCACTACCGCACCATCGCCGGGCAGGCGTGAACGGGAGGGCCTATCCGAATGGCAGCAACGGATCTCGGGCTGATCGAGGCGCGACGAAGTCCTTTGACCCTGCGTGAGCCCGGCCCTGATCAGGCCGCGCTGGACGTGATGCTGTCGGCTGCGATGCGTGCGCCCGACCACGGAAGGCTGAAGCCGTGGCGATTCATCGTCGTGTCCGGCCCGGCCCGGCTGTCGTTCGGACGCCTGCTCGCGGAGAGCCTCGCGCGGCGTGATCCCGACGCCTCCGGCGAGACGCTTCAGCGGGAACGGGAGAAGGCGCTTCGCGGACCCGTGATCCTGGTGGTCATCGCCAAGCCGGTCGAACAGCGGAACGTCCCCCGGATCGAGCAGGTCATCGCCGCGGGCATCGCCGCGTACAACGTCCTGCTGGCGGCGACGCCCTTGGGCTTCGGCGGAATGTGGCGCACGGGCCCGGCAGCCTACGATCCGGACGTCAAGCGTGCGCTGGGGATCGATCCCGCCGACGAGATCGTCGGCTTCCTGTACCTGGGTACCCCCGACCGCATGCCGGCATCCCGCAGGCCCGCGGATCCGCGGGAGCACGTCCTCCAATGGGCCGGAACGTGACGCGCCGAGAAAGACTCCATATCAGGAATTTCGATATACAACTCGAATTATGTTCCTTCTCTCCCGATGTAACGACGGTTAACTTGTTCGCGATGGCCTCATCCCAGGCAATGAAGAGGAGAAATCGATGATGAAAAGGCTGGCTTCAGCCTTCTATGGACTGGCGGCACTGGCGCTGTCTGCAGGGGTATCGGCGCAAACTTCGGCATACCCCTCGAAACCGGTCAGGATCATGGTGCCGTACGCGGTCGGCGGCATCGCCGACAACATCGCACGCGTGATCGGCCAGAAGCTCACCGATGCATGGGGGCAGCCCGTGGTCGTCGAGAACCGCGCGGGGGCCGGCGGCAACATCGGCACCAGCGTCGTGGCGGGCTCGGCGCCTGACGGCCACACACTCGTCATGGGGAACATCGGTACGCACGCGGTGAACCAGTACCTGGTCAAGAACATGCCGTTCGATCCGATCAAGGACTTCGTACCGATCGTGCACGTGCTCGACCTGGAGGGGCTGCTCGTCGTCAACTCGTCGGACTCGATCAAGACCGTCGCCGAGCTGATCGCGCTCGCGCGTTCGCAGCCCGGAAAGCTGACCTACGCATCGGCCGGATTGGGGACGACGAGCCATCTGGCCGGGGAGCTGTTCAAGTCGATGGCGAAGGTCGACCTGGTGCATGTCCCGTACAAGGGGAACCAGCCCGCGATCGCCGACCTCGTCGGCGGGTTGACCAACCTGGCCTTCGCGACGATGCCGACCGTGCTGCCGCGAGTGAAGGAGGGACGGCTGAGGGCGATCGCCGTCATCGGCACGTCGCGCGCGCAGGCGCTGCCCGACGTTCCGACGGTCGGCGAGACGTTGCCCGGTTTCGCCGTCAGCAACTGGATCGGCCTGTTCGCCCCGGCCGGCACACCGGCCGAGATCGTCGCGAAGATCCACGCCGAAGTCCAGCGCATCATGCAGACCCCGGAGGTCGCGAAGCGTCTGGAACCCGAGGGGGCCAAGTTCATTCCGATGTCGTCCGAAGCCTTCGCCCAGTTCCAGAAGAACGAGGCGATGAAGTGGTCGAAGGTGATCCGCGACGCGGGTATCCAGGCGCAGTGACGACGGCGCGGCACCCCGCGATCGATCGGGGGAGCGCCGCGGCCCGGCTCGATGCGTTCGCGGGCTGCGACAGGGCTGCGCGAGGGACTCTCTGACGGCTCCATGCGGCGCTCGAGCAGGTACGATGGCGCCACGAACCCGGCCACCGGTATGGAGCGCACATGCCCCCTGACGGATACCCCCTGCCCTCGCCGCGTCCGGCGCTCGCCGGTGCAGCCATCCTCGTCGCGCTGTATGCGTTGCAACCGGCGCGGGCCGCGCCCGGCAACGCCGATGCGCTGCGCGTGCAGCGCGCCGAGATCATCGACGCCAAGGGCTTCGACAAGCCGATGGTCGCCGCCACGGTGATGGTGCCGGCCGGCTGGAAGCACGGCGGCGAGGTGCAGTGGAACATCGGCCGCCGGTGCGGCAAGCCCTACGGGCTGCGGCTGCAGGCCGGCGCGCCCGACGGCAGCGAAGCGATCGAGCTGGCGCTTCCCGAGGCCTGGGGCGCCACGAATTACGGCGCACCGCTCGGCGACTGCCCGCAGGCGGGCTTGCGCAACGCGCGCGAGTACCTCACCTCCTGGATCGGCCGTCATCGAAAGGACGCGCGACTGGTGGAATACAAGCCGCGGCCCGACAAGTCGCAGGTGCTGGCGCAGAATCAATGGGCCGGCGGCAGCCTGCGCAGCTGGGTCGACAGCGGTCAGGCGCTGATCACCTACCGCCAGGGCGGGCGCGAGATGCACGAGCTGCTGGTGGCCAATGTCGTCTTCAGCCAGAGCCGTCTCGCCGGCGCCGGCGGCCAGGTTCTCGAGTCCCTGCAGGGCCAGGCGCTGGGCGTGCTGGGGTGGCGCAGGGCGTCCGGGCCGGTGCCGCAGCGTCACTTCGATCTCATGTGGGCGACGCTCAAGGCTGCGCCCGAATGGCAGGCGCGCATCAACGCGGCCGAGCAGCAGATGGCGGCGGAGAACGCGGCCACCCAGGCGCAGATCTCGCGGATGCAGGCCGAGTCCTCGCGCGAGACGCTGGCGCACATCAAGCGCCGCGGCGAGATCCGCAACGAAGCGATGCAGGAAACCGCACGCATGCGCAACGAAACCTGGCGCTCCGGCCAGGCCACCCAGGACCGGATGCACAAGGACACCGTGCGCACGATCCGCGAGGTGCAGGGCTATCGCGATCCCCGCGGCGTCGTCGTCGAGCTGCCGCAGCACTACGACCATGCGTGGCAATTGCGCGACGGCAGCTACGTGCTGACCGACGATCCCAGCTTCGACCCCGGCCGCGACCTCGGCATGGCAGGCGAGAAGCTGCAGCGCACCCGGGAGGCTCGTCCCTGCATCGAAGATGGGAATTACCAACTCGCCATAAAGGGCTCGAACCGTGCGCTTGCCCGGAAGCCCGGGCAGGCGCGAGGTGGTTGTGCTGTTACCGAAGAGGTCAAAGACCGACGTATAGTCGAGGCGTTCGCCGCGAATCTCGGCGCCGGCGGCGAGTTTCACTGTGCCGGCGGGAAGATCGAACAAACTGCCGTCCGCGCGCAGAGCCGCCGTCCAGACTCGCGAGCGCACCCGCGAGACAAGGCCGCCGCGAAGTCTGCCGACAAGCGCCGGATCATTGACCGCGCCGTCTCCGAACACGTTCAGCGCTGTTGCCGGGTCGGATAATACGAGCGCCTCGGAGCGGCGCGTGATGTGGATGATATTGATGTCGTCGGCGCGCTCGCGCTGCAGGCCGTAGCCGCCGCTGATCTCGAGCGACCAGTCGCCAACATTGGCGCGTGCCCCGCCTGAGAGGTTGAGGGCGCGCGCTCTACCGCGCGCGCCCTCGGGACCGAAATCGGCCGACGGGTCGTAGAATACCGTGATCGGCTGACCGGTGCCGATCGGATCGACATAATAGGGATTGGCGCTCGTGACGGTGACGGGAACGGGTCCGAACCGGCGCTGGTTCACACGGTAACGCCTGTCCGCATAGAGACCCCGCGCAAAAAGGGTGATCGCCCCGATCTCCTGTTCGGCTGAGGCATAGAAGCTGAGGCTGCGTTGGCGCGGCAGGATGTCGACGAGCCGCTGCGCGTCGGCGCGATTGAAGCTCCCCTCGATCAGATCGGCCGCGGTGAGGCCCCGCCCGTCCTGTCCGGGGGGAATTGCGAAAACGCGGCCATTGGCGGCAAGGATCGTCCCGGGATTGGCGAAATTCGACCGAAGGTCGGGGCCGCCTACGGGGCGCAGATCTTCGCTGGTGAAGCGCCGCTTCGTTGCGGGCAGGTTGCCGCGGCTGTAATATTCGGCGGCGAGTACGAGGTGACCGCTGTTCCATTTTTTGCCGAGCAGCTGGGCGATCTGCATCTCGCTGAAATCGCCGTCCGCCGTCCCGGCTCGCATGCGCGTCTCCGCACCTTCGAAGCGATTGCGGAAGCGAAGATTGACGACGCCTGCTACCGCGTCCGAACCGTAAATGGCCGACGCCCCGTCGGTCAGTATCTCGATACGGTCGATCGCGGACGAGGGGATCAAGGAGAGATCGGTAAACGCACCCCAGGCACCGCCCATGGCCGGGCGAACGCCGTCGAACAGGGTGAGCGTAGAGGCGCTGCCAAGACCGCGCAAATTGATCCCCGACCCGAAGTTGAGATTTGTGTTCGCATTGCCTCGCGCGGTCGCGCCAAATGTGGCCTCACTGGGGCCGCCCGAGAAATTCTGCGGGATGGTTTGAAGATAGTCGGCGAGCGTCGTGCGCCCGCTCCGGTCAAGCGCATCGCGATCCACGATCGTCACGGGCGAGCCGACCGGGCCGGCTCCGCGAATGCGGGTACCGGTGACAATGATCTGCGCGTCATCACTCTGCGCGGTCCCGCGATTTGCCGAGCTTTCGGCGAACCTGTCGCCCTTTCCCTCGCGGATAACGAGCGTTCCGTCCACGCTTTCGGCGACCAGTTCGGTGCCGGCCAGAAGCTGCGCCAGGGCCGCATCGGCGTTGAAGGTGCCCCTGACCCGGGCGCTTTTCTTGCGCGCGACAACGTCAGAATTGGCGATGACGTCCCGGCCCGAAAGTTCGGAATATTGCCGCAAAGCGTCCGCCAGATCCTGCGGCGCGATGTCATAGCTTTGTTGGCCCGTCTCAGCCGAGGCGGCGGGCACTGGAAGCCCAATCGTCGCAGCCGTCGAAGCCAGGATAGCTGCCAGAAGTCTCACTCTCATCTTTCCCTCCCGCGCGGCCGTGATGGCCGTCTGGAAGGGCGAGACGAGGCCGGCTGAATTATCCCCCCGTTTTTTTTCGGGACAGGATGATGGCGCCGTCACTCTCTTGGGCCGAAAGTCCGAAAACCGCGCTGAGTTTTCGCGCGAGCGACGCGCTGTCGGTGACATCGAACCGGCCCGTGACCTCAAGCGATCCGAGCGCGGGGTCAGCCAGCCGGATTGACTTGCTGTTCACCCGGTTCGCTTGATCGATGACCTCGCTGAGCGGCAACTTGTCGGCGACGACCCGAGATGTCGGTTGGACGTTTGCCACGGGTAGCGTCATTGCCGTGTCGGGCGTCGACCGAGCGGCGTCGCCGCGCGGCAGATGAAGCGGTTCGCCGCCCTGTACCTCGACCGTGTCGCCGGGGTTCAGTCTGACCGTGCGTCCGCCGGGCGCTGTCGCCCGCACATCGACAGAGCCGCTGACCAGCCGGACGCTCGGATTGCGTCGTGTCAGATCGACTTCGAAGATGGTGCCGAGTGCGACAATTTCGGATCCCCCGGCGATGACACGAAAGGGCCGGGAGGCATCGTGCGCTACGGTGAAACGGGCACGGCCGCCGGTCATGACGACCTCCCTGTCACGCTCCGAAAATCTGGTCTCGATCTTCGCTCCGTCGAGGAGTTCAACCAATGTGCCGTCGACCAGCCGAACGGCTTCGCCCTCGACGGACCGGGTCGCGATTTGCGGACCGGTCCCGGCACGCCCGGCATACCAGGCGCCTCCGAGGGCAAGCATGACGACGAGCAGGAAAGCCGTTGCCCAGCGTAGCCGGTTTGATCCGGAAGGGCGCAGCGCACGCGCCCTGATCCGGCCCGCGACATTCACATCGAGAGCCGCCCAGCGCTTTTCCGCCTCGGCATAGGCCGCGGCATTTTCGGGATCGGCCATCCACGCATCGAACTTCGCGCGATCAGCCGCCGCATCGCTCGCGCGCATGCGCGCGAACCATTTTCCCGCTTGTACCTCGCGGCTCATGACCGCGGACCTTTTACGCGAAGGATTGCCGTCATGGCCTTGGCGATTTGCTTTTCCACGCCCTTCTCGCTCATTCCTGTTGCAGCCGCAATTTCGGCATAGGACATACCCTCGAACCGGTGCATCAGGAAGATGTCGCGGGTTTTCGGTTTCAGGCGTTCGAGACGGTCCTCGACACGGCGCATCATGTCCCTTGCTTCGAGCGCGGCGTGGGGGTCGGACCCTGGATGCTCGGTATCGTCATATTCATGATGTGCCGAGGCGAAGCGACGCCGGTCGACATGGGCACGTTCGATGAGCAGGTTGCGTGCCGCTCGTGCCAAATAGGCTCCGGGCTTTTCGATCCGCGACACAATATCCGCGCCGCTTGCGGCAAGGCGTTGGAAGCACTCCTGGACCAGATCCCCGACATCCTGTGAATTCGTCCGTCGGCGCAGGAAACGGGAAAGTTGCGGCTGGTGCTCTTGATACATGGCTTCGATAGCCGCAGACTTATGCTGGTTGCCCCAGTCATCGATTTCGATCTGAAATGCAGGCTCCGCTCGCCGGCGCGCTTCGGCAGCCACTTCGTCATAATCCATTGTCTCGCCTTCCCGGACGGGAGGAAAGGCGGCCTAAAGCCGGGTGTTGAGAACACACTTGAGGCGCGTGCGCCGTCGCCTTTAGCCCGAAGGCTTGTACATACGCGACGGCCACCCGGACAGGATGGCGAACAGGTGTTTTTGCTCAAAGGGTTCTCAAGCCCCGGCATCGCGCCGCCTGCCAGCCCGATGCCCGTTCAGCATAATCGATTGCTTTCCAAGAGCAAGACTTCCGCCGGACCATGCCTCATCGTGCCCGGACACTCGGAAAAGCAAGGGGATGCGCGCGCTTCTTGTTCGGAATGCAGGGAGTGAAGGGGGGGAGTCAGAAAGGTGGTGGCGGTCGCTCAGGCTGCCGGTCTGGCAGGAGGATCATCATGTCCAGCAACGGGAGCGGGAGTAAGCGGTTGCGGATCGCGCGGCGGGCGATCCGCCGAATGGAGCCGTTCGATCGCGCCGTCTTTCTTGCGATCCGGTTCGAGAACGCGGGCGGCGATCGCGCTTGCCGATCAGAGCGGCCGCTTTGACGGCTATGTCGCGCTTGGCGTCGTCATCCGCGGCGAAACCTATCATTTCGAAGTGGTGTCGAATGAAAGCGCGCGCGGGATCATGGCGCTGACGCTCGACGGCCTTGCCATCGGCAACGGCATCCTGACCGTCGAGGATGAGGAACAGGCGCTTGCGCGCGCCGACAAGACGCGCAAGGATAAGGGCGGCGAGGCGGCGAAGGCCGCGCTCGCGATGCTGGCATTGAAGGATCAGTTCGGCGTTGCTTGATCGCACTCCCCCCGGCCGATATTCCGTCGTCGAACGCGGCGGCCGGCTGGTGGTGATCGACCGCGCGACCGGCGGAACCCCGCCGACCGCGGCACAGCGCATGGCCGAACATGACCGGCGCAGTGGCATAGAGCCTGCCCACCCGGCGCCGCGCGACGAAATGCCTGAACCCGTCAAAGCCCCCGCAACGATTGCCGGTACCGCCCCGGCCGACCGGCTGCGCGAAGCGATCGCGGCGCGCGGCGCTCAGGCCAAGGCGCGCCAGCCTTGGGGCGATACGCGCGCCGCGCCGGCGGCGCGCGAGGCCGCACCTGCGCGAATCCCGGCGCATATCCCCGAAGCCGCACCGACCCCGGCATCACGCACGCGCCCGGCACCGCGGCCAGGCGGCGGTTCGCGCAAGACGGTGGTCACGTCGAAATGGTGGGATGCAAAGGGTCCGCGGACGATCGAACTCGGCGCCAACGGCCAATCGACCTTGAGCGGCGGCTTCGTGACGATCTTTGCGATCGGGCTCGCGATCTTCGTCTTCCTGCTGCTCATCATGCCGGTCGCGGCCTTTGTCGCGGCCTTTCTGCTGTTCCAGTTCGGCGGCAAGATATTGGCGCCGATCGGCGCGGGGATCGTCGACAAGGCGATCGCGGAGAGGGGATAACGCCCGTCGCTTGAAGATAACGTGCCCCCGCGAAGGCGGGGGTCCATCTTTAGTCGGCGCCATCTGAAACCGAACGGAGATGGGTCCCCGCCTTCGCGGGGACACACGAAATTCTTGTTTGATTTGACCTAGGCGTCAACCAGCGCCGGATAATCGATATAGCCCTCGGGGCCCGGCGAATACCAGCTCTGCGGATTGTCGGCGGCCCAGGCCGCGCCGGTGCGGATGCGTTCGACCAGATCGGGATTGCCGATGAACGGCCGCCCGAAGCTGATCGCATCGGCAAGGCCGCTCGCCAGATCGGCTTCGGCTTTCGCCACGTCATAATCGCTGTTGAGCACCAGCGGCCCCTTGAAGGCCCGACGGATCGCCGGCGACTGCTTTGGCACGTCGGTCTTGCCGAAGGTACCGTCGGGGCCGGGCTCGCGCAGTTCGAGGAAAGCGATGCCCAGCGCGTCGAGCGCCGCGGCGGCGGCGGGGAACAGGATTTCGGGCGCGCTGCCGTCGACACCCTGCGCCTCGCCATTGGGCGATAGGCGCACCGCGACGCGATCCTTGCCCCGCCATAATCATCGTCGCGCAAATTGGTGCCGTCGCGCAGGAACTGGTCGATCAGATAGCCGTTGGCGCCGTGCAGTTGCACCCCGTCGAACCCGGCGCGCTTCGCATTTTCGGCAGCCGCGACATAGTCGGCGATCACGCGCGGAATCTCGTCGAGGCGCAGCGGGCGTGCTTCTTCGAGCTCGAGCCGCCCGACCGGCGTGTGCGCGCGGCCTTCGCCCTTCGTTGCCGAAGCCGACACCGGCTGCTTGCCGTCGTTGAACACCGAATGGACCAGCCGGCCCATGTGCCACAGCTGCGCGACGATGCGGCCGCCCGCGGCATGGACTGCCTGGGTGACGGGCTTCCAGCCTTCGACCTGCGCATCGGTCCACAGCCCCGGCGCCGACGGCCAGCCGAGCCCTTCCTGCGAAATTCCCGTCGCTTCGGAGATGATCAGCCCGGCCGAGGCGCGCTGGCGATAATATTCAACCGCAAGTTCGTTGGGGACGAAGCCGGGGCCGGCACGGCCGCGCGTCAGCGGCGCCATGATGATGCGGTTGGGCGCGTCGATCGCGCCAAGCTTGATCGGGTCAAGAAGCGATGCGGGCATAGATTCCACCTTTCACTTTACCGGCGACGGCCCGTGCTGTCGCCGCTATGGCCACCGAAGCTATGGATGCGGCGGCCGCTGCACAATGGTGAGTAGCAAAAGAAAATCTAAATGAGCAACAAGCCAATCAGCCCGCCCACCATTTCGCCGGTCGATCCGGTGGCCAAGCCGGTCGCCGCCACGGTGAACCGCTGGGCCTTTGCCGCGCTTGTCGGCGGCAATCTGGCGCTGTCGCTGACCGCGATGGTGGTGCGCTTCGCCGATACCGGCCCCGTGGCCGCGGCCTTCTGGCGGCTCGCGCTCGCGCTGCCGCTGCTCGCGCTGCTGATGCGGCGCGAAACGGGCGGCCGCCTGCCGCCGCGCGGCGCCCTGACGGTGGCGGCGGGGGCGGGGCTCTTCTTCGCGCTCGACCTTGCCGCCTGGCACCTCGGCATCCTTCAAACCAAGGTGGCCAATGCGACGCTGTTCGGCAACAGCGCCAGCCTGCTCCTCGTGCTGTGGGGGATTGCGGTCGCGCACACCCTGCCGCGCGGGTGGCAGGCGGTGGCGGTGCTGCTCGCCTTCGCGGGGTCGGCGCTGCTGATGGGGCAAAGCTACGAGGCG
>Ga0066255_1001505_pt1 | contig 20449 bp, 18 predicted proteins | sample ThiBiot_750_biof_FD_71148 | JGI IMG/M metagenome (GOLD analysis project Ga0066255, IMG submission 71148) | Wastewater bioreactor microbial communities from Cape Town, South Africa - Thiocy_expt_750_biof (version 2) | ecosystem: Engineered > Bioreactor > Thiocyanate-remediating >... | reverse complement strand
GCAGGAATGTGCGGCGATCAAAGGTCTTGTTCATACCTAGTTCCCTTCCCTTAGTAGATGCTTGTCAGTCTTATACACCTTACGTCGAGCTTGCGGAAAGCTAATCAGGCCTCCCGCCGGATCCGCTCGCCGTAAAGATCTTCGAGAGCACTATTGTGCTCATCTCCGCCCGGAATGTTAGCCGAAAGATAGACCGGTGGCGTCTTGCCGCGCCGGCGGATGTTCTCGGCCACGCCGATGGTGATCCGCTGCGCGATGAAAGCGGCCGTGATCGAGGACACAGCGCCGATGCCGATGCCGCCCTCGAGTTCCATGGTGCTATCCCCGAACGGGGCGAGATTATCGATCACCACATCGGCGACGTCCGAGAGCCGCTTGCCGCTCGGGTGCTTGGGGGTGACCTTCATGGTGTGATCGAGGCTGGTGACGGCGATCAGCTTGTGGCCGCGCGCCTTGGCCGCCAGCGCCACACCCAGGATCGAGCCGTTCACACCTGAATTGGAGGCGATCATGAAGATGTCGGCCGGCTGCACGTCGAACATCGAGACGAGGTTCTCGCCGACATTGGGGTCGCGCTCAAACTCGGCGCCGCCGAGGGCTGCAGGGTCGCGCCCGCCACGGATGACGAGGGTGCGCAGCGCGATGCGGTTTGTGGCGATCAGCCCGCCGGCGCGGCCGGCGATCTCCATCGCGAAGGCCTCGGAATGGCCGGTGCCGAACGCCTGGATCACGCCCCCCGCTTCCAGCGCATCGGCGGTCAGCGGCACGGCTTCGTCGATCCCCTCGCGGAGCCCGGCGAGGCGGATCTCACCGTCCATGTCGATTTCGAGCGGATGGGGCAGGCCGCGCTCAAGGCCGGCGCCGCGCTGCACGGGCCGGCGACGCAACGCGATTTCCTGTTGGCGCTGGGGCTGCCGCAGCGGGCGCAGGCGCTGTCGCTCAAGGCAGACGCGACCCAGCGGACTGCGATCTCCGCCGCCTTCGACCGCCTGATCAAGACCCTGCAGGAGGCGCTGGGCCTGACCGTGTTCCTGATCACCCACGACCTGGACACGCTCTACGCCATCTGCGACCGGGTGGCGGTGCTGGCCGGCCACAAGGTGGTCGCCGCCGCGCCGCTGCCCGAGATCGAACGCCTCGACCACCCGTGGATCCGCGAGTACTTCCACGGCCCCCGTGCCCGCGCCGCGCGCGGCCTCCCGCCCGAGCATGCCTGAGCCATGGAAACCAAAGCCCACTACGTCCTGATCGGCGCCTTCACCCTCATCGTCTCGCTGGCCCTGCTCGGGTTCGGGCTGTGGGCGGCCAAATACTCCTCCGACCGCACCTGGCAGGAATACCGCGTCGTGTTCGACGAGGCGGTGACCGGCCTGTCGGTCGGCAGCCCGGTGCAGTACAACGGCATCTCGGTCGGCTCGATCACCGACCTGTCGCTGGCGCCGGACGACCCGCGCAAGGTGATCGCCAGGCTGCGGCTGAACTCGACCACGCCGGTCAGGACCGATACCCGCGCCAAGCTGGCCATCACCAGCATCACCGGCCCGGCCATCATCCAGCTCAGCGGCGGCAGCCCGCAGGCACCGGCGCTGACCACGGTCGACCGCGAGGCGGTGCCCACCATCCAGACCTCGCCGTCGGCGCTGCAGAACATCACCGACGTGGCCAACCGCGTGGTCGAGCGCATGGACCAGCTGCTCAGCGACCAGAACGTGGAGCGCATCTCCAACACCCTGGCGCACCTGGAGACCGTCAGCGGCAGCCTCGCCGACCGCGACCAGGGCACCCGCGCACTGCTGCTGGAGGCGCGCGACGCCGCGCGCAACCTCAACACCACCCTGGCCACCGCCAACGGCACCCTCCAGCACCTCGACGAGAACGTGGTGCGGCAGTTGCCGGCCACGCTGGACAAGCTCGACGCCAGCCTCGCCAAGCTCGATTCGGCGGCCGGCAACGCCAATGCCATCCTTGGCGAGAACCGCGCCGCCATCAACAGTTTCGCCAACGACGGCCTGGCCCAGCTGGGCCCGACCCTGACCGAGCTGCGGGGGCTGATCCGCGACCTGCGCCGGGTCAGCGACCGCCTCGAGAACAACCCGGCGCGCTACCTGCTCGGCCGCGATGCCCCGAAGGAGTTCGAACCCAAATGAAGCGCTTCCCGTCGATGCGACTGCTCGCCCCCCTCTGCGTCCTGGCCCTCGCCGGCTGCTCGGTGCTGGCCAGCGGCGACCGCCACCCGATCACCATCTACGCACCGCAGGCGCGGGTGGCCGTGGACCCGTCGTGGCCGCGGGTGGACTGGCAGCTGGCCGTGGCCAAGCTTGCCGCCGCGCGCCTGGTGGACAGCCCGCGCATCAACGTGCGGCCCACGCCCGGCGAGCTGGAGGTGTACCGCGGCGCGACCTGGTCGCAGCCGGCCACCGACATGCTCGAAGACGCGCTGCTGCGCGGCTTCGAGGACTCCGGCCGGATCGGCGCGGTGGCGCGCATCGCCACCGGCATCCGCTCGGACTACAAGCTCGCCATCGACCTGCGCCGGTTCGAATCGGACTACGCCGGCAACGCGCGCCCGGCCGCGACCATCGAGCTCAATGCCAAGCTGATCCACAGCCTGGACCAGCGCGTGGTCGCCTCGCGCACGTTCCTCGTCGCCGAGCCTGCCGCCGACACCACCGTGGCCAGCGTGACCACCGCCTTCGAGACCGCGCTGGGGCGCACCACCGGCGAGCTGATCGGCTGGACCCTGGCCGCCGGCCAGGCGGACTGGCAGGCCCATCCCGACCAGCACTGAGGCGGCGCCGCGGGCGCACGCCGCCGCGCCCCGGTCTTCAGTCATCCGCCGGCGCCGCTCCGGCGGCCGTCGCCTGCGCATGCCACGCCGCATAGGGCGTGTTCCTGGCCAGGTGGCGGTTGTAGTCCGGCGCGCCATCGGCCCACCACACCGGGCCGCGCTCGCCGAGCGCGCGCTTGGCTGCATCGACCGCTTCGCCGGCCCGCGCCAGCGCCTGGCGGTCTCCCGCGCGGCGTGCCCGCCCCACCTCGCGGCGCGCGGCCATCAGCTGCCGCAGCGCCGCCTGCCGCTGCTCCTCCGGCAGCGCCGGGTTGGTCGCACGCCACAGCCGGCCACGCACCACCAGGTAACGGCCATCAGGGGTACGCAGCGGCGGCTCGCTCATGCCGGACAGGGAGTGCAGGGGAACACCGCCACCCTCGCCGCCGGCGCGTGCACGCCGTGTCGATGCCGCGTACCGTGCCCAGTGCCCAGTGCTCAGTGCAGCGTCACCACGATCGGTTCGCCACGGGTGACGATCAGCGTGTGCTCGTACTGCGCCGAGCGGTTGCCGGGCGCGCCGCTCAGGGTCCAGCCGTCGTCGCCTTCCTCGACCACGCGGCTGCGGGTGGACAGGAACGGCTCGATGGTGATGACCATGCCCTCATGCAGCCGCCGCGTGTCGTGCGGGTCGTGGTAGCCGGGAATGTGGTCCGGTTCCTCGTGCAGCGCGCGGCCGACCCCGTGGCTGCCCAGGTTCTCGATCACGCGGAAGCCGGCCTGGCGCGCGGTGCGCTCGATCGCCGCACCAATCCGGTTGAGCGGCTGCCCGGCACGCGCGACCTTCAGCGCGTTGGCCAGCGCGCTGCGTGCGGCGTGGCACAGGCGCAGGTCGCGCGCCGCGGCCGTGGGCAGCACGCGGGTACCGCCGGTGTCGGCGAAGTAGCCGCCCAGTTCGGCCGAGACATCCACGTTGACCACGTCGCCGGCGGCCAGCACGCGCGCGCCCGGCACGCCGTGGGCGGCCTCTTCGTTGACGCTGATGCAGGTCGCGCCGGGGAAGCCAAGGGTCAGGCGCGGCGCCGGCTGCGCGCCGTGCGCGGCGAGCAGGCGCTCGCCGATCAAGTCGAGCTCGCCGGTGGTCATGCCGGGGCAGGCGGCGGCGAGCATTTCCTCGCGCACCCGCGCGACCAGCCGGCCGATGCGTTGCAGGCCGTCGATGTCCGACTGCGATCCGATGGTCATGGCGTTTTCCTCCCGGTAATGGGCACAGGCTAGCAGTGCCGCGGGGATTTTCTTCAGACTATTGATTTTCAAGGATTAATTCAGCGCCCCGAAGGCCTGGCGCGGATCCAGGCCACGCCTCCCCCGGCACACCGGCGCGGCCGCGCCTGGCCCGGCGGTTCCGGCTTCACCATGGCTTCACCGCGCCCCCATCGAGGCTCCGCGCAGCGGGCCAATGCTGCAGGCCCACTCATCACCCATGGAGTACGACGTGAACCACCTCGCGATCCGGCCGGCGATCGGCACCGGCCTGCTGCTCCTGATACCACTGGCCCTGTCCGTGCGCGACCGCCACCTGCCCGCCGGCCAGGGCTGGCACTGGGGCCCACTCGACTTCGTGGTGATGGCGGGGCTGTTGTTCGGGGCCGGGCTGGGTCATGCGTATGCCGCGCGGCGGCTGGGCAGCCGGCGGCAGCGCTGGCTGCTGGGCGCCGCAACGCTGTGCGTGGTGCTCGCGATCTGGGTGGAGCTGGCCGTCGGCGGCATCAGCCAACTGCTCGACTACCTGCGTGGCGCCCGGCCCGCCTGATCGCACGCAACGACGCCGCGCCTCACGGCTTGACCAGGCGTTCCTCGACCGCGGAGAACGCCGAGTGCCCGCCCTTGCGCGCGTCCGGCAGGCCGGTGGCGAAGAACGCCACGCCGGTGCCGCTGGCCGGGTCGACCCACAGCCCCGACAGCAACCCGTACGCCGAGCCGGAATGGCCGATGCGCGCCACGCCATCGCCGAACGGATCGTCGCGGCAGCCCTTCACCGGCGTGGCCAGGGTCTGCATCGCCAGCCCATAGCGGCAGAAGAAGCCGTCGCCGCCCTGGCCGCTGTCGTCCTCTTCGGTGGTCATGCCGTCGCCCGGCGCATAGGTCCACTGCGGACGCGCCAGTTCGCGCACGGATTCGGCGCGCAGCAGGCGCACGCCATCGACCTCGCCCTCGCCCAGCAGCAGCCGCCCGATCCTGGCCAGGCCGTTGCCGGAAATGCGCAGCCCACCCTGCGGTGCGAACAGCGCACCGTTGTCGCCGGCGCGCCAGCGGCCCAGCTCACAGCTGCCGTCGGCCGCGGCCACTACCGGGCAATCCGGGCGACGCCCGCGGTTGTCGTCGCGCACCGGCTGCTGGGCGGCGTCATACAGCACCACCGCGCGCGCCACGCTGGCATCGTCGCAACTGGCCCAGTTGTAGCAGGCGGCGATGCCGAGCGGCTGCAGTACCAGGCGCTGCATCAGCCGGTCGAAGCGCTCGCCGCTGGCCTTCTCCATCACCGAGGCGACGAGCGGGAAATCGATGTTGGCGTAACGGAAGTACGTGCCCGGCGCATGCACCGGATCCCAGGCGCGCGGGTCGTCCAGCACCTCGCGCAGCTGCCCGCCCAGCGGCACCGCGTAGTAGCCGGCGGCATCGGTGAGGCCGGCGCGGTGCGACAGCAGCAGGCGCAGGGTGATGGGCGTATCCGGGAACTGCGGGTGGCGCAGCGGCCAGCCGAGCCAGCGTGACACGTCGGCGTCCAGGTCCAGTTGCCCGGCCTCGACCATGCGCATCACCCCCAGCGCGGTGACCAGCTTGGAGATCGACGCGATCCGCACCGGATCGTCGGCACTGACCGCGCGCCCGGCGGCGATATCGGCCATGCCGTGCACCTGGGTGGCGGTGACGCCGTTGCGGTCGAAGTCCACCCGCACCGTCGCCACCGGCTCGGCCGCCTGCAGGCTTGCCGCGACCAGCCACATCCCCAGCAGATACCCGACGCGCATTCCCGTTCCCCCGTTTGCCGAAGCGCCGACCATAGGCAAGAACGACGATGGCGTCGAGTGCACGATGGCATGCATCACGGCGGCGCTCCGCACCCGGCGCCGAGGTCGTTTCGCAGGGCGGCGGGCACGGGCACGGGCGCGCGATGGTCGCGCCGGGCACATCGGACGCATCGGGCTGGCCATCGATCAGCACCAGGCTGCTGCCGGCCCCACCGCGCCAGGCTGCATGGGCGCTGCACGCAGGTGCGCAGCGGGGCGCATCGACAACCGGCCGCGGCTCAGCCCTCGAGTCCCAGAAACGCCGTCATCCGCGCCAGCTCCGCCTCCAGCGCCGCATCGAAGGCGGCATCCTGCGGCGGCCGGCCCGCCACGTAGTGCAGCTGCGCCTGCAGCGTACCGGCCAGCACCGACAGGTTGCCCCACCCGATCACGTGCTCGCGCCACAGCAACGGCATCGCGTAGTAGCCGAGCTTGCGCTTCGGCGCCGGGGTGTAGGCCTCGAAGCGGTAGCTCCAGCCCCACAGCAGTTCGAAGCGGCGGCGGTCCCACACCACCGGGTCGAACGGGGTCAACAGGCGCACCTGCGCGTCGGCCTGCCAGCGCCGGCTCTGCACGCGTTCGGCATCGGGCCACAGCCAGTCCACGCCATCCACCCGCGCGCACTGCAGGCGCTGGCGGGCGCGCAGCAGCGCCGGCCGGCATGCATCGCGCCACTGCGGAACGCCGTTGCCGAGGTAGCCGACCAGCTGCCGGAGGCTGGCGGCCGGCAGCGGCGCGTAAGTCCCCACGATCAGGTCGATCAGCGCATCCAGCCGCGCGTCGATCTCCCGCGCCGCCACCGGTGGCGCATCCTCGCGCACCGCATACACGCGGGTGCCGCCGTCGCGCCGCGCCACCCGCAGCAGGCCGCGGTAGTGCATGCCGTCGAGCAGCTGCGTGCTGGCATTGGACGAGCCGCCGAACCAGTTGGTGGTCTTGCCGTGGGCGAAATGGGCGTCGACCTCGCGCGGATGCACCGCACCGCGTGCGGCGACGAACTCGCGCACCGCATGCGCCTGCTTCCAGCGTGCCGGCGCCCATGCCACGCGCGCCTTGCGCGGATGCATCAGCGCCTGGTGCGCGCGCGGCAGGAAACCGTAGTTGACGAAGAAGTCCTCTTCCAGCGGCAGGCGCGGGTAGCGCCGTTCCAGGTCGCCGGCACGGTACGCCTTGACCCGGTGGCGCAAGGTCAGGTCCTGGGCCCGCGCGGGCGCACGGATGGGATCGGCCTGGACGAAGCCGAGCCGGTCGATCGCACGCATCAACGTGGTCGGCGTGAACAGCGTTCGGGCGATGGCGTAACGACGGAGCTGGTCGAGGCTGGGCGGCATGGAGGCATGATGCCAGTTGCCGCTGCCGCCGGCGGTGCATGGCGGTGGCCGCGCCGGCGGACGCACTGCGGGGCATGCGGGCGGCTCCTGTACTATCGGTGCGGGAAAGGACGCCATACGCAGACAGGGAGTTCGGCCATGTGCGCGAACCACTCCAAGAGCGCATTGCTCTACCGCCAGGTCCGGCGCGCGTTGCAGTCGGGGCGCTACCTGCCCGGGCAGCGGATCGATCCGGGCACGCTGGCCGAGGAATTCAACACCAGCCCCACGCCCGTGCGGTTCGCACTGCACCGCCTGGTCGGCGAAGGGCTCATCGATGATCATGCCCGCAACGGGCTGCATGTGCCGCTGCTCACCGAAGTCGCCCTGCGCGACCTCTACGACTGGATGGAGCACCTGCTGCTGAGGGCCTGCGAGCTGGGGGCCAACGCGACCGACGGCCCGCCGCGCGAACCGGTGGGCGCGGCCCTGTACAGCCGCGAGGACCTGGTCAAGGGAACCTGGCAGCTGTTCGACGCGATCGCCGGCGCATCCGGATTCCGCCCCCTGCACGACGCGGTCAGACAGGGCAACGACCGGCTGGCGCCGGTGCGCCGCGCCAAGCGCGGGCTGATCGACCATGTCGGCGACGAACTGGCCAGGCTCAGCGGCCACTGGCAGAACCGCGACATGCCGGCGCTGAAAGCCGCCGTGCGCGGCTACCACGCACGCCGCAAACAACTGGTGCCGCGGATCGTGGCCTTTCTCGTCGACCACCGCGACCGGCACCTGTAGCCGCGGCATTCCGGCCACGGCGTCCGCATGCGCGCGGGCCCGTGCGATGCGGCGCTGCCCTGCGCATGCGCGCCATGGCGTGCTGCTGCACCCACCCGATCCATGACCGCCGGCACGTCTTCGGATAATCATCGCCTGGCAACGCAATAATCATTTGAAAATCAAATCCACTGCCTCACAGGCTGGCGCTCGCCATGGAACGGCCATGGCGCAACCACAGGAGAGGCAACGATGAACAGCAACGACAACACCGGCGTGCACGCCGACGAAGTGATCGTGCTCGGCGTCGCCAGCGTCGAGACCCAGGGCATCCTGCAGGGCAACGAGCCGATGGGCGGCGAACCCGTGCCGGGTATTTCCGAAGAGTGAAACGCGGGGCGCACCACCAGGTGCGCCCCTCTTCTTTCCGAGGACGCCCCCATGCCCGCCTGCATCGACCCCGACCTGTCCTACTGCCTGATCGACGGCCACCCGCTCTTCCTCGATCTGGCCGGCGACCGCTATTTCAGGCTGCCCGCGACGACCGAACAGGCGTTCCTCGCGCATCTCGACGGGGCGCCGCTTGCGTCGGCCGCTGCGCGGATGCTGGTTACGCGCGGCATCGCGCCGGCTGCGGAGCAGGCGTCGCCCGATGCCGCGGCGGGCGCCGCGCCCATCGATCCCCCCTCCGAAAGCGCGATGGAGCGTGCGCCGCACGGCCCGCCAGGCGGCCGCGCGCTGCGGCTGGATGTCCTGCGTGATGTCTGCACGGTACGCCTGCAACTGAAACACCGCACGCTCAAGGACACGCTGGCGGCGATGGTGGCCTACCGCCGCGATCGTGCCGGCCCGCCCCATGCCGGCCCGTCCCCTGCCCTGCTGCAGCGCCTGTGCGCTGCGGCCGGCGCATTCCGCAACGCCCGCCTGTATGTTCCCGCTGCCACGCGCTGCCTGCCCGATTCGATCGCCCTGGTCCGGTACCTGTCCAGGCACGGCCTGTTCGCGCACCTGGTGTTCGGGGTCATGGCCAATCCGCTGTCGGCGCATTGCTGGGTCCAGGCGCGGCACCTGGTCGTGAACGACACCGTCGGCAACGCCTGTGCCCACACCCCGATACGGGTGGTGTGATGGCCTACCGGTACCTCGCGCTGCTGCACCCGGCCGCTGGCGCCCAGGCGCCTTCCATCGATGAAGCCACGCATCGGCTGCACCCGCTGCGCATGCAATGCCACCGGCCAACCTCCGGCTGCACGCTGTATGCCAGCGCGGACACGCCGGTGATCGTGCTGCCGGGGCAAGGCCTGGTGCTGGGCCATGTCTTTTCGCAAAGCGGCACGCCGCTGACGCATGCGCGGCAGTTTCCACCCTGCCCCACCCCTGGCGATCTGCGCCGGCACATCCTGGACAACTGCTGGGGCGCCTACCTCATCGTCCAGGCGGATCCCACGCGCGCCGATCGCCTCACCTTCAAGCGCGACCCCGAGGGCGGGATGCCCTGCCTCCATCGCATCGCCGATGGCAGCGGCTTCGTCGCCTCGGACGTGGAATTGCCCGTGCGCCTGGGCTGCTACCGCAGGCGCATCGACTGGGATGCCATCGGGCAGCGGCTGCTGTACCCGGACATCAAGACCGCGCGCACCGGGCTGGCCGGCATCCGCGAACTGCTCCCCGGCACGCGCATGGACGTGCAGGGAGGGCGCACCACCCAGCACGCGCAATGGTCGCCCTGGGACGTCATCAACCGGCAGGATCCGTACGCCAGTGCGCGTGAGGCGGCCGACGCCGTGCGCGCCGCGGTCGGCATGGTCACCCGCGCCTGGGCCGGCGTCGACCGGTCGATCCTGCTCGAACTTTCCGGCGGGCTGGATTCATCGGTCGTCGGCATCAGCCTGAAAGACAGCGCTGCCGCAGTGGCATGCTGCACGCTGGTGACGCCGGTGCCGGGCGCGGACGAGCGGCGTTACGCCAGCCAGGTGGCGGCCCTCATCGGCGCACCGCTGGATGCGCAGGTCATGGGCCTGGAATCGGTGGCGCACGATTTCGACGTTGCGCCGTGGACCGCAACGCCGCGGGTGGGAATGCTGCAGCACGCCACCGACGCCATCATGGAACAGGCCCGGCACCGCCATGGCGCCACCAGCTTCTTCTCCGGCGGTGGCGGCGACACCGTCTTCTGCTACCTGACCTCGGCCGCCCCGGCGGTGGATGCCTTCCGGCAACGGGGCGCGGCGCAGGCGATGCGCGCGATCCGCGACCTGGCCGGATTGCACCAGTGCACCGTCTGGAAGGCAGGCAGGCTCGCATTGCGCAGGCAGCTACGCCCTCCCGGGCCGCCCTGCAGGCCCACGATCGAGTTCATCGCGCCCGCGCGCGCGCCCTGCGCGCCCGATCTTCACCCCTGGCTGGACCTGCCCGGGCATGCGCTTCCCGGCGAACGCGAACGGATCTTCGCCCTGGCCGCCACCCAGATATACAGGGAGTCCGCGCCCCGGGCGATGCGCGCGCACCTGCGGCTGCCACTGCTGTCGCAACCGGTGATGGAAGCGACCCTGCGCGCGCCCAGCTGGATGTGGATCGCCGGCGCGCAGAACCGCTCGCTGGTGCGCCAGGCATACGCGGACGTCCTTCCGCAGGCGGTCCTCGCGCGCCGCAGCAAGGGCTCCTTCACCGGCTACATCGGTGCGCTGCACGCCCGGCACCGGCCGCGCCTGCGCGAGTTCCTGCTCGACGGCATGCTGCACGCGCAGGGCATCGTGGACGGCGCCTCGCTGGAGCGCTGCTTCGAACGCGAGCCCAGCCCGCGCGACCGCTCCATCGGCCGCATCCTGGAGCTGTGCGCGGTGGAGAACTGGGCACGGCATCAGTCCTAGCGACGCGCGTCCCCCCGGTCCCCTGCGCCCTGCCTGGCGGCCATCACCCGCCAGCGCGCGTATTGCCCGGCCTTGGACGGGTGCGGGTCCTCGATGCCCTGCAGCCAGAACCGGAACCAGTCCAGGTTGCGCTCGTACACGGCCAGCTTGTGCCGGGGCTGGAACTTCTGGTGCGCTTCGTTCGGGTACACGTACAGGTCCGCCCGCGCATCTCGGATCAGCGGAACCGCATAGTCGAGCGTGTGCAGGTACTCCTGCTCCGGCAGCTGCATCAGTACCGGCACGTCGATCCGCTGCAGGTTGAACACCGGCGAAAGGCGCTTCCATTGCGCGGCCGTCGTTTCCGGGTCGCCCAGCTGCCAGTAGGTGCGCAGGCGCGAGAAGAACGTATCGCCGGACAGGCTCATCAGCGTGTACGCGAGCGGGGAGAAGGCGATGCTGCTGACCGACGCGGCCGCCAGCCTGTCCGTGTTCATCGCCATCCACACCGTCACCTCGGTGCCGTAGCTGAGCCCGCCCATGCCGACGCTGTCGCGATCGATTTCCCCACGCGACGACAACAGGTCGATGACGCTCTCGATGGCCAGGCGGCCGGTTTCGAACCGGGTGACCGCGTCCTGCACGCTCGGCGGGGCATTGATGCACAGCGCCGAGATGCCACGATCGGCCAGGGTCGCCAGCGGCCACTCGTCGCCGACCCCACCGCGGACGAAGCCCGTGCACCGGTAATACGTCAGGAACAGCGGCGGCCGGCCATGGCCTGCGCGGCGGGCCGGGAAGTACAGCCCGTTGAACCGGCGCCCCGTCGCGTCCTGCCAGTGCAGGCGCTGTACCGGCACGTGCGCCATTTCCGCCGCCAACGCCGCATTCGGATCGAACAGCACCTGCCTGGCGCCTGATTCCAGATCGATCCGCTCCAGCCGCGGCGGATGGCGCGCGTCCGCGGCGACGCACACCAGCGCCGCGGCCGACGCACCGCAACCGCCGGGTGCCGCGCGCCCGCCGTTCACCAGCCCGGGGGTGCGGACCACCAGGACCACCCGGCCGGTGGCGATGTCCCAGCGGAAGATGGACTGGGCCTGGCTGTCGTCCGGGTCGGTCAGCGTGAACACCACCTCGTCGTGCCCGGGCCGCCACTGCACGCTGGTGATCGGCTGCCCGGTGCACAGCGCATCGCGGCAGCGCAGCGGCCGGCTGCCCTTGCCCGTGGCCACCACAAGCTCGACCTCCGGCCGCGGCCCCACGCCCTGCCACCCGCCCACGTGCACCAGCATCGCGGCGCGGCGGGCATGCGCATCCCATGCCAGCTTCCAGGGCGTGAACGCCGCCACCCAGCCCGGCGGCGACGCCGACGCGGTGTCCTCGCCGGCCACGTCCCGTACCTGCCCCGTCGCCAGCGCGATCTCGCGCCAGCGGTCGGCAGCGCCAGCCAGCAACGGCGAGCGGATCACGTCGCTGCCGAGCAGGCGCTGCGTGGAGCCGCGCCGGTCGAGATACCCCGAGCGGAACAACGGCTGGCCCAGCGGTACCGTCTGGTCGATATGGATGCCGCGGTCGTACTCGGCCTGCTCGGCGTCGCGCACCTGCTGGCGGGTGGCGCCGACGCTGTAGCGCAGCGACCGGCCATCGGCAGCGAGCCGGAAGCGGCGCACGTCAGCCGGGTCGCGCGTCAGCGCACGCGCGTCCGAACCATCGGCACGGGCCCGCCACACCGCGACGCGGCCATCGAGCAGCGCGCGGTAGTAGATGAAGCGGCCATCCGGCGACCATGCCACGCCAGCCGGGGCGAGCGATGCCCCATCCGACTCGCGCAGCAGCTGACCGCCCTCGCCCACCCGGCGTGCCGGGGCGCTCGCATCCATGCGCTGCACGTACCAGGCGGTGTCGTGGGTGTTGCGCTCGACCGATGCACGCTGCAGCCGGAACGCCACGTGGCTGCCGTCGGGCGAGACCGCCAGTTCGCCCAGGTCGCTGACTTCCACCAGCTGGCGCGGCGAAACCCCCTGCGCGTGCAGCCCGCCGCCGAGCAGCATGCCGGCCAGCACCGGCGCGAGGAGCCACCGGGCCCGCCGCATCACTGGGTTCATCGTTGGGTCCTCCCCATGGGTCCGGGCCACGTCCGGCCTACCAGCGCCGGGATACGGTGAGGCTGGCGTAGCGCCCGATCGCCGACGCGTTGGTCGAGTCGTAGGGCACGTCGGTCGCCGCCGCGGGCCGGTACAGCGGCGGCGCGCGATCGAGCAGGTTCTGCACCGACAACGCCACCTCGAAGCCGGCGCGGGTGTTGTTGCGCCGGGCGGTGGAGTACTGCAGGGCCAGGTCGAAGGTGGTGAACGAGGCCAGGTCCTGGCGCAACGCCGGATAGGTCGCGCCCCCGGTGTAGTTGGCGAACGAGGACGCGGTGAACCCGCCGTCGTTCCATACCAGCCCCAGCCGGCCGCGCAGTCTGGCCGGATAGAAAATGGTGCCGGCCAGGTCGAACGGCGCCTGCCCCGGCGTGTTCTGCTGGGTGCTGTCCAGCCAGCTCGCCGAACCGCGCAGGTCCAGGTGGCCGCGGCCCAGCGCACGCCCGTATGCGCCGGAAAGATCGAGCCCCTTGATCCGCTGCGTGCGCGCGTTGACGTACTCGCCCCGCCCGATGACCACCACGGTGGCGGGGTCGTAGGGCTTGCCGGTCCAGTTGTAGAAGCCGCCGGAGTAGGTGGCAAGCAGAGCGGCCTGCTGCTCCAGCGTGGGCGAGAACTCGAGGAACTCGGCCACCGCCGGATCGCTCAGCACCTGGCCGAAGGCGGCGAACGGCTGCACCACGCGTTCGCGGTAATCGATGTCGAACCAGGTCAGGTCCGCCTGCAGGCCGGGCACGCGGTCCGGGTGGAAGGCCAGCGACACGGTGCGCGTGGTCGCCCGTTCCGGGCCGAGCCGCGGGTTGCTGCCCCACGACAACAGCACCGCGTCGCCGGCACCGTACCCCGTGCCGCCGATCATCGCCGGCGGCACCAGGTAGGCCACCAGGCTGCCGTAGCGCTCGTTCAACGTCGGCGCCTTGAACGACCGGCCCCACGATGCCTTGAACGTGACGTCGCGGCCCGGTGCATAGAGCAGCCCCAGCTTGGGCGTGGTCACCCGGCCGAAGCTGTCGTAATCCTCCATCCTTGCGGCGGCGGTCAGTTCCAGCCGCCGCGCCGGTGCCGCCGTTCCCGCACCGAGCAGCGGCACGTTCGCCTCCGCATAGGCGAAGCGGCTGCTGTCCTGGCTGCGCGCCTGCGCATTGGACAGCAGATTGCGGTTCAGCAGTTCGTTGCTGCGGTAGCCGGCGCCCACCGCCAGTCGCACCTCGCCCGCGCCCAGTGCCAGCAACGGCCCTTCGGCGCCGATTTCGTACGAGCGGCTTTCGTTGCAGCGGCACACGCCCGATACCTGGCGTGGGCCGGCACCGGCATCGACGACCAACCACGCCCGGCCGATGTTCTCGTCGCGGGCCCGCACCGCACCGGCCTGCAGGGTCCAGCCGTGCGCGAGCCCGACCTCCAGCGACGGCGCCAGGAACCACGCCGTGCTGTCCGAGCGCTGGTCGTAATGGAGCCCGCGACCGGTCTGGTAGTAGACCTGGTCGCGCTCGGTGCGCAGCGCATCCAGGCGCAGTTCGGTCCTTTCGCCCAGCCATTGGTAGGCGCTCACCAGCCCGCTGCGCGTGCTGCCGCCGGGGTAAAGCACGAAGGGCCGGGCCATGTGCTGCGTGTACGAGCGCTCGCCGGCGTCGATCGGGTCGACGCGGGTATCGCGGAAGGTCGCGATCAGGCCACCGTCCTTCCATGTCGTACCGGCGGTGGCGTCGTACTCGCGCGTGTCCAGGCCACCGCCGCCCGCGCGTCCATAGCGGGCGCTGAGCACCGCCCCTTCCATGTCGCGCTTCAGGATCACGTTGCCGACGCCGGCCACCGCGTCCGAGCCGTAGATCGCCGATGCGCCGTCGGCAACGATGTCCACGCGCTCCACCGCGGCCACCGGGATGGCGCTGATGTCCACCGCCTGCATCAACCCGCCGTAGGCCAGGCGCCGGCCGTTGAGCAGGGTCAAGGTCGCGTCCGGGCCGATCCCGCGCAGGTTGAGGCTGGAGCCGCCGCCTGCGTTCTGGTTGTACATGTTGCCCGAGCCGGTCGCGCTGACGACCCCCGGGTTCTGCCCGCCGTTGAAGTTCTGCGGCAGGCTGCGCACCACCTCGCCCAGCGTGCTGAAACCTTCCTGGCGGATCCGCTCGCTGCCGATGGCGATCACCGGCGAGGGCGTGATGCCGCCCCGCAGCCGGGTACCGGTGACGGTCACCGTCTCCAGTTCGGTCGCGGCCGCATCCTGCACCGGCGGCGTGCCCGCGGCGGCGGTGCCCTGCCCCGCGGCGTCCTCGCGCTGCGCGCTGTCCTGCTGCGCATCCGCATCGGGGCTGCCCGCTAACGGTTCCGGGTTCGGGAGCGTGGCTGCATGGCCATGCAGCGTGGCGAACAGGGCGATGGAAATGGCGTTGCGTAAAGCACGGGTCTTCATGCGGCGTCCTTTGGTTTCCAGGGTGGGTACTCGGGGGTGCGGTCCGTGCAGGGACGCAGGCGCAGGGCACACCGGGCCGGCCACGGGCGGGCGCGTTCCATGACAACGCGCTCCATCACGACGTGTTCCGTCACAACGTGTCCGGTCACAGACGGAGCCCGTCGGCCGTGCTGGCAATTCCTTCGTGGTGTTCCCGATGCCGTGCCCGGGCGTGGCCTGTGCGTTACCCCGGCGCCGGCGCCCTGCCGTACCGCGTCGCGCTCCACCCGAGGGGGTGGAAGCGCATGCACGCGAATCGTTCATTCATTAACCCGATGCGCACACTACGTTTAACGTAGTATCGGTGTCAAGCGCCCATCCGGAAGCTTTCGTTCACCGAAGCCCGGGACGTACACGGCCTTGTCCGAAAAGAGAGAGCTCCCCGTCTACAGCGTGCGTCTGCGCGAAGCGCGGGAGACCTATGGCATCTCGCAGCGCAATCTCGGCATCAAGGCCGGACTGGATGATTTCGTCGCCAGCACCCGCGTAAACCGCTATGAAACCGGCGTACACCAGCCCGACCTGCAGACCCTGCAGCGCATCGCCGACGTGCTCGACCTGCCGGTGGCGTACTTCTTCGCCGAGGACGACGCGCTGGCGGAACTGATCAAGGCATACAGGCGCGGCAAGTCGCGCAAGAGCTGATCGCCGACGCTACCGCACGTAGTTTTCCTACAGCCCTGTGCGGCAACCTCCTACACCGGACAACACGGTCCCCGGCGTCCAGGCCCGATTGCACCGCACGGTCGTATTCCTGCCCCCCAGGCACCCGACGGCGCGCCGCGCGCTACCCTGTCGCCCCGCACTCCCCCCGCATTACCGGCTGTCCCGTCCATGACCGCTTCCTCCCACCGCGTCCAGGGCCTCAACAACGACGAGGTGCCGGCCGACTGGCCCGCCATCAGCCCGCGCGAGATCGCATGGCTGGCGGGGCGCTTCCCGCAACTGCATGGCGCGACCGCCGCGCTGTGGCACAGCCCGCGGCCGCTGTCTGCCGCGGCGCTGGTCGAGGGCGCGGCCGGGCGCGTGTTCGTCAAGCGCCACCACCACAGCGTGCGCGACGCGGCGACACTGGGCGAGGAACACCGCTTCATCGCCCACCTGGCCGCCGCTGGCGTGCCGGTGGTGCAGGTGCTGCGCGACCGCGACGGCGCCACCGCGGTCGAACACGACGGCTGGACCTACGAACTGCACACACCGGGCAACGGCGAGGACGTGTACCGCGACGCGGTGTCGTGGACGCCGTTGACCAACGTCGCCCAGGCACGCGACGCCGGGCGCATGCTGGCGCGCCTGCACCACGCTGCCGCCCGCTACCACGCCCCGCAGCGCGGCACCCATCTGCTGGTGGCGCGCGACGACCTGATCCGCAGCCACGACCCCATCGCCGCGCTCACCGCCGACCTGGGCAACCGCCCCGGCCTTGCCCGTTACCTGGCGCGCATTCCCTGGGAAGACCAACTGCGCCACACCGTGCTGCCCTGGCATGCGGGCCTGGCCGAGCGCCTGCGCGACGAACCGCGGCTGTGGGCGCACAACGACTGGCACATTTCCAACCTGCTCTGGCAGGGCGACACGGTCAGCACCGTGCTCGACTTCGGCCTGGCCTCGCCCACCAGCGCGCTGTTCGACCTGGCCACCGCCATCGAACGCAACGCGGTGGCCTGGCTGGAGCTGGAACGCGGCGCGCAGGCCGTGCGCATCGACATCGCACTGGCGCTGCTCGACGGCTACCGCCAGCTGCTGCCGCTGTCGCCCACGCGCGTGCACCTGCTGGCCGACCTGCTGCCGGTGGTGCAGCTGGACTTCGCGCTGTCGGAAGTGGAGTACTTCGAAGGCGTCACCGGCTCCACCGCCAACGCCGACGTAGCCTGGCAGCCGTTCCTGCTCGGCCATGCGCACTGGTTCGGCAGCGCGCACGGCCAGGCGCTGCTGGCCGCACTGCACGCGGCCGCCTGAATCCGCATGCGGGGCAAACCCCGCCTCCGTGGAGTGCGAGGTTTGCGGTGACGCACGTAGATGCCGGGCCCACCCGGCATGGGGAATACGGAAGGCCGATTAATTGGATACTCCCAGCCAATCTGGTCGAATACCGACGGCCGTTGAAATGCCAGGCAGGACCAACGAACGGAGTACGGCTTCCTTTTGCTGACCGGCTGCAATCGACCCAAAGCGGACATAGAGTGGATGTCCACTCCTTGGTGGTTATGGTGATAGCAGTCGGTCCAGTGGACTGATGGTCTTCCCAATGGCTTGCTCCACATGGGTGTAGATCATGGTTGTCTTAAGGTTGCGATGCCCTAGGAGCAATTGGATGGTCCGGATATCTGTGCCTGCCGCTAGCAGGTGTGTGGCAAAGGGGTGTCGTAGCGTGTGGACTGATGCATGTTTGGCAATGCCAGCCCGATGCAGAGCTGACTTAAAGGCAATCTGCATCCCGGATTCGGAGGCATGCCAACGCAGTCGGCGGCCGGATTGAGGGCAGCTTCGTACTACTCGCGAGGGGAAAAGAAACTGCCAATCCGAGCTCTGACTGGCGCAGGGATACTTGCGCTCCAAAGCGTCGGGCAACGGAGCAAATCCAGCGCCGCGCATGAGGTCTTGCTTGTGCAAGATAGCCACCCTAATCAATTTCCGCTGCAACGGGTGCTTTAGTCGATCAGGCAGCATGGTGGTCCGGTCCTTGCCACCTTTTCCCGCCCTGACGTGGATCAGGCCGGCTTCTACATCTATATCCTTGACCCTGAGCGTCATGCACTCAGTCACCCTTAGTCCCGACCCATAGAGCAGGTGGGCCACTAGGGCGACTATCCCGTCCATCTGCGCCAGGGCATCGGCGACTTCGTCCATGCTCAACACGACTGGCAGACGGTCCCGGCGCTGGATGCGCCGTAATCCGCTCAGGTGGCCAACCTCTTCCTCTAGGACATCGCGGTAGAGAAACAACAGTGCGTTGAGGGCTTGAGATTGGGTAGAAGCCGAAACAGCCCCCACTACAGCCAAGTGATTGATGAAAGAGGCGATGCCAAGTGCCCCAACCACACGTGGATACTGGCGGCCATGAAAAACAGATTTACTTGCCAATCCAGAATCGGTACGCCTTTTTGATCCGGCGACTCAGGTGTCGTCGCCGAGGCACCAGGGATACCTAGTCCATGAGTCGCAAAGGCGGCAGGGTCGTGAGGGTAGAGTTACCCCATGAGGGGCGCTCTGGTTGGGATCAAATGCTGGCAGCATACGGCCGGCAAGGAGCTGCGTGGGTCCGGTTATACATACGCTTGTTAGCCAGAGCCGGTCGCCCTAAGATCAAGCTGCATCAAGGGAAATTCCCGCCATACTGTGCTTTGCGGGTAAGTCGTATAACCGGACCCGCGGGTCCGTCTATTAGGCAGCTGGGCCTCACGGGGGAGTTTCATGGAACTGATCGGATTCGCTATCGTTCTTCTCGCATGTCTGGGTATTGGAAAAATCATCAACACCATAGCCCGCCGTCTGCTTTTTAACGGCGCAGGTCTTTACCTCGTGCTATTTGCGGCGTTCGTAATCTGGAACATCTATATGGCATGGAACTCCAGCTTTGATTCATTCCAGACAGGCTATGCCTTCGGCCTAAATATCACACCGGCACTCATCATTGCGGCTGTTGCAGCGTACCTCTTCTTTAAGTTCAGGGCAGACAAGGCACATCAGCTTCATGTCCAAAAGCTTCGCCAGAAGAGGGCCGAGAGTGAGGCCTAACAATTCATTCAAGCCGACGTTGCTTCGCAACTCAGTTTAATTCAGGCGTTAGCCATCACAGAATGAGATCAAGCGGCCTTCCATCAAAGCTGTCTTACGCTCTGCTAGCCGCGGGCATGTCGGCGTTCGTTACCATGGCTGTCAGTCCATTACTTTTCATCGGCTCAGCCGCCCGTAGCGCCAAGGTCCACAAGCTTCCATTCCTATCGGCAGAGAATGCATATGCAGCACTACCTCTCTTCGGAGTCGCCGCCGGGATCATCTTCTTCTGCCTACTGTTCGCCGCATTGGCGCGGCGTGATGGCTAACAATTCATTCAAGCCTATGCCGCTTCGCGGCGCGGCCTAACTCAAACGTTGAACGGCCGCTTCTGGACTGGACAGCAGCACCAACGAATTGGATGCCGCTCCTTCCAATGCGCCGGCTGCAATCGACCCATAGCGGACATTGATGCGGCCGTTGAGCCTAGCGTCAGGTCTGGCTATACGTGGGCTTGTTTGCCGGACCCAGCCCCCCCTCCTAAGATCGATCTGCATCAAGGGTGAGCGCGCCGTACGGTACTTTGTGGATAAATCGTATGACCGGACCCTTGGACCCGTCTATTAGGTAGTTAGGCCCCTATGAGCACTTACGTACTCCTCGCATTTCTCGCAGCTGCACTAGCTCTTTGGGGCTTCGGCTTGTGGCGGCATGGCTTTTTTGGCGCTCAAACACCGTCAGTAGAGCGCCAGGCATATGGCATTCGTACTGCCCTATGGATAGTTTCTATCTTTGTTGTGTCGTGGCCGCTTCGGCTCTATCGCGCCTCCATTGGAGACACTGCCTATGTGGTTGCAACTCTCGCCATCCTCGCGCTGTTCTTCTGGCTCGGTCGGGCTGCCACGAGGCGTCTGCTTAAACGCTCCCAGGTTAGTCGTGACGGGGCCTAGCAGTTCATTCAAGCCGAACCCGCTCCGGGGCTCGGTCTAATTCCAGAGTTAGGCCGCATGGACAGCTCCGATCGCATATCGCTCAATGATCTCTCGGATGTCCGCAAGGTCGTATCGGCCATGCGTTCACGGTCAATTCTTGCCGCAGCTGTGGGCGGAGTCATCTTTAGTGCTTTCGTAGTCGCGGCATGGCTTTGGCTGCATCCTAGCGAGGTTTCTGCGGCTATTTTTCTCGCAGCCGTCACCTACCTTCTGTTCGGCCTGCCACTATTGGTGCATTCGGTTCGGCACTGGCGCAGGGTCTATCAGCGCATTGCGGATGTTGAGCTACGAGTCCAAGCAGGTGAGGTCGTGTACGCGACGTCCCCCCGCTTTCAGTAGCGAGGCTCTTTAGAGTCCGGGTTTCATCGTA
>Ga0066255_1001495_pt1 | contig 20582 bp, 18 predicted proteins | sample ThiBiot_750_biof_FD_71148 | JGI IMG/M metagenome (GOLD analysis project Ga0066255, IMG submission 71148) | Wastewater bioreactor microbial communities from Cape Town, South Africa - Thiocy_expt_750_biof (version 2) | ecosystem: Engineered > Bioreactor > Thiocyanate-remediating >... | reverse complement strand
TCAGGTTGCCAGGAACGCGGCGACTACGCGCACGTATTCCTGCGTCTTCTGGTAGGGCGTCAGATGGCCGGCACCGGCGATGGCGACGAATCTCGCATCCGGTATCGTCGCCGCCATCCGGCGCCCCACCTCGGCGGTGAAAGGGGCCGGCGCATCGGCGCCGACGATCACCACTGGAAAGTCACCTACAACGCGCTGCAAACGGTGCGTGACCGCTCCATCCACGTACGCTCGAAAGACATCAAGATTCCGAGTCTGGACGATCCGCAACTGATCCTGAAAGGCGCGGGCCAGTACGCCGCCATGTGCACGGGCTGCCACTTGCGGCCCGGCATGGAGGATTCGGAACTGCGCAAGGGCATGTATCCGCAGCCACCCGATCTTTCGAAGGTGCACGTCGATCCGCAGGATGCCTTCTGGGTGATCAAGCATGGCATCAAGATGAGCGCGATGCCGGCTTGGGGCCTTGATGGCAGCCATGACGATCAGACCATCTGGAGCATGGTCGCATTCCTGGAAAAACTGCCGGGTATGACACCAGAGCAGTACAAGGCAATCGTTGCCAAGGCGCCGCCGGATGAAGACATGGACATGGACGAAGACGGCGGACACAGCCATTCACATGGCAGCGAAGCGGCGCACCAGGACCAGCACGAAGGCAGCGCAACGCCGGGTATGGCGATGTCTGCGTCGATGTCCGGCATGGACATGCCTGGCGCCGCGCCATCCGACCTCGAATTGAAGGCTGGCGGCTCGCCGCAAGCCGAAGCCACAGCGCAGGCTTTCCAGGCTGCGCTCGACAACGGCAATCGCGATGCGGCATTGGCGTTGTTGGCCGACAACGCAAGCATCAGTGAGGGCGGATCGACCCAGAGCCGTGCCGACTATGCCTCGCACCACCTGGGCGAAGACATCGCCTTTCTCAAGAATGCGCAAGTCAAACGGTTGTCGCGTGTGTCCGCGGCATCGGGCGATCGCGCGCAGGTGGTCACCGAAAGCGAGATCCGGCCCACTTCCAAAGGCAGGCCCGTCACGCTGCGCAGCCACGAAATGATGCAGCTCCAACGCACGAACGGTGCCTGGAAGATCGTTTCGATCGACTGGAGCTCAAAAGCGAACCCGCCAAGCCGTGACGGCAGCCAGTGATCACGCACCCTTCAAACGCAAAGAGGAGAAGCCCATCATGAAACATCGCAATTCCATTCTGGTCGCCACCCTTGTCGTCGCCGCTACGGCCCTGCCTTCGATGGCGCAACAATCGTCGGGCATGCAAGACATGCCCATGCAGAACATGCCGATGCACAACATGCCCATGAAAGACATGATGCAGTCGGCCAATGCCGAAGGGGTTGGTGTCGTGCAGGCCGTTAACCCGGATCAGGGAACCATCACGGTCAAGCATCAGGCGATCGAATCGATACACTGGCCCGCGATGACCATGACCTTCAAGGCCGCCAAACCGGAGCTGCTGAAAGGCGTGGAAGTCGGCGAACACATTCGCTTTGGACTGCATACCCAAGGCATGCACGGCACGGTGACCTGGATCAAGCCGGTTTCGCCGTGACCGCCGCTACGTCCATTCCGTTCGATAAGGGGCGGCGATGCAGGCGCGCCGCGTTTCGCCTGCTTCAAGGAAGAGGAAAACAGCCATGACTCACCATACAGCGGAGCACCGCTCGCAAGCGATGAATCAGTGCATCGAGGACTGCATCCAATGCGAGCGCGTTTGCCTCGAAACTACCAACTACTGCCTCGGTGAAGGCGGAGACCACGCCGACGCCGCTCACATCGCGTTGCTGACCGCGTGTGCAGACATTTGCGGGACCAGTGCGCGCACGATGCTGCGGGGCGCTGCGGTCCATACCGCGGTCTGCAGGGCCTGTGCAGAGGTCTGCCGCGAATGCGCGGCATCGTGCGATGGATTCGATGATGCCGAGATGGAACGCTGCGTCCAGGCGTGCCGGCGTTGTGCCGAAAGCTGCGACGCGATGTCAGCCCGATAGTCTGCTCTGGAGGTGCTCGGCGTCTCTTGGCGCCGGGCAGCCGATGTAGAGGGTAAACCCGGATTCGGCAAAAATTTGGACATTTGAATCGTAAGTATCTGTAATGCATAAACTTACAGTCTGCGGCTCAGCGCATCACTTGTTTCCACGGACGCAATCCAAGAACGTTCAATTCTGGCGCCGTTTGGCATGATCCGTGTGCGCGTCGGAATCTTCCGGTAATCGTAAGCGCGTCTTGCCGGCGCGCCCGACCCGCCGTGCGGCGGACTTGCCGCGTCCGGCGCTCGGCAGTTTGAGCTTCAGGGCTTCGGCCACGCCCCGTTGATGGGCGGCTTCCCGTTCCGCCGCACGCAAGGAACGCGTGAGTTCCGTGATCGTCCGCTGCAGCGTTTGGGTTTCTTGCTGGTGGCGCTTCCGGGCGTCGGCCAGCTCGGCGCGAGCGGCCTTGAGGTCCGTGCGTGCCCGATCGACGTGAGCGTGGGCACGGTCCTCAACGATCCGGATGTGTTCCTCGCGTGCACTTCGCTCCTTCGCCGACTTCTCCTCAATTGTCCGGATTTCGTCGCGAAGTTTGGTGCAGGCGGTTTCCAGCGCCTGATTTTGGGCGACGAGACGGGGGCGTTCCTCGGCGTGCTCCTTGCCTTCGTCCTCCAGCCGGTCCACCAAGCGGCGCAGCGTGGCCACCTCTACCGCAGCGTGGCGAGCGGCTTCTTCGGCCTGTTGCGTGGCTGCCTGCGCCGTCGCTAGCAGGGCCCCTTGTTCGGCCTCGCGCGCATCGAGGGCCGTCCGGCTTTGCTGAAGCGCTTCGCGCTCCGCATGGATTTCCTGTTGCATATGCTCGCGGGCGTGCTGCAGCGCTTGGCCCCACAGGTTGGTCATGGCGTGGCCAACGTCGTCCGGAAGATCAGGGAGCGTATTCAGTTCCTGCAGCCGAGTGGCCAGCCCCTGCCGCCAGACATCCAACATGCGGGTGACCGTGTTGGGTGAGCCGGTCCCGAGCTTGGCGCGAACCTTTTCCACCGTCACGCGCTCACCGGCCGCAGTGATCGCATCGGCGGTGGTGTCCACTTGCTCTTGAGTGATTCCATGCGGCATTTTGGGTCTCCGCTTTCGTTACCCTGCCCTGTTGTATTCGTACCGACGATAATGGATAGTTATCGTCGATACAATCGATTTATCATTATATATATTACATTATACATATGAAGAAAAATACGCTGATCGTGACCCAGGAAGCTTTGGCCCGGTTGCGGCCCGAGGATCTGGCCGCGTCGGCGGCGGAAGCGGTACGTGAAATCGTGGCGGTGCCGGCCTCGGCGAATACCGCCCCGGCCGCCGCCAGCTTGACGTCGCTGATCAAAATCCGCTCGGCGCGATGCTCGTCCTGCTCGACGTGATCGCTCGCGGCCGATTCCGCCTTGCCGGCCGAATGGGGGTGCGGGGCCGCTGGCGCCGGTCCCCATTGGCGATATCCAGCAGCGCCGATGGCTGCGGCAATGACGACGAGAACGATCGTGGTCGATGGCTTCATCGGGTCGACTCCCGGGCGAGGCTCAAGGGATTGCCGACCAGGCCTTCGATGGTGGCGACGGCAACATGGACATTCTGCTGCGCTTCCTGCTCGCGCAGCCGCGACTGGACGAAACTCGCCTGAGCATCGAGCACTTCAAGCAACGAGTAGCGGCCCTGCCCGTAGCCTTCGGCAATAGCCTCTGCCGCCTGACGCGCTTTTGGAATCGCCGAATCGCGCAGGATTGCCAGTTCGCGCAGCGAACCCTGCAACGTGTCGTAGGCCCGCCCGGCGAGGACGATCAGCGTGTTGCGGTTGGCTTCGCGCTCGGCTCGCGTCTTCGCCAGACTCTCCTGCGCCGACAGGATGTTGCCCTGGTTCTGGTCGAACACCGGAATCGGCACCGACAATGTCAGCCGCACCGCATCGTCGTTGCTGGCGTTGTAATGGCGCCATCCGACACCGACGCGGACATCGGGATAGGGCTTCAGCCGCGCCAGCAGCAATTCCGCATTGCGTTGCGCATAGACCGCGGTCCAGCGCACCAGTTGCGGATTGGCATCGATCGCCGCCACCACCGACTTGAAGGACGGCGGCCGCCCCGTCACCTCGAGCCGTCCGGACACCGACGCAAAGTTCGGCGCGGTGTCGCCCATCAGCACCGCCAGTTCGCGCCGCGCGCTGGCCAACGCCGCCTTGGTGCGCTCGCGATCGGCCTTCACCAGCGCCGACGCCGCCTCGGCGCGGCCGGTTTCGGCGGGTGACGACGCACCGGCCTCGACGCGCCGCTGCAGCAGCGGCGTGATCCTGTCGATCGACGTCATCTGCTCGTCGAGAATTTGAATGCGGCGCTGCAGCCCGAGTACGCTGACAAAGGCGATGGCGGTCTCGGACAGAATCTCCAGCCGGACCGCCTTGCGCTGAATCGTCGCCGTCTCGACGCCGGCCGCACCGGCGGCGATGCGCGCGTCACGCTTGCCGAACAGTTCGAACAACTGGCTGATCTGCAGCGTGGACTCGGCCGACCGGGTGCCGCGATAGACTCCGGAGCCGAACGCATTGTCGTATTCATAGGACAGTTCGGGATTGATGAGCGCACCGGCTTGCAGGCGTTGCCCTGAGGCGATGCCGATGTCGCGCTCGGCCGCGGTCAGTCGTGGGCTGGCTTTGAGCGCGCGATGCAACGCGGTGCCCAGCGTGAGCGTCTGCGCGTGCGCAACGCCGATCAGCCCCGGACTGACCAGCAAAACCAGTGCGCACGCAAATCGCGCGGCGGATGTGGAGAGCATGACGATAACCTGACGAACAGCGAACGATGGGCGCGCAAGCGCCCGGCGATGACGTTCAGGTCAGCGATTTGGGGGGCGGCGTATCGAGCCACGATCCGGCACCGGATCGATGCAGCGGCGGACGCGCCAGCGCCGCCGACGCGATCGCAACCGGCACGACCGCATCAACCGGCAGCGGCATCACGATGGAGAAGCAACTGTGACAATGATGGCCGGGCGCCACGCGCTTGCTCGTGCCGTCGTTGTCCGCAGCAATCGAGACCGACACGCTGGTCCCCGAGGCGGGATTCGCGAACGCATCGTTGCAGAACAGGTGCAGGCCGCCGGCGAGCAGATAGACGAATGTCAACAGCACGGTCAGCCAGCCGCGAAGGCTGCGCGGACGAACGACAATGGTCTGACCCTGTCCCGACATGCCGCCCGTCTAGCACGGGTGGCCTAGGCTGTCGACGTTACAACATAACGCGGAACTGCGGCGCCGCGGCGGCGGCGCGGCGATTCACTCCGTATGACCGCGCGCCAGATCGCTGGCTTCGTCGCCTGCCGTTTCGGCGTGATCGAATGCCGCAAGCCACGATGCCAGTGCCGGCGCGGTGCGGCCCGCCGCCTGCATCTGGCGCAACGCGACGCGAACGCTGCCGCGCGCCATGCGCCCGCTCAGGCGCGCTTCGCTCCATGGCGGCAGCCCGGCCTCGACCGCGATGCCGACGTCGTGCTTGATCGCCGTGCTCTCCGCCGCGCCGAGCGTTGCCAGCAAATGTTGAAACGCCGCATGCCGCCGCGCATCGAATGGCTGCGGGACACCGAACGCATCCTTGGTGGGGTGCGCCGGATAGAAATGCGCGCACGGCACCCAGCCGTCCGGCACCGGTTCGGTCGCGGCATGGGTGCGGCCGCTTTTCAGCAGCTTCGGCAGCACATGGGTGTGCGGACCCTCCGGGCTCTTGCCGGTGTGCGGCGGGATCGGCTGATACACTTCGGCGCGCCCGGCGCGGCTGATGAAGACGCGATGCGGATTGGCCGCGAGCATAATGCCCATCGCCGGGTTGCCCGGCTCGAACACGGCGCGGCCGACATGGGCGCGCAATCGATCGGCGACATCGCGATCGTTCACGCGCACGCAGAGATCGGCCTGCAACGCAGCGAGCCCGAGATCGAACAGCACGCCGCCGCGATCCGCTTCGCGCAACGCTTCGCGATCCTCGCCGAGTTCGGTCAATACGCTGCGGCGATGCATCTCGCACGCGTCCTCCGGCAGGCATAGTGCGACGCGGTGATTCCAGAATTGCCGGGCGATGCTCTCCGAGGCGAACGGACGCAGGCCGTCGTCAAACCGGATGGCGATGCCGCCGCGCGCGGTGACGGCGGAAATGCCGCCGTCGCTGGCTGTCAACTGCACCGGCTCGTCGGAATCGCGGGAAAATTCGGCGATAGCGCCGAAGGTGCCGAGGCTCCATTGCGTCTCTACATCGTGCATCTGCTCGATCAGCAGCTTTTTGACGGCCGCTTGCGACATCATGGCTGGCGCCTCCCCGTGACGACCGCCCGATCGCCATCGTCTCCGCTTTTCGCGTTGCGCTTAAATTACGCCTGCGCGCGCAGCGGTCAATCGCCGCGCTACGCTGCCGAACGGCGCATGGGAGAACGGCGCGCCTCGCTCCACACCGCGACGCAGCGATGGAGATCGATGAAGTTCTGGTGCAGCTGTTCGAGCGCGAAGCCGACAGTGAAGAAGCGTTCGGTGACGTCCGCCGGCAGGCCGCGCGTCAGGCCCTCGGCGCGCAACGCGGCGATCTCGCCGGCATAGACTCGCAGCGCCTGCTCGAACGCCTCCAGCGACGGCGGCGCTTCGCGCGCCAGCAGCGCCGCGCGACTGTCGCGGACATAAGCGACGGCGCTGCGCCGCACCTCCTCCAGCATCGGACCGAGCCGCGCCTGCAGATGATCCGGCAGTTTCACCACGGCGGCGCGGCCGATCATCACCAGATCGTGGCGGATGCGCAGCAAGGTGCGCAGCAGCGGCCCGGTGTCGGGACCGACCGCGAGCCACGCCGCCCGTTCGCGCTCGGCCTCGGCGCCGACCGCATTCAAGCCGACCAGCGCGGTGCCGATGCCATCCTGCAGACGATGCAGCGTCTCGGTATCCAGCCCGCGCATCAGGCCCTGCAGCAATTCGTCGAGCGCCACCGCGACCTGCGCCAGCATGCGCGCCGCCGCGGTGATGGCGAGGTTATGCGCCCGCGACGGCACCACGGCGAACGACACCGCAAGGCCGGTGAAAGCGCCGACGCTGACTTCGAGCACCCGATCGATCGCCGATTCCAGCGGGCTGCCGTGGGTGATCGTCGGCAACAGCAGCACGATGATCGCGGTGATCGGCGCGACGTTGAGGCTCGGATTGATCGCCGCGGCAATCGCCAGCGGCGCCACCGCCAGCGCCAGCACCGCGAGCAGCGCCAGTTCGCTGGCATGCGGGAACAGCACGGCGATGACGCCGCCGTAGATCGCACCGCCGATGGTGCCGACGAGATAATCCGAGGTCGCCTTGATCGAACGGCCGACGCTCATCTGCGTCACGATCACTGCCGTCAGCACCGCCCACAGCGGCAGCGGCAACCGCAGCGCCAACGCCACCACCAGCGCCAGCAATGCCGCGATCATGACGCGGAAGCCAAGCGCCAACTGCATGCGCCGCGCCACGAGCCAGTCGCCGACCGTCCGCCACGACAGCTTCATGCCCCCGTCCCCCGCTTGCGCCATGGACGCGACGGCATCGCCGTGCTTACGTTCATTCCCTGCCCTCTGCTGCCTTCAGGTGTCCGCATGACATTGTCGGTCGATCTGTTCTGGTCGTTTCGCAGCCCGTACAGCTATCTTGCCATTCCCAAGACGCTGAAGCTGGTCGCCGAATACGACGTTAGCGTGAAGCTGCGTCCGGTGTACCCTTTGGCGGTGCGCGTCCCCGGTTTTTTCAAGCGCGCCGATCCCCGCTTCGCGATGTATGTCGTGCTCGACAGCCGCCGCGTCGCCGAACATGAAGGCATCCCGTTCCGGTTTCCGCAACCCGATCCCATCGTGCAGGACATGGCGACCTTGGAGGTGGCGCAGGAGCAGCCCTACATCCACCGCCTGACGCGGCTCGGCGCGGCGGCGCAGCTCGAGGACCGCGCGCTGCAATTCGTCGGCGCCATCGCCCCGGTGCTGTGGGACGGCAGCGTCAAGAACTGGCACGAGGGCGATCATCTCGCCAAAGCGGCAAGCGCCGCCGGCTTCGATCTCGCGGCGATGGATGCGGCGATCGCCGCCGATCCGGCGCGCTACGAACAGGTGATTACCGCCAACGAGAAAGACCACGCCACCTCGGGCCACTGGGGCGTGCCGACCTTCGTGTTCGAGAAGGAACCGTTCTTCGGCCAGGATCGCATCGATCTGTTGATCTGGCGGATGCAGCGCAAGGGCCTGACCCGCCGCGCCTGACCCACCCCATCTCACCGCAACGGCGCAGACGTGGTGGCCATTTCCGTCGCTTGAACAGGCTCCGCGCGCGGCCTAACGTGCCCGCCTGATCGTGAAGGACACTGCCATGGCCGATGAAACCGCAACGCTCGCCGCCTATGTCGCCAACCTGCGCTACGACGCCATTCCGCGCGAGGTGCTGGAACGCGCCAAGAGCCTGACGCTGGATTTTCTCGGCAGCGCGGTGCGCGCGCGGCGCGAAGCGGAATCGACTCCCGCATTGCTGTCGATGCTCAAGGCGCTCGGACTCGACGGCAGCGGTGAGGCAACCGTGGTCGGCGACAGCAAGACGTGGACGCCGGCGGTGGCGGCGCTGCTCAACGGCGCGCTCGGCCATTCGCTCGACTTCGACGACACCCATGCGGATTCATCGTTGCATCCGAGCGCGCCGGTGGTGCCCGCCGCGTTCGCCGTCGGCGAAATGGTCAACGCTTCGGGCCGCGACGTGCTGACCGCCATCGTCGCCGGCTATGAAGTGTGCTGCCGGCTCGGCAACGCGCTCGACCCGACCTCGCATTACGCGCGCGGCTTTCATCCCACCGCCACCGCCGGAACCTACGGCGCCGCAGCGGCGGCGGCGAAACTGTTCGGCCTGTCGAAAGACCAGATCATCGCGGCGTTCGGCGTGTCGGGCAGCCAGGCGGCAGGTTCGTTGCAGTTCCTCGTCAACGGCGCCTGGAACAAGCGCTATCAGGTCGGCGCGGCGGCAATGAACGGCGTCATCGCCGCGACGCTGGCGCGCGACGGTTTCGTCGGCGCCATCGAATCCGTCGAAGGCAAGCACGGCCTTCTGGTCGGCTACAGCGACAACGCGCATCCCGACAAGGCTGTTGCCGGATTGGGCAAGGTGTACGAGACGCTAAAGATCGGCGTGAAGCCGTATCCAAGTTGTCGCTACACCCACGCGGCGCTGGATGCGCTGATCGCGATGCGCCGCTCGCACAACCTGACGCCAGACCAGATCAAGCGGGTCGAGATCGGCCTGCATCGCAACGGCATCACGCTGACCGGAGACGCCGCCACCAAGCGGCATCCGACCTCGATCGTCGGCGGCCAGTTCTCGATGTTCTTCACCGGCGCGCTGGCGCTCGATCAGGGTCGCTTCGGTTGGGACGATTACGCGCGGCTCGGCGATGCCGCCATCGACGCGCTGGCCGACAAGATCGACGTGGTGCAGGACGACCGGCTCGAAGTCGGCCGCACGCATCCGTTCGGCGCGCGCGTCACCGTCACCACCGACGACGACACCGTGCACGAGGAATTGTATCCCGACCCGTCCGGCGAACCGACATCGTTTCCGGATGCGGCGGCGATGCGGCAGAAGTTCCTGACGCTGGCGCGCCCGGTGCTCGACGGCGGCGCCGAGAAATTCGCCGACGCCATCCTGTCGCTGGAAACCTTCGACCGCGCCGCCAGCGCGATCCAGTTGGGCCGGGCGTAACGCGCGAGAAGTCTCGCGCATCACGCCACAGCAAACTGAAGTTTATGCGCCTTCGATGATGATGAAGTCCGCTTCGGAAATCTGCTGGCGGATCGCCTTCGCCGCCTGATATTCCGGGCTCTGGTAGCATGCCTTCGCGGTGGCGAGGTCCTTGAATTCGACCACCACGTTGCGATCGCGCGAGGTGCCTTCCGTCGCTTCGAACGGCCCGCCGCGCACGATGAAATTGGCGCCGAACTTCTCGAATGCGGGCTTCGCCGCCGCGAGATATTCCGGATAACGATTTGGCTCGCGAACCGAGACGCGCACCACCCAATAGGCCTTCGGCATGTTGTTCCTCCAATGAATGCGGCTTTGTATCACAGCGCCTGTTCCATTGAATTCGACTTTAGCGCGGCGGCCTCACCCGGAGATGAAGTGTCGCACCTTGTCACTCCCGCCACCCGGTCGGATAATGGGTGCCCGACGTCGCGTGACAACGAGGTGACATCATGAGCTGGCAGCCATCCAACGATCCTGTGCTGGGCGATCCGCAATCCTGCGACGCACTGGAGCTGGTCATCGTGCCGCGCACCCGCGATCTCGGCGACGGTTTCGCGGTGCGACGCGCGCTGCCGCACGGCAAGCGGCAGATGGTCGGGCCGTTCATTTTCTTCGATCATTTCGGCCCGGTGCAATTCGTCTCCGGCCACGGCATGGATGTGCGCCCCCATCCGCATATCGGGCTCGCCACCGTCACCTATCTGTTCGACGGCTCGATCATGCATCGCGACAGCGAGGGCAACATTCAGGAGATCCAACCCGGCGCCATGAACCTGATGACCGCCGGGCGCGGCATCGCGCATTCCGAGCGCACCCCGGACGTGCAACGCGCCAACGGCCAGAAGATGCTCGGCCTGCAAAGCTGGATCGCATTGCCGAAAGGCCGCGAGGAAATCGACCCGACGTTCCAGCATTACGACGCCGCCAGCCTGCCCAGGGTCGAGGACACCGGCTTCAGCGCCCGCATCATCGCCGGCAGCGCGTTCGGCGCGACGTCGAAGGTCGAAATGGTATCGCCATGGTTTTACGCCGAAGTGCGGCTCGACGCGGGCAAGAGCGTGCCGCTCGACACCGACCACGAGGAACGCGCCATCTATGTCGTCGATGGCGAGATCGAGATCGCCGGCGACCGCTATGAAGGCCCGCGCATGCTGATCTTCCGCCCCGGCGACCGCATCACCGTGCGCGCCACGCGACCGGCGCGAATGATGTTCCTCGGCGGCACCGCGCTGGAAGGGCCGCGCTACATCTGGTGGAATTTCGTTTCCTCGAGCAAGGAGCGCATCGAGCAGGCCAAGCAGGACTGGAAGACCGGCCGCTTCGCCGCCGTGCCGCAGGAGACCGAATTCATCCCGCTGCCGGAATGATATCGCTTTGCACGCGGGCGCACCCGGCGTATCACCGGCGGCATTCCTTTCGTCCAGAGTGAAGATCCATGACCACTATGCTTGCCAGCGACCTGCCCCTGCCACGCCTGGGGCGCGGCAAGGTTCGCGATATCTATGCCGTCGGTGACGACCGCGTGCTGCTGGTCACCACCGACCGCATCAGCGCGTTCGACGTGGTGATGGCGGAAACCATCCCGTTCAAGGGCGCGGTGCTGACGCAGATCAGCGCCTGGTGGTTCCGCCAACTCGAAGGCATCGTGCCGCATCACATGATCACGGCCGACGCCGACAGCATCATCAAGGAAGTGCCGGCGCTGCAGGGCCATCGTGCCTCGCTCAGCGGCCGGGCCATGCTGTGCAAACGCACCACAGTATTCCCGATCGAATGCGTCATTCGCGGTTACCTGTCCGGCTCGGCCTGGAAGGAATACGCCAAGCAGGGCACGCTGGCCGGTGAAAAGCTCCCGGCCGGACTGGTGGAGAGCATCAAGCTCGAGCCGGCGATCTTCAGCCCGGCCACCAAGGCCGAGACCGGCCACGACGAGAACATCACCATCGCGCGCATGGGCGAGATTCTCGGTGCCGATGTCACGCGCACGCTCGAGACCATGACCCGCGCGGTCTATGCCAAGGGCGAAGCCATCGCCCGCGAGCGCGGCATCATCATCGCCGACACCAAGTTCGAGTTCGGCCGCGACGGCAGCGGCAACATCATCCTGATCGACGAGGCGATGACGCCAGACAGTTCGCGTTTCTGGGGCGCCGATGCCTACAAGCCGGGGCGACCGCAACCGAGCTTCGACAAGCAGCCGTTGCGCGACTATCTCGACGCCGAGCGCCGCGCCGGGCGCTGGAACGGTGAAGCGCCGCCGCCCTCGCTGCCCGCCACCGTGGTCGATGCCACCAGCAAGCGCTACCTCGATGCCTATCGCCGGCTGACCGGCGCCGGGCTGGCGATCGGATAACAAAGCCGCACGACCTCTCGCGCATTTGCTCGCGCCGCTTCCCCACGCGTCATGGCCGGGCCTTGACCCGGCCATCCACGTCTTCCTTACTGGATGCATCGCAAGTCGTGAATGTCCGTGACATAGGCGAGCGAAGCGACGCCGTTCTTCGAGCGGCTGTGCACGGGCATGACGACAGCACACGCAACATCGAGGGAGCGTGACCATGACCGACAGCGACACCGTTCTCGTCGAACGCGAAGGCCCCGTCACCATCGTCACGATCAACCGGCCGGAGCGGCGCAACGCCGTCGACGGCCTGACCGCACGCAAATTGTTCGACACCTTCCGCGCCTTCGACGCCGATGACAGCGCCTCGCTCGCGGTGTTCACCGGCGCAGGCGGCATGTTCTGCGCCGGGGCCGACCTGAAAGCGGTCGCGGCGGGCGACATCAACAAGAAGCGCGAAGTCGGCGGCCACGACAGCATCGCGCCGATGGGGCCGAGCCGCTTGCGGCTGTCGAAACCGGTGATCGCCGCCATCGAAGGCTATGCGGTGGCCGGCGGCATGGAACTGGCGCTGTGGGCGGACATGCGCGTGGTCGGCGAAGGCGCGACGTTCGGCGTGTTCTGCCGCCGCTTCGGCGTGCCGCTGATCGATCTCGGCACCATCCGTTTGCCGCGGCTGATCGGGCATTCGCAGGCGATGGACCTGATCCTCACCGGACGTCCGGTCGCAGCCGACGAAGCGCTGCGGATGGGACTGGCCAATCGGCTGGTGGCGAAAGGCAGCGCCCGCACGGAGGCGATCGCGCTGGCGAAACAGATCGCGCAGTTCCCGCAGACCTGCCTGCGCGCCGACCGCCTCTCCGCGCTGAAGCAATGGGACATCGCCGACGAAGAAGAGGCCATCGCCAATGAGATGCGCGGCGGCCTCGACGTCATCGGCTCCGGCGAGACGCTGGCGGGCGCCACGCGCTTCGCGTCCGGCATCGGGCGTCACGGCCAATTCAGCGGCGAATAGAGCAGCCGTCTCAACCGACGACCCGTCATCCTGAGGTGCCAGCGGCCTTGGCCGCGAGCCTCGAAGGATGTGCCGTCGCCCTTCGAGGCCATTGCACGCAATGGCACCTCAGGGTGACGGTCTCCGCTTGGTGTTTGCCTCGCCGCGCCTCAGCGCAGGATGCGGTACTTCTTGTGCGTCAGGCAGGTGTTGACGACCAGCGCGTAATCCGCCGTCGCCTGATCCGCGGTGATGGCGCCGGCTTGTGCCGTGGCCACGCCGACATCCTGCGCCGCGCCGGTGGCATTCGCCAGCGTGTGCGCCTGCCGGAATGTCGAGACCGGAATGAAGCTCGCCACCGTGGCGCCCACGGCGACCGCGGTGCCCGCCGCCTGCTGCTGCCGCGCGGCGCGTGCGGCCGCTTCCTGCGGCGCCGCCTGCTGACGGCACTCGGCGAGATCCTTGGCGTACTTCGCCGGCTTGACGCGATGCATATCGACCAGCGGCTCGTAAATCGGCGGCAGCGCGTCGGCGGCCTCGGTGCCGGCTGGCGGTGCAGTGCCGGGCGCGGTCGTGGCCGTTGGGCCCGGCTGCGTGGTCTGGTTGCAGGCAGCAAGCAACAGGCCGAATCCGGCCGCGAGAATAATGCGCATTGAAAATCCCCCTTGGCGCAACCCCTTGCGCAAGCGGCGAAATAAAACCGACTTCCCCGGGCGGTGCACTGCGGGCGAATGCCGCACCCCGGCGCGTTGCCGCAGAGGGGCAACCATCACTTCGCGCGTGTTCCGCAAAAGTGGCACCCGGTTTTGCAATCGGAATACGCGCAAATGAATTATCGAGAGCATTTTCTCACGGCTAACCGGATTCCACTTAGCCGGAAAATGCTCGCGGCCTCACTTGCAGGACGCCGCGCGCCGGGAGACACTTCGGCCGCGACAAGAAAATCCACAGGGAGATGAGACATGCAAAGCAAGGCTCAGATCGACCAGGCGTTACGGCAGATGAGCGACGCCAAGGAGATTCCCGGCGTCGTCGCCATCGCCGCCACCGGCAACGATATTCTTTACGAAGGCGCGTTCGGCAAACGCGATCTCGGCAAGCCCGATGCGATGACGCTCGATAGCGTGTTCTGGATCGCGTCGATGACCAAGGCGATCACATCCGCCGCCGGCATGCAACTCGTCGAGCAAGGCAAGCTGTCGCTCGACGAGCCGATCGGCAAGGTGTTGCCGGATCTCGCCGCACCGCAGGTGCTGGAAGGCTTCGCTGCCGATGGCGCGCCGAAATTGCGCCCCGCCAGGAAGCCGATCACATTGCGCCACCTGATGACCCACACCGCCGGCTTCGCCTACGACATGTGGAACGGCGACATGGTGACGTTTCTCGAAAAGACCGGTACGCCGGGCATCACCTCGTGCCAGAACGCCGCGCTGAAAACGCCGATCATGACCGACCCCGGCACCCGCTGGGAATACGGGACCAACATCGATTTCGTCGGCAAGGCGGTGGAGGCCGCCAGCGGCAAGCGGCTCGGTGAGTATCTGCGCGACAACATGTTCGACCCGCTCGGCATGCGCGACACCGGCTTCAAGATCGGCGACGCCCAACGCAAGCGTCTGGTCGGCATGCATGCGCGCGGCCCGGACGGTTCGCTGCAACCGATCCCGTTCGAACTGGAGCAGAATCCGGAATTCGAGATGGGCGGCGGCGGCCTCTACGGCACCGCGGCCGATTACATCAGGTTCACCCAGATGATCCTGAACAAGGGCCGCGGCAACGGCAACCAGGTGCTGAAGCCCGAAACCATCGCCACGATGGGACAGAACCACATCGGCGACCTGACCATGGGCAAGATGACGGCGCATGTGGCGTTCGCCACCAACGACGTCGATCTCTATCCCGGCATGGCGAAGAAATGGGGCCTCAGCTTCATGATCAATACCGCCAAGACGCCGGAAGGCCGCAGCCCCGGCAGCTTGGCGTGGGCCGGCCTCGCCAATACCTACTACTGGATCGATCCGGTGCGCGACATCACCGGCGTCATCCTGATGCAGGTGCTGCCGTTCGCCGACGCCAAATGTCTCGGTGCCTTCGCGGCATTCGAATCCGGCATTTACGCCGGGCTCGACGCGCAGCGCGCGGCTTGAAAACCATCGTCCAGCCCGGCGGATTCGCACCGAACCCGCCGGGTTTTTGAATTGGCCGTTGACAGCACGGAGATGCGCCTGTGACTCAGCCACTCGACAGTTACGTCTGCGGCGTCGCCGATGCGCCGCTGCTCGGCGACACCATCGGACGCGCGCTCGATCGCGCCGTCTCGCGCTGGGGCGATCGCGAAGCGCTGGTCTCGCCCAGCCATGACGTGCGCTGGACGTGGCGCGAGTTCGCCGCGCGCGTCGATGCGCTGGCTGCGGGCCTGCTCGCGCTCGGTCTCGAACGCGGCGCGCGCATCGGCGTGTGGTCGCTCAATCGGCCGGAATGGACGCTGACGCAGTTCGCAGCCGCCAAGGCCGGGCTGATCCTCGTCACCATCAATCCGGCCTATCGCTTGAGCGAACTGGAATTCGCGCTCGGCAAGGTCGGTTGCGCGGCGATTGTCGCCGCCACCGAATTCAAGACCAGCAAATACATCGAGATGCTCAACACGCTGCTGCCGGAGCTGGCGCGCGCGACGCCCGGCGACCTGCATGCGGCGCGATTGCCGAACCTGCGCGCGGTGATCCAGGTCGGCGGCCCGAAAGCGCCCGGCACCGTCGCGTTCGACGACATCGCGGCGATGGGCGGGCCGCGCCACCGCGAGCAGATCGCGACGCTCGGCAAGCTGCTGCAATTCGACGACGCGGTGAACATCCAGTTCACCAGCGGCACCACCGGTTCGCCCAAGGGCGTGACGCTGACGCATCACAACATTCTCAACAACGGTTATTTCACCGGGCGCGCCATGCGCCTCACCGAGAACGACCGCATCTGCATCCCGGTGCCGCTGTATCACTGCTTCGGCATGGTGATGGGCAACCTCGCGTCGGTGACGCTTGGCGCCACCATGGTCTATCCCGGCGAGGGCTTCGATCCCTTGGCTACGCTGCAGACCGTCGAGCGCGAAAAATGCACGACGCTGTACGGCGTGCCGACCATGTTCATCGCCGAACTGGATCATCCGGAGTTTTCCAGGTTCGACCTGTCGTCGCTGCGGACCGGCATCATGGCCGGCGCGCCCTGTCCCATCGAAGTGATGAAGCGCGTCAACGACGAAATGAACATGCGCGAAGTGACCATCGCCTATGGCATGACCGAAACCAGCCCGGTCAGTTTCCAGAGCGCCACCGACGATCCGCTCGAACGCCGCGTCTCCACCGTCGGACGCATTCATCCGCATGTCGAGGTCAAGGTGGTCGATCTCGAAGGCCGCATCGTGCCGCGCGGCGAACGCGGCGAATTGTGCACGCGCGGCTACAGCGTCATGCTCGGCTATTGGGAGGACGCGGAGAAGACCGCCGACGTGCTCGATGCCAATGGCTGGATGCACACCGGCGATCTCGCGGTGATCGACGCCGAGGGCTATTGCAACATCGTCGGCCGCATCAAGGACATGGTGATCCGCGGCGGCGAGAATCTCTATCCGCGCGAGATCGAGGAATTCCTCTACCGGCACCCGAAGATTCAGGACGTGCAGATTTTCGGCGTCGCCGACTCCCGCTACGGCGAGGAATTGTGCGCGTGGATTCGCGTGCGCGCCGGCGAGACCTTGACCGATACCGAGGTGCGCGCGTTCTGCGAGGGGCAGATCGCGCACAACAAGATCCCGCGCTATGTCGAATTCGTCGAGGAATTTCCGATGACGGTGACGGGCAAGATCCAGAAATTCATCATGCGCGAGCAGGTCGAGCAGCGGCTGGGGTTGCAGGCGGCGAAAACGGCGTAGGCCGCGACCAAAGTGGGTCCGGCCCCCTCTCCCGCTTGCGGGGGGGAGAGAGCAAGCTGTCCTTGCCGCGAACCTCGCGAACGTCTCGATGGGCTATGCCCGACGGTTCACACCGGCAGGCCCTGCGCCTGCGCCAGTTGCTTGAGCGACACCTGCGGCCGCGCGCCGACATGCTGGATGACTTCAGCGGCCGCGAGCGCGCCGAGCCGCCCCGCATCGGTGTGGCTGGCGCCGCGCACTAGGCCGAACAGGAAACCGGCGGCGAACAGGTCTCCGGCGCCCGTGGTGTCCACCAGTTGCTCGATCGGCGATGCCGGCACCGGCGTGGTGAGGCCGCCCTCGATGACGACGCAACCCTTCTCGCTGCGCGTCACCACGCCGAGCCCGACATCCTTGCGCAGCGCGCCGAGCGCGGTATCGAAATCCGCCGTCTGATACAGCGCGTGCAGTTCGCTCTCGTTGGCGAATACGATGTCCACCGTGCCGGAGCGCATCAGTTGGAGGAACTCATCGCGGTAACGATCGACACAGAACGAGTCCGACAGCGTCAGCGCCACCTTGCGGTTTGCGCCGTGCGCGATCTGCGAGGCCTTGAGGAACGCATCCTTGGCGTTCTTCGGATCCCACAGATAGCCCTCGAGATAGACGATGCCGGAAGCCGTGATCTGCTCCGGATCGATATCGGCCGGCGTCAGGTCCTGCGCCGCGCCGAGATACGTGTTCATGGTGCGCTCGCCATCGGGCGTCACCAGAATGTAAGAGCAGCCGGTGGCCGGGCCACCGCTCGCCGCGGGCGTATCGAACGCCACCTGCGCGGCGCGAATGTCGTGGGTATAGAGACGGCCGATCTGATCGTCCTTGACCTTGCCGACATAGGCCGCGCGGGCGCCGAACCCCGCCAAGCCGACGATGGTATTCGCCGCCGAGCCGCCAGACATTTCGGTCGCCGGACCCATCGCGCTGTAGATCGCCGCCGCGCGGCTCTCATCGATCAGCGCCATCGATCCCTTGGTCATCTGATGCTGCGCCAGAAACGCCTCGTCGGTCTGCACCAGCACGTCGAAGATCGCGTTGCCGATCCCGAGGACGTCGTATTTCACTGCGGCCATTATCCAAATCCCGTTACGGCAATTGCGATTGTGCGGAAAATCCGATCAAAGTCGGGTTTATCAGTGCTGCGGCCTATCACGTTCCACCGCGCAGCAGCAAGCGCCGCTGCCGCCATCGCCCACCCCAACGACCCATCGTTCAAGGCCCATGATCCGTCACCTGCTGACAGTCTCCACCGGAACACTGGCGTCGCGGCTGCTCGGCTTCATGCGCGATGCCATGGTGGCCGCGCTGCTCGGCGCCGGTCCGATCGCCGACGCCTTTCTGGTGGCGTTCCAGATGGTCAATGTGGCGCGGCGTCTGTTGACCGAAGGCGCGCTCAACGCCGCGCTGGTGCCGGCTTACTGGCGTGCGCGCGAGAGTGACGGCCTCGCCGCCGCCGCGGCATTGGCCGGGCGCGTGCTCGGCACCGTCAGCCTTGCGCTGTTCGTGGCCGCCGCGCTCATCGGCCTCGCGATGCCATTGGTGATCGGCGTGCTGGCGCCGGGCTTCGCCGGTCAGCCGACATTGCAGTTTGCGGTCGACGCTGCGCGGCTGATGCTGCCCTATCTTGCTTTTGCAGGCCCCGTCACCGTGATGATGGGCCTGCTCAACGCGCACCATCGTTTTGCGCTCACGGCGTTCTCGCCGCTGCTGTTCAACATCGCGCTGATCGCCGTCATGGCGCTGCTGTTGCTGCGGCAGCAGGATGCGGCGCACGCCGCATTGTTGATCGCCGCCACCGTCGGCGCGGCGGGCCTTTTGCAATTGCTGGTGCTCGCCGTGCGCGGCAGCGGCCTCGCCACACCATTGCGCGTCAGCTTCGACCGCGAGATGCGCGGTTTCTTCGCCAAGGCGATCCCCGGCATGATCGCCAGTTCGGGGCCGCAGCTGTTGATCGTCGGCGGCGCGATCATCGCCTCCGCGTCGCCAGCGGCGGTGTCGTGGCTGTATTTCGCCAACCGGCTGATCGAACTGCCGCTCGGCATCGTCGGCGTGGCGATGGGCACCGTGCTGGTGCCGGAACTGACACGCGCGGCGCATCGCGACGACGGCGCGGCGTTCTCGCAAACCATGTCGCGCAGTTTCGAACTTGCGCTCGGTCTCGCGCTGCCGGCGACGCTCGGGCTGATGATCCTGAGCGCCCCGATCGTGCGCGCGCTGTTCGAGCACGGCGCGTTCACCGCCGCCGATACGCAAGCGACAGCGCTGGCGCTGAGCTGGCTCGCGCTCGGCCTGCCGGCGCATGTGCTGGTCAAGACGCTGGCGCCGGCGTTCTTCGCGCGCGGCGATACCGCGACGCCCGGCTGGGCCGTGGTGCGGAGCCTCGCCATCACCATCGCCGCCGCGCTGCTGCTCGGCCACTGGTTCGGCGCCAGCGGCGTCGCCGCCGCCATCGCGCTCGGCGCCTGGAGCAATGCGCTCGGCCTGCTGCTCCGCGCCGCCGCGACCTTCGGGCTACATCCCGATGCGGACGCACGACGCCGGTTGCCGCGCATCGCCTCGGCAGCACTGGTGATGGGCGGGGCGCTGTGGCTGGCAACGGCGCTGGCGCTGCCGTCGCTTGCCGAGGCGCATGGCATCGTTCGTATCGCCGCGCTCGGCGCGCTGATCGTCCTCGCCGTGGCGCTCTATGGCCTGCTGCTGCGCGCATTCAACGTCACCACGTGGGCCGAGGCCGCGCGCGCATGGCGGTCAGCCAAGCCGCACAGCTCAAATCCCGAAGGCTCGCAAGACTTGCGCCCCTAGGCCCCGCGTGGCAATGGACAGCGGCATGCGGCAAGCCGCTGGCGCCGCTTCAATCAGGAACACGACGATGACGACACGGGTTTTCTCCGGCGTTCAGCCGACCGGCAATCTGCACCTTGGCAATTACCTCGGCGCCATCGTCAATTTCGTCAAATTGCAGGCGACGCATGAATGCATCTATTGCGTCGTCGACCTGCACGCCATCACCGTGCCGATCTCGGTGTGGGGCGGCCCGGACGAATTGCGCCGCAATACCCGCGAAGTCACCGCCGCGTTCATTGCCGCCGGCATCGATCCGAAAAAGCAGATCATCTTCAACCAGAGCCAGGTCGCCGGGCACGCCGAGTTGACCTGGGTGTTCAACTGCGTGGCGCGGCTCGGCTGGCTCAACCGCATGACGCAGTTCAAGGAGAAGGCCGGCAAGGATCGCGAGAACGCCTCGATCGGCCTGTACGATTATCCGGTGCTGATGGCGGCCGACATCCTGCTCTATCGCGCGACGCACGTGCCGGTCGGCGAGGACCAGAAGCAACATCTCGAGCTGACGCGTGACATTGCCATCAAGTTCAACAACGACTTCGCCGTCCCCGACTTCTTCCCGGTGACCGAACCGCTCATCTTCGGCGGGACCACCCGGGTGATGAGCCTGCGCGACGGCACCAAGAAGATGAGCAAGTCCGACCCGT
>Ga0066255_1001472_pt1 | contig 21047 bp, 19 predicted proteins | sample ThiBiot_750_biof_FD_71148 | JGI IMG/M metagenome (GOLD analysis project Ga0066255, IMG submission 71148) | Wastewater bioreactor microbial communities from Cape Town, South Africa - Thiocy_expt_750_biof (version 2) | ecosystem: Engineered > Bioreactor > Thiocyanate-remediating >... | reverse complement strand
AACGTCATGCCGGTCCGCGCGAGCGGCGGCTTCGTCACTGCTGCGAGTACCGCCCACGCCTTCGGTCCTGCTCTCGTCCTCGCTCCGAACACCCCCCTGGGCCCGGCCGCCCGCCGACTGCCGCGACCGCGACGACCCTGCAAGGACAGAGAGAGGAAGGAAGACCGGGTCATGTCAGCGCAGCACCGGGCGCACCACGCGCGTGACCGCCTCGCACACGCGCAGCACGTCGTCGTCGCGCATGGCCGGGAACAGGGGCAGGGTGACCGTGCGCCGGCCGATGTCCTCGGCGACCGGAAAGTCGCCCTCGCGCAGGCCGCGCCGGCGATACAGGGTGAACAGGTGCATGGCCGGATAGTGCACCCCGACCCCGATGCCCTCGCGCTTCATCGCCTCGATGAAGCCGCCGCGATCCAGCTTCATGCGTGACAGCGGCAGCAGCGGCTGGAACATGTGCCAGTTGCCGTGCTCGAAGTCCTCCGGCGGCAGGTCGAAGCCGAGCGAGCGGTCGAAGTGGGCGAAGTAGAGCCGGGCCAGCTCGCGCCGGCGCGCGTTGAAGGCGTCCAGCCGGCGCAGCTGGCTCAGGCCGATGGCGGCGGCGATGTCGGTGAGGTTGGCCTTGCCGCCCAGCACGTCGACGTCCATCGATCCGTCGGCGAAGCGCGTGACGCCCTGCAGGCGCAGCTTCTCGAACAGGCGCGCTTCCTCTTCGTCGTTCATCACCAGGCAGCCGCCTTCGCCGCTGGTCATGTTCTTGTTGGCGTGGAAGCTGAACGAGACTAGGTCGCCGAAGCTGCCGAGGCGCTGCCCGCGCCAGCAGGCGCCCATCGATTGGGCGGCGTCTTCGAGCACGCGCAGCCCGTGCCTGCCCGCCAGCTCGTACAGGCGCGTGCGATCGGCCGGCAGCCCCGCCAGGTCGACCGGCAGCAGCAGGCGCGTGCGCGGCGTGATGGCCGCCTCGATGCGCTCGAGATCGATGTTGCGCGTACGCGCGTCGGCATCGACGAACACCGGCGTGGCGCCGACCGCCAGGATCACGTTGGCGGTGGCGACCCAGCTCAGCGGGCAGGTGATCACCTCGTCGCCCGGGCCGATGCCGGCCAGCCGCAGCCCCAGCTCGAGCGTGGCGGTGGCCGAGACGGCCACCCGCACCGGGCGCCCTGCGACGTATGTCGAGAGCGCGGCTTCGAATTCGCGGCACTTCGGGCCGGTAGTGAGCCAGCCCGAGCGCAGCACCTCGGCCACGGCGGCGATCGCGTCCTCGCCGATGTCCGGGCGCGTGAAGGGCAGGAAAGAGGTCATGGCCTGAGCACGACGACGCGGCGCGCGTCGCGGTAGACGACGCTCATCGGCAGGCCGGAGCGCTGCAGGGCATCGAAGGTGTCGGGCGCCATCATGGCGGCGGCGTGGGCGAGCGTGCGCCAGCGCGCGGCAAACTCCTCCACGGTGGGAATCCAGCGCTGCGGGTCGCGCTGCTGGCCGAAGGCGAACTCGTCGGTGTACTGGACCAGCGTCACGTCGCGGCGCAGGTAGAACGGGAAGGTCTGATCGTACATCGCCACCGAGAACACCTCCGCGCCGGGTACGAGTCGCGGAGCCAGCGCGGCAGCCACCGCCTTGCTGCTCTTGAGGCGGCCGAGACCGTCGTGCGCGATCATCGTGAGCATCGCCGCCGCCACGGCGGCGCCCGACAGCAGCAGCACGGCGAGCGGCTTGCGCTGCCGGCGCAGCGCGTGCGCGGCGAGCGCGGCGGCGCCGGTCACCAGCGCGCCGGCCGCGCCCAGCGCGATGGCCAGCGGCCGCAGCGTCTCGGCAGGCGTGTCGGTCGTCGCGTAGCGGCCGGCCGCGAGCGCCGCGCCCGCCAGCGCCAGGCCCGCCGCGAGCGGCGTCAGCAGGTGGCGCGCCAGCCGTGCGGCATCGATGCGTTCGAGCCGCAAGGCCAGCAGCAGCGCCAGCGCCGGGAACATCGGCAGGATGTAGGAGGGCAGCTTCGAGCCCGAGAGGCTGAAGAAGGCGAAGACGAAGACCGCCCAGGCGAGCAGCAGGCGCTGCGGCTGCAGGCCGCGCGCAGGCTCCCGGCGCATGCCCAGGCCGGCGAGCGAGGGCAGCAGCGAGGTCCACGGCAGCAGGCCCACCAGCAGGTAGGGCACGAAGTACCACAGCGGGCCGGTGCGGCGCGCCTCCTCGGTGAGGTAGCGCTGGAAGTGCTCGCGTACGAAGAAGAAATCGACGAAGCCGGGATTGCGCAGCGACACCGCGACGAACCATGGCGCGGCCAGCGCGAAATACAGCGCGAGCCCGGAGACCCAGTGCATGCGCCGCCACATCGTCCACTGGCGCTCGACGAGGCTGTACAGCACCAGCACGGCGCCGGGGATCAGCACGCCGACCAGCCCCTTCGACAGCGTCGCCGCGGCCATGGCCGCCCAGGCGAGCCACATCGCGTTGCGCCGTTCGATGGCGCTCGCCTCGTCGCGCTGCGCGAGCAGGAAGCCGCACAGCACGAGGGTGAGGAAGAAGGCGAGCCCCATGTCGAGGCTCAGGAAGTGGGCGTTGGCGATCACCCAGACCGTGCCGGCCATCGCCAGGGCGCCGTAGCGGCCGGCCTCGCGGCCCCACAGGCGATGTGCGGTGACGCCCACCGCGACGATGGACAGGAAGCCGGTGAGGGCGGGCCACAGGCGCGCGGCGAACTCGTTCACGCCGAACAGCCCGAGGCTGGCCGCCCCCATCCAGTACTGCAGGGGCGGCTTCTCGAAGTACAGGAAGCCGTTCAGGCGCGGCGTGATCCAGTCGCCGCTGCGCAGCATCGCGAGCGCGATCGTCGCGTAGCGCCCCTCGTCGGGGCCGGACAACGCACGCATGCCCAGCGGTGCGAACCAGGCGAGCGCCAGCAGGCCCCAGCACAGCGCGATGCGCACCGCATCGTCCTGGTCCGCCCGGGTGCGGGGCGGTGCGCCGGCGTCACCGTGGGCGCCGGAGGTTGCGGACATAGATGGCCTTGCCGCGGCTGCCGGGCACCGATTGCTCGTCGATCTCGAAATGCTCCGGCATCGCCTTCACCAGGTCGCTGAACTTGCGGTGCCCGTACAGGCGCGAATCGAAATTGGGCCGCAGCTTGGTGATGTTGCTGCCGACCGAGCCGAGCTGCGCCCAGCCGCTGTCTTCCGAGACGTCGTCGATCGCCTCGGCGATGAGCGCCACCAGGGCGGCGCGATCGTCGCCGGTGCGCGCGGTCTTCGCGGTGCCGGCGGCGGGTGCCGCGGGCGGCGGCGGAGCGGCGCGCAGCACCTCGGTGTAGATGAACTTGTCGCAGGCGGCCACGAACGGATCGGGCGTCTTGCGCTCGCCGAAGCCGTACACCACCAAGCCCTGCTCGCGCAGGCGCGAGGCCAGGCGCGTGAAGTCGCTGTCGCTCGACACCAGGCAGAAGCCGTCGAAGCGGCCGGTGTAGAGCAGGTCCATGGCGTCGATGATGAGCGAGCTGTCGGTGGCGTTCTTGCCCTTGGTGTAGCCGAACTGCTGCACCGGCACGATCGAGTGCTCGAGCAGGATCTTCTTCCAGCTGCCCAGCTGCGGCTGGGTCCAGTCGCCGTAGATGCGCTTGACGCTGGCCACGCCGAGGCGCGCGACCTCGGCCAGCAGCCCCTCGATGATCGAGGCCTGGGCGTTGTCGGCGTCGATCAGCACCGCCAGCCGCATCTGGGCGTCCTCGGGGCCGGCCGGGGAGGAGGCATCGAGCAGGGCAGCGCGGGAAGGGGCGGGCATGGCGGCTCCGGCTCGGGGCGTCAGTCGCGGAAGTTGGTGTAGGCCAGCGGCACGTCGGTGATCTCCTTCTTCAGCAGGGCGATCACCGACTGCAGGTCGTCGCGCTTGGTGCCGCTCACGCGCACCGCATCGCCCTGGATGCTGGCCTGCACCTTGATCTTGCTGTCCTTGACCAGGCGCACGATCTTCTTCGCGTGGTCGGAGGAGACGCCGTGGCGTACGGTGATCGTCTGCTTCACCTTGTCGCCGCCGATCTTCTGCACGTCGCCGTAGTCGAGGAAGCGCACGTCGACGTTGCGCTTGGCGCACTTGGCCACCAGCACGTCGCGCACCTGGCCGAGCTTGAACTCGTCGTCGGCGTAGGCGGTCAGCTCGTGCTCCTTCTGCTCGATGCGGGCATCGGACCCCTTGAAGTCGAAGCGGTTGGCGATCTCCCTGTTGGCCTGGTCGATGGCGTTGCGCACCTCGGTCGCATCGCTCTCGGACACCACATCGAACGACGGCATCTTCGGCACCTCTCCGGAATCGGTCGTGAGCGGCATTGTACTGTCGGCGCATGCGCGCGCCGGCGCGCCGGTGCGCCAGACCCCGGCGCGGGGACGATCGCAGTGTGAACGGCCTAGCCCCGGCGGGCCTCCAGCGCCTCCCAGCGTTCCAGCGCAGCCAGCAGCTCATCCTCGATGGCCGCGTAGCGCGCCTTCATCGCGCCCGGCCCGTCCGGTCCGCCGGATCCGTCGCGCCAGCTGGCCGGGTCGGCCAGGCGCTCGGCGAGCGCCTGCTGCTCCGCCTCGAGCGCCGCGATGCGCGCCGGCAGGGCCTCGAGCTCGCGCTGCTCGTTGTAGGACAACCGGGCGCCGCGGCCGGACGCCGCTGCGCCGCGGGAGGCCGCTGCCGCAGTACCCCGGGACGCCGCTGCCGCGTCCTCGCGGGAAGCTGCCGCACCGCCGCGGGAAGCCGCCGCTTCGTCGCGCGCCGGCGCAGCGGCCCGCGGCGCCGCGGCGGCCTCGCGCGCCCGCGCCGCCCGGAAATCCTCGTAGCCGCCGGCGTATTCGCGCCAGACGCCGTCGCCGAGGGCGGCGATGACCTGGGTGACCACGTTGTCGAGGAAGGCGCGGTCGTGGCTCACCACCAGCACCGTGCCGGCATAGTCGGCCAGCAGCTCCTCGAGCAGCTCGAGCGTGTCGATGTCGAGGTCGTTGGTCGGTTCGTCGAGCACCAGCAGGTTGGCCGGCTGCGCGAACAGCCGTGCCAGCAGCAGGCGGTTGCGCTCGCCGCCCGACAGCGATCCGACCGGAGAGCGGGCGCGCTCGGGCGCGAACAGGAAACGCCCGAGATAGCTCATCACGTGGGTGCGCCGCCCGCCGATGTCGATCCAGTCCGAGCCCGGGCTGATGGCGTCGCACAGCGTGGCGGTGTCGTCGAGCTGCGCGCGCAGCTGGTCGAAGTACGCCACGCGCAGCTGCGTGCCCAGGCGCACCGTGCCGGCATCGGGGGTCAGCCTGCCCAGCATCAGCTCGAGCAGGGTGGTCTTGCCCGCACCGTTCGGGCCGATCAGGCCGACCCGGTCGCCGCGCTGCACGATGGCATCGAGCCCTCGCACCACGACGCGGTCGCCGCGCGCCTTGGTGACGCCGGCCAGCTCGATCACCCGCTTGCCCGAGCGTTCGCCGGCATCGAGGGCGAGCGATACGCGCCCGAGACGCTCTCGGCGCTCGGCGCGCTCGCGGCGCAGCGCCTCGAGCCGGCGCACCCGCCCTTCGTTGCGCGTGCGCCGCGCTTCCACACCCTGGCGGATCCATGCTTCCTCCTGGGCCAGCCGCTTGTCGAAGCGCGCCGCGAGCACCGCCTCGGCGGCCAGCTCGTCGGCCTTGCGTGCCTGGTAGTGCGCGAAGCTTCCCGGGTAGGAGCGCAGCCGGCCGCGGTCGAGCTCGACGATGCGCGTGGCCACGCGGTCGAGGAAGCGCCGGTCGTGCGTGACCACCACCAGCGCGCCGCGGTGCGCGCGCAGCAGCTCCTCGAGCCAGGCGATCGACTCGATGTCGAGGTGGTTGGTCGGTTCGTCGAGCAGCAGCAGGTCGGGCTCGGCCACCAGCGCGCGCGCCAGCGCCACGCGCTTGCGCGTGCCGCCCGAGAGATGGGCGACCGCATCGCCGCCGGTGAGCGACAGCCGCGACAGCACGCTGTCGATGCGGTGGGTCAGCGCCCAGGCGTCGTCGGCATCGAGCCGGGCCTGCAGCGCGGCCAGGCGCTCGAGCGCGGCGGCGGCCGGACGCGCCTCGTGTGCCAGCGCCGCGGCGAGCGAGCGGTACTCGGCGGCGGCCCCGGCATGCCCGGAGAGGCCGGCGGCCACCGCCTCGAACACGGTGTGCGCGGGGTCCAGCGCCGGCTCCTGCGCCACGAACGCCACCGATACGCCGGCCTGGCGCACCAGCTGGCCGTCGTCGAAGGCCAGCTCGCCGGCGATGCCGCGCAGCAGCGACGACTTGCCCGCGCCGTTGCGCCCGATCAGCGCGACCCGCTCGCCGGCGTCGATGGCGAAATCGACGCCATCGAGCAGCGCCACGTGGCCGTATGCGAGGTGGGCGTCCTGCAGCGAGACGAGCGGCATGGCGGGCCCTCCGGGAGCGCCGGCGCGCGCTCGCGCCGGCGCCGCTGCGTGTCGGCTACTTCGCCGCCTTGCGCGCCCGGGCCGGTCCGGGCGTAGCGCCGGAGGCCTTGCGCGGGGCGGCCGCGGGCTTGCGGGCGGGCGCGGCAACGGGCTTGCGCGCGGCAGGCGCGCGAGCGGCTCCCGATCCGCGGGCGGCGGCCTTGTCGGCGGCGATGCGCAGGCGCAGCGCGTTGAGCCTGATGAAGCCGCCGGCATCGGCCTGGTCGTAGGCGCCCTGGTCGTCCTCGAAGGTGGAGATGCGCGCATCGAACAGCGAATCGGCCGACTTGCGCGAGACCACGATCACGTTGCCCTTGTACAGGCGCAGCGTGACGCTGCCGTTGACGCGCTCCTGCGTGTGGTCGATGAGCACCTGCAGGGCGCGCCGCTCGGGCGACCACCAGTAGCCGTTGTAGATCAGGCTGGCGTAGCGCGGCATGAGATCGTCTTTCAGGTGCGCCACCTCGCGGTCGAGCGTGAGCGATTCGATGGCGCGGTGCGCCTTCCACAACACCGTGCCGCCGGGCGTCTCGTAGCAGCCGCGCGACTTCATGCCGACGTAGCGGTTCTCGACCAGATCGAGCCGGCCCACGCCGTGCCTGCCGCCGAGCCGGTTCAGCTCGGTGAGCAGCTCGTGCGCCTTCATGCGCCTGCCGTCGATCGCCACCAGGTCGCCGCCGCGGAATTCCAGCTCGATGTCCTCGGGCTTGCTCGGGGCCTTCTCGACCGGCACGGTGAGCCGCCACATGCCCTTGGCCGGCGGCTCGCGCGCCGGGTCCTCGAGCACCCCGCCCTCGTAGGAGATGTGCAGCAGGTTGGCGTCCATGGAGAACGGCGCCTCGCCCGAGCGCTTCTTGAAGTCGACCGGGATGCCGTGGCGATCGGCGTAGGCGAGCAGCTTGTCGCGCGAGAGGAGGTCCCACTCGCGCCAGGGCGCGATGATCTTCACGCCGGGCATCAGCGCGTAGGCGCCCAGCTCGAAGCGCACCTGGTCGTTGCCCTTGCCGGTGGCGCCGTGCGAGATCGCGTCGGCCTTCTCGCGGCGGGCGATCTCCACCAGGCGCTTGGCGATCAGCGGGCGCGCGATCGAGGTGCCGAGCAGGTATTCTCCCTCGTAGACGGTGTTGGCGCGGAACATCGGGAAGACGAAGTCGCGCACGAACTCTTCGCGCAGGTCCTCGATGTAGATCTTCTTCACGCCGAAGCGGCGCGCCTTCTCGCGCGCCGGCTCGAGCTCCTCGCCCTGGCCGATGTCGGCCGTGAAGGTGATCACCTCGCAGCCGTAGGTGTCCTGCAGCCACTTCAGGATCACCGACGTGTCCAGGCCGCCGGAATAGGCGAGAACCACCTTCTTGATGTCGTTCATGAACGGTGCCGTGTGGGAAAAAAACCCACGATTATAGAGCCTGCCGCCGGGTGGATGCAGCGACGTTCGCAGGGTGAACAGGCCCTAGCCGGGGGACAGGGGCAATTCGTGCTGATGCGGCGTGTGGCCGGGCGCGGCCGCCGGCGCCCCGGTCGGTGCTCCGGTCGGTGCTCCGGTCGGCACCTCGATCGGCGTGCCGGCCGGCGCCATGGATGCGCCCGCGCGCGACAGCGCGCCCACGCGCACGCCCAGCAGGCGCAGGCGCCGGGCCATCGGCACCCGCTCCAGGCAGGCGAAGGCGGCGCGCCGGATGGCGTGCGCATCGTCGGTGGCCGCGTCCAGCGTCACGCCGCGGGTGACGATGCGGAAGTCGTCGTAACGGACCTTCACGCCGACCGCGCGCCCGCTGTAGCCGCGCTGTCGCAGGTCGTCGGCCACCTCGCGGCACAGCGCGGCCAGGCAGGCGGCCAGCGGCTGGCGGTCGCGGCGCAGGTCGAGGTCGCGCTCGAAGGTGGTCTCGCGGCTCATCGAGACCGGCTCGCTCGCCGTGACCACCGGACGCTCGTCGCGCCCGTTGGCCGCGTCGTGCAGCCAGCTGCCGTAGCTGGTGCCGAACTGGGCGACCAGCATGTCGCGCGATGCCGCCGCCAGCTCGCCGATGGTGCGCAGGCCGAGCTCCTCCAGGCGCAGGTCGGCCTTGGGCCCGACGCCGGTGATGCGGCGCACCGGCAGCGGCCAGATGACCGCGGCGATGTCGTCCTCGTCGACGATCGTCAGCCCGCCCGGCTTGTCGAGGTCGGAGGCGATCTTGGCCAGCAGCTTGTTGGGCGCCAGCCCGATCGAGCAGCTCAGGCCGGTGGCTTCGCGGACCCGCTGCTGGAGGTCGCGCGCGACCATGGCGCCGCGCTCGATGCGGATGCCGGGTACCTGCGTGAGATCGAGGTAGACCTCGTCGATGCCGCGATCCTCCATGCGGTCGGCGACCGCCGCCAGGGCCGCCTTGAAGCGGCGCGAATGGCGCCGGTACTCGTCGAAGTCGACCGGCAGGAACACGCACGCCGGGCACAGCTCGGCGGCGCGACGCAGCGCCATGCCCGAGCGGATGCCGAAGGCGCGTGCCTCGTAGGTGGCGGTGGTGACGACGCCGCGGCGCGACGGCTCGCCGTGCCCGCCGATGGCCACCGGACGCCCGCGCAGCTCGGGGTGGCGCAGCAGCTCCACCGACGCGTAGAAGGCGTCCATGTCGACATGGGCGATGCGGCGCCAGGCCATCGCAGCGGGCGGGGCTCAGGCGGGGAGGGCCGCGGCGGCCCCCAGCGGCAGCTCGATGAAGAAGGTCGAGCCGCGCCCGGCCTCGCTGCGAACGCCGGCGCTGCCGCCGTGCAGCTCGGCCACGCGCCTGACGATCGCCAGCCCGAGGCCGGAGCTGCCGCGCAGCTCGCGATGCCGGCTGGCCTGATAGAAGCGTTCGAAGACGCGCGGCTGGTCTTCGGGTGCGACCCCGGGCCCGGTGTCGATCACCTCGAGCCGGATGGCGCCGTTCTCGCGCAGCGCGCGCACCTGCACCCGCCCGCCGGCGGGCGTGACGCGCAGCGCGTTGTCGAGCAGGTTCGAGAGCGCGCGCTCGACCAGGGCGGCATCGACGCGGGTGAGCGGCAGCCCGTCGGGGTACTCCACCGAGAGCGCAATCTCGGCCTCCTGGGCGCGCGCCGCGAAGCGCTGCGCGACGTCGTCGGCCAGCTCGCCGATGGCGATCGGTTCGGCCTGGGCGCGGAACTCGGGATCGTCGAGCCGGGCCAGCTCGGCCAGCGCGTCGGTCAGCCGCCTGAGGTGGCGCGCGTTGTCGAGCGCGCGCTCGAGCAGGTGCGCCTGCGCCTGCGCCGGCAGGCTGTCCTGCTTGAGGCGGATGGTCTCGAGCTGGCCGATCAGGGCGGTCAGCGGGGTGCGCAGGTCGTGCGAGACGCTGGCCACCATCTCGCGCCGGCGCGAGTCGATGGTGCGCACGCGCTCGGTCTCCTGCCTGAGGCGGTCGAAAGCCTCGCGGAAGGTGCGGCTGAGGTGGCCGATCTCGTCGTCGCGCTCGCCGTCGGGAAAGAAGCTCTCGCACGATTCGTCGGAGAAGCCGGAATTGCGGATGCGCTCGGTGGCGCGGGTGAGGGCGGTGAGCGGGCGCGTGAGCAGCGCGATCATGGCGATGGTCAGCAGCACCCCGATGGCGATGGTGGTCAGGCCGACCATCGCCGCGGTGCGGATCGCGTAGCTGCGCACCAGCTCGGGCATCGCCGTGCCGAGGTCGGTCTGCCGAGCGACCACGTAGAGCCAGCCGCGCACGGCACCCTCGTGGACCACCGGGTGCGCCGCGACCAGGCTGGTGGCGCCCTGCTGGTCGGGATCGTCGGCCACGATCGGCACGCTCGGGTCCTGGCGCATCGAGTCGATCACCGGCGAGAGATCGACCCGGTAGTGATCCCAGAACGGCTTGGGATCGCCCGCGGTGGCGAGCACCCGGCCCTGGGGGTCGATCAGGTACAGGCCGGTGTGCGGCGAGTACAGCGTGTACTGGCGCAGCGTGGCATTGAAGCCGGCCGGGTCGCTGGTGTAGTCGCGCCACAGGTCGGGGTGCGCCTCGAGGATGCGCTGGGCGAAGCCGGCGTTCTTGCCGTACAGCCAGTCGCCGGCGTACTGGCGTACCGACGCATGCATCAGGATCGCCAGCAGCGAGGCCATCACCAGGCCGAAGCCGACCACCAGCAGCAGTACGCGCGCGCGCAGGGACTTCACGGCCGGCGGATTCCTACGAGTCGGCGAAGCGGTAGCCGACCCCGCGCACGGTGAGCACGTGGCGCGGATTGGCCGGGTCGGATTCGATCTTGGCGCGCAGCCGGTTGATGTGGGTGTTGACCGTGTGCTCGTAGCCTTCGAAGGCATGGCCCCATACGGCGTCGAGCAGCTGCATGCGGGTGAACGCGCGCCCCGGGTTGCGTGCGAAGTGCGCGAGCAGGTCGAACTCCTTGGCAGTGAGCGCGATCGGCTGGCCGCGCAGCCGCACTTCGCGGCGGATGCAGTCGATGGAGAGGTCGCCCACCTCCATGCGCTCGGCGCCGGCCTCGGGCGCGCCCGAGGCGAGCATGTCGGCGCGCCGCAGCAGCGCCTTGACGCGGGCCTGCAGCTCGGGGATGGAGAACGGCTTGGTGAGGTAGTCGTCGGCCCCCAGCTCGAGCCCGAGCACGCGGTCGAGCTCGGACGAGCGCGCGGTGAGCATCAGCACCGGCGTGGCCACCTTGTCGATGCGCAGCGCGCGCACGATGTCCAGCCCGTCGCGTCCGGGCAGCATGACGTCGAGCACGATGAGGTCGTAGCGGCCCGAGCGCGCCGCCTCGAAGCCGCGCGTGCCGTCGTGCACGCAGTCGATCCGGTGGCCGAGGTCGCGCAGGTGCATCGCGATCAGCTCCGCGATGTCGCGCTGGTCTTCGATCACGAGAATCCGCTTTTCCACCGAGTCGAGCATAGCAAAACCCCGCATATCGGAATTGGGTCCCGGCGGACCGGGTCCCGCTTACGGCGGGGCGTCCGCCGGGGGCGGATCCGCGAGGCGGATCGGGCCCGCGCCGCCGGGCGGGCTGCCGGCAAGGGGCGAATCGTTATCGAATCGTGATCTGGGCGAGACGGCGGGGTAAACGCGGCGGCCCAGACTGCAAGGCATCACGACCTCCTTCGGAGCCCCTTCGATGAGTGTTTCCGCCCCCCGCCTGACGGCATCGGCGCCGAGCCCTGCGGAGCTGGTCGCGCATCGCAGCGCGATGCTGCGCTTCGCCCGGCGCAGGATCCGCGACGAGGAGCTCGCCGAGGACGCGGTGCAGGACGCCCTGGTGGCAGCTCTCTCGAACCTCGGCTCGTTCCAGGGCCAGTCGGCGCTGCGCACCTGGCTGATCGGCATCCTGAACCACAAGATCCAGGACACCTTCCGCCGCGAAGGGCGCTACGTGCAGGTGGACGACGCGGGCCGCGGCGAGGGGGCCGAGGACGGGCTCGACCGCCTGGCGCAGCCCGCCTTCGACGATCCGGCCCTGGGCGTGGCCAGGGCGCGGCTGCGCGACGCGCTGCTCGGCGAGATCGAGGCGCTGCCGCCCACGCTGCGCGAAGTGTTCGTGATGCAGGTGCTCGAGGGCCGCGAGACGGCGCAGGTGTGCCAGCGGCTGGGCATCACCGAGGCCAACTGCTGGGTGCGGCTGCACCGGGCGCGCAAGCGCCTGTCGGAGCGCATGCGCGACCATCTCTCCTGATATCGTTGCGGTTTTTCGCGAGGCGAGCGAAGGCCGCGACGACATGAAGATCCTCCATCTCCCCGATGCGGCGTAGCCGCTGGGTGCTCTGGTTCGGCCTGCTCGCGGCGGCGGCCGCGGCGGCACTGGTGGCCTGGCCGCGCAGCCGCGAGGCCGACATCGTGCGCGTGCGCCGCGAGCCGATGGTGCAGTCGGTGGTCGCCACGGGCCGCGTCGCCACGCCGGCGCGCATCGCGGTCTCGAGCCAGCTGGCCGCGCGCATCGAGAGCATCGCGGTGCGCGAGGGCGATGCGGTGGCTGCCGGCGACGTGCTGGCACGCCTGCGCAGCGACGAGGCCGAGGCGGCGCTGGGCGTAGCGCGCGCGGCGCTTGCCGAGGCCGAGGGCCGCTGGCGCCAGCTGGTGGCGGTGCAGCGGCCGGTGGCCGAGCAGCAGCTCGCGCAGGCCGAGGCCAACGTGCAGCTGGCCGAGCAGGAGCGGGGGCGCGCCCGCGACCTGCTGGCGCGCGGATACGTCTCGCAGTCGCGCCTCGACGACGCCGAGCGCACCGCGGTCAATGCGCGCGCGACGCTGGCGGCCGCGCAGGCCCAGGCGCAGGCCAATCGCGACGGCGGCGCCGAGGCGGCGCACCCGCGCACCCGCATCGAGCAGGCGCGCGCCAACGTGGCCAGCGCTGCGGCGCGGCTGGAGCTGCTCGCGCTGCGCGCGCCGGCCGACGCCGTCGTGCTCACCCGCGAGGCCGAGCCCGGCGACACCGCGCAGGTCGGGCGCACGGTCGTCGCGCTGGCCCAGACTGGCGAGACGCGCATCATCGCGGCGGTCGACGAGAAGCACCTGCGCCATCTGCAGCCCGGCCAGCGTGCCTCGGCGCTGGCCGACGCATTTCCGGGCCGGGCGTTCGAGGCCGAGCTGTACTACGTGGCGCCCTCGGTCGACGCCCAGCGCGGCACCGTCGAGGTGCGCCTGCGGGTGCCGCGTCCTCCGCCGTTCCTGAGGCCGGAGATGACGGTCTCGGTGGAGATGGTGGTCGGCCGGCGCGATGCCGCCCTGGTGCTGCCGGCCGAGGCGGTGCGCGACGTCGATGCGGCGGCCGGGCACGAGGCGCCGGGTGCGCCGCGGCAGGCCTGGGTGATGGTGGCGCGCGAGGGACGCGCGCTGCGCGTGCCGGTCGAGCTCGGGCTGCGCGGCATCGGCAGCGTGGAGCTCGTCGCCGGCCCCGGCGAGGGCGAGGCGGTGATCCTGCCTTCGTCGCAGGTGCTCGAAGGCGAGCGGGTGCGCGAGCGGGCGGTGCGCGCCAAGGCCAACCTGCAGCCGATCCAGGGCGTCACGCGGTGAAGCTGCGCCTGCCCTTCGAGTGGCTGGTGGCGCTGCGCTACCTGCGCGAAGGGCGCATGCAGACGGTGCTGATCCTCTCCGGGGTGGTGGGCGGGGTGGCGGTGATCGTCTTCCTCACCCAGCTGATCACGCAGCTGCAGGCGGCGATCATCGAGCGCACGCTGGGCAGCCAGGCGCACATCGTCGTGCGCCCTCCCGAGGAGGTGGCGCGGCGTTCGCTGCCGCCGCAATCCACCGCGGCCATCGTGCAGCCGCGCAGCCAGCGCCTGCGCTCGGTCGACCAGTGGGAGGCGGTGCTCGGCCTGGCCGCCGACACGCCCGGCGTGGTGGCGGTGTCGCCGGTGGTCTCGGGGGCCGGCTTCGCGCTGCGCGGCACGGCCAACCAGGCCATCGCGCTGACCGGCATCGACACCGAGCGCTATCGCCGCGTGGTGCACGTCGACCGCTACCTGGTGGCCGGCCGCTTCGCGGTCGGCGGCCCCGACACCGTGATCGGCGTCGAGCTGGCGAAGGATCTCGGCGTGACCGTGGGCGACCGCATCCGCGTGCTGACCGCCGAGGGCCGCGACGAGCTCCTCACCATCGTCGGCCTGTTCGACATCGGCAATCGCGACCTGAACCGGCGCTGGGTGTTCGTCGGCATCAAGCTGGCGCAGTCGCTGCTCGACCTGCCCGGAGGCGTGTCCAACCTCGACATCGTGGTCGACGACATCTTCGGCGCCGACGCGGTGGCCGACCGGCTGCGCGTGCAGACCGGGCTGCAGGTCGACAGCTGGATGCAGACCAATGCCCAGCTGCTCTCGGCGCTGCGCAACCAGAGCGTCTCGAACGGATTGATCCGCGCCTTCGTGGTCGCCATCGTCGCCGTCGGCACCGCCAGCGTGCTGGTGGTGTCGGTGGTGCAGAAGCAGCGCGAGATCGGCATCCTGCGTGCGATGGGCGCGAGCCCCGGGCGGGTGATGACGGTGTTCCTGCTCCAGGGCGGGCTGTACGGCCTGGTCGGCTCGGGGCTCGGCGTCGCGCTGGCCATCGGCCTGCTGCACTTCTTCGCGCGCGTCTATCGCAACGCCGACGGCTCGCCGCTGTTCGCCCCCGAGATCGACTCCGGCATCGCACTGGGCGCGTGCGGCGTGGCGCTGCTGGTGGGCCTGGCGTCCGCCCTGCTGCCCGCGCGGCGGGCCGCGCGCATGGACCCCGTGCAGGCGATCAGGACATGAACGCGGGCGGCACGATCGTCGAGCTGCAGGGCATCTGCAAGTCGTACGGCCTCGATACGCCCGTGGCCACGCAGGTGCTGCACGGCATCGACGCGCGGCTCGCCGAGGGCGAGTTCGTGGCGCTGGTCGGGCCCTCGGGCTCGGGCAAGAGCACGCTGCTCAACATCATCGGCCTGCTCGAGCGCCCGACGTCGGGACGCCTGTCGATCGCCGGGCGCGACACGGCCGCGCTCGGCGAGGCCGATCTCACCGAGCTGCGCGGCCGCACGATCGGCTTCGTGTTCCAGTTCCACCACCTGCTGCCGGGGTTCACCGCGCTCGAGAACGTGATGATGCCGGCGATCATCGATCGCGGCCTCGCCGATGCGCAGGCCGAGGCGCGGGCGCGCGAGCTGCTGGCGCACGTCGGCCTGGCCGGCGCCGAGCGCAAGAAGCCCTCGCAGCTCTCGGGCGGCATGCAGCAGCGCGTGGCGGTCGCGCGCGCCCTGGCGCTGTCGCCGCGGCTGATCCTGGCCGACGAGCCCACCGGCAACCTCGACACGAAGAGCGCCGAGGCGATCTTCGACCTGCTGCTGCAGTTCAACCGCGAGATGCGCTCGGCCTGCCTGATCGTGACCCACGATCCGCGTCTGGCCGCGCGCTGCCAGCGCCGCATCGAGATCGTCGACGGGCGCATCGTCGGAGCCTGATGGGGAGAGGGCGGAGCGCCGCCCGGACTCCCCGAGGCTGCATCGCCCCTGGGGTTTCATCGCGCGCCGGCAGCGGCCCCGACTAGAATCGGAGACGACCCGCGCGGGTGGCCGCGGTCCGGGTCGGAAGCATCACGGGGTCACCAGGGGGCTGTGCCCATGGCATCGAGCGAATCCGATCTCGCCGCGGCGATCCGCGACGCCTGCACCAGGGCGGCGGTCGAGGCCTACGAGGACGCGGGCATGCAGGGCCTGTGCGCCGAGGGCCGCTTCGAGGCGGCGATCGGGGCGATCGAGCGCATCGACCTGGCGGCGATCGTTGCCGCCGCGATGCATGCGGTAAGCGCCGCGGATGACCGGGCGGCGTCCGCCGCCGCACCGGCGCCGCACCGCTGATCAGGGCCTGTTCACACTCCGATCGTCGTGCATCGCCGCCGCCGGCGGTCCGGCGTCGGGACCGGGCCCGACGCCGGGGTCAGTCCTCGATGCGTCCGAGCAGCAGGTACTCCATCAGGGCCTTCTGGGCGTGGAGCCGGTTCTCGGCCTCGTCCCATACCACCGACTGCGGACCGTCGATCACCTCGGCGGTGACCTCCTCGCCGCGGTGCGCCGGCAGGCAGTGCATGAACAGCGCCTCGGGGCGCGCCACGCGCATCATCTCGGCGTCGACGCACCAGTCGGCGAAGGCCTTGCGGCGCTCCTCGTTCTCGGCCTCGAAGCCCATGCTGGTCCAGACGTCGGTGGTGACCAGGTCGGCGCCGGCGCACGCCCGCATCGGGTCGGCGAACTGCTCGAAGTGGGCGGTGCCGAACAGGCCGGCCCGTTCGTGCTCGACCTCGTAGCCGGGCGGCGTCGAGACGTGCACGTTGAAGTCGAGCACCTCCGCGGCCTGCAGCCAGGTGTTGCACACGTTGTTGGAATCGCCGATCCAGGCCACGGTCTTGCCGGCGATCGGGCCGCGATGCTCGATGAAGGTGAAGATGTCGGCCAGGATCTGGCACGGGTGGTATTCGTTGGTGAGCCCGTTGATCACCGGCACGCGCGAGGCCACGGCGAAGCGCTCGACCACCTCCTGCTCGAAGGTGCGGATCATCACGACGTCGCACATGCGCGAGATCACCTGCGCGGCGTCCTCGACCGGCTCGCCGCGGCCGAGCTGCGAGTCGCGCGTGTTCAGGTAGATGGCCGCGCCGCCGAGCTGCTGCATGCCGGCCTCGAACGACAGGCGCGTGCGCGTGCTCGCCTTCTCGAAGATCATCACCATGGTCCGGTCGGACAGCGGATGATGTTTCTCGTAGCGCTTGAAGCGTTCCTTGATGATGCGGGTGCGCACGAAGAGGTAGTCGAGCTCGCTGCGCGCGAGATCGCGGAACTGCAGGAAGTGCTTTTGGCTCATGGCGTGAGGCGCGCGACGGCGGTGCGCGCTCAGGCGGCGCGCGAGCCGCCTTCGGCGAGGAAGCTCCGGATGATGGGCGCGAGCGTGCCGACCAGCAGGTCGGCGTGCGCGTCGGTGAAGATGAGCGGCGGCAGCAGCCGGATGACGCGATCGGCGGTGACGTTGACCACCAGCCCGGCCGCGAGCGCCTGCTGCACGATCGCCCCGCAGGGGCGGTCGAGCTCGATGCCGATCATGAGCCCCTGGCCGCGCACCTCGACGAAGCCCGGCGTGCCGGCCAGCGCGCGCTCGAATCCCGCGGCGATCGCCGCGCCGACGCGCGCGGCGTTCTCGAGCAGGTTCTCGCGCTCCATCACCTCGAGGGTGACCAGGCCCGCGCGCATGGCGAGCGGATTGCCGCCGAAGGTGGTGCCGTGGTTGCCCGGCTGGAACACCTCGGCGGCCGCGCCGCGCGCCACCACGGCGCCGACCGGCACGCCCGAGGACAGCCCCTTGGCGAGCGGCATCACGTCAGGGACGATGCCGGCCCACTGGTGGGCGAACCATTTGCCGGTGCGCCCGGTGCCGCACTGCACCTCGTCGATCATCAACAGCCAGCCGCGCTCGTCGCACAGCCGGCGCACCGCCTGCAGGTACTCAATGCGCGCCGGCTGGATGCCGCCCTCGCCCTGGATCGCCTCGAGGAACACCGCCGCCACATTGGGCCGCTCGGCGGCCACGCGCTCGAGGGCGCCGGCATCGTTGAGCGGCACGCGCACGAAGCCCTCGACGAGCGGCTCGAAGCCCTTCTGCACCTTCTCGCTGCCGGTGGCCGACAGCGTGGCGATCGAGCGGCCGTGGAAGGCGCGCTCGTAGACCACGATCTCCGGGCGCTCGATGCCGCGCTGGTGGCCGTACTTGCGCGCGATCTTCAGCGCCGCCTCGTTGGCTTCCAGGCCGCTGTTGCAGAAGAACACGTTGGTCATGCCCGAGAGCTCGACCAGCTTCGCGCCGAGCCGGGTCTGCAGCGGTATCTCGAACAGGTTCGAGCTGTGGATGATGCGCGCCACCTGCTCGCGCAGCGCCGCCACCAGCGCCGGATGCGCGTGGCCCAGCGTGTTGACTGCGATGCCGGCCAGGCAGTCGAGGTAGCGGCGACCCTCGGTGTCGTACAGCCAGGCGCCCTCGCCGTGGCTGAACGCCACCGGCTGCCGGGCATAGGTGTTCATGAGAGGCTGGGTGGCGGCCATCGGCAGGGGTTCCGGGTGGGAGCGCCGGCAGCGGCCGGCGCGCAGCTCGAGGATGTGGCTAAAGGCTTGAATTGTAGGGGAAAGTGTCGCGGCGGCCAACGACGGCCGCGCTATAATCGCACCTTCGCCCGCCGTCCGGCGACGCGCCATGATCGATCCGCCCGTCGTCAAGTCCTTCGTGATCCTCGGCCTGACCCGTAGCGGGCGCGTGTTCCGGCCGAGCGACTGGGCCGAGCGCCTGTGCGGCGTGCTGGCAGCCTTCCGCCCGCCCGCCAGCGGCGCTGCCGCGACGCAGAGCTGGTCGCCGTACGCGGTGCCGGGCCTGCACGAGGGCGTGCGCTGCGTGTCGATCGATGCGCGTCTGCACGATCTCGAGCCGCTCGCCTACCGGTTCGCCGCGAGCTTCGCGGCCGACAACGACCTGCAAATAGCCCCGCCGGACGAAGAGCCCCGGTGATGGCGCTTGCAATGATGTGAGTCAAGATGAACAACCTACGCTAAGTAACGGGCTAGGCTAGGCTTTTTTGCAACGCTGTGCTTGTCGAAAGGTGCTTGGTCGTGGTAAGAATCGACGCCGGGAGACGATCGCGCCCGGGAGAAATCGAACGATGAGCGAGGTGGGTGATATCCGACCCGAATTCCGGGTAGCCGTGTTCGGGCTGGCGACCAGGTTCCAGCGGTTGCTCGAGGTCGTTCTGCGCCACGCGCGCCACAACCGCTACCGCTTCTGCCTGTCGACCACGCGAGGACCGGGCGAGTTCGACATCGCGCTGGTCGACATGACCGTGGCCGGCGGCCCCGAGGTGGCCCAGACGCTCGGCCACGTGCTCGAGAAGGAAGCGGTGCTCAAGGTCGGCCGGCGCACCGATCCGGATCGCCCGCGCGACGACCTGCTGCAGAACAGTTTCGTGTCCCAGGTGCTGTTCGCGCTCAATCGCGTGGTCGACGGGAAGCTGAGCCGCCGTCGCGAGGCGGAGGTGGCCGCGGCGGTCGCTTCCGGGATGGTGATCGCCGAGCAGGGCGAGCGGCGGCGTCCGCGCGCGCTGGTCGTCGACGACAGCCCGACCGTGCGCCGGCAGGTGTCGCTGGCGCTGCATCAGATCGGGGTCGACAGCGAGTCGGTGGGCGCTGCGGCGGGCGATGCGGTCGGTGACGGCGGCGATGGCGGGGTGGAGGGTGGTCATATTTACCTCGTCACCCCGGCGAAGGCCGGGGTCTCACCGTTGCAGCAAAATGCGAGGTCGAGATCCCGGCCTTCGCCGGGATGACGATCAAAAAAACTAGTCATGCCAGCTTGCTCCGTCGCGTTCGATGAGCGCGATCGCGCTCGACGGCCCCCAGCTTCCCGCGGTGTAGGTCTGCGGCGCCAGATCGACCGACGCCCAGGCATCGCGGATCGAATCGATCCATTCCCACTGCGCCTCGACCTCGTCGCGGCGCACGAACAGCGTCTGATCGCCCTCGATGAAGTCGAGCAGCAGCCGTTCATAGGCGATGCGCCGCCGCTCGCCCTCGAAACTGTGCGAAAGCGACACGTCGAGCGTGACCTCTTTGAGCTTGACCCCGTCGCGGTCGAGTCCCGGCTGCTTCGCCATCACCTTGACCCGGATATTCTCCTCGGGCTGCAGGTTGATGATCATGCTGTTGGCGTCGAGCCTGCCGGCGCCGACGCGCGCGAAGATATTGTGCGGCACCGGTTTGAACTGGATCAGCACTTCCGACTTGCGCTGCGGCATCCGTTTGCCGGTGCGCAGGTAAAAGGGCACGCCCTTCAAGCGCCAATTGTCGATATAGGCCTTGAGCGCGACGAAGGTTTCGGTGTTCGACGGATGGCCAAGCTCGTCGGCATAGCCCGCCACCGCGCCGCCGTTCACCGCGCCGCTCGCATATTGACCCTTGACGCTGTGCGCCTTGACATCGTCGGCGCGCATCTTGCGCAAGGACCGCAGCAATTTGACCTTTTCGTCGCGCACGGCGGTCGCCGAAACGCTCGCCGGCGGCTCCATCGCGATGATCGCGAGGAGCTGGAGCATATGGTTCTGCACCATATCCTTCAATGCACCGACGCCATCATAATAGGAGACGCGGCCTTCGAGGCCGACGGTTTCCGCCACGGTGATCTGGACATGGTCGATCGCCTGCGCATTCCACAGGGGTTCGAACAGCATATTCGCGAAACGCAGCGCGAGCAGGTTCTGGACCGTTTCCTTGCCCAGATAATGGTCGATGCGGAAAACGCGATCCTCGGCAAAGGCGCTGCCGACCTGTTCGTTAACCGCACGCGACGAGGCGAGATCGTGGCCGATGGGCTTTTCCATCGCGATCCGGCATTCGGCGCAGGCAATCCCGGCCGCGGCAAGACCCTGCGCAATCGGGCCGAACATCGACGGCGGGGTCGAAAGATAGGCGCCGATCGGCCGGCTCATACGGTCACCGAGCATTTCGGCAAGCCGGTCGTACCCTGTCCCCGCGCCGGCATCGACCGCGCAATAGTCGATCCGGTCCAAGAAGGCGGCGATCACCCCTTCGTCGATACGGTCGCCCACGAGATGGTCGTCGAGCGCGGCGCGCACCATCGCGTGCGCCCCTGCCCGGTCCATCTGCGAGCGGCCCGAGGCGACGATGGTCATCGCATCGTCGAGCAGCCCGTCCATGTGCAGATTGTAGAGCGAGGGGAAGAGCATGCGATGGGCAAGATCGCCCGTCGCCCCGAACAGCACCAATGTTTCGACTTTGACGCTCACAAATGTCCCCTTGGATATCCGCGGCAAAAGTGGCGGATGCGCGATCCGATTGCAACGCGCATACGTAGGCCGCATAGCTTTGCGGTTCCGCATTGGAGACGGTAAACTGCCTTCCTGTCATCGTCATGCTGAACTTGTTTCAGCATCCATGGCCCGACCTCAAATCAAGCCCCGCGCCTCGAAAAGTAGGCAGGCTATGGACCCTGAAACAAGTTCAGGGTGACGAAGAATGAGGTGCCGGATCGATGGCGCGCGCGTCCGCTAATGTCTCGATCATCCAAGGAGGGATGATTCCCTTTTGCCACCAATCATTATATCAGCCGAACCATGACCGACGCGCCCATCCCCTATGACGTCATCGTGATCGGCGGCGG
>Ga0066255_1001448_pt1 | contig 21508 bp, 22 predicted proteins | sample ThiBiot_750_biof_FD_71148 | JGI IMG/M metagenome (GOLD analysis project Ga0066255, IMG submission 71148) | Wastewater bioreactor microbial communities from Cape Town, South Africa - Thiocy_expt_750_biof (version 2) | ecosystem: Engineered > Bioreactor > Thiocyanate-remediating >... | reverse complement strand
CGGAGGTGACTATACAGTAGTGGTTGGGACTCTGCGAGGTTCAACCAGGCGCGCATCTAGCCAAGTGCAGATCGACGACGCTTCACTTGAGTAAATCTGGGTGGGTTAAAGGGCAAAATGGCGCCAGGTGATGCCCACCCTTACCTGGCGCCTTTTTGTTGCCAAAAAATATCTATAAAATGCTTCAACCCCCGTCTCTCGACGGGGGTTTTAGCTTGACCAGGATTCCGAGCCTATGCGGCCTTCTTGCCCTTGGCGCGTTTCTTGAGCAGTCTCCGATGTTCATCATGCAGCTCAGCGAGCATGCTGTTCAGAACGGAGTCGCTCTGCCTGTTCAGGAACGCAGGAGTCAGCTGCTCGTAGCGCGTGGGCTTGCCCAGCTTGACGAACGAGCAGTACGGGATGCCGTTCGAGGCAATGAAGAGCTGCTGGGGCATATGCGCCATCGCATCGAACAGGGTCTTTCCGATGGTCCAGCACCGCTTCTCTTCGAGCTTGGGCTGAGGAGTGCGAGGCTGGCGCACGAAGAGTCCACGACGCTTCGGCTGAACCTTTTCGGGGAGGACTTCTGGCACCGAGCGAACTTCGGTGTTCTTGCGGTGCGGGTCGTACCACAGGAGCTCTTGGTAGATCGCGAACGCCTTGTTGATGATGAGTCGGACTCGGAGGTCTTTGTCAGCGCTTACGGGTACGACGTGTGAGATGACCTCGGGGGCTAGTCCGGGGTCGTCCTCGTTTGGTTCCATGTAATTCCTTCGGGGGTTGGTCAAGCTACTTTTTCAAGAGCTTGAGGGTGAGGTGGTACGAAGTACTGCCGTCTTACGATCAAGCTCGATCGAAAACAGGGGTAATTATGCGACAAACTTTACAGTATTGCAAGCATAAACATGAAATAATTTTATGACAATTTATGACTGGCTGGCTCGAGTGTGCCCGCGACGAAATTATCAATAAGTGTCAGCACGGTTGGGGTGATTTTTTCAGCCAAATGGGTCTGCTCGTCTTTGTTAAATACACTGAGCACAAACGCCGCGTCGTCCATGCGATCGCGCAGTTCATTCCAGATACCAATGCGAATACGTGCGTAGTCTGGGCCAAGGTGTGCGTTGAGGCTTTTAATGCCGTTATTGCCTGCATCGCTCCCCTTTTCGCGGATGCGTACAGTCCCGAAAGGAAGCGCCAGTTCGTCATGAATCACGAGTACGTCTTCTGACGGGGTGAGCTTGTAGAAGTCGACAAGCGCGCGTGCAGCAAGGCCAGTCTCGTTATAGAAAGTCGTCGGCTTTACGAGCAGTACCTTCTCGCCTTGAAGCTGAATAGCCGCAACCTCGGCCTTGTACTTAGATTCGGGTTTCCACTGTGCCTTCGCTGCGTCTGCCAGTGCATCAAGCATAATAAACCCGACATTATGGCGAGTGCGCGCGTACTGCGTCCCTGGGTTACCTTGTGCGAAAATAAGTTTCATTACTGGGGTCTATTGTAGCAGACAATTGCTTTTTTATATCTTTTATGCTATAATATGCAACCAAGAGTACATCCCCTCGAACAAAAATCCTCGAGGTGCGGATCGCTCGTACCTCGAATGAACAAAGGAGTCCCTATGGACATCATGCTGTACACGATCGTGCTGATCGCGGGAGCATCTGTCATGCTCGTCGCCGCCGTCATGCGTTCGATCGCTATCTTCGGTGTTTCGCGTGAGACTGAAGACTCGGTGAGTGCCCACCTGCGTGCTACCCGAACCGAAGTCGACGCACTGAGCGTCATCCAGGTGCGTCACTTCCGCGCCCAGATGCGTTCACTCGTCGGCTACCTGGTGGTCTTCATGGCCTGGACTATCTTCCTGCTCTACTTCGTGGAGGGTATGGAGATACTGAACCAGCTGTCCATCACGTTCGCGTGGGCCGGGCTTTTCATGGTGCTGGCGGCAACCGTCATGGTCGCCTACGACCGCTGGAAGGAGTACATGGAGGCGCTGCGCGCGAACGGCAAGACCCTCTTCGGGCGTGCGCGTGACGAGCAGGAGTTGGTTTCGGCCGCTTCCGACTGACACGTTCAGCTCATTCGAGAAGACCCACCCCTTTGGGGTGGGTCTCTCTGCTTTTTAGGAGCTTATTATTCTTCTTCTGAGCTGAATGTTTCAGTTTGCTTAGCCACTTTTTCGCGGTTGGCTTTGATTTGCTTTTCGTCACGGAAGCTAAACTTGATTGCCGTACCAGTGAAGTCAAACTTTTCACGCATGACGCGTTCAAGGTGACGCTTGTAGCTCCAGTGGAGGAACTTGAGGTTTGATCCGTAGATGACGAACCATGGTGGTGATACGTCGGTCTGTACCATGTAGCGAAGCTTCGGGTGGGTGTTCTTGAGGCCTGCTGGTGGGTGGCTGGCGACAGTCTTTTGCAGAAGGTCGTTGAGCTGGCGAGTTTTGAGTTCTTGAGTGCGGCGCTCGTGAATGTCGAGAATAAGGTCGAACAGTTTTGAGACGTTCTGACCAGTAACCGAACTTGTGAAGATGAGCGGTGCCCATGGGACGAAATCGAAGGTGCTCGAAATCTTTGGTGCGAGCGCATCGCGTGTGTAGGCGTCCTTACCCATGACACTGTCCCACTTACTAATCACGACCACAAGGCCCTTGCCTGCTTCGTCAATGATACCTGCGAGGCGTTGGTCAAGCTGAGTATTGAGTTCGTTGACGTCCATAAGAAGGAAACAAATATCTGATTCTTCAATTGCTTGAAGGGTGCGAAGGACGCTAAACTTTTCGATGCCTACTTCTTGCTTACCCTGGCGGCGGACACCAGCGGTGTCGAGGAGTTCGATGGCTTGGCCCTTGTACTTGAGTGGTACACGGTTAATATCACGGGTTGTGCCTGCGATGTTCGCAACGAGGGCCTGTTGCTTGCCGGCGAGGGTGTTAAATAGGTTACTCTTCCCTACGTTTGGGCGACCGATTAGTGATACGCGAATCACATCAGTTTCTTCGCGCTCGGTTTTAGCTGGAAGGAGCTCAGCGAGTGCTTCAAGGGTTTCTTCGACACCTTGTGTGTGTTCGGCGCTGGTGCGGATAATCTCTTTAATACCAAGGCGGCGGAATTCCTCAATCGGAAGGTTACCTGCAAGGTCGACTTTGTTGGTCAGAAGAATGACGGGCTTTTTACTCTTGAGTGCCTTCTTTGCAACGATACGGTCTTCGTCGCTGACGTATTCGGTGCTGTCGACAACCACAAGGATTGCATCGGCTGCTTCGGCGGCTTCAGTAATCTGCTCTTGAATAGACGCTTCAAACTCGTCGTTAGGGTCTTTAAGGCCGGCGGTATCGACGAGCCAGAACTGGTGATCGCCGTAGCTCACCTTACCAAGGACGTTGTCACGGGTCGTACCCGCTTCGCGGGCGACAATAGCTTGCTTTGATTTTACGAAACGATTAAAAAGCGAACTTTTTCCTGCGTTCGCTCGTCCAATAATCGCAACTGTGGGCAATTTTGTCGCCATAACAGAGGTAATTTTAGCATACTTTTGAGGTTTTGGCGAGCGTTAGCGGAAAGATTACTGACGGTGCTCGTAGTGAGCAATAACTGCGAGGTGTCCTGCCCAGATGGAAAAACGCTCGAAGAGCGGATCGACTTTTTGAATTTCGCCGTCGCCGATGTGCACCGCTGCGCAGCCGCGCTCTTGATTTGGAGTAATGGATGGATCGGTAATTTCTATGTGCGACCCATCGGCGCTGACATCAAATGTCTTACCGGGGTGGTCAAAAAGAGTCGCATCGGTTTGCTCGACAGGGATACGTGCACCAAGGGCATGGGCCATTACCGTGCTGTGGCTTGCTGCAATTTCCATTGCTTGTTGTTTTGGAATTGATGGGTGACGTGCGAGCGCAGGGATGATGAGCCGAGTCACGTCAAGCATGCCGTACGTCAGGACGTCTTGCGCGCCCGATATCTCACCTGTTGCGTGTGCATAGTCGAGGCAGATACGAGTCGCTGCTTGCGCAATGAGTAGTGAGGGGCGTGGGCGCTCGAAGGTTTCATAGGCTGCTTCTACGTCGGGGTATTGTTTGAGGGTAAAGCCAACAATGCGACGACCTTCGCGCATTTTATATTCCACCATCGGCTCTTCTGGGTCGCCAACTATCATGATGTAGTTATAAAACTATAATGTAGATTAGTCAATACGCTTTACAGATTGGAAAGCGCCTGATTCGAGCTCGTTCAGCGCGTAATTTCCGAAACTGGTGCGGTGAAGTATTGTGACTTCGTATCCCAGCGCAGCGAAAGTACGACGAATCTGGCGATTACGACCTTCGTGCATCGTGACGGTCCAGTTTTTGCGACTTTCGTCTTTGCGCTCAAGGCTAAGCTTGCTTGGTCCGTCTTCAAGCTGAATACCGAAGTCACTAATCATCTGTTGGTGAAGTGGCTCGAGCGGTGTGCTGAGCGAGACTTCGTAGGTCTTTACTTTATAAAACTTTGGGTGCGTCATTTGGAATGCAAAATCGCCGTCATCCGTAAGTAGTAGAAGCCCGCTACTGTCTTTATCGAGCCGTCCAACGGGCTTCAGCGCGTGATACTCTTTTGGCAGAAGTGAATATAGGGTGGGATTCTCGCCTTGTTGCTTGCGCGATGACACGTAACCGCGGGGCTTATTAAGTGCGATGTAGGAATAATTTTCCTTTTGCGCGACTGGCTTGCCAGAAACGGTAACTGTCTGCCCTTCTTCAACGCGGGCGCCAAGTGCGATTGGCATGTTATCAATGAGGACTTTACCCTTAGAAATCAAATCATCGGCCTCACGTCGCGAAAGGCCGAGATGAAATGCAAGATACTTATTTAAGCGTTCGCTCACCTCGCTAGTATACCAAGACTAGGCTGCGGGCGGTACTGGTGGTGTACCTTGGCCAGGATTTGTTGGGTCGTTCAGCGCTTGTGCCATTTGGCTTGCGATGTCGACAGGACCTGCGGCGTTGAGGTTTGTCGTGAGTGGTTCGATGACGCGCTCGCCAAGCGATGCAGGCGCTGGCGATGAGAATGGCGCGGTTGGCTGTGGTAATGGTGCCGGGTTTGCAGGAAGCTCGTTGAGAGTCGTGCTCGCAGGTGCTGGTGCAGCTGCTACTGGTGCTGGTGCAACAGTAAGAGGCTCAGGTACAAATGCGGGCGCTGGAGCGGCTGGCGCTGCGACAACAGGCTCTGGCGTTGGAGCTGGTGCAGGTGCTGGCGCAACGGTAAGCGGTGCCGGTGCGGGAGCGGCAATTGGTGCAGGTGCCTGCGCTGCAGGCGCGCCACCAAGGCCATCGCCAAGTACGTCGTGCACGGTGCGGACAACGTCTTCGATACCAACTTGTGACTTCACAAGGTAACGGTCGGCGCCGAGCGATTCATCGCGGGCGCGCTGATCGTCGCTTGAAAGCGCGGTCATCATAATCACCTTTACGTCTTTTGTCTCAGAGGTACTACGAAGAATATCGAGCATGTCGAACCCGCTAATCTTCGGCATCATGACGTCACTGACGATGAGGTCAGGACGTTCTTTAATTGCCATTGCGAGCGCTTCTTCACCGTCGCCTGCAGATACGATTTCGTATCCTTCGGCCATCAAACGGACGCCATAAATCTCGCGTAGGCTTTTGTCATCTTCTACTAGTAGGATTTTTGCCATAATTACCTTTATTCTACCTAAGTACCTTTAAAATTACCATACTACTTACGTTTATTACCTCACTGGAGGTGTCACGCTTCCCCTCTGTTGCTGCGCCAGGGCTTCGAGTTGTCGGACTCGTTCGTTGATTTGGTCCCTCGTGAGGGTCTCACCTCGAGGTACGGTGGTGGCTGGCTTTACGCCTGGATTGGCGAGTTGTTGAGGAGCAACTTGTGGTGCAGACGCAGCAGCCTGTGGTTGCGGTGTGGCATATGCTTGAGGCAAGGCTTGTGGTGCCGCGTATGCGACAGGCGCCTGGGGTTGAGGCGCTACTTGCGGTACAGCTTGGGCTTGCGCTGGCAGTGGTTGGGCGGCTTGGGCTTGCGCTGGCTGAGTGGCAACTTGAGGCGCGGGAGTTGGTGCGGGTGCTGCAATCGGTGCTGGTGCTGGTGCTGGTGTGTCCGCAAACGTGACAGGGATTGAAACCGCCGGTGCGACTGGTGCTGGTTGAGCTGCCGCTGCACGAGCGGCTTCTTGAGCCTGAGAGGCCTGAAGTTGTTCGGCCTCGAGGCTACTTACGCGAGGGAGCTCAACGAAGAACGTACTGCCCGATCCGAACACACTCTCGACCCATAGGCGACCCTGCATTGCTTCAACGAGGCGGCGGCAAAGGTAAAGCCCGAGCCCGGTGCCACCAATTGATTGGCGATCCATATTGTCGACGCGGTAAAACTTTTGGAAAAGATGCGGGATATCTTCGGTTGGGATGCCAAGCCCAGAGTCTTTAATGGTGATGACGACCTTGTCTTCGGTGCCAGTGACGTCAACGCGCACTTCACCTTCTGGGGTATATTTAATGGCGTTTTCAATGAGGTTATCGAGTACTTCACGTACATGGTCGTTATCGAGGTTGATGTAGTACACCGGCATGACTTTCTTGATACCACGCTCGGTTCCGTTTCCCTCACCTGGCACGAAAGTGATTCGAAGACCCTTGTCGGTTGCCTTTTGCGTGAGCCCTTGCACGATAGTCTGCGTAAATGGCACGACGTCTACGACGCGCGGGATGTTGGTCATGCGGCCATCTTCAGACTTCGAGACGTCAAGCAGGTCCTGGAACAAGCGGCCAAGGTGCTGTGCGGCTTCGTGAGCTTTCATGATGAAGTCGCGCGCTTTTGCATCGATGGTGGCGGTGTTTGGGTTGAGCGCCAGGCCAAGGTAGCCTTCGATTGACGCAACTGGTGTGCGCATTTCGTGGCTGGCGGTACTAATAAACTCGGCTTGTTCACGTTCTTCGGCCCGTTCGTTAGTGACGTCACGGAAGACTGCGATTGCACCCGAACCCGCATCGCCAATCGGAGACGCAACAAGTGCAACGGAGATTTTCTTGCCAGATTTTGTCATGGCGGTAAGCTTGCTTCCCCTCGCCTGCTGGTTGGTGTTGAGCACTTCCTGAATTGGGTCTTGTGAAGGGTCAAGCTCGGCGTTCGCATCGTTAGTGAGCTTAAGGATCGATTTGTAATTTAGCATTAACGCATCCTGCTTGCCCCACCCAAGGATTTCCTGCGCGGCCGGGTTAATCAGCTGCACGACACCGGTACCGTCGAGTGCGATAACTCCGTCGCCGATGGCGTTAATCACAATTTCAGATTTTGTTGCCACTTCCGACAGTTGGTTGGCGAGGCTTTTGACATCATGATCGGCGTAGCGGTCGGACTCTGGCGTTTCGCGCCAAAGAATGACACCAGCAGCTAAAGGAAGCGCGCTACTGAGCGCAATAAGTACGAGTGTTTCAGTTGGTAAACCACCTGTCATATACTCGCCGGCAACATATGAACCCATCATCACGAGGACTGGCACCCAGCCGTAGGCGCCAAAGATAGGCGCAATAAATACCCCAAGCGACCACAGAACTAAAAAGTCGGAGTGCACCCCGCCCGTACTTTGTACGATGTAGGCGGTGGTAATGATAAAGACCGCAAATGTAATGAATGACGGCCAAAATGAAGTTACCTTTTTATTGAGGATAAATAATGCGATACACGCAACGACGACGAGTGCCGCGCCGATTGCAGGGAGTAGTTCAATACGAACCGAAAGCGGGATGTATTGAAGGTTGAAGGCTTGAAGTGCATAGAGGACGACGTAGCCAAGAGACATGGCAAATAACGCAGCGTAGAAACGTCTGTACCAGATATGCGACAGTCGAATCGGTGTCATGAATTTTTGTTAGCCTGCCTACCCTTTTATTCTTATGGTTAGTATGACTCAAGAGCACCAAGAATACAAGCGAATACCGCCCTAGAAATGAGTCGAAAGATTGATGATGATGACGAAAGTTATGATCATGCCGGTGACGTAGTTGAGCCATAGAAATTGTTTCCAGCCTTTATTTGTTGAAGCAGAAGTCTTGTCATTCACCGTGATAAACCGGGCGCTATTCGCGATGTAGCATGCCCCCATCGCGGCGATAGGAATATACACAAGTCCTTGAGTAAGTACTAGTAGCGTTGCGACTACATAAAGCGCAACCGAGAAGATAACCGTAGCTCTTGCCCCGAATAGTGTTGCAATCGACTTAATGTCGCCCTTTCTGTCTGGAATGATATCTTGCACTGCACCGAATGCGTGAGACGCCATGCCCCATAGGAAGAACGCAGTCACCCATGGCCATGCGTGTACCGGGAAATTTACGAGCAGCAGCGCATATACGAGTGGCCCCACAAAGTGCAGGCTGCTTGTAATTGAATCAAGTAGGGGGATTTCCTTGAACCGAAGGCCTTCTGCCGAATAGGCAATTGCGGCGAAGACAACGACGAGTAGCGCGATGTTTGCGTGCCATGAGCCTAGGGCGAGCAGTGCAATGATGAATGGTATGTTCGTCCAGAGTACGGCGCGCATGATTGCGGGGTGCAACGCGCGTGACTCTTTCATGCCCTCTACCCCACCCTTGCGGGGATTTTTGATATCAGATTCGTAGTCAAATATATCGTTAATGCCATACATCAGAAGATTGTAGGGTCCGATGAAATACAAGGTGCCGAGTATGAGTGCGGGTAGCTGGAGGGGCACCCCGCTTAAAAGAGTTGCGATGATGTAGCCAGCGGCAAATGGGTAGCTTGTGTTTGGCCAAGAGATAGGCCGCGATACTAAGAATAGCTTTTTGAGGGTTTCAGCCTTACTCATACTGCGGACTCCTTCGCTGTTGAAAATCGGTCAAGCAACAATGGAATCAGGAGACATGCCATAAATGCGTAGAAGAAGTCCTCAATTGGTGCGAGACCTAAATGTATGCCAAGTATGAGCGACGGATTGTAAGAGAAGAATCCTGCCCATATGGCAAGGTTGTCGAACACGAGTGTTAAGAGTAGTACGATACCAAGCGTTATCCACCAGCTTTTGGATGGGCGTTTGAATTTTCTGGCAAACAAGAAAAGTATAATGACGCAGAAAATGATGTTGAGTACTAGATACGTGAACGCCATGTGCGAACTCCTGAATAAATGACAAGTGTGCAGTATGAAAGAAGGAAAAGGAAGAATAGCTCTTCGAGTGGGAAATGCGGAGCAAGACTAAATGGTAGCTGATACTGACTCGTACCGCCAATAAAAATGCCAAGCCAAATTCCTAAGAAATCCCACACAAGAAATACGGCCATTGCAGTGAGTACGATTGCCCAAGTTTGTTTTTTGTTTCGCCAAAATGCAAGCTTATAGCGCCAGTCTATTGTAGCCATCCCGGCGATGCCGATAAGAAGTCCTGTGAGGTATGCGAATGTCATTACGCAATATCCTTTCGAATGCGCTCAGATACGAGCTCGGCACTAATAAGGCACATTGGAACACCTATGCCCGGGACGGTCGACGCACCGACATAGTAGAGGTTGTGTAACTTTTTGCTTTTGTTGGGAGTTCGGAAGAATGCGCTTTGACGCAGGATGTGAGACGGTCCCAGCATGCTTGATTGCCATGCATTATATTTTGCACTGAAATCATTGGGCCCAAAAAGTGTGCGCGAAATAGTTCGAGCCTTCAGGTCGACGCCGGTGGTGTGCTTGATTTGCTCTAGATACGTGTCGGCAAGATCTTCAAGTTGTTCTGCAGGAATTGTAATACCTGATGGAAGCGGCACGAGCACGAAAATATTTTCCTTACCTTTCGGTGCGGTAGTGTCGGTGGCACTCGTTTTCGATATATAGAGTGAAGCGGGCTTAGGAATGGCTTTTTCGTGAAAGATTGTATCGAAATTCTTCTTCCAGTTATTGGTAAAAAGAAGTGTATGGTGTTCGAATTCCGGAATGCTCCCCTCTATGCCAAGGTACATCAATAGCGCGCTTGGACTCGCTTCTTTTTTGCGCCAATATGATTCCGGATACGTTTGGTCTTTTGGCGCGAGTAGCGAGGTTTCGGTAAAGTGAAGATCGCTATTGGCGATGATAATATCGGCTTCAACTTTACTGCCGTCCTCGAGTATCAGCGCGGTGGCTTTTTTGGATTTAGTTTGGATGGTGCGCACAGCAACGCCGGTGTGGTAGGACACACCAAGGCCGCGCCCAATTTTTTCTAGGGATTCTACCACTGCGTACATAGTACCCTTTGGATAATACACGCCATCATGGAAATCAAGGGCGCTCATCAGACTGTAGAGCGCGGGTGCGCTATATGGGGAGCTTCCTAGGAATACCGTAGGGTACTCTAAAATTTGCTGGAGCTGCGTATTTTTAAACTGCTTTGCCACATAACGGTGAATTGGTGATAATGCAAGCTGCGACATGCGTGCACCATTTCGCAAAATCTCACCTTTCGTAAAAGGTCGCGCTGAATCGAAGTTGCTGTACAGGAAATGCTTGAGGGCAAATCTGTATGTAATAAGACTTTGCGCGACGTACGAGTGGAGTTTGTTGCCCGCTCCCCTTTCGAGTGACTCGAATGTCGCTGCATCTTTTTTGAGGTCGCCAGAAATGGTAAGCGAAGTGTCTCCTGAGTACACTTTGTACGCTGGCGAAAGTCGCACGAGGTCGAGTTCCTTTTTTGTCGAAGTGCCAAGAAGCGAGTAGTAGCGCTCAAATACATCTGGCATTAAATACCAAGAGGGTCCAGTATCGAAGGTGAACCCATCTTTTTTGAACTGCCCTGCCCTCCCGCCAAGCTGCGTATTCTTCTCGTAGACGTGGACTTCGTGGCCTTCCTGCGCGAGTAGATTGGCAGTGGCAAGTCCACCAATTCCACCACCAATGATGACAACTTTTACCATATGCGGGTTCCTTTTTGTATGTTCAGTGAATGACGCAGGCCTAGTGCGGCCTTTTTGCCAGCAGGGACACGAATGCGGCTTTTTTTGATAGTTTCGATGGGTGTCGCTTTTAGCTTCTTAAGCAATTCGAGGTAATACGCATGGCTTAAGCCTACGGCCGCGCGCGAGCTTTTAGGGAGGTCGCGTATCGATGACTCTGCGGCCAAGAAATCGGCTTCGATATCAGCAACAACGGCGCGCTTTTGTGCTTCATCAAAGGTCTCAAACTTTATTTCTGGAAAATACATTCGGCCGCGATCGTAGTAATCGCTCGCAATATCACGCAGGAAGTTTACTTTTTGGTAGGCAGCACCGAGTGCACTTGCACCTGGACTCAGGCGAGCGTATGCGCTCTCATCTCCGTGAACGAATACCTTTAAGCACATAAGTCCTATTACTTCCGCTGAGCCGTAAATATATTCTTCGTACAATTTTTGTGTGTAGGTGCGAGGCGCTAGATCAAGGCGCATGCTTCTGAAGAATGGTTGTATCAGCGAGTCATCGATATTGAATTGCTTTGCAGTTACTGCAAACGCGTGCACAAGAGGATTCGCGCTATACTGAACTTTAAGTGCGCGGTAGGCGTCTTGTTCGAGTTCATCAAGAAGCGCTTCTTGATGGTCGCCCGTGTAGGTATCGACAATTTCATCGGCCACTCGCACGAGGCCATAGATTGCAAAGATGTGCGGCTGCATGGTCTTTGGAAACAACTTTGTGCTTTTGCCAAATGAAGTTGAGTAGCGAAGCGTGAGGGTTCGACTTATTTCGTACGAAGTTTTTGTGTAGAGTTCCATAGCTATGATTCTCGGACTACACAGGTTTGGATTAGTTCATAAAATACACCCCGTCGTCCTTCTTCGAGTGAAAGGCTTGCAAGGAGTGTCTCGCATTCATTGGTATAAAATGCGATTCTCGATTCCGTGGCTTGTTTCGCACCCGATTCGTCTAGCAGGGTGCGAGCGCGACTAAGTTCTGCATCGCTCGCATCTTCACGGTGAAATATCGCAAAAAATTCAGACTGTGCGTCGCTGTCTGCGAGACGTTCGAATTCCTGAATCATGAAAGTTCTCTTACCTTCACGGATATCACTCACGGTACTCTTGCCCGTCTTTTGCTCGTCTCCGAATACACCAAGTAGATCGTCTTGCAGTTGATACGCAATGCCGAGGTAGGTGCCGAATTGCGCGAGGAGTTGAATATCTTGTTCTGGTGCGTGCGCAAGTATTGCACCTGTGGTAAGTGGGCCAACGAAAGAGTAGCTGCTTGTTTTATGCTGCGCGACGTCGAGTGGGTAAATAGTTTCATCAACAAGAATCCCCGACTCCGTATCAAGCAATTCTCCGCCGATGACAGAAAACACAGATTCCGACATAATATCTTCAACTTGCCGCACAAGTGCTGCGGGGCGATCGGTACTGCGAATGAGTTGGTGTGCATCGGCAAGCAGCGCATCTCCCGCAAGAATTGCCGCGCTTAATGCAAAGTGACGTCGTTCTTCGGTGCTTTCAATAAATGGTTCATAGAAGCTTAAAAAAGAACCTTCAACGTTTGGGATGCCATAGCGCGTGACGTCGCGGTCAATAATGTCGTCGTGTACGAGCATTGAAAGGTGGAGCAATTCCTGCGCAGCAGCTGCGGGCAGTACGCTTTTCAGCGACTCGTGTGGCTCATAGGCTCGAAATGTCGCCAGCACCATGGCGGGGCGAAGGCGCTTTCCGCCAACCTGAATAAGGCGATCAATGGCTTCGCGCAGGCGTACGTACGACGGTCCAATTGCCTCCGCCTCGCGTATGCGTCGAACACTGTACTCGGCAAGGTAATCATTTACCTGCTTTTTTGTATCATCGGCAATAAGTACTGAGGGTGTATGCATAAGTCCCCTTACTATAGCAGACTGCTTACTTACGTCGAATTTTTGATGGCCACCAGATCTTATCGCCTATATCATGGGCAATTGCGGGTACAAGTAGTGAGCGGATAATAATCGTATCGATAAGTACCCCGAGTGACACGATAAATGCGAGTTGTGCGAGGAATAGAATTGGAATGACGGCCAGTGCGGCGAAGGTAGCTGCGAGGACGATACCTGCCGAGGTAATCACGCCGCCGGTTGCAACTAGGCCGATTTGAACGCCTTTTCGTGTGCCATGTTTTTTCGATTCTTCGCGTACTCGGGTCATGAGGAAGATATTGTAATCGATGCCGAGCGCGACGAGGAATATAAATCCGTACAGCACTACTGACGGGTCGGCGCCTGGGAAATTGAATATTCCGTTAAAGACGAGGGCTGAAATTCCTAGTGTTGCTGCGAAAGAAAGCATGGTTGTTGCAAGCAGAATAAGCGGCGCGAGGATGGACCTGAGGAGCGCCATGAGGATAAGTGTGATGACAATTAGCACTGCGGGGATGACAACCGCTCGGTCGTGCTCGGCACTTGTGTTGGTGTCAAGTTGCACGGCTGCAGTACCGCCAATGCGGATAGATTCGTCAACTTCATGGAGCGAAGTGCGAAGGCGTTCGATAGTTGCTTGCGCCGCTTCAGAATCCGCAGCATCGTTGAGGGTGACTTCAAGAAGCAGCTCGCCATCGACTGTCTTAATGGTTGCCTGGCGGAATGGATACGGCAGCTCTTCAGTGCCAAGTGGGAGTGTACCTGACGGTGAATTATCTGCTTTCGCCGATACCGACGCGACACCCGTATCTTCCGTAAGTCTAGTGACCGTTTCGTCGAGCTCATTTTCAGGGACAATGATATAGGTTGGAGTACCCGATCCACCCGGGAAGTGCGCATCGATTATTTTTTGGCCATCGCGAGCTTGCGAAGCACCGAGCACAAATTCGCTTTGCGGCACGCCATCGGCCTTAAGTTGTAATAACCCAAGCGAACATACAAGCAGTACGAATGTGGTGATGATCCAGATTGGGCGCGCTCTTCGACTTACGAAGCCTGCGGTCTTTTGCCATATCCCCTGCTTCTTTTCGGCCGACGTATTGTTAAAACGCGGCGCGCGAGGCCAGAATGCTTTTCGTCCCCACATAAGGAGCAGGCTTGGTAGGAGCGTCAGCGCGGCGAGGATGGCGAATGCAATGCCAATTGCACCAACTGGTCCAAGGGCTTTGTTTGAAGTTAGGTCCGAAAGCAGTAGACAAAGAAGCCCGGCGATGACCGTACCGCCTGCGGCAACGATAGGCTCAAATGAACGCTTCCAACTCGTCAGGAGCGCTTGATAGGTTTTCTCGTGGCGCTCAAGCTCTTCACGGTAGCGTGCTACGAAAAGGAGCGCGTAGTCGGTGGCGGCGCCAATCACTAGGATGAAGAGAATCCCCTGCACCTGGCCGTTAAGCGTAATGATATCGGCCGCAGCTAAGTAATAGACGGTCAGAATTGCTGCGCAGAGTGCGAACATCGACGTGATAAGTACGAGGAACGGCAGTACTGGGGACCTGTAGACGATAATGAGAATGATAAACACCACGCTGAGCGCAACGAGTAGCAGAATGCCGTCAATGCCCGAGAACGCTTTGCCGAGGTCGCTCAAAAAACCGACTGGTCCACTTAGCTGGTATTGGACCGAAAGGTTTGCGTCGTCGAGGTCGCTACGAATTTCGGCCGAGAATTCTTTATAGTCAGTGTCGCTCTTCATGTTTACGACGACAAGTGCGGCCTTTTCGTCTTCAGCAACGATTGGCGGCGAAACACTTTCGGCGCCGGAGATGTCCGCCAGTGGCGCGGTTGCTTTAGTGATCGCAGTAATGACTTGCGCGTCGAGCGCTGCAGAGTCGTCGCTAAATACAATGATTGCAGGGATGGTTGAAGAATCTTGGAACTTTTTAAGTTCCTCGTTTACTTTTGTTGATTCTGCACTTGCGGGCAGGAAGGTTGATTGATCGTTACTGGCGACGTCGCCAATTTTTCCAAAGTAAGGCCCGCCAATACCGCCAACTGCAAACCACACCCCAATAAGGAGTGTCGGAATAAGTATCCTCACCCATTTGCTGACTTTTGGAGAATCTTTTGCGGTGCGTTTCATTGTCTTCATTATAATATAAAGAGTATCTATGGCTTTCAATCACTACGCAAAAATTAAACGAATTCTTGAAGCACACCCAGGTTGGAGTATTGTGCGCATTGATGAGCCGACTTCTGCCAAAACATTTAAGGGCGAGGTACGCCAGTTCGATCATTATTACCGGGTTGTTGACGAGGACGGCGTGCCGATTAAGTACTGTAAGTTTCAGCAGATTGAGTTGTTTGCGCGGACTATGGGTGTGGCGGTCGAAGAGCTCCCCTATTAAAAAAACCACCGCTAGGTGGAAGTGAGTCGGTCCGTTCCCGAGCTGCGCAGTGCAGCTCGGGAACGGAGGGTGTGAACTCAGCCGCCGATCGAGGGTTCCCCCTTATCGACCGTGACATCCGACTGAGTTCCCGGAGGGGTGCCTGGCCAGTCGCCACCCTGCGCACACCAGGTGCGGTAGTAGTTGGCGAAGGCCTTGAGCGACTCATAGTCGGAGGTCGGCTTAGCGATGATCGAGGCGTCGAAGTTAATCCTCGACAGGACGGCCAGGCTCATGCCATCGTAGGACTCGTCGAAGTTCAGCACGACGATGCAATAGTCCCCGAAGGGAGCGACTGCACCGTAGCCCTGCTCCATGTAATAGTCGTTGGGGCTTTCGAAGCCCTCAACTCCCACCATCGTTCCGAGCTTTTCGAGGTAGCCGCTGACTTCCTCGGCATAGGTCTCGTCTCGACCGACGGTCCAGTTGAGCCACTCGTCGGTCGGAGGATCCGCCGGCCGGGTGATGTCGATCTCGAGGAACGGATCTTGCGCCTCTGGGGTGCCGGAATTCGGCTTGGGCGTCACCGGGCTGACCTGTCGGCCATCCGTGGCGAACAAGTTCGGCACACTGCAGGCGGACAGGAGAAACGCGGTTGCGGCAACGCACACAACCAGGGCGAGGCGAGTGCCTCGATGCGAATTAGCAAGGTTCACGCGCGTTATTTTATCATTTTTTACCATTTTTGTCAATATTACTAGCGACGTGGTTTGTAGGTATGGTTCTAAGGTAAAAAGAAAAAACGCCACTGCAATAGTGACGTACTTTCTTTGGTGATCCCGCGGAGAATCGAACTCCGATTGCCAGGATGAGAACCTGGTGTCCTAACCGTTAGACGACGGGACCAACTCGAACAATACTAGCAAAAAACGATACGCTTGTCCACCTAGAACAGATAAAGACTCGCTGTTCCCATAAGAATGAGAAGCGCGATAATGCCCACGTATGCGAGCTTCGCGCCCGATGTGAGGCGCGGCGATGACCAAATAAATACCAGTGCAAGGCTGTAGAGGATGCTCGCTACAAGCAGTCCCCCGTCAACGATCACAGAATCGATTGCATAGTGCCCAGTATGAAGCGGTTCTGTAAGAAGAAAGACTGCATTTGTGCTGAGCGCAAGCAGACCTAGGAGCGCGAGGATGAATGGTACTGGTTTTGTGCCGTGTTTGTAGAAAATTTTAAAGGCATACTTAAAGCCCTTGTAGGTCAGGAAGATGAAGAAGCCAGTAGCAATAAGAACTGGAAGTGCCATGAACTGAAGCTTTTTCATGTCAAATATTTCGGGTGCAATCGATACTAAGAAGCCCATAAATAAGATTGGTAGTGGAATTAAAATACCGATTACGAGAAACCATTTGCGCAGTGACAGGCTGATGCGAAGTCGCTCGTCGTTGCGGCGCTTCTCTCGCTCGTCGTGAGAGATGAGTTCGTCTTTCTCCCAGCCAAGGTGTGCGTGTGGGTAAATGGTAGTCAGTTCACTGTGGTCACTAATCTGCTCAATGGTGCTAAGCGATTCGTTGTCCGGTGCGTCCAGGCGGTGGTCTTTATCCATAGTTAGTTCAACTGTTCGATGACAGAAAGGAGTTTGCTTGGTGTGATTTCAGCCTTAATAAGATACGCATCAGCGCGTGATTCCATTGCCATGCGCGATTCGTCGTCTTGTTCAAAATTGGTCAGTACAATGACCTTTGAGTTTGGAATAAGATCCTCGGTTCCGCGGAGTGCTTCGAGGACTTCGGTGCCTCGTCGTTCCGGAAGCATGACATCAAGCAGTACGAGGTCGTACGGCTTGTTGCGGGCTGCGATAAGTCCGTCATTGCCATCAACCATCCAATCAACTTCATAGCCAGCCTTCTTGAGGCTGCGTACGTACATTTCACCAATGAATCGGTCGTCTTCGACAATAAGGATGGTTTTGATTGCCACGTTGGTTATCCCCTATACATATTATGGTTCTTAATCCAGCTGCCTTCGCTACTGATTAAGGTTTCGTTACCATTATTACCTGCTTTAAGCTTGTCTGCAACGGTTTTGTAAGTTGGAAGCGAGACGATGAACGTTGAGCCTCGACCGTCTTCGCTGCGGACACTAATTGAGCCACCGTGAGATTCCACTATTGCCTTGCTAATGTAAAGGCCGATGCCCGTACCTGCGACAGTTTCACGAGAGCGGTGTGAGCGATAGAATTTCTGGAACAAATTACTGACAACGCTTGCTGGCATACCGATGCCGTGGTCGCTGACGATCCACTCGACGAAGTCACCCTTGGAAGCGGCGTTGACTTCAATTGCACCACCCTCGTTGCTGTATTTGATTGCGTTATCGATGAGGTTACCGAACACCTCGCCAAGACTCGCGGTGTCCGCTGCGATGGTCGGAAGGCCTTCGGGAATGCTGACGGAAAGCATGCGGTTTTGTGAACTTGCACGCAGTGACATGTCGTCGCGGATAGTATCGTAGACTGCGTTTACGGTCGTTTCCGCAAGGTGCATGCGCAGGTGTCGACGGTCGTAGCGTGAGGTGTTAAGGATGTTATTGATGTAGCCCGAAAGCCTGTTTGCTGATACCGCGAGGCGCCTAAAGAGTTCTTTTTGATCTTCTTGAAGGACCGTTGAGAGCTCGTCGCTTAGGACGTCGATGTAGCCACGAATCACGGTAATTGGTCCGCGAAGTTCGTGGGCGGCGAAGGCGATGAAATCGAGCTCGGCCTCCCCTACTTCGTAAAGATGCGTGCGGTCGATGAGCGTAATGACCATTTCGCTTTCGGTGCCCTTGTTGTACGTCGCGATGACGTCAAAGAAGCGGCGGTCTTCTTCGTTTGGGAGTTTATTAGGAATGCGTGGCCAGGTCTTTTCGGCGTGAACAGCGGTTTGCTCGCACTCTGCCCACCATGTTTCGATTGTATCGTTGTCGTTGAAGATGAGGTCGAGTGATTGCACTCCGTTGGTGTCTACTTTGAGGGGCGCAGCCTTGCTGGCGTAAATGATTTGGTGTTGCTGGTTCAGTACTACAAAGCCACAGATTGCTTGGTCGAGTGCAGAGCTAAGAACCGACTGGACCGACGGTTGTGTGATTTGTGCTTGGGGTCCGATTGCGGACTGCGCACTTTGCGCGCCTTCCTCGATTGGATCTTTGACGTCAGACGCGAGCTGGTAGATCGTCTGAAGCACTGGCTTGAACCCGTTCTTTTCAAAGCGAGTTTCATTTGGGTTTGGTGGTGCAATATTGGTCGGTTCGCCAGCGACGTGTACGAGCGCGGATAGCAGGTGCTTCATCGGGCGTGCCACGAGGTGATAAATGACAACCGATGCGACGATACCTAATACACTTTGAGCGACAAGCGTTGCGGCGAATCCGAGCGGGTTATCGTCAAAGAAGCCCGATGTGGTAAGTAGTGCAGCCAACGCTACCAGAATCAGGAGTTGTAGGACAATAATAATCACAACCGCACCGCGCTTAAAGCGGGGCCAGAAATCCTTCACGAGTTGCGGTTTAGACTTGAGTGGGTTTACTGCCATGTGATTGCCTTTCCGTTCGGCACTGCGGTAATCCAGGTTTGGCCGCGCGCGAGCGGTACGTCTTTACCTTCCGCGTCACTAAAGCTAATTTGCGCAGTTTTGCTTGGTTTTCGCCAAGTGACTTCTTGGACGGTGCCGTCTTGGAAGATGTATGCCTGACCGGTGCCGACCGCATTAATACTTTCGCGGTAACCATCCTCCATAACTGTCGATTGGGTGACACGCATTGCGATGACCACGCGAGGACTCACTTGCCCCGCTTCTCGGTCCATCTGCGACTTACCGCCAACTGATCGGTCGTAGGTATTCGTGGTCGCATTATAGGTATAGCTACTATTGTAGTTGACGCTACTGATCGTCACATTAATGCCAGTTGCGTTTGGAGTTGCGCTTGCGGCGCTATCTTTTCGCGTAAAGCCGGTGAAGGCTGAGGTGGTGTATCCCTTCTTTGTATTGAGTGCGTCAATCTTTTCGAAACTTGTATAGACGTTGTGCGGTGCGTAGCGGTCGGTCGCGCGCCAGTAGGTACTGGCGTTAAAGAACTGGTCGATGTCACGGTAATTGCCGTTGCGAACTTCAGCTAAGGCGGCGGCACTTCCGCCTACGTGTGCGACGCTGGCGTTGAAGGCTGCTACCCAGTCTACGTAGTAGGCGCGTACACTTCGCACTGGCCCGACGAGCTGCGGTTTTTGCTCTTGATAGAGCACGAGGAAGCGCGTAATGCCACCCTCAGCGATGGCCTCAAATACCACGCCACTATCTTTGATGCCAGACTGTGGCCGTGCATCAGGGCTATTCTCAATCATGATACCCGTCACGGCTTGATGCGTCGCTTCTGAAGTAGCAACTTCACTACCCGTCAGCGGCGAATAGTATTTCACCGGCTCGGGTGCCGGTTCTGGCTTTGGCTTTACGGCTACCTTTGGTTCCTCGGGAGCTTTTTGATTCAAGAAATAATACGCGCCCACACCTGCGCCACCAATAAGAAGCACTCCCACTACCCCAAGGGTAATAGCGAGTTTTTTGTGTGTGCTCACCCATGCTTTAAATTTGTTGGTCTTTTTAGTGTCCGGTGAGTCTAACACGACGCGCGGTTGCTTGCGTGTAAACATAAGCATAGTATAGCAGAATCTTGTGCTGCCGCTAACTGTTACTTAAGTGAATCGAGACTAACCTGGAGGCGTTGTAGAGTAACTTCCTTACCAAGAGTTGCAAGCGTGTCGTTCAGTGCAGGACTAAACGGTGCCCATGACACGGCAAGACGAATCAGGCTGAATAGAATGCCAGGTTTTTGTCCTGTGATTTCAAGAAGATTATTGAGCGTTGCCTGGATTGCTTCGGCGGTAAAGTCACTTGCGCTTAATGAGTTCTTCGCTTCCTCGAGGAGCGCGTGAACTTCATCGTTGGTGAGCTTGGCGAGCTGCTTGTTGCTCGAGACCATCTCCCAGTTTGGGGTCGGTTCCTCAAAGAAGTAGCTTGTCAAAATTGAAAGATCCGCGAGTGTTTTCATGCGGTCCTGGACGAGCGCGAGGACTTGCTTCTTGCTTTCTTCGCTTGCGCCCGCTGCTGAGGCTGGCCAAAAGTCGGTGACGCGAGTGTAAAGGTCATCGAGGCTCAGCGCACGAATGTGCTGGCCGTTGAGCCATAGTAGGCGCTGTTCGTCGAAGCGAGCCGGGCTCTTTTGCACACGGTCAAGTGAGAACTTTTCAATGAGTTCTTGCATGGTAAATACTTCTTGCTCGGTGCCATCATTCCAACCAAGTGTTGCGAGGAAGTTTGCCATTGCTTCGGGAAGGTACCCTTCCTTGGCGTATTCGAGGATGTCTTTTGCTCCGTCGCGTTTACCGAGCTTTTTCTTGCCGTCGATTGCCATGACGAATGGGAGTGTCGCCAGCGTTGGGCGGTCTACTTCGAGTGCGTCGTAAAGGTTGAGGAACTTTGGTGTCGAACTGATGAACTCTTGGCTGCGAAGGACGTGAGTAATGCCCATGATAGCATCGTCGACAATGTGACAGAAGTTATAGGTTGGATAGCCGTCACTCTTAATAAGGATGAAGTCGTCGATTGCATCTTCGCCGGTCGACAGCTCGCCCATGACTGCGTCGGTCCATTGGTATGGTTTAGGGTCAGATTTAAAACGGAGCGGTTGAGAGCCGTCCCATACCGGTGGGTTTTCTGGGCGGTGGTCACGGAACAGGAATGGTCGCTTTGCGGCTTTTGCTTGTTCGCGGAACGCTTCGAGCTCTTCTTGTGTATACGGGTCGGCGTACGCACGGCCGGCGTCGATGAGCTTTTGCGCCCACTCTTTGTAGATGTCGAGACGCTCAGATTGCTTGTAGGGTGCGTCAGGGCCACCTTGATCAACACCTTCGTCCCAGCGAATACCAAGCCACTTAAGACTGTTTTCGATCTGCTCAATACTCCCTGCAACTTCGCGGACCTTGTCGGTATCTTCAATGCGAAGGATAAAAGTCCCCTCGCCTGTTGCTTTGGCTTGTTGGGCAAGAAGCCACGCAAACAAAGCGGTGCGAACACCGCCGACGTGCATAAACCCAGTTGGACTTGGTGCGAAACGTGTGCGTACAGATGTCATAATTGCTTTTATTATAGCATATTTCTTGAGGTGGAGCGCGAAACAGGTCCTACCTTTTCAAAGAACACTTTCACGTAGCCAAAAAACCTTAAGGCGTAGAGACCCTTAAGGTTTATTGCGTGAAGTAAGTTTCGTG
>Ga0066255_1001447_pt1 | contig 21531 bp, 22 predicted proteins | sample ThiBiot_750_biof_FD_71148 | JGI IMG/M metagenome (GOLD analysis project Ga0066255, IMG submission 71148) | Wastewater bioreactor microbial communities from Cape Town, South Africa - Thiocy_expt_750_biof (version 2) | ecosystem: Engineered > Bioreactor > Thiocyanate-remediating >... | reverse complement strand
CCACTTCGACTACGAGACGCTCGACATGCGCATCTACAAGGAAGAGATCTTCGGGCCTGTGCTGTCGGTCGTGCGTGCGCGGGACTACAGCGAGGCACTCGGTCTCGCCATGGATCACGAGTACGGAAACGGCGCCGCGATCTTCACGCGCGATGGCGACACGGCGCGCGACTTCGCTTCGAAGATCAATATCGGCATGGTCGGCATCAACGTGCCGATCCCCGTGCCGCTCGCCTACTACACCTTCGGCGGCTGGAAGAAGAGCGCGTTCGGCGATCTCAATCAGCACGGGCCGGACTCGATCCGCTTCTACACGCGCACGAAGACCATCACGCAGCGCTGGCCGTCTGGCGTGAAGGAAGGTGCGGAGTTCTCGATCCCGGTGATGAAGTAGCAGGGTCTCACAAGAAACCAGGCAACGTCTCGGCGAACAGAGGCGAGCCAGCAAAGGATACGCCCAAATGTCGTCACGCCTCACGATCTACGGCAGTTTCACGTCGAGCTCGAGCTACAAGCCGATGCTCTATCTCTCGCTCTCGCGGCTGCCGTTCTCCTTCCGCACGGTCAATCTCAAGAAGGGCGTACAGAACGAGCCCGAGCACATTGCGCGCAATCGCTATGGCAAGGTGCCGGTCCTGCAGCACGAAGGCCTGACGATCGTCAACTCGAACATCATTCTCGACTACCTCGCGCGCACGACCCGCCACTTCGAGGGTGCGAACGAGCAGGAGCGCTGGACGGCGCGCGAGTGGTGCGCCTGGGAGGCCGATGCGATCAGCAATGTTGCGAAGGTGCGCCATTACAGCCGCTTCCGCGAAGTGCACCCCGAGGTCATGGCCTACTTCCGGCCCGAGGCCGAGGCGGCACTGACCTTCATCGACAAGTGGCTCAAGGGCCGGCAATGGCTGGTCGGTGAGCAGTGCACGATCGCCGATATCGCCTGCTGGGGGCGCATGGTGTTCATGGCCGAGGGCGGCCTCGACATCAACCGCTGGCCGAACCTGCTCGCGTGGTCCGAGCGGCTGAAGGCCATGCCCGGTTTCGCGCTCCCCTATGATCTCATCCCGAAGAAGGATCAGGAGTTCGATCCGGTGTGATCGGGCTCGAAGACAGCCGAGGAGCTCAATGACCCGCATTCCTTATCCCGACCTCGACAAGGCGCCCGCCGAGGTCCGCGAAATGCTCGCGCGCCTGCCGGCGCCGGTCGGCATCTTCAACATGATCGCGCACGCCGAGACCGCGTTGAAGCCGCTCATGAAGCTCGGCGGCACGTTTCTCGGCAAGCTCAAGCTCGATCCGCTGTTGCGCGAGCTGGTCATCCTGCACGCGGTGAATCTCGAAGGTGGCGAGTACGAATGGGTGCAGCACGTGCCGATCGTGCTGGCGCTCGGCGGCACGCAGGCGCAGATCGACGCGCTCAAAGCGGGCGATGACCGAGCGGCCTGCTTCAGCGAGGCCGAGAAGGCGGCGCTCCGCTTCACGCGCGAGGTCGTCGTCGATGTCGGCGCGTCGGAGGCTTCGCTCGCGGAAGCGCGCAAGCATCTCTCCGAGCGCGAGATCGTCGAGCTGATCCTCGTTGCCGGCTTCTACATCATGCTCGCGCGGCTCACGGAAACGCTCGATATCCCGAATGATCCGCCGATCGGTGATAAGCTGGTCAGCCAGATCGAGGCGCGTGTCGCAAGCAAGAAGAAGTGAGAGGGGAACCCGTATGAAGCGCGCGGTCTATGTCAACTGTGACGGCCTGTGCACCGACTGGATCAGTGCCGAGCGGACGCCGGCGCTTGCAGCGCTTTCCGCGCGTGGCCTGCGTTGCGCCGAGCACCGCGCGATCTTCCCTTCGGTGACGCGAGCGTCCGCCGCTGCGGTTGCGACGGGCTGCCGGCCGATCCGTCATGGCCTGCACGGCAACCGCATGGGGCTTCTGGAAGACGGCCGCATTGTCGTGCGCGATGCCGGCCCGCCCGACTTCCGCGGGCACATGCGCAAGGCGCTCGGACGCACGTTGCGCGTGCCGACCATGTCGCAGCGCGTGGCGAAGCAGGGTGGTTTCGTCGCCTATTCGAATGTGTCGCCGGGTGCGGCGTACTTCCTCGATCCCGACGAGCACGGCGAGGTGCGCCATCGTGCCGGCTCCTACGGTCCCGGCGGACTAGTGGTGCCGCCGCTGCCGGTGAAGGCAGGTCTCCAAGGCGATATCGCCATGGCGGACCTCTTCTGTGACGAGGTGCGGCGCGGAAGGCCGCGCGCGATCTCCGTCATGTGGTTCGGCGATCCCGATCTCACCATGCACAACGCGCCGATCGGCTCGCCCGCGCACATGACCGCGCTCGCGCAGATCGACGAATTGGTCGGGAAGGTCGCGGCGACGGTCGATGCGCTGCGCGCCAAGGGCGAGGACATCCTGCTCATGGTCGGCTCGGATCACGGGCACGAGACCGTCGGCAACGGCATCAATGTTACCGCGTGGCTCGACGAGAATGGCTACAGCGCGCTACGCGAAGCAGGCCAGCTCGGCTTTGCGACGCAAGGAACCGCGACGCTTCTCTACGCCATCGGCGAGGCCGAGCGCGTCGTGCAGAGTGTGCTCGGGAAGCTCAAGGACGAGCCCTGGGTCGGCGGCATCGCGACGGGCGCGGAGCTGGAGCAGCTCGGCATTGCGCCTGAAGGTGGGCTCGTCGCGGGCATCAGCCTTGCCCGCAAGTCCGATCCCAATGACTTCGGCGTTGCCGGGCAGCGGTGGGCCGCTTTCAATGGCTCGGAGTTCAAAGGCCTCGGCTTCGGCCAGCATGGTGGCTGGGGGCCGGACGAGACGCGGCCGTTCCTGATTGTCGATCATCCCGCGGGCAAGCCCGCGCGACGCACGGAGCGCACGTCGCTGATCGACATCGCGCCGACGATATTGACGTTCCTCGGTCTGCCTGTGGACGGCATGGAAGGAAAGCCCATCGCCTGGGGTTGATCTCCGATCCACTGACAAGCGGTATTGCCCGATGCACTATGAACGGACCGCCCGCGAGGACGTACGCTGGTGGGGACTGTTTCTCGTGGGCGCCATGTTTCTCTATGCCGGCTTGGTGGTCGACCCGGCGACGAACTGCGATCCCTCGGGACGCGAATGTGCGCCCTGGCTGGTGCCGATTGCAAAGTGGATGGGTGCCGTCTTCGGGCTCGCAGGGCTCGCGCACCTTGTCGCGAATCCGAGGCGCGGAAGCCGGATCGATCTCGTGAGCGGTGATCTGATCTGGTGGCAGAACCGGTTCGGCGCGAAGGGGGGCAAGGAAGGGCGCATTCACCCATCACGCATAAGTGCGATCCGCATCGTCTCGCAAAGCGACAACATGGACGAAGTCCATCTGTATGATCTCGATGGTGTGCGGCAGCCCTATTTCGACGGCGAGGTCATACCCTCACCCTTCGAGGCCTGGGCCAGGAAGCTCGCAGCGAAGTGGCCGCATATCCGGGTCGAAACCCAGTGATTGTCGCCGCGAGCCGGCCGGCGTGGAGGTAAAGCCATGTCGAAAGCACAAATCGACGTCATCCAAGGCGACATCACGCGCGTTCCCGCGGATGCGATCGTCAATGCAGCGAACAGCGCGCTCGCCATGGGTGGCGGCGTGTGCGGCGCGATCTTCCGCGCTGCGGGCGTTGCGGAGCTGAATGCTGCGTGCCGCGCGATCGGTGAATGCGCGACAGGACATGCGGTGATCACGCCGGCCTTCGGTATCAAGACGGCGCAGTTCATCGTGCACGCGGTTGGGCCGATCTATGCGGAGTACGTGCCGGAGAAGGCGGCGGCGGTCTTGCGCGGATGGTTTGAGGATGAGATCCGCGCTATGGGCGGCGAGGTGATCGGCGAGGGGGCCGAGCGCATCGCCACCATCGGCGCCTATCGACTGCCCGGCGTGAATGCGACCACGGTGCTGATCCGCGCCGATATGGCGGGCATCGCCATTTCCGCCGGTTCGGCCTGTTCCAGCGGCAGCCTCAAGCCCAGCCCGGTAATTCTTGCCATGGGGCGCAGCGAGGAGGAGGCGCGGGAAGTGTTCCGCGTTTCCATCGGGCGCGAGACGACGCGCGATGATCTGGCCGCGCTGCTCAAGGTTTTGCGCGGGCTTCGCCGGTGATCTACCTCGATTATCAGGCCACGACGCCGCTGGCCCCCGAAGCGCGTGAGGCGATGCTCTACTGGCTGGGCGAGGCCGGTTTCGCCAATCCGCACAGCCCGCATCGCCCCGGCCGCGCGGCGGCGGCGGCGGTTGCGGTGGCGCGCGAGTCTGTCGCGGGCATCCTGCCCCCGGGCGGGCGCGTGACCTTTACCGGCGGGGCGACCGAGGCGATCAATCTGGCCATTCAGGGCCTGCGCCCTCGCCGCATCGCAGTTTCGGCCATCGAACATGCCGCCGTGCTGGATACGGCAAGGGCCTGCGGGGCAGTGGTCGATGTGCTGCCGGTGTCGGCCGAGGGGCTGGTGGCGGCGGATGCGGAAATCGCGTCGGGGACCGATCTGGTGGCCGTGATGCAGGTGAACAATGAGATCGGCACGGTGCAGCCCGTGGCCGCTTTGGCGGCGCGGGCGCATGAGGCTGGCGCGCTGTTCCTGTGCGATGCGGTGCAGGGGGCGGGCAAGATGGCCGCGCCCGAGGGTGCCGATATGGTCGCCATTTCCGCGCATAAGATCTATGGCCCCAAGGGGATCGGCGCGCTCTGGACCCGCGATGGGGTGTCGTTGAACCCGCTGATCCATGGCGGGGGGCAGGAGGGCGGCCTGCGTTCCGGCACGCTCAGCCCCGCGCTTAGTGCCGGATTTGGCGTGGCGGCGGCCCTGTGTAAAGATCTGTGGATAAAGGATGGGGAACATGTGGAGGCGCTGTGGCAAATTGCCCGCGCCATCCTGCCCCATTGGACCTTGAATGGCAGCGAGGTACAGCGCTGGCATGGCAATCTCAATATCCGGCGCGATGGCCTTGATGTCGCGCGTTTGATGAGCGATTGCCGCGACATTGCCTTTTCCGCAGGGTCAGCCTGCGCCAGCGGTTCCGGGCGGCCCAGCCATGTGCTGACCGCCTTGGGACTTTCGTCAACCCAAGCAAAAAATTCTATCCGCCTCGGTTTCGGGCGCTATACGCAAAGCGGAGAGTTTGCCGAGGCCTTGAAGCGAATCGATGCCGCAGCCGATGCCCAATAGGGCGGCCGCACAAGTCGGATAGGGGTCGAAGAATAGTGATCAAGGTGCAATTCATCACCGCCGGGGGGCAACGTGTGGAAGCGCAGGCCAGTGCAGGTCAGCGTCTGCTCGAAGTGGCACAGGCCGCAGGCATGCCTCTGGAAGGGACATGCGAGGGCCAGATGGCCTGCTCGACCTGTCATGTGCTGATCTCTCCCGATTGGTTTTCGCGCCTCAAACCGGCCAGCGCCGATGAAGAGGATATGCTCGATCTGGCCGCAGGCGTCGCCGCGACCAGTCGTTTGTCATGCCAGATCACCATCGAACCCGATCTGGATGGCCTGACCGTAAAAATTCCGGGTGAAAGCCGGGATATGCAGCGCGGGTAATACTTGGGATATGCGCGTCGGCCTGTTAGGGAAGGTGCGATATGCCCAGCGACATCACCGAACCCGATCCGTTTGACGCCATCATCGATGCGCCTTTCGACGCCGCTTTGTCCGAGCGGTATCTGGTCTATGCGCTCTCCACCATCACGGCGCGTTCGCTGCCCGATCTGCGCGATGGACTGAAGCCGGTCCATCGCCGCCTGCTCTGGGCCATGCGCCAGTTGAAGCTGGACCCAGCGCAGGCGTTCAAGAAATCCGCCCGCGTGGTGGGCGATGTCATCGGTAAATACCATCCGCATGGCGACGCCAGCGTCTATGACGCGATGGTGCGTCTGGCTCAGGATTTCTCGCTGCGCTATCCGCTGGTTGAGGGGCAGGGCAATTTCGGCAATGTCGACGGCGACAATGCCGCGGCCTATCGCTACACCGAAGCGCGGCTGACCAAGACGGCGATGCAGTTGATGGCGGGCCTTGAAGAAGGCACGGTCAATTTCATCCCGACCTATAATGGCGAGGATGAGGAGCCGGAGATCTTCCCGGGCCTGTTCCCCAACCTGTTGGCCAATGGCGCGACGGGCATTGCGGTGGGCATGGCCACCAGCATTCCCAGCCACAATGTCGCGGAAATCCTCGACGCCACGCTGTTGCTGATCGAGAATCCGCAGGCCGAACATGCCGATCTGATGAAGGTGTTCCACGGCCCCGATTTCCCCACAGGCGGCATCGTGGTCGACAGTCCGGCCGCGATTTCCCATGCCTATGCCAATGGCAAGGGCTCGATCCGGGTGCGCGCGCGTTTCTCGACAGGGCGCGACGAGGCGGGCCAATGGGAACCCACCGGCATCGAAAAGCTGGGCAGCGGCCAGTGGCAACTGGTCATCTCGGAAATTCCGTACATGGTCCAGAAGGGCAAGCTGATCGAGCAGCTTGCGGGTCTGATCGCCGACAAGAAATTGCCGATCCTTGAGGATGTGCGCGACGAATCGGACACCCAGATCCGCATCGTGCTGGTGCCCAAGAGCCGTAATGTCGATCCCGACCTGCTCAAGGAAAGCGTTTATAAGCTCTCCGAACTGGAAAGCCGGTTCAGCCTGAACCTCAACGTTCTGGATGCGCAGCGCACGCCCGGCGTGCTGGGGCTGAAACCGCTGCTCCTGCAATGGATCGTCTCGCAGATCGACATCCTGCAGCGCCGCGCCCGCCACCGGCTGGACAAGATCGCCAACCGGCTCGAACTGGTCGAAGGCTATATCATCGCCTATCTCAACCTTGACCGGGTGATCGAGATCATCCGCACCGAGGATGAGCCAAAGCCGGTGATGATGGCCGAATTCAACCTGACCGACCGGCAGGCCGAAGCCATCCTCAACATGCGCTTGCGCTCCTTGCGCAAGCTGGAGGAAATGGAGCTGCGCGGCGAGCGTGACGATCTGCTCAAGGAGCAGGACGAGCTGCAGAAGCTGCTGGAAAATCCGGCCCGTCAGCGCACCCGCCTCAAGCGCGACATTACCACGCTGCGCAAGGATTATGCCGAGACCACCGCGCTGGGCCGCCGCCGCACCACCATCGAGGAAGCCGCGCCCACCCGCGAATTCAGCATGGATGCGATGATCGAAAAGGCGCCGCTCACGGTGATCCTTTCCGCGCGCGGCTGGATCCGCGCGGCCAGCGGGCATGAACCGCTGGACAAGGAATACAAGTTCAAGGAAGGCGACGGCCCGGCCTTTGTGCTTCATGCGCAGACCACGGACAAGCTGCTGATCGCCTGCGACAATGGGCGCTTTTACACGCTGGGCTGCGACAAATTGCCCGGCGCGCGCGGCTTTGGCGAGCCGCTGCGCTCCATGGTCGATATTGATGCCGACGCGCATATCGTGGCCATGATCGTCTATCATCCCAAGGCGCAATTGCTGCTGGCGGCCAACACCGGGCGCGGCTTTGCCGCCGAGGCGGATGAATTGCTGGCCGAAACCCGCAAGGGCCGGGCGGTGATGACGGTCAAGGATGGCGTCAAGCTGATGGTGGTGCGCGAAATCCCGCCAGAGCATGATTACGTGGCCGTGATCGGGGAAAACCGCCGCATCGTCATCTTCGGTCTGGTCGAGGTGCCGGTGCTGGCCAAGGGACAGGGCGTCACGCTGCAGCGCTATCGCGATGGCGGTCTGTCCGACATCATGACGCTGAAGTTCGAGGACGGACTAAGCTGGACGATGGGCGGCGAGACGGGGCGGACGCGGGTGGAAAAGGACCTGCGTCAATGGCGCGTGGCACGCGGCGCGGCGGGCAGTTTCGCACCGCAGGGCTTCCCCCGCGACAACAAGTTTCAGAGCTGATCCCCCGGTTTTAATCGGTCACCTTGGGGGTAAGGATCATCACCTTGCCCTCAACCCGCCATCCTTCGAGGGATGAGAGGAAATTCATCCCCAGCACATTGGTCGTGCCGATGGTTGGGGCGATGATGGTGGTCATGTCGGCGGCATGGATCGAGCCGACCTCAAGACTGTCGATCTGCGCTATTTGGGCCGGCGTATCGCCATTGGCGGTGTGCAGGTTGACCCGGCCCGAATGCGCGCCCGGCTCGACCATCGCCTCGCGCGCCACTTCGGAGGACAGGGTGGTATAGGTCGCGCCGGTGTCGATCAGGAAGCGCTGCGGCGTGCCGTTGACGGCGGCCTCCACCCAGTAGTGCCCATCCTCGCCCAGCGGCACGCGGGTTTCGCCCCCGCGCAGGACCGGCGCCGAAGCCTGCGCCGCCATCGCCACCCCCGCCACCAGCGGCACGCCGACAAAGGCCCCGCCCAGTTGCACCAGCGTAATGCCAAAGGCCACCGTCAGCCCCGCGCTGCCCACCATGCGGATCGTGGCGCCCAGCGCGCCGCTGGCCTCGGCCCGGATGATCCCGCCCACCAGCAACAGCGCCATAAAGCCAAAGGCCGAGGCCAGCACCAGATGGTTGGGCAATTCCAGCAGGAGGTCGAACAGGGGCATCGCGCAAGGCTCTCGAAACAATCGGATGATGCACCACTATTCCCACGGCCCCCGCGCGCGGCAATTGTGTTAACCAACCTCGTCCGTGCCAGCTTGGGACGGATCGGTTTTTGCCGGATGATGCGGCTCCAGCACCATCACGCGCCCCTCGACCCGCCAACCCTTGAGCCGGGTCAGGAAATTCATGCCCAGCACATTGGTTTCACCAAGGCCGGGGGCCACCACCGCCTCGATATTGCGGGCCACGGCATTGCCGATTTTCAATTCATGGATCAGCACGATGCGCCCGGTGGCGTTGCCATTGGCGGTGCGCAATTCGATCTTGGGCCCATCGCGCGCGATATGCAGCCCCGCCTCCTGCGCCGTTTCGGGCGAGATGGTGGTCAGCGTGGCGCCCGTATCGACCAGAAACCGCCGGGGTGTCCCGTCTATCGAGGCCTGCACCCAGAAATGCCCGTCATCGGCCAGGGGCACACGCGTCACCTTGCCCTCGACCACCTGCGGCTCCTCGCCCTCGGGCAAATGGCGCGTGATCGCATCGGGCAGGGCGGAGGTGATGCCAAAGCGGCGCAGATCGACCACCCCCATCAGCGCCACGATCAGGGCCACAATCAGCCCCAGATTGCCGAAAAACCGCAGCAACCCGCCCAGCATCGGCAGCCGGTAGCGGATCAGATTGCCGAAGATCAACAGACCGGCGCAAACCAGCGCCCAGCCCAGCACCGGCTGGGTCATCACCAGTTGGACCGCCTGCGCCCATAGGGCCGAGCCTGCCTCGATCAACCGATCGAGCGCCGCGCCGGCCTTATCTGCATGAGCGCCTGTTTTGGCGGCGGTCATAATCTCTCCTCAAGGGGCCTCGTTCAACAGGGCCTCGTTCAACAGCTCCTCGACGCGGGCGGCATCGGGGAACTCTTCGGCCACCCACCGCCCTTCGACCGAGCGGAGAATATGGGCGATACGCGGCCCGGCAGCAACGCCGCGCGCGACGATATCGCCGCCTTTTAGGGGGAAAAGCGGAATGGTCCAGCCGCCCAAAGGCGCAATCGACCCGCCGTTCAGCAGCAGGCGATCCATCGCCCCCTCCATGCCCAGCGCATAGGCCATGGCGCGCGCATCACCTGTATCCTTGCCGCGCGCGGCGGCTTGGGAAAGGCGCTTCTTCTGCGCCCCCGACAGGCGAAAGCGCGAGGCGACCTGTTCGGCCAACCCGCTCTGCGCAGGCAGCAGCGCCGCCAGCCGCCGCACCGCATCGGGCGCCACACCCTGCGCCCGCTCCTGCGCTACCAGATCGGCAAGCGCCTCTACGCAAGCCTCGGGCAAAACCACCGCCAGCACGCCCAGCTCCGCCATCCGCGCCACAGTGGGCGCCGGATCGGGCAGGCCCAGCAGGTTCATCATCTCCATCCCGATCCGCTCGCGCGACAGGCCCTTGAGCGTGGCGGCCAGCGCGGCGCAGGCCTGTTCGGCCTCCGGATCGGGGGTCTGGCCAAAGCGGGCCTGAAAACGGAAATAGCGCAGGATACGCAGGTGGTCCTCACGGATGCGCTGGGCCGCATCGCCGATGAAGCGCACCCGCCGCGCCGCCAGATCCGCCAGCCCTCCGAAATAATCGAACACTTCGCCCGTGGCGGGATCGACATAGAGCGCGTTGATCGTAAAATCGCGGCGCGCCGCATCGTCGCGCCAGTCCTGCGCAAAGGCCACGGTCGCGCGCCGCCCGTCGGTCGACACATCATGGCGCAGCGTGGTGATCTCCACCGGCCCGCCTTCGGTCAGCGCGGTCACGGTGCCATGCTCTATGCCGGTCGGAACGGTGCGGATGCCTGCGGTCTTGCACCGCGCAATCACCTCTTCGGGCAACAGGGGCGTGGCCGCATCCATATCCTTGACCGCCAGGCCCAGCAGCGTATCGCGCACGGCTCCGCCCACCCAGCGCAAGGGGCCGACCGCCGCCACCAGTTCGGCCAGGTCCGGCCGGACCAGCCAGCCTTCGCGTTTCAGAAATTCCGTCATACCGTGCTGTTCAGTCATTTGGCCAGTTCAGGCGTTTGGAAAGATTGGCGAGAATGGCCCCGGTGATGCCCCAGATGCGATGCCCGTTCCATGGAATTTCGACCAGATGGCGGGTCTTGCCCTCCCATTCGATGGCGCGGCGCTGATGGTTGGCCGGGTCCATGACAAAGCCGAAGGGAGCCTCGAACCACTGCGCCACCTCGTCCGGATTGGGCACCAGCGGCAGATCGGGCGGGATCAGCGCCAGCACCGGCGTCACCGCATAGCCCGATCCGGTCAGGAACACATCAAGAGGACCGATCACATCGACATGGCGCGGGTCAATGCCCAGCTCCTCCTGCGCCTCGCGCACGGCGGCGTCTATGTCGGTTTCGCCCGGATCAAGCCGCCCGCCTGGCAAGGCAACCTGTCCGGCATGGGCGCGCATTGTGCCGGGGCGGTGGATCATCAGCACGCCGGGCGCGGCCCGCTCGGTCACGGCGATCAGCACGGCGGCGGGTTTGAATTCCTCGATGCCCGCCGTGCGCGGATCGGGAAACAGCGTGGGCGCAGGCCCCGCCATCCCGGCGTGATACAGCCGCTCCAGCTTGTACCGCAGATTGCTCATTGAGGCGTAAGGGGGAAACTTATCCCCAAACTATCCACAGACAGTCCACCGTCTGTACCCCCAACCATCCCCGCTTTTTCCAGCGCCATATCCACCAATTGTCCCCAAGTGGAGCGGTCGATCCGGGCCAGACAGCCATGACGCACGGCCAGATAGATCGCGGGCGTTTCAGCATCTCCCCGCGCGATCAGCGGGTGGTCCGGCCCCGCGACCACCGTGTCATCGGTATTGAGCCGAAACACCAGCGCCCCGTCAATCCGCGCCACATCCACCGCGACAAAGGCGGCATCGACCACCGCGATCCTCTGGCGATCCTGCGGCGTCACCAGCCAGTGCTGGCCCGCATCGTCGCGCATCAGAAGCGTGGAGAAGGCGCGCACCATGGCCGGGCGGGTGATCGGCCCGCCCTGATGCCACCATGATCCGTCGGCGCGGATCTCCATCTGGCTGTCGAGTTCCTCGGCCGGATGCCATTGATCAACCGGGGGCAGGCGGCGCTCGGCCACCATGCGGGCGATGTCCTCAAGCGAGAGCGCGGCCAGATCGGGAGGGGGCGTATAGGGCATGGCGGCAATATGGGGCAGGCGGGCGCTGTGCGCCAGTGCTTCGCCTGCCCTAATTCTGTTTAGCCCCAAGGGCCCAGCATGCCCTTTTGCGGCAGGATGGCGGTATTGTCGCAGCGCACCAGCAGGCGGCGCTGTTCAAACGGTCCGGGCAGATCCCATTCCCCCGTGGGCGCATTGGTAAAGCCCCAGAAGCGGCCGTAATATTCCGGATCGCCGATCATCACCATGGGCAAGGGCGCCTTGGGGTTCATCGCCGAAATGGCGGCCGTGACCAGCGCCTTGCCAAAGCCGCGCCCCTGCGCCTCGGGCAGGACGGCGACGGGGCCGACCATGACCATCGGATGGCGGCGGCCATCGGGATCGGTCAGCGCCACCGGCCAGCACTGGATCGAGCCGACCACATGCTGTTCCTCGTCCACTGCGGCAAAGGACAGAGCGGGCAGCCATTCGGCATCGCCGCGCACCTTATAGGCGGTGCGCCCGCGTCGTTCCGGCTCAAACGCGCGATCGAGCAATTCCTCGACCAGCGAGGGGTCAACATTGTCCAGCGGAATGAGCGAGGGTTCGATAGCCATAATGCCGCGCGCGTTAGGGCAGGGGGGCGCCAGATGCAAGCAAGCTATGCAAGGAAATGCTTGCGGGCGGGCTGCGGGGGCGGCAATCGGGGCGTCATGATCTTTGGCGTGGATGAAGCGGGGCGCGGCCCCTTGGCGGGGCCTGTGGTGGCGGGCGCGGTGTGGCTTTGCGACAGCGCGATCGAGGGGCTGGCCGACAGCAAGAAATTGTCGGCCAAGCGGCGTGCGGCGCTGGAGGCGCGGATCATGGCCGAGGCGCATTGGGCCATCGGCGTGGTCGAGGCCGACGAGATCGACCGCATCAACATCTTTGCCGCCACGATGCTGGCCATGACGCGGGCGGTCGGCGCGCTGGTGGCCAAGGTTGGTGAACCCGCGATGGTGCTGATCGACGGCAACAAGACGCCGCAGGGGCGCGTGGGCGACTGGTGCTGGGCCGCGCGGGCGATTGTGGGGGGCGATGCCACAGAGGCGGCGATCTCCGCTGCCAGCATCATCGCCAAGGAACACCGCGACCGGGTGATGCGCGAACTGGCGCTGGCGCACCCCCATTATGGGTGGGAGCGCAATGCCGGATATGGCACGGCGCAGCATCTGGCGGGTTTGCGCGAACATGGGCCTTGCGAGCATCATCGGCGGACTTTCGCGCCGGTCGCGCAATTGTCCTTTTTGTAAAAAATCGCCCCCTGAGTCCCGATTGCCACGCCACTAGATGTTGAGTCTGCCGAGTCGCGCCTGACTCTATCCCTTGTGTCAGACTCTTTCTGTTCTCCTGTCCTTGACTCGGTGTTACCATCGCGACTCGTGCTGACTCCACGAGTCGGGCCTTGACGTGAGTCTGCGAATGACTCATTGAGGGGGCCGTTCAACGCACTTATTCACAGGAATCCTCATGGGCACTGTCCTTCTCAAGGAGCGCACCCGCTCCACCCCGGCGCCGCGCAAACTGGCCAGCCGCATCAGGAAGGATCTTGTCCTCAAGCCGGTCGAAACGCCGCGCAGCGAACTGCCGCTGGGCCGCATTCTGGATGGCGACTGCATCGAGGCGATGCGCTCGATCCCGACCGCCAGCGTCGATATGGTGTTTGCCGATCCGCCGTATAACCTCCAGCTCGGCGGCGATCTGGCCCGCCCCGATGGCAGCCATGTCGATGCCGTCACCAATGATTGGGACAAGTTCGACAGCTTTGGCACCTATGACCGTTTCACCCGCGCCTGGCTGGCCGAAGCGCGCCGCGTTTTGAAGCCCAACGGCTCGCTCTGGGTGATCGGTTCGTATCACAACATCTTCCGCGTCGGCGCGATCCTTCAGGATATGGGGTTCTGGATCCTGAACGACATCGTGTGGCGCAAATCGAACCCGATGCCCAATTTCAAGGGCACGCGCTTTACCAATGCCCATGAGACGCTGATCTGGTGCAGCATGGGCGAGGAGGCGAAGTACACGTTCAACTATCGCGCGATGAAGACGCTCAATGACGAGCTTCAGATGCGCAGCGACTGGGTGCTGCCGATCTGCAATGGTTCGGAGCGTCTGAAGAAGGGCGGATCGAAGGTCCACCCGACGCAGAAGCCCGAAAGCCTGCTCTATCGCGTGATGCTGGCCACGACCAACAAGGGCGATGTGGTGCTCGATCCCTTCTTTGGCACCGGCACCACAGGGGCGGTGGCCAAGCGCCTTGGCCGCGAATGGATCGGTTGCGAGCGTGAGCAGAACTATCGCGATGCCGCCATGGAGCGTATCGAGATGGCGCTGCCGCTCGATGAATCCGCCATCGGCACGATGAAGAGCAAGCGCGCCGCGCCCAAGGTTCCTTTCGGCACGCTGATCGAAACCGGCTGGGTCAAGCCCGGCACCGTGCTGACCGGCAAGAAGGGGCGCAACCGCCCGGCTTTCACCGCAACCGTGCGCGCCGATGGCTCGCTGGTTTCGGGCAAGACCGAAGGGTCGATCCATTCCTGCGGTGCCCAATTGCAGGGTGCGCCCAGCTGCAACGGCTGGACCTTCTGGAACATCGAGCATGAGGGGCAGATGAAGCCGCTTGATGCCATCCGTCAGCTTTATCTGCTGGCAAACGAGGACTGATCGCGGCTAAACCGGGCGCATGACAGTCTATTTGCGCCCGATCGCCCTTGCCGACAGCCCTCAGTCCGAGGAAGGCGAAGCCCTTCGTCTGGCAGGCGGGTTGACCTATGCCAGCCGTTTCGCGCTGATCCGGCGCGAAGGCGGCAAGGTGGTCGAACGCACCCGCTTTGGCATGGCCGAGGCAGGCCGCGTCATCCAGGGCGAGGCCGAGGAACAATGGGAAGCGCTGCGTTCCCCCCGCGCGCCGTTGCAGATGGGCGCGCGGACGGTGCGGCTGGATCAGCCGCAGGTGATGGGCATCCTCAACGTGACGCCGGACAGTTTTTCCGACGGCGGCCGCAATATTTCCGGCCCCGATGTGCCCGTGGTCCATGCCAGCGCGATGCTGGAGGCGGGCGCGACGATGATCGACATTGGCGGCGAAAGTACACGCCCCGGAGCGCCCCCGGTGTGGGAGGGCGACGAGATCGAGCGCGTGGTGCCGGTGATCGAGAAACTGGCCCGGACGGGCGCGGCGATCAGCGTCGATACGCGCCGCGTGGGCGTGTTCGAGGCGGCGCTGGCGGCAGGCGCGCATCTGTGGAACGATGTCTCGGGCCTGCGTCATGATCCGCGCAGTCTTGAATTTGCCGCCCATTGCGGCGCGCCCGTCTGCATCATGCATGCGCCGGGCAAGGGCGAAGACCTCCACGAGGACGGCCATTACGGCGATGTCGTGCTGGACGTGTTCGACTGGCTGCGCGCGCGGCGCGATGCGGCCGAGGCGGCGGGTGTGGCCCGGAGCCGCATCCTGCTCGACCCCGGTATCGGCTTTGGCAAGACATTGCAGGAAAACCTCGCGCTGATGAACGCGCTGCCGCTGTTTCATGCGCTGGGCTGTGCCCTGTTGGTTGGGGCCAGCCGCAAACGGATGATCGGGGCTTTGTCCAATGAGGCTCCTGCCGACAAGCGTTTGGGCGGGTCGCTGATGCTGGCCGTACGGATGATGGATGCCGGGGCGCAGGTCATCCGCGTGCATGATGTGGCGCAGACGGTCCAGGCGCTGCATGTGTGGCGCGGTTTGCGCGATGCGGCTTTGACGGATTTTGGGCAGTTGGTGGATTGAGGGGGTAAGAAGGTTTGCCTCCGGCGGGCAAAGGGCCTCGTCCCTTTGCAATCCCATTATTTGGCGTTCGGTTTGCCAGCCTGCGCCGATCCGCGAAGCGGTTTTAAAGCCTGCGGCGCTGCAAGGTTGCGCGAGGCTGATCCCATAGCGCAACAAAGACAATATGGGGATTGCAAAGGGTCAAGACCCTTTGTCCGCCGGAGGCAAAAACCCGAAAGCCCTTACGCCGCGTCCCCAATCCCAAGCTCGCTCAACTTTCGATACAGTGTCGAACGCCCGATCCCCAGCCGCCGCGCCACTTCGGTCATGCGGCCCCGGTAATGCCCGATGGCCAGCCGGATCACGTCCGCCTCGATGTCCTCCAGGGGGCGCAGATTGCCATCGGCGGTAAACAGCATCACGCCCGCGCTTTCGTGGGCCACGCCATTGCTGGGGCTCATCGGCTCGGCGGAGATCATGCTGGAGAGTTGGGGGAAATCGTCGGCGGTCAGCGCGTCGCCATCGCAGAAGACGGCGGCGCGGAACAGGACAGCCTGAAGTTGGCGCACGTTGCCGGGCCAGTCATAGGCCGAGAGCAGCGACAGCGCGCCATCGGTGATGCCCAGTTCGCGCAGGCCCGGTTGCTCGCCGATGCGGGCGAGGAAATGCCGCGCCAGCGCCGGAATATCGCCCAGCCGCGCGCGCAGCGGCGGCAGCGACACCGTGGTCGCGCAGATCGCGGCGTGGAGTTCGGGCAGGAAATCGCCATGGACGATGAGATCCTTGAGCGGATAATTCGACGCCGCGATCAGCCGCACATCCACCCGGAAGGCATGGCGCGCGCCGATCGGGCGGCATGATCCTGTGGTCAGATATTCGGCCAGCCGCTCCTGAACGCCCATCGGCAGGCGGTCGATTTCGTCGATGACCAGCGTGGCGCCGTCGCAATATTGGATCGCGCCCATCTGGCGGTCGAAAGCGCCGGGAAAGGCGCCCTTTTCATGGCCGAACAGTGCGGATTCGATGGAATTGCCCGGCGTCGATCCCGCATTGACGATGCGCAGCGGCATTTTGGCGCGCTGCGATGCGGCGTGGATGGCGCGCACCAGCATTTCCTTGCCGGTGCCGCTCTCGCCCTCGATCAGCAGATGGCCCTGGCCGCGCGCGGATTTGGCGGCGATGGCAAGCGCCGTGCGGAAGGCCGGAGCTGCACCAATCATCGATTCAAAATCGGCCGGACCGTTCATCTTTTCGGTCAACGGCTGCAATTCATCGCGCGGCGTTTCGCGCGTGGTGGCGTTGCGCAGGGCGCTCATCAACCGGTCGGGCGCGATGGGCTTGATGAGGTAATCGGTTGCACCCGCGCGCATCGCTTCAACCGCCAGCAGCGGCGAGGCCGAGGTTGTCAGCATCAGGATCGGCAGGGCGGGGCGGCGGCTGCGCAGATCGGCGATCAGCGAGCAGGCTTCATCGCCCGGCACCCATTGGTCAAGGATCACCGCGCCCAATTGCATGCCCTGCCGCGTGCCCAGCATGGCCACGGCCGTTTCGGCATCGCCCACCACCAGCGTCCGCCAGCCCTCGCGCGCGGCCAGCGCGGTGATCAGGCGGCTCTGGGCCGGCTCATCGTCGATCAGCATCAGCAGGCGCTGTTCGGTCTCTGCCATATTTGCGCGGTCTGTCGTCATAACGGCTGGATTTAGCCAAATTGGGTAAAGACCTGCTTAAACGTGACCCGGCTGGCATCCGGATTTTTCGGGCCGCGCGTCAACCATGGTGGTGAAAATGAAATTTAACCCATGGTGCAATTTATGTTTTGCCGCGGATCATGTTTTATCTTGTGCTGACGCCTCAGGATGATAAGAATTGGCCAAGAATTTAATGGGACAGGGGAAAAATCAATGACTCACACTCAGGATATTACCGCCGCGCGGCAAACCTATGAGGGTTTCATTCGTCTGATCAAGGTCAGCACCCCGGTCATCGCCATCGTGGCCGCTTTCGTCGTCTATCTCATCTCCCGCTGAAAGGTCTGGAATGACGGATAAATTGCGCATCGCCGCTCTTAAGGAAAGAGCGGCGGGGGAAGCGCGCGTCTGCGTGACGCCGGAAACGGTGAAGAAATTCACAAACCTTGGTGCGATTGTGGCGGTGGAAAGCGGGGCGGGACATGCCGCCTCGATTGCCGATGCCGATTATGCCGCGGTGGGCGCAATCATGGGCGACGCGGCCTCGGTGGTGGCGGGTGCGGATATTGTGCTGGGGGTTCAGGGGCCTGATGTGGGCCTGCTCTCGGGCGCGAAGCCGGGCGTGTGGGTTGCGGCGGGGCTTGATCCTTTTGGTCAGCGCGGGCGGGTTGATGCCTACGCCGTCGCCGGGATTGAGGCGCTGGCGATGGAATTCATGCCGCGCATCACGCGTGCGCAGTCGATGGATATCCTTTCCTCGCAGAGCAATCTGGCGGGGTATAAGGCCGTGATTGATGCTGCGGGCGTTTATGGCCGAGCCTTTCCGATGATGATGACGGCGGCGGGCACGATCTCGGCGGCCAAGGCGTTCATCATGGGCGTGGGCGTGGCGGGGCTTCAGGCCATCGCTACCGCGCGGCGTCTGGGCGCCCAGGTTTCGGCCACAGACGTGCGCAGCGCGACCAAGGAGCAGATCCAATCACTGGGCGCCAAGCCGATCTTCGTGGAAAATGTCGCGGGCATCGAGGGCGAGGGCGCGGGCGGCTATGCCACCGAAATGAGCCCGGAATATCAGGCGGCGCAGGCCGAACTGGTTTCCAGCCATATCGCCAAGCAGGACATCGTCATCACCACGGCGCTGATCCCCGGACGGGCGGCGCCGCGCCTGATTTCCGATGCGCAGATCGCCACGATGAAGCCGGGCAGCGTCATTTTCGACCTTGCCGTGGCGCAGGGCGGCAATGTCGAAGGTTCGGTTCCCGATCAGATCGTGGAGCGGCACGGCGTCCGGATCATGGGCTATTCCAATACGCCCGCGCATCTGGCGGCAGATGCCTCGGCTCTGTTTGCGCGCAATCTCTACAACTTCCTCTCGGCCTTTTGGGACAAGGAGCAGGGCAAGCCTGTTCTGGACGAGGAAATCGGCAATGCGATCCGGCTGACGCAAGGCGGCCAGGTCGTCAATCCGCGACTGCTCTGAGGGGAGGGCGTAATGGACTTTATCTCGATCCTGTCGATCTTCGTGCTGGCATGTTTCGTCGGCTATTATGTGGTGTGGTCGGTCACGCCCGCGCTGCACACGCCCTTGATGGCGGTGACGAATGCGATCTCCTCGGTCAGCGTTGTGGGCGCGTTGATCGCGGCGGCGGCCTCTGGGCTGGGCGCTGCGGGTGGCGTGTCGAAGTGGCTGGGGCTGGGCGCGGTGGTGCTGGCCTCGGTCAATATCTTTGGCGGCTTTGCGGTCACGGCGCGCATGTTGGCCATGTATAAGAAGAAGGAGAAGAAGTGATGGTTCTCCAGCTTCTTAGCGCGGGCGCGGCGGGCGCTGTCGAACATGCGGCAACGCCGTCATGGGCGATGTTTGCTTACCTCGTTTCGGGCGTGCTGTTCATTCTGGCGCTGCGCGGATTATCGAGTCCGGCGACCAGCCGTGCGGGTAATCGCTATGGCATGATCGGCATGCTGATTGCTGTGGCCACGACGCTGGTGACGCATTTCCCGGCCGTAGTTAATCCTGACGGGGAAACTCCTGCCGCGATTGAGCATGGGCTTCAAACTGTTCCTGACTTTGGTTCGTTTGGCATGATTTTCGCCGCGATCGCCATCGGCGGCGGCATCGGTTTTGTCATCGCGCGGCGCATCGCCATGACGGCGATGCCGCAATTGGTGGCGGCGTTTCACTCGCTGGTCGGTATGGCCGCCGTGCTAGTGGGCTGGGCTGCCTATCTCAATCCGCAGGCTTTCGGGATTGCGGAATTGACCGAAGTTGCTGGTAGCGAAGTAAGTGGTCTATCCGCAGACGGTGCCAGTGCCTTTGCGTCAGCGGCAGTCGTTCTGAAGATACACGCCCAATCCTGCATCGAAATGGGCCTTGGCATCGCCATCGGCGCCATCACGTTCAGCGGTTCGATCATCGCCTTCCTCAAACTGGCGGGCAAGATGTCGGGTTCGCCGATCATGCTGCCGGGGCGCCATGTCATCAACCTTGGCACGATCATCGCGATTCTTGGCCTTGTCGGCTATTTCACGATGGATCAGTCGCTCTGGGTGATCGGCCTGATTACGCTGCTGGCCTTCATCATCGGTTTCCTGCTGATCATTCCGATCGGGGGGGCGGATATGCCGGTGGTGGTCTCGATGCTCAACTCGTACTCGGGCTGGGCGGCGGCCGCGATGGGCTTCACTCTGCATAATAGCGCGATGATTATCACCGGCGCGCTGGTCGGCTCTTCGGGCGCGATCCTGTCCTATATCATGTGCAAGGCGATGAACCGCAGCTTCATCTCGGTGATCCTCGGCGGCTTCGGCACGACGACGGGACCGGCGATGGAGATCACCGGCGAGCAGGTGGCGATCGATGCCGAAGGCGTCGCCGCCGCCCTCAACGAGGCCGACAGCGTCATCATCGTCCCCGGCTACGGCATGGCGGTGGCCCAGGCGCAGCACGCCGTCTCCGAACTGACGCGCAAGCTGCGCGCCAGCGGCAAGAACGTGCGCTTTGCCATCCACCCCGTGGCCGGGCGCATGCCGGGCCACATGAACGTGCTGCTGGCCGAGGCCAAGGTGCCCTACGACATCGTGATGGAGATGGACGAGATCAACGAGGACTTCCCCGACGCCGACGTGGCCATGGTCATTGGCGCCAACGACATCGTCAACCCCAGTGCGCTCGAAGACCCGGCCAGCCCCATCGCCGGCATGCCGGTGCTGGAGGTGTGGAAGGCCAAGACCTCCATCGTCATGAAGCGCTCCATGGCCTCGGGCTACGCCGGCGTGGACAACCCGCTGTTCTACAAGGAGAACAACCGCATGCTGTTTGGCGATGCGAAGAAGATGCTTGACGAGGTGCTGGGCGCGCTCAAGGGCTGACGGGGCATAATGGCCCAGCAAAAAAAGCACGACCGTACTAAATATTCCGGCACGGTTTTTCACCCACGATAAACACAGCAGGAGACTTGGAGATGACCGCCCGCATTTGGCTCAAGAGCTCCCCGTCCGGCGTACCCGCCGACATCGACCCCGGGCAGTACCCGTCGCTCGTGGCGTTGATGGAGGAGGCCTTCACGAAGTACAAGGACCGCGTGGCCTACAGCTTCATGGGGAAGGACATCACCTACGCCCTGACCGACTCGCTGAGCAGCGCCTTCGCCGCCTACCTGCAGGGGCTGGGCCTGGCCAAGGGGGACCGTGTGGCCATCATGATGCCCAACATCCCCCAGTACCCTGTGGCGGTGGCGGCCATTCTGCGCGCCGACTACGTGGTGGTGAACGTCAACCCGCTGTACACGCCGCGCGAGCTGGAGCACCAGCTCAAGGATTCGGGCGCCAAGGCCATCGTCATCATCGAGAACTTCGCCACCACGCTGGAGCAGTGCATTGCGCACACGCCCGTCAAGCACGTGGTGCTGTGCGCCATGGGCGACCAGCTCGGCCTGCTCAAGGGCGCGTTGGTCAACTACGTGGTGCGCAATGTCAAGAAGATGGTGCCGGCCTACAACCTGCCCCATGCCGTGCGCTTCAATGAAGCCATTGCCCAGGGCACGCGCGGCAGCTTCAAGAAGCCGGACATCAAGCCCGACGACATCGCCCTGCTGCAGTACACCGGCGGCACCACCGGCGTTTCCAAGGGCGCGGTGCTGCTGCACCGCAACGTGATTGCCAACGTGCTGCAGTCCGAGGTCTGGAACGAACCCGTGATGAAGAAGGTGCCGGCCGGCGAGCAGCCCACCAGCATTGGCGCCCTGCCGCTCTACCACATCTTCGCGTTCCCCGTGAACATGATGCTGTCTATGCGCACCGGGGGCAAGACCATCCTGATTCCCAATCCGCGCGACCTGCCGGCCACGCTCAAGGAACTGTCCAAGC
>Ga0066255_1000672_pt1 | contig 21661 bp, 17 predicted proteins | sample ThiBiot_750_biof_FD_71148 | JGI IMG/M metagenome (GOLD analysis project Ga0066255, IMG submission 71148) | Wastewater bioreactor microbial communities from Cape Town, South Africa - Thiocy_expt_750_biof (version 2) | ecosystem: Engineered > Bioreactor > Thiocyanate-remediating >... | reverse complement strand
CCGCCGCTATTCGGACCAAACGGCTTATCCTGGCGCGCCTTTCCCGCCCACAGGGGACGAAGCCTGCGTCCTGTGTCACCAGGCGCTGCATGCGGATGCCAAGGACCGCCTGGGGAGCTTCGAGGCATTCGTCCGCGCGGATGCCGAATTACAAGCGGCGCGCGCCGAGCAAGACTATTCTGAGGCTCTTGCCGCATTCACGGCGCGGCAACCGGACGTGCGAGTGATCGCGCAGGCGCGCCAGCGCATCGCCCTCCAGAACCCCGGCCTTGCCCGCAAGGTTTTGCGCTTTGTCGCCAGCGCGGATTTTCGCCGCCTGATATGCCTTCGCGCCCTTTCGACCGCTGACCCGCTAAACCTGCCACCCTTTTCGCCGTCACCGAAGGCGGAGCTGGAGGCCTTAGCGGCCACTCTGGAAGCCTATGCTACGGAACTTGACGAAGCGGCCGACGCTGAGGGCCGCGACCGGCTGATCCTCGAACGTGACTCGTTGACGGACCGGGCGGCGGTTGCCGACTTTCTCGAAACCGCAAAGAAAGAAATCAAGCGACTTGATGATCTGCGCATTGTCCGCACCTGCATCACTGACACGGCGACCAACGCCATCACCAAGCTCGGCAACGATATCGCCGACAATGTCATCACCCCGAAAATGCGCGACCAGTTTCAGTCGGAAATCGTCCGTCTCGCAGCGGAGAAAGTGCGCGTGGAAATCGTGCGCTCGGGCGGGCAGTACGGCTCGCCCAACTATCAGGTGCGCCTCTTTGCCAACCCGAAAGCCAAGGTCCATTTGGTCCTGAGCGAGGGTGAGCAAACCTGCGTCGCTCTTGCCGCGTTCCTCACCGAAATGGCGACGGCCCAGCACAAATCTGCGCTGGTGTTCGATGACCCGGTGACATCGCTCGATCATCGCTGGCGCGAAAAGGTGGCGGACCGGCTTGTCGAAGAAACCGCAACCCGCCAGATTATCGTCTTCACTCATGACATGGTGTTCGTGAACGACCTTCACGACAAGGCCGTCCGCGAGGCTGTTCCTATGAAGCTCGTCAGCCTGTCGCGTGGGCCAGCCGGGACGGGCATGGTCACGGACGGCTTGCCCTGGCAGCACGCCGGTATCCGCGACCGGGTTGATAAATTGGAAAAGGCGGCGCGAGAGGCGCGGAATCTATATGACGCGAACGATGAAGAAGGATACCGGGACGCAGCCGCGAAAATCTATGACCGGCTGCGTGCGACGTGGGAGCGCGGGCTGGAAGATGTCGCTTTTGCCGGGGTCATCCACCGCCACCGGGACTATATCGACACGAAGAACCTGAAACGGGTGACTGTCATTGAAGACGCTGATGTCGAGACATTCCGCAAGAACTTCAAGAAGTGCAGCGACCTCGTGGACGCGCACGACCCGTCGCGCGCACGGGACGGCGCGGTGCCGCCGCCCGACGACATCCTTGCCGACATCAAGACTCTTTCGGATTGGGCGGATTCGATCCGGGGCCGGCAGAACGCCTTGCCGTGACCAAGCTCGTTCGCCCTGAATGCTTCGTGCCAGGGATCGCCACCCGAATGGGCGGAGACAACATGGCTGGCTCCGTAGAGCCGGCACATCCGGCGTCATAAAGCCGGGTCCGCGCACGCGGAGGCACCACAATCTGGGCAGCCGTACAAGATGATTAAATTCGCTGCTTTACAGCAAACCGACAACCCTGTTGGTGGCCACCGTGCCAAGGCGAAAAAGCGTTTGACGCTGTGCCGAGGCCTGCCGCCACGAACGTGCAAGATCGGACTCCCAGGGGGTCACGATTAGCTCGAAGGAACCGTTGGTCAGGCGGCGGAACATGACCGCCGAGTCGGCATAATTGAACCCGCCCTGTGCGGCAGTCGGCAGGTTCATCCGCTCCATCTTGTTATTGCCATGCCAGGTCAGTCGCCGGTCGCTCCACACGCGCGCGCCGCAGCGGAGGACGGGCTCACCGATTATCAAGTTATGCGGATAGTCGTATTGGTCGAAAACGAGGCCGAAGAACCGGTGTCCGCCGCGCGGCAGCTCCAGTTGGTTGCTCGATCCGCCTTGAAGGGCCTCGCCGTGAACCCACATGGCGGGATAGTCGGCGGGGTTGATCACTTCGGTCTCAATGGCGACGCGGAACAAGGGCAACGCGGCACCCGCCACCGGTGCCGGTGCTGCTACAGGCTGTGCCTCCTGCTCGATTTCGGGGGGCGGCGGCTGGGCCTGTCGCAGGGCGGTATAGGCTGCGAGCAAGTCGTCGGTAAGAGTAGTGGTTTCAAAGCGGGCCTTGTCGAAGGCTTCATCGGCATCGGCGCGCGGAACGCCATGCTGTGCCCATGCCGCCTCGGTATTCACGCTAAAACCGCGGCTGGTCAGGTTCGCCGAGCCGACCAGCGTGCAGCATGTTTGGGGATCGGTGCCAAAGACGTATAGTTTGGGATGAAAGGCGCGCAGCGGCATAAGCGAGCCCTGCGCCAGCCTCTGCGCGCCCGACACCAGAACAGTGGCGTTCGCCAGCCCGCGCCAATGCTGCAAGGCTTGAGGTTCGGTAAGGCCGAAATCAAAGGATGTCACAAGGGTTTTGGGCATCGCCGCGAATGCGGCCGGCCCCACGGCATTTGCGACGGCAGACAGCAATATGTTTGCGCCGCCGAGCGTGACGTATGCGGAAGCGGCGCGGATATCGATGGCCCCCGCCGCGACCATATCGACGAGAGCATTGCGCAAGCGCGCCGGTTCTGCGGCGTTCTGGACGATCAGCATACCGGAGCCTGCGTCCCGCTACCGCTGCCGCCGGATGGCGCGGGGGATGCACCGGTCAGCGCCGACTGCGCCAATGTTTCAAGCTGCGCCAGTAGCGGCGATGCTTCGAGCAGCGTGCGCAATTTGCGGCGGCGCGCCGTCAGTGCTTTGGCAGGATCAGCCAGATACAGGTCCGTCGTGCAATGGTCGTCCGCTAGTGTGGCAATCTCTTTGGCAAGGACCGCGATCTTCTGATGATCGACTTTGGCGGCATCGTATGTAGGCATCATTCTGTATGGTAGCGTGTGAAGATGCCGCTCCCCGAAATCGCCCTTCGGGTTAAACGCGAGGGTGGCGTTGGTGAGAGCCTCGCTGTTGAGCATGCCGACCTGGTACCAGGCCTCGTCCGCGTCCGTCACAACTTTCCAGTACAGTGTCTGGTCAACGACAAGGTCCTGAGCCTGCGCAACCGGAACGCACGCCGCGCAGATGATCTTGCCGCCGGCACCGGCCAGAATGAGGTACCCGCTCATACCGAAGACTTGCTTGGAAAGCTTACCCCGCTCATCGATGCGCTGTTGGAGCGACTTGCCTTTCCCCACCGTTTTGAGCCTCTGGTTGATCGCGGCGAACCGCCGTGCGGTCTGGGTAAAGCCCTGCCTGCGGATTTCGGCCTCGTCGAGAATGCTCCACGTTCCGCCCGCCGCGCGCAGCGCCGGCAGAGCCATCGGCGCGCGATGGACACCGAGCACGAACGGCAGCAGGTTTTCCGACTGGGCCATGCGGAAAAGAAAGCGCGGCGCGACATGGCCGGGGAAGCGGTCTGCCGCTAATTCCTTGGCTGATTTGATCGTAAACCCCCATGCGGAGGTGCGTGTAGGCGTATCGACGCGGTACTCCGCCCCCGCATTCTGTACGATATTGATGCATACGGCGGTGCGCGGCATAAGGTCGGCCCCCTGCTGCGGCAGGTCACCGCCACTGCCGGTCACGGCCGGACTAACGCCCTTTTCCAGCACCCATGCGCTGCGCGCCGAACCGATGGTGCGAACTGAAAAGCCGGTGGTATCCAGCCCTGTATCGGTCGCAACGAAGCCGCTAAACGTGGTTCGCGGAAGCCCGGTCATGTTCGCTTTTTTGTGACCGACGAGCGCCGCGCCGGGATATTTGAAGGTTCCGGGGGCGACCTGCCAGATTTCGGCGATGTCGAGCGGCACGGGACGGTTGCTTGTCAGGAAATCATGCTGCCTGAGCCGCTCGTGGTGGGTGCCGTTCAGCACCGTGCCGGGTACAAGGCAGGCGACGGAGGCATCCGGCCCGAGATAGCGGTCGATGGCATGGAGCAGGTGCATCGTGCCCAGTTCAAGATGGAGAAAGGACTGTCCTGCGGGCTGGATGCCGTAGAGTTTTGCCCGGCCTTTCAGCAAGTCCCGGTACGGGTTGTCGGCCAGCCCGCTCATGGCGAGCCATGGCGGATTTGACACAAGCCCGTTGAAGTGGCCGGTCAGGAGTCCCGGCCTGTAGGTATTGCGTAGGATGAACGCCCAGATGCCGTTGCGTCCGGCAACGGCAAGTTCGGCCATGCGATGCGCCAGTGGGAACAGCGCATCGGAAAGCTGCTTGTAAAGCTCCGGCGACAACGTGATCCCGAACGCCGAGATCGTGCCGTCGAGAAAACCGTCTGCGTCCGCCTTGCTGAAACCCGCAACTGTGCCACGCCGCTGCGCATCACGCGCTTCGTCGTAGGCCCAGTCCACGATCCGGTCGAAAAGCTCGCGGTACGCAGGCTGCACCAACGCTGTCGGTAAATATACGGTCGTGCCGTCAAGCGAAACCGGAATGGTATCGCCTTCGCCGACCAGCGGAACTGACGCGGAAACCGGCGTGACGGCGAACAGCGAGTCCGCATGATAGACTGGGATGACGATGGGCTTTGTTGCAGCCTTGATCTCGGCCGACAGGCTGACGACCCATGTAGTTTTGGCGAGGCTAACCGCCAGCGGGTCGATGTCGAATCCGGTCGCAACGTCTTGAAGCTGCTCGATGGCAGAAAAGCCAAACCGTTCCCGTGTTGCCTTTATGATTTCCGCGAGCATCGTGCCGGATCCGCAGCACATATCGACGATCCGAGGGCTTTCCCCGGCCGGGAGCCCGTCGATGCAACGATCGGCAAGCAGGCGGGCGAGCCAGTGCGGGGTCCATTCCTGGCCGAGCAGCTTGCGCTGGCTGCGACGGGCGAGCTGCGCCATGAAGCGGCCGAACAAATCCTCTTCGGGATACCAGCTGAAATCGTAAGCATATACATCGCGCTGGAGGTCGCGGGCCACCGCGACAAGCCGGTCGATGTAGGACGGGCTGAGAAGCCAGCCAAAATAATCCTGCTCGACTACATTCTCCAGCTGGAAATTGTTGCGGAAGAATTCCCCGTTCAGGATTGTCTTCAACTCATTGTCTGTGCTGAGCACCGCCTTGCCTGTCAGCACGTTCGCGCTCAGAAGTCGCGCGAGAAGGGTCACGTAAGCTTCATCAACATGCGCGGCGGTGCGGAAGGTGCCCGCTGGCCCCTCCAGATGATCGACGAACTGAGACCAGAGATCGGTGGCGAGGCTCGCCGACGGATCGCCCTTGCGCCCCTCGTCCACCAGCAGCGACACAGGTCCCGCGCTGCTTTTGTATGCAGCCGAGTCCATGCCGAGATCGGAGGCGAGGAATTCTGACCGCAACGGCCGCGACTGTTCGCGCGCCAGATGCTTCTTGACCCAGTCGCCGAGCTGCTCGGCGGACAAGACGCTGTCATCGGGTAGCCTGAGTTCGTCGATAACAACGAGCGTGATGTCGGCAGCGGTGCAGGATGGTGGATCGACCCCCGCTGCAAGCTCGGCATCGTAGGCGCACCATTCGACCGTGTCGGACAGCACGCCTCGTATTGTTGAAACCGGCATGCCCGCGCGGACGAGCCCGGCCGCCTGCTCCTGCACCTGCGCATAGCCGGTATCGCGCTTGGCGGTGTTGCGCAGGTCGGATTCGTACTCAATCGTCGTCGATCCCACCAGATTGTCGATGAACCGGGATGCGACCTTGCCTGATTCCGTGCCCACTTTGGTATGGGCTTCCGTTCCTTCGGTGTAGTTGTTGATCCAGGTCTCGTGCGCGGTATCCGGGAACATAAGCCGCAACCGTCCCTGGAACTCGCTGCGCAGGACCGCCTCGACATGACCGGCATCCCGCAGCATGCGGCAGCGCGCGATAGTTTCACGGATGCGGGCAATATCAGCTGTCATGGACGGTCCTTTGACGGGCCGCGCACGCAGCCTCAAGACGAGAGTCGATACGGAGCGCTACTTCTTTGAGGTTGTTTTCATTCATACCGGGCAACGAAGCGGCGAGGATGAACATGTCGATCTGGTGCTGGGCGGATGGCACGCCCGCGGCCAGTTGCTGTCCGAGCGCGGCGAGTCTCTCGCAGTCGCTGTCCGATAAAGCGGGAATCGGCACCTGACGGATGTGCGTCGCTTCGAGTTTGAGCGCGCCGCCGCCAAGCGGCGTGCCGGCGGCTTCCATTGCCGCCCGGCACCAACTGCTGTGGAACAGGGCGTAGAGAGCGTGCGCTGTCCAATGCCTTTGCTCCGCCCACAAAGTTGAGAAGTTGGCATCAATCAGGACCGGCGGCTGCGTATTCAGCGCGACGGCCGGTGTGCCGTGATTGATGCGCGGCGTAAAAGTCGCGGGCAGGTGGCGCGCGGTGAAGGCCGGCAGCATGTACCAGAAGCGCGGCACGTCGCGGCCTGTCGCGGGCTTGCGGACATTGGTGCGCACGGCCGTAAGATCAGGAATGCACCGCGCCGGCTCTTTGGAGTCCAGCGAAGTTCGGGCTGCCAGCCGCACGAACGAAGCGAGCTCCGGCGGCATTACGCGGGGTGCAGATATGCGCCGCTCACGGTAGGCCTCCGCCGCTCCCGCGACGAGCGGCTGGTCTTCCGGCAGAACCCAGTTCGACAAATCAAGCGCGCGTGTGGCCGGAACGCGGCCGTCCGCAAAGGCCTGCATATCCGCCTGACGATGAAGAACAGGGCGCAGCGCCGCCACGGGAACGCGCACCTGCATGTTCTGAAAGCTGTCCGAAGCTTCGACGGTGACGGTATCGCCCTCTTGGTCACCGGCCAAGGTCACATAAAAGAAGCGGTTGCATCCCGTACGCAGACCCTGGCTGACCCGAATACCGGCCTGTTCAAGCGTTTGGAGGTGCGCTGGTGCCGCGCCCGGCGGCAGCATGTCGAGCAATCCTTGCGGGATCGCCGCAGGCCTTGCGTCCCCAGCAGAAAATAGCGGCAGGGCATCGCGTCTGTTTTCGGCCTTCTGGAACCAGCCCTTGCGTGCAAGGCGCTGTTCCAGCGTGCGCCATTCCTCATCCAGCGCAAAGGGCCGGTTCTCAATGCCCGGCACGTCTCCGTTCGCCGTGCCTGCCCATGCCGCAAAATCCCGCTCCGGTTCAGAACTAGGAAAGGCACCGCCCACAAGCGACTCTCCGCCCGCAGCCGCGGGTGCAACTTGCAGCCAAGTTGCGGCCGGCAAAAGCGACCGGGCTGACACGGGCGCTTGCGCCTCGCCCCAGGAGAGCCGCCGCGCGATGACAAGATGCGTGCGCACCAGTGCATCGGAGAACCAGCCGGGCTGGGTATCAGCGACAATGTACTCAAGGCGGAACGCGCGTAGCAGCAGGTAGCGCACAACATCGGCATAGTCGCGCGAACGCCAGGTGGCGGGAACGACAAGGGCTAGGCGACCGCCCGGCCGTGTCAACAGGGCGGACAGGAGCCATGCCGGTATGGAAAGATCGGCAAGGCCCGAATAGCCGTCGACCAGTGCCTGCCAGAGCGCGCGCTCGCCGCCGATCATGCGTGCATCAACAATCGCGGACAGGCCCCGGCGCACGTCACCGACACCGGCACCGTTCCCGTTTTGCGATTGGTATCTCACATAAGGGGGATTGGTGATGACGAGATCGTAGCCGGGGGTATCTAGCGCCGCGATGGCGGCCGCGCGGAAAGCACTTCCCGTGAGAATATGGCTGCTCTCCGCGGCTTCGTCCGCCTCCAAAGCCGCCATCCTACGACCGCAGAAGGCGGCTGTTGCGTAATCAAGCTCTATTCCGTGCAGTCGGCTGAGCCGAGCTCCCCGCGCCTGCGCCGTCAATGCTGCCGCATCAAGGAGGTCGCCGTGCCCCGCCATCGGATCGAGCACTGTGCGCGCGCCGGGGTCGAGCGCTAGGTGCGCGAGAAGCGCCCCCAACGGCAACCCTGTAAAGAACTGCCCCAGCCGTTTGCGCTGAGCCGGCGGCAGGCTTCCCTCAAAGGACCGCGCTGAGGACCTGATCGCGCCGATTGAGTCAGTCGCTGGCACTGCATAATACTCCGGGCAGCGGCTGTTCAGCGTACCAGCGATAAAAAACGTCTGCGTCGAGCGGCACTTGTTGATGATGGCTGAGGAAATGCGTCACGAGGCGGGAGTAAAGCGTCTGCGCCGTCGCTTCGGCCGGATCATGCGCGGCGGTCGCCGCGCGGTAAAGGGCCGTTGCGACCTTCCATACACATTCGTCCATACCGGTCTTGCTTTCGATCCGGGCCTCGTCCTTACGACGGGGCCCCAACAGGAGCACGGGATCGCCGCGCACGGCTCCTTCCGTTGTGACCTGTTTGAAGCTGCCCTGCTTCTTGTCGAGAACCCCCGCATACTCCACGTCAAAGCCCGCATCCTGGTAGGCGCGCTGCAAGGCGTTCCAGACTTCGGCGGATGCGGAATGAAACACCATCGTGGCTTTGCCGGACGGCTTCAATATCCGGCGGGCCTCGCTGAACGACTGGGTCAGCAGGTCCCGGTACTCGTCAATGGCCTTGCCTTGGTCTGGGCTAACGATGGCTTCATCTGTGCGGTCGGTGAAGGTCTTGAGCCAGGCCTCATTTATATAACTGAGTTCGGCATAGGGTATGTTGGCTCCGAAGGGCGGGTCCGTGAATACATAGTCGATACTGCCGGACGGCAGCGCGACAGCGCAGCTAGATCCGTGGACGACTTCGACCTTGCCGCTGCCGCCGTGGATTGTCTCAAACGCCCGCGCAATTGTTGTCAGCTTGCGCCGCAATCCTGCAAAAAAGTTCTTTTCGACCGGAAGGCCGCTGACATAGAGTACGCCGGGTTGGGCGCTGGTGACGACTAGGTCTTTCTGGCCGGACTTCGCCACGACGCGCGTCATGATCGTGCCATGCGCCGCATTATAGCTGAGCAGCCAGAAGCGCAGCCCTTCGCGGAGCGCGCCGCGATACGATTCCACACGCTCCCACATGCGAGCGAAGACGATGAGATTGCGCCGCGTGTAGAAGTGATGAACGTGCGTAATGCCCTGGTGGTAGCCTTTTCGGTAAAGATCGCCCCAGGGGATCAACGCCTGTGGGACGCACGACGGGATTGGCTCCGCCTCAATCTTCTTGATAAGCGTCAGGTCGGCGGCCATGGCTGGGCGCGACCATCGTTTTTTTCCGGTCGAACCATAGACGCGGGCCATCGCGCGTCCGCGCAATGCGCGCTGCTCGCCAAGCAAATCATCCTTTTCCTGCACCGTCACCCGTTGCACATCATCCATCGGCGCTTCGTGGCGGCATTTCGGGCAGGAGAAGGTGGAAGAAATCTCCGCTGGATCGAGCGAAACGCACGCATCCCACAACGTGACAGAGCTGCGGCAACCGGGGCAGCGCAGCTTATCGCTCCAGATCAGGTGACGAAGGGAGCCTTTCGCTCCGGAGGGATCGCGCGCTTCATACATCCAGCCGTCTTCGCTCTCCCCGGCCGCCAGGACATCTTCGGCGGCCTTCCTGAACGCGGCAGGATCGGGCGGATTGGTCAGGGTCCGGCCGACAAACGAGCCGAGCGCGCCCAGCTCATAGAGAACGGCATTGCCGGCACCCCACTGCACGTCAAGACCAAGGCGGATCGCTTCGGCGCGCAATTCCTCGGTTGGCCGTTCACAAAGCAGCGCGGCGAGGCCGGTCGTCCCGCTGCCCCCGAACCCGTCAAACACGGTGTCACCGGGTTTGGTATGGGCGGCGATATATAGGGCAATCGCCTCCGGGGAAATCTTTGTCGGGTAGGGAAAGGCCCCGTACAGGGCACCGGTGCGCTTTGCCGCCAGTGGCTGGCGGTAGAGGGCATCCAGAGATTTGGCGGGCATCGCCCGCGCTGCCTTGCGTGGCCTGTTTGCTGTGTGAAGCATCTGTTCGTTTTCCCCCGGCATTTTCATTTGTTTCATGTCCGTTCCGGTGCTGCTGCCCGCTTGTCCAGAGCCGGCCGCCGCACAGCCCGAGCGGGCTGCTGGTGTCGCCGCAAATATTCATGGATGGCACGCCGCACGACCCACGACACGGATACGTCGTCCTTTTCGGCGAGCGTGTTCAGCGTGTCGTAGTCTCCGGGCGTGACGCTGACGGTGACACGGGGGCCGAGCTTTGATGATCGATCACTCATGGCAGACCTGCTATTGTTCGCATATTGTTCACCTTAGTGAGATGTGATTCTAATTGCAACACTGTGCATCACTTTGACTCGCAGACAATATGCTATTCTTCATTGTTTTCATAATCTTCGACCTGTCACCCCTCAAGGCCCAAGAGTCTCATACCCCTCGGCGCTCGCTCTGCCGCTCATGCGCAACAAAACGGCCCGGCTCTAATCCCAGCTGGTGGAAAACTGGGGGTCACGTCAGCGTCAACCCAACTCGGTAGCGAATTGGCGCAGACGACGGTTAACCTGTCTTATTCACCGCGGCGGGTGAGAGGGTTGGCGGGAGGGGCGTAAGCGATTGCTTTGCAGTAGGAAAATGGGTGTCTAGACCAGTCCTTCAGCGAGGCAATTTATGCCACGGACCACACCCGCCGGGAGCGATGATAGCGCGCCGGGATTTTCGTTTCCAGCGGTTGGCGGCAAGAAGGTCACAACCGCGTTCGACGGTGGCCGGCTGACCTCTGACGGCGGCGTTCTGCTGCTGGCGCAGGCCGAGCGCGCGATGGGGATCTGCCGGCAGCTTGCTGCGTGCATGGCCGATCCGCGTGACCCGGCGCGGGTGATCCATCGCCTTGACGACATCCTGCGCGCCCGCGTGTTCGCAATCACATGTGGCTATGAGGATGCCGATGATCTCGACCCCCTGCGCGACGATCCGGGGTTCCGCCTGGCGCTGGGCAAGTTGCCGGGATCGGGCGCGGGGCTTGCGAGCCAACCGACGATGAGCCGCTGGGAGAATGCACCAACCACGCGCGAACTGGCCCGGATGATGGCCGTGATGATCGGCGTCTACTGTGCCAGCTATCCGGCCCCACCGGCGGCGGTGACGCTGGACATCGACGACACCTGCGATGTCGTGCACGGCTATCAGCAGCTCTCGTTCTGGAATGGCCATCACGGCGAACGCTGCTTCCTGCCGATCCACGTCTACGAGACCGCGACCGGCCGTCCGGTCGCAATGCTGCTGCGCACCGGCAAGACGCCGTCTGGCGCCGAAGGTGCCGGCCACATCCGGCGCCTGGTGCGTCATATCCGCCAGCACTGGCCCGATACCCACATCACCATCCGCGGCGATGGGCACTACGCCCGTCCCGAGATCATGGCGTTCTGCGAGGCGGCCGGGGTCGATTACGTGTTCGGCTTGCCGACCAACGCCGCGCTGCGGGCCGATCCGGCCATCGTTGCCGTCGCCGATGCCTGCGCGGTCAAGCGGGCCCAGGCCCAACATCCGGTCCTGCGCAACTATGTCGAGACCCGCTACGGCGCCAAAAGCTGGAAGAGCCAACGCCGCGTCGTCGCCCGGATTGAGGCCAGCACGCTGGGCATGGACATCCGCCATGTCGTCACCTCGCTGACAGAAGGCTCGCCCGAGCACATTTACGACACGCTCTATTGCGCGCGCGGCCAGGCCGAAAACCTGATCAAGCGCCACAAGACCCAGTTGGCCAGCGATCGCACCTCGTGCCGCTCGGCCAATGCCAACCAGATGCGCCTCATCCTGCATACCGCCGCCTACTGGCTGATGTGGCGCGTCCAGCAGGCCATCCCCAAGGCCACCTCTCTGGCCACTGCCGAGTTCGCAACGCTGCGCCTGCGGCTGCTCAAGGTCGCCGCCCGCGTCATCGAGACCGCCTCGCGCATCCGTGTCGCCTTCGCGTCAGCATGCCCCGACGCCAGCGTGTTCAAAGCCATCGCCACCAGTCTCCGGCCAGCGCCGACATAGCCAGCGCGGCTGTGCCGCACAAAGCCCGAGCCATCGCCCATCAACCTCGAAAAGCCATCGGTTTTGCTGCGGCGAAAAACGCCGCCGAAACCGCGCGCCCGGATCACGCGGCCACCGACACATCAAACCCGGCACGCCCCAGTGCAGCGGGCTCATGAATAAGCCGGGTTAAAATGTGGCGGACGCACGACTTGTCGCTCGTCTACCTATCTCGGCAAGGCTTGCAAAAGCTCGGTGAACTGGGATGATGCGTATGCGATAACCGAACCCGCCCCCTTCAATGGGATTGGGTAATGATTTTCAGATTTCTGCTGGCCGGCACTTTGTCGATGGCCATAACTCCCGGAGCCTATGCTCAGCGGGTCAACTTACAGGCATTCAGCCCCGCGAATGGTGATCAGATACCGTTTGTAATTCGAGTGACAGGATCATTCGCCGGAGACGAACGGTCCAAACCCGAAGATTTCGGTGGCTTGGCGGGCGATTTCGAAGCGATCAGGTTGAAGATACCCTTGGCTCAGGCCGATACCAGAGCACGCCACGTCCGGGCGCTCACTCAGAAATCCAACAGGGATAGGCCCGCCTCCCCCCCAGCTCCTGTTGATACCATGCTTAAGCATGGCGCTTGCGAAGAAAGGCCTTACGCCCCCAGCCCTCACCTCCCCCGAGATGCCGAGCGACGCCGTGCCATCTGGTATCCAGCTATGGCGGCGGCGGCTTGCGAGGCTGGGGTGCCGGTCCATTTGTTCGACGCCCTCATCATCCAGGAAAGCCGCTACATCCCCGTCGCAATCAGCCCCAAAGGCGCGACTGGCCTCGCGCAACTCATGCCCGCCAGCGCCCGTATCCTTGGTGTGCGCAACATCCTGGACCCGCGTGAGAACATGCGTGGTGGTGCCCGCCATCTACGCGCCTTGCTTGATGAATTCGGGCGGTTCGATCTGGCGCTGGCCGCCTATAATGCCGGCGCAGGCCGCGTGCGGGCGACAGGCCGGGTGCCCCGCATCACTGAGACGATCCACTATGTATCGAACATTCTGGTGACAATGCAAAGGCAGCTTTCCGCGCCCATGCCACTCAGGGAATAGCTCTGGCACCCCTCATTTCGTTGCGACTGCTGGCGACCCGAAGGGAATGCAGCCGTTTGCCCTTGCTGTGCGGGCCGAGGGGGTTTCAGAGGGTGGGAAGTTTCACGAACTCATCACGGCGCTGTCTGATCTGCTTCTGGTTGGTGACCAGTATCTCAGCGAGCCATGTCGTGAACTTCTCTTCAGCCGCCTCTGACAAAGGCTCCATCGGAAAATCGGCGCTGGCATCCACCTTCTTAAAAACAGGTGCCAGCATCCGGATGAGGATCTCCAGCACGGGCTCGTCATAGGCACTCCAATCACCGATTACCTCAATAGCCATGACTGCCTTCGCGGCATCAATCCCGACGATAGCCGATAGCCGCTTGAGATCGATGAGGCGTAAAGGCTTCTGGCCGTCAAGGAGACGACCAAGCTGGCGGCGGCTCATCCCCGCCAGCGATGCGATTTCTGCCATTGACCGGCCATCGCGGTTAATTCGGTCCCGAAGCAAGGCGCAATGGCTCCCGGAAACCGGCGCGTCCGATAGCAAGGCGGCCCTTTCTTGGGATACTAAAGTATAGTCAGTGTTTGGAGTGATAGGTTCGGTCATAGCTCTCCTCGGCGCGCTGCGGCGTTAACCAATACCGGCGCGGGAGGGTGACCTTTGTCAAGTTTCAGGCAAAGTCGTTGCTTTGGCTCAAAGACCCTCGTTCAGCACATGGGCACAAGCGTTGATCGCCTCGATCACGCGGACGGATCGACCGAGCCTACGGCTCGCATCGTCGCGAAAATCACGCAGCCGATCATTGATCCTGGAATCGATCCGGATGTTGATCGCGACCTCACCAACCAGCGCATCGTGGCGGCAAATGCAGTCTAATTCACTCAAAGATATATGGAATATTTCACGCCTTGATGAGGAGAGCACCGTGGTCAGCAGGCGCCTGGGTGAGCAAAGCTCAAGCTCGCGCGAGGAGAGATTGTGCAGCGCCAAGCTGAGCGCCCGGAACGCCGCCGGGCTCATCTTCAACCGATGCGCGGTCTGGGATCGCGGGTGATGACTATCCCCTGTCTGGTCCACTTTCATTGACAGCCCCCATGTCAAACCCCTGTTGCCGCAAGATTTCGGCGCGATGATGGGCGCTTTGCGCCCATCGATGTGCAAGATCGAAACGCGCCCAGCTTCGTTTGCGCCCAATGCTGGGCGCTTGCGAAACCCCCTGTGGGCCGAATCAGTTCGAGCATAGGTCAGGACGCAGAAATTTACTTGATTTAGCGCCAATTTGGCGGGAGCCGACTTGTCGGTGAGTCCCCGTCTGGCGGAGCCTTCGGTTCGGCACAGGAACACATTGCGTCCTGGCCCTCTCGAAAGGACTTACCCCATGACGTCCCTTGCTCTGCCGGCGCCCAAGCGCGCGCTCCTGCCCTATCTCGGCGTCGCTGTGGCGGCGACGGCCATACTCGGCCCGGGCGCCGCCTTTGCCGGCACCGACACTTCGTTCAACACCGCGCTCACGCAGTTCACCAACTTCCTGTCCGGTTCGGGCGGCAAGGTGATCACCGTGTTGAGCCTGGCTGGCGGCATCGTTGGTCTGGCCTCGGGCCGCTTCTCGCTGGCGCAGGTCGCTGTGCCGGTCGGCACGGGCGTCGCCGCCGGTACCGGCGTGCCGATCGTCACCGCGATGGTCACCGCGACCATCTGACCAGAAGGCCGGCTGCGCGGTGAACTTGCCCCTCCCACACCCCCGCGCAGACCGGCCCGATCCCCCACAACCTCTTGTGACGGCGGGCAGCGATGGAACGCTATGCGATCCCCAAACATCTGGATGATCCCGAACTCATCGGGTTCTGGACGCTGGATGAGTTCCTGGTGATGGTCACCCCCTTCATCTGGGGCATTCTGGCTTCGCATATCGTCATCGGGCTGGTGTTCTCCACCGTGGCCTGGTTCGGTTATCGCAAACTCCGCGCCGGACGCTCGATGGCCTGGATCCTGCATTTTGGATACTGGCACCTCCCTGGCGAGTTTTTCGCCATGAAGAGCTTCCCGCCGTCCCATCTTCGCGTGCTGGCGGGCTGAAATGGACATCGATCTCGCCCACGACAAATCGCAAGGCATCCTGCGCCAGCGCAACGGCCTGGCGTTGCTCTCGCTGGTTCTCGGCCTCGTTGCGGTCGGCAGCATGGTCTCAGCGGGCCACAAGGATCGCGAGGTCGTGCTGGTGCCGACCCTGCGCACCCCGCTCACGCTGACCAGCGCCAAGGTCTCGCCCGACTATCTGGAGATGGTGACCCGCGATGTGGCGATGGTCGCCCTTAATCGGTCGCCCCAGAGCCTGACCTACTGGATGGACTCCATCCTCGAGGTGACCGACGAGCAAGCCCGCGGCGAGGTCAAGAAGGCACTGATGAAAGTGGTGGCTGAGCAGCAAGGCTCGCAAATCACCCAATTTTTCACGCCCGATGCGATGCATGTCGATCCCGACAAGCTGACCAGCACGGTGGGCGGCACGCTCCACACCGTGGTCGCCTCCAAGGAAGTAACCTCCGAGCACCGCACCTTCCGCTTCACCTGGACCTACAACGGCGTCTCCCTGAAGCTCAAAGGCTTCGGGATGATCGCCAAGCCGGAGGAAACGCCATGAGTGGCCCATTCCCCGGCACCATCCCACAAGGGTTTTCCTTCATGGCCATTCTGGAATTGTCGGCAGGGGCAAGCCTTGCCCCGCGCCTTTGGTGGGCTGAGCGCGCCCTCGGCCTAGCCCTGATCGGCGTCGGCCTTGCGAGTGCTGCGCCCGCTTATGCCGATCAGACGCTGATGGTGGCCGACAATGGCACCGTCCATTGCGAAGCCTCGGCCAAGGATCTGACCCGCATTTCGCTGAAGGATGACCAGTTCGCCTCGGTCTCCAAGGTGCAGGCGGCCAATCCGGCCGACGATTTTCAGGTGGTCAACGAGCCGCTGCGTGGGGACATTTACCTCTCTGTCGCCAACGGCTTTTCCAAGCCCACAATCTCCTTCTTCGGGACGACGCGCAAAGGCTTCGTCTACAAATTTATCTGCGCCGTGGGCGGCTCGGACGCCCGACAGGTGTTTGTCGCCAATGCCGACGTCGAGCACCCGCGCCCCATGGGCGAGACATGGCCCGCTGGCCTGTCGGCCCAGGATGCCTCGGCCCGCCTGATCGCGGCCATGTATGCTCAGAAGCCGGTTGAAGGCTTCGACATCACCTGGCGCGCGCTGGTGCCGGTCAACATCGATACGCTCGTCGTTCAGATGGTCGGGCAATATGTGGGGGCCACCTACACGGGCAAGCTGCTCAAGATCATCAATCGCGGCCCCAAGCCCGCTATTCTGAGCGAGGACAAGGTTGCGCCTGCCGACGCCATCGCGGTGAGCATCACCAACCCGCGTCTGGCCCCCGGTGAAGCAACCACGGCCTTCATTGTCCAGCGAAACGCCGATGCGGGGGGTCAGCCATGAGCGCGCCCACCACGCAAGGCGGCTCCGCCGCGTCGTCCACCGGCGCCGATGATCTCGCCCGCAATGCCGCCACCCGCCGCCGTCAGCAGATTGCCATGTGGGGTCTGGGTGGAGTGCTGGTGATGGCGGGCATGTGGTGGATTCTTGCCTCACCCACACCCCAGTCGGGCAGCGCCGAGAAGAAGGACGATCCCAAGGCGATCAAGATCTCGACCGACGACATGGTCAACCGTTCGATGGCCGACAAGGAATGGATGGCCCTCTCGGAGAACCAGCTCAACACGCAGGGCAACCAGATCAAGACGCTGCAGGGTGATTCCGTCCGCCTCGACCAGCTCCAGAAACAGATCGAGGATCTGCAGGGCCAGAACCAGGCGCTCAAAACCGATGGCTCCAAGGTGCTCTCGGCCTACCAAACCGAGAACGACCAGCTTCGCTCGCAGATTTCCGCGCTCTCGACCCAGATGCAGCGGGCGACCGCCGGGCCAAGCGCGCTGTATGGAGCGGGCGCACCGCCGACCTATCAGCGGTCCTCCTCCATCCCCAGCGGGTCGCCACTGGCGCAGCCCGCAGGTGATCAGGCTCGCGCTGCCATCGATCCGGCCAGCGCGCCACGTTCGAGCGAAGTGAAGCTACTGTCCTTCGGCGGCGATACAGGCGGGACGGGTACACGCATGGTGCCGGGCAAAACGACCCAGTTCACCGACAGCGAGAATTACCTGCCACCCAATTCGATCGCGACGGCCAAGGTGGTGGTGGGCGTCGATGCCACGACCAACACCAAGAGCCAGACCGATCCGCTGCCCGTCGTGCTGCGCATCACCGGGCCAGCGCGCTCGGTCTATGCTCAAGGCAAGCTGCTCAAGACCAACATCGTGGGCTGCATGGTCAATGGCGCGGCGCTCGCCGATCTCTCGTCCGAGAAGGTCTATGTGAAGCTCCAGCGCATGACTTGTCCGCAGCCGGGCGGCAAAGTCGCGGTGAGCGAGGTCAAGGGCTTCATCGCCTTTGGCGGCAAGACCGGCGTGCGCGGCCGCGTGGTCAATCGCTCGGGCAATCTGGTGGGTCAGGCGTTCATCGCCGGCGTGCTGGGCGGATTCGGGCGCGGTTTCTCGACCAATTCCTCAGCCTATCTGACCTCGCCCACGGTCAGCGTGAACGGCCAGCGCTCGACGCTTTCACCCTCGGACATCGCCCAGGGCGGGCTTGGTCAGGGCGTCGCCCAGTCCGGCGACATGGTCTCCAAATATCTGATCGAGCGCGCCGAGCAGTACCAGCCTGTCGTCGAAATGCCGACCGGCCTCGATGTCGAGGTCGTGTTCCTCGACGGCGTCTTCATCCGCAATTGAAGGAACCCCCTTGCGTGTCTCACTCCCGATCCTTTCTGCGCCTGCTGCCCATGCTCGGGCTTGTGCTGAGCACTTTGCCGACCATCGCCGAGGCACGCGCCGCGACGGCAACACGCGCTCGTCCTGCTCTGGCGAGGGATACGGCAGCGATGCGGGCTTTGACCCAGCGTCTTCCGCGCACCGCCGTCACCAAAGTCGATTGCGCCCATGTGCCGGGCATCTGCGAGGTGCAGGCTGGCGCCAACCTCTTCTACATCGACCCTTCGGCCCGCTACCTCATCGTCGGGCGGATCTATGACATGGAGACGCATCAAGATCTGACGGCCGCGCGCCTGCTGGCCATCAATCCCGATATGCTGGTCGGCGCGGCCGCATCGGCAAAGGCGCAAGAGACAGAGAGCGCAGGCCTTGCGCCCTCGCATCCCCAATCTGCGGTGGCGCCGGCTCCCACTCAAAGGGTGAGCCTTGCCAGCCTTCCGGCCAATGGGGCCATCGAATGGGGTAGTGGCAATGCCAGTGCGCCTAAAGTCACAGTCTTCAGCGACTTCCACTGCGGCTATTGCCGCGCGCTGCACCAGACCCTCAAGGCCATGGGTGTTCGCGTCACCGAACGGCCGATCTCGATCCTTGGCACGCGGGCGATTTCGGAAAGCGTAATCTGCGCTGAGGACAAGGCTGCTGCGGTGGAACGGGCCTATGGCGATCAGGAGGTCGCGAAACGCGCCTGCGACACCAGCGGCCTCGATGCCAACGAGACCTTCGCCCGTGCCCATGGCTTCACCGGCACGCCCGTGCTGGTCCGTGAGGATGGAGCGGTGTTGCTGGGTTTCCGACCGCGTGAATTCCTCGAAAGCTGGCTCAAGGGGGGCGCCTGACCCATGCGCATGTCCCCGATCATCGCCGCGCTCGGCCTGATGCCGCTGGCCGGTTGCTCGCTGTTTCACTCCAACGTCAAAGGCGGCTTCGTGTGCAGCGCGCCACGCGGCACCTGCGCGCCATCGACCACCATTGATGACAGCGCCATCCACGCGATCGACGCCGAGGCGGAAACCAACGACGAGCCGCCCACGCCCGATGGCGAGCACGCTGCCAGCGCGTCCCAAGCATCCACCAATCCCAAGGAGAAGAAGGCATGGACCTTTGTCGGCCCAGCCCGGCCGGTGCTCAAAATTGTCTATCTGCCCTGGCGCGATGGTTCGGGCCGCCTCCATCCCCGCACCACAGGTTTTGTCCCCGTCGACGCGCCGCTTGCTTCCGAGCTGTCCAGCGCGTCGCTCGACGCGAAAGCCATGCGCGCGGGCACCGACATGAGCCTACTCTCCCTCGCGGAAATGGCTCCCGACATGGCGCTGATGGATCCGTCGCCCAAGCCAGCGATGCCGGCAAAGCCCAAGGTAGACGCCGCCGCTCCGATCACTCCCGGCGATCCGGTCGCGGCGATCAAGGACAAGGTGAAGGCGATCCTGAACCAGCCCCAAGAACAGCCAGGTACGCCAAAGCCTTCGGCCTCCCAGCCAACCCAAGCGAAGACCAGCGCGGCGACCTTCCCGCCGCAGGGGAACTGACGCGCCATGCTCGCCCGGCTCATCGAACTTGTCACCGGCGACAGCGAAGCGCCCGAACATCGCGCAGAAACACGCGATGTGCCGATGCTCGCCAGCTTCCTCGGCTACCGCGCCTATGCGGCTGAGACGCAGATCTTCCATCTCACCCGCTCGAAAGGCTTCATCCTCGAACTGGCCCCACTCGTGGGGGCCGATGAGCGCATCGGCGACATTCTGACCTCGATCATCTCCGATGTGCTGGTGGCTGGCTGCGAATTCCAGATCATCAATTACGCCAGCCCCCGGATCGCGGAGAAGTTGCAAGAGTGGGCCTTGCCCCGCGTCCGCGCTGGTGCGGTGTTCAACAAGCTGGCGCGCTACCGGCTCGATCTGCTGCGCAGCGGCGCCTGGGCATCGCTCGCCACCGACGGCCCCTTCCATCTGCGCCAGTTCCGCGTGCTTTTTGCCGTGGGGGTTGGCGCGGGCTCGGGCGTTGATACCGAGACACTGCTTGGCATCCGCGACGGGATCATCTCGGCGCTCGACTCGATCAATGTCAAGACGCGGATTTTCAGCCCGACCGAACTCATCCGTTTCATCGACGATGTTGTCTGCCCTGCGACGGGCGCCGGCGATGACGCGCCCGATTACAGCCCCTTCGACCCGATCAACGAGCAGTGCATCCGCCGCGATCTCGTCACCCGCGTCGAGAAAGACCGGCTGATCCTCGAAGCTCCATCGCTGCGCCCCTCAGGGCTGGTTATCGATGGCGCGCCCGAGATGGCCGACATGAGCCCGCATGAGTTCGATGTGCGGACCATGTCGGTGCGCTACTTCCCCGAACGCTGGGCGCCATGGGACACGCAAAAGGTCATCGGCGACATCTTCAATCCCAAGCTCTGCCTGCCATGCCCTGTGCTCCAGTCGATCGCCGGGATCATCCCCTCGGCCGAGACCTCCGAGGCCAAGGCGGGCTGGAAATTCACCCGCACCACGGCGCTGGCCGATGGCAAGGCCGCGCGCCTCGTGCCCAGCCTCAAGACCCAATCGGCTGAGTGGGAGCATGTGCAGGCGCAGGTGCGCCTCGGGCAGAAGCTGGTCCAGATCTACTACAGCGTGACAATGGTCTCGCCGCTCGGGCGCGGCGATGTGAATGAGCGCACCCTCAAGGCGATCTACAAGGCCGCTGGCTGGGATCTGATCGACGAGACCTATCTCCAGACCGGCGGACTGCTGGCATCCTTTCTGCTGACTCTGGCTGATGGCCTCTCGCGCGATCTCATGCGGATGCGCCGTTTCCGCACCGTGCTCTCGGCCAATGTGGCAGCGCTCGCGCCCGTCCAGGGCGAATACAATGGCGGGGCGATCCCGCACCTGCTGTTCATCGGGCGGCGCGGCCAGCCCCAGTTCTGGTCGCCCTTCCAGAACAATGCCGGCAACCATAATGTCGCCATCGCGGGCAAGTCCGGCTCGGGCAAATCGGTGCTGCTTCAGGATCTGACCGCCAGCCTTGCCGGGGTCAGTGCCAAGACCATCGTCATCGATGATGGGCGCTCCTTCGAGCATATGGCCAAGGCGCTGGGCGGCACATTCACCGAGTTCAAGCTGTCCGCAGGGATTTCGATCAACCCGTTCCGCATGATCGACCTCGAGCTTGCCGCTGGCGACGAGGACTATCTCGTCGACTGCCTGGCGATGCTCAAAGCCATCATCAGCCAGATGGCACGCTTCGAGAACCGCCTCAACGATACCGAGCGCGGGTTGATCGATGCGGCCGTCAACGCGGTATGGAACGAGAAGGCGCGCGAGGGCACCGTCGATGGCATCATCGCAGCCTTGCATGCCGCCGGTCACCCGCAGGCGGATGACCTTGCCACCGCGCTGCTGCCTTTCTCCGAAGCCGGGACTTACGGGCCGTTCTTCCTTGGCGACACCAACCTCGACCTCTCGGCCGATCTGACGGTCTTCGAGCTGTCGGACCTTTCCTCACGCGAGGAACTGCGCAGCGTCGTCCTGACCTCGATCATGTTCGTTGCCTCGCAGACGATGCGCAAGCTCGACCGACAGATACCCAAGGCACTCATTATTGATGAGGCCTGGGCGATGCTGAAGGGCGGCGCAATGGCGGATTTCGTGGAGACCTATTCGCGCACCTGCCGCAAATATGGCGCCTCGCTCATCACCGCGACCC
>Ga0066255_1001426_pt1 | contig 21781 bp, 24 predicted proteins | sample ThiBiot_750_biof_FD_71148 | JGI IMG/M metagenome (GOLD analysis project Ga0066255, IMG submission 71148) | Wastewater bioreactor microbial communities from Cape Town, South Africa - Thiocy_expt_750_biof (version 2) | ecosystem: Engineered > Bioreactor > Thiocyanate-remediating >... | reverse complement strand
CATGGATGCCACGGCGAGCGCCGAGGCCACCGCCTCGCCGACGAACCGGCCATAGTTGAAATTGTTGATGATGACGCTGAAGGTCGGCCGTGCCATCACCCGGTCCCCTTGCCGAAGGAGACGTCGAGGATATCTCCGGCCCGAAGTTCCGTGCTCATTCCGGCCGATATCGCCGTTTCCTGCCCATCCACCGTCCGGTAGATCGTCACCGCGGGTCGCATCTGGAGCGCATCCGCTTCCGACAGCGTGACGCCCGCCTCGACGATCTACTCGTTCGCCGCCTCGATCTCCGCCTTCGTGAACCCAAGCGCGCCCAGCATGTCGAACGACCAGTCGTTCAACTGCTCGTCCGTAAAACCAAGCACGTTACGGCAGAAATCGTCACCCAGCGAGTACCGGTTGAACGCAAACTTCAGCTCAAACGCGTTCTCCAGCCCGGACTCGATGCTGGCCAAAGCCTCTGGCGTAAAGCCGCGCTCCGCCAAGGTGTCGTGATTGATCGCCGGTGCGCCCTTCAGCGTCTTGTAACCCACCGTGTATCGAACGATGTCGTCGATCTGCTGACCGGTGTAACCGAGCTTGTCCAGAGCGGGCGGAATGGACTGGTTAATGATCTTGAAGTAACCGCCACCGGAGAGCTTCTTGAACTTCACCAGCGCGAAGTCCGGCTCAATTCCCGTCGTGTCGCAGTCCATGATCAGACCGATCGTTCCCGTCGGGGCAATAACTGTGACCTGTGCGTTGCGGAAGCCGTGCTGCTCGCCCAGTTCCAACGCCTTGTCCCAAGACCGTCGCGCCGAAGCCAGCATGTCCTGCGGGCACTCGTCCGGATCGATTCCGACCGGCAACACACTCAATCCCTCGTACTGGTCGCCCGAAGCGTTGTAAGCCGCGCGGCGGTGGTTGCGAATGACGCGCAGCATATGCTCAGCGTTCGGCTGATAGCGCGGGAACGGCCCCTGCTCCTTCGCCATCTCCGCGCTCGTCGCGTAGCTCTCGCCCCCCAAAATGGCGGTAAGCGCGCCGGAGATCGCGAAGCCCTGCGGGCTGTCGTATGGAATGCCCATCTGCATCAGCAGCGCGCCCAGATTGGCGTAACCCAGACCCAACGTGCGGAAGTCGTAACTCAGCTGAGCAATCTCGCGTGACGGGAACTGCGCCATCAAGACGCTGATTTCCAATACCATCGTCCACAGCCGAATCGCGTGCTCATAACCCTTCAGGTCAAAGACGCCGGTATCCAGGTTGTAGAACTTGGTCAGGTTAATCGAGGCCAGGTTGCAGGCTGTATCGTCCAAGAACATGTACTCGGAGCAAGGGTTGCTGGCGTTAATGCGGCCATCCGCTGGGCAGGTGTGCCACTCGTTGATCGTGGTGTCGTACTGCAAACCCGGGTCGGCGCTCTGCCAAGCCGCTTCGCAAATGTCGTCCCAAAGCTCGCGAGCCTTGATCGACTTGACCACCTTCCCGTCGGTTCGGGAAGTCATGTTCCACTCCAAATCTTTCTCAACGGCGTGGAAGAACTCGTTCGGCACGCGGACCGAGTTGTTGGAGTTCTGACCGGAAACCGTAATGTACGCCTCCGACTCATAGCCAGTATCGAAGACCGGGAAGTAAAGCTCCTTCGCCCCGTTCTCCGCCAGTTGAATGGCGCGCTGAATGTAGTTCAACGGAATCGAAGCCGCCTTCGCCTCGGCAATCGCCAGGGTCAGCTTCTTGTTGCTGCGGGGGTTGCAGGCCGGGGTGCTCACCGCGCCGCCTTCCGGAATCCAGCAAGCATCGATGATCTGGTTCAGGTGCTTCTGGTTCAGCACAGAACCAGTCACCAGCGCCGCCACCTTCTGCTCTTCCTTCACCTTCCAGGTGATGAAGTCCTGAATGTCCGGGTGGTCCATGTCCAGACACACCATCTTTGCCGCACGCCGAGTGGTGCCGCCGGACTTGATCGCGCCCGCGCTTCGGTCCCCCACCCGCAGGAAACTCATCAACCCGCTCGAGCGTCCGCCGCCCGAGAGCTTCTCGTTCTCGCCGCGAATCTTCGAGAAGTTCGTGCCCACCCCGGAGCCGTACTTAAAGATGCGCGCCTCGCGGGTCCACAGATCCATGATGCCGCCCTCATTCACCAGGTCGTCCTTAACGCTGAGAATGAAGCAGGCGTGGGGCTGAGGTCGCTCGTAGGCGTTTTTCGATCGCGTCAGTTCGTTGGTCTTCGGATCTACATAGTAGTGACCCTGCGGCACTCCCTCGATTCCGTACGCGTAGTGCAGGCCGGTGTTGAACCATTGAGGGCTGTTCGGAGCGGCAATCTGCAGAGCCAGCATGTGGCAGAGCTCGTCGTAAAAAGCCTGGGCGTCTTCGGCCGTCTCAAAGTAGCCGTTCTCTTCGCCCCAATGTCGCCAGCATCCCGCCAACCGATGGAAGACCTCGCGAGAGTCCGTCTCACAATCCGCGTCCGGCTTGGTCCACTGCGTCAAGTGCCGTTTGGACTTGTCCCCCTTCGAGAGCCCCGCCTTGCGGAAATACTTCTGAGCCAAGATGTCCGTGGCCACCTGAGACCAGTGCGCGGGCACCATGACGTTCTCCATGTTAAACACGGTTGACCCGTCAGGATTTCGGATCGTGCTGGTTCGCGGTTCAAACGGAATCCCCTCATAAGGACTCTGACCGGACTTGGTGAAATAGCGGCTGACATTCATAACTAAAGATCTCCTCCGTGAGAAATCTGGAAACTGGCGCCGGGCGCAAGGCGTGGGGCGCTGGGGGCAAGATGACTAAGCGTGCCGAGGCGATAAATGGAGACTGTCTCCCGGACAATTCCCTTATTCTTTGTTCGCCTTCGGTAGTTGATGAGTGAGTTCAGCATCTTCTGGCCACTTTCGATGCGCTTGAGCATCTGGTCGGCCTGCTGAGGAACGATGAGGGACCTCTGAACCGCTTGGCGAATCCAGAAAGCCGTTTCCCGGGCGGAGCCACGGGCAAATTCAAAGAAGTGGAGGGCTTCAGCGTCGGAGTACCGCCCATCTCCTCCTACGAGATTGGCGCCAACGGAATCGATGGCGCGAACAAATTGTTTTCCGAGAATGTCCTGCGCAAGCGCTGGCCATGCCAACGTCAAATCCCAGGCTTCTTTAGCGAGGTCGTTAAAAACCCTAAATAGGTCAGTTTCTTCCATGGGTTGATGGCTCATAGAGCGCTCTCCCCAACACCCAACGCCTGACGCCCAACGCCAGGATCCTGAACCATGGTTTCAATAACTTGCTTGAAATCCCCGACCGTTTCGAACTCCTTGTACACGCTAGCAAAGCGCACATAAGCAACGGAGTCGATGGCGAAAAGCTGTTGAAGAACCCGGTCGCCAATACATTGCGAGGTGACCTCATCCTCATATTCTTGAAAAAGGTCGCGCTCGATTCTTTCTACGGTCTCGCGAAGGATATCCACGCCGACGCCCCGCTTGCGGCAAGCGATCAACATCGAGTTCAAGCACTTGTCTCGGGAGAACTCCTCCCGGGTGCCATCTCTTTTTACGACAAAAAGTCGCGGCCTTTCCGGCTCTTCAAACGTCGTGAATCTTCGGCTGCAGGCTACGCATTCGCGTCTTCGGCGAATCGCCTCCCCTTCGCGGGCCGGTCTCGAATCGAGAACTTTTTGCTCTTCGAAACCGCAGTAGGGACATTTCATCTTCTTAACAGCCTTGCCACAAGATGTTGTGGCTCAGACATTGTACAACCACAACCCCTTGTGATAACAACCATTTTTTGCGCACATTTTATCAACAAGTTAGGCACCGGCAAATTTTCCGGGTTTGGGGACAATTCAGACTGAGCGGTGGAAAACTTCGCTAGCCCAGGACCTTACGCATTTTCAGGCACGGGAGGACCACGCCGTTCGGCAAAATCAGGTCCGCTTTTTCCACATCTAGGAAGCCGAGGCGGCGGTAAAACGGCACGCCAGGCAAAGTAGCCATCAGTTCCAAAGAAAGAAATCCACATTCTCGAGCCGCACGCTCGCAAGCCTCATAAATCAGCTTCCCGAACCCGAGCCGAGCGAAATCAGGGTGGACGAACATCGCCCGGATCCGTGCGGAATCCACCGCCGGGTCCAGTTTTCCACCCGGTAAATCTTCCTGGTCGGTGGTGCCGGTAAACAGCTTCTGAAGTCGACTCCACCCTCCACAAGCCACCAACTTCCCTTCTGCTTCCACCACAAAGTAGGTGCCGTCCACAATCACGTCTGGATCAGGAACCGCAATGAACTCCGCTGCCGCCTCCGCCTGAACCTCGTCATAAAACCCCTCGCTCAGCGTCCGAATGGACGCCTTCATCAACGGTTCGAGAGGCGCAAGGTCGTCAAGGGTAGCGAGGCGAAGGAGCGGAGACACAATTCACGAAAGATACTCCGTCAAGCCGAAAGAGGTGCCCCCGCCCGCAGTAACAAGAGGGCAGGGGCTACATCGTCAAGATGAGGCGCGCTTGCGTCGACGCAAAACGGCCAGCGCCCCCAAGGAAAGCGCAACCATCGAAGCGGGCTCTGGCACGGGATTCGGGTCAATTCCCGTGTGGGCATAAATGATGCGGCTCTGCTCCGCCGTCAAAGTCGCATACCAGTTGGAATTCCCGTAAGCCTCGAACTGTCCGCCGGTCAGAACGCCTAGTGCGACTCCTGCACTGGTCACCAGAGCGCTACCACTATCCCCAGGCGCCCCAAATCCTTCCATATTCGTCACATCGGGCGAAGTAGGGGAATCGAAAATGTCATGAATCTCGCCGCTAGGATACAGCCCGGCGATCTTTGTCTCCATGCCCCGCCGCTGATCGTCATAGACCCACCCCCCGGGCGGTTGGGTCCCCGCTCTTCCGCTCCCACCATATCCGGCCGAACGCACGAAAGTGCCTCCCGTGATCGGATCCATGTTGAGGGTTGGCGCAAAGACATTGAGAGTCCACCCGGAGATCTTCGCTACCGAAATATCTACCCCGGCAAGTCCAAACGCATCCGTAACGGCAAAGGAATCCCCGTTTGCAAAAGCAAAGGTGCCGGTGTCTCCTGTGTCGATGACATGTTTGGCCGTCAAGAGCCAAGCCGAGCCGTTTCCATAACCAATAAACGTCCCGGTGCCAAACCCACCCCCCACCCAGAGCTGGCCGACTCCTAAGAATTGAGACTCTGCGCCAAAGGCCAGCATCTGAGCATCGGTGCGGTCATGGCGGTAGACGATCGCTTGCGTGGCGACGCAAACGATAAGAAACGCAGACCCGGCGAAAGAACGAAGCAACGAACGATTCATCTCTCCTCCCAACTGGCGCCCAAAAAGGGTGACCATCAGGTCATTATAAGATAGGTCAGAACGTACTAGTTAATTGGTTACGACTAAATGGCGAACGCATGCTTTGTCAGATCTTCAAGTGAGACAAACTCTAGGGAGAACTCGTGGGTGGCCTCCAGAATGACGGGCGGCGCATAACCCGCTTCCAGCGCCTCCTCCCATCGGAGAGCGCAAATGCACCACTGGTCTCCTGGTTTGAGTCCAGTAAATTCCAACTCGGGCCGGGGAGTCGTCAAATCGTTCCCCGCGCCTTTAGAAAAAGCCAAAAACTCAAGATTGACGATGACGCAAATGGTATGAACCCCATGATCTTCTGGACCCGTATCGCAGCAGCCAGTCCGGTAAAACCCTGTCAGGGGGACGGAGGAGCAAGAGATCAATTCCCCTCCTAATACATTGCGCGCCATCGTAGGCAATTTTACCGGGTCAAGTTTAGACGAATACTTAAACAAATCAACTAATTGGCAATTTTTGCTGAATTTTGATATGTACAAGGCTGCCCAAGGATTCGTTTAGGATTGCTCCCTATTTACTAAATAAGAATTTTCATGGAATTGTTTAAAGAGCTAATCAACAAGAAGGTCCTCGTATTCACCGGTGCCGGCATATCGGTTGCCAGCGGAGTTGCACCTTTTCGCGGAAAAGATGGACTATACGAGGGTCTCAATCCTTACGATCTCGCCACCGCCGAAGCGTTCTTTCGCCAACCGGTAACCGTTTGGAACTGGTACCTCATGCGAATCCACAATGCCAAAAACGCCAGACCCAACTCCGCCCACTTCGCCCTTGCAGAAATGGAAACAAGGGCTCAACGGTTCAGCCTCGTCACGTCAAATGTGGACGAACTTCACGAGCAAGCCGGCTCCCGCAGGGTCTTCCACCTTCACGGTCGCATCCACCAACGCCGATGCGTTGATTGCCATTCCACCGAAGAGGTGCTCCCAGCGGACCTCCCCGAATCCGTAGACGAAGAGAGCCTCTTTCGCTGCGGCTGCGGCGGTCTCCAACGCCCAAACGTCGTCTGGTTCGGCGAGTACCCCTGGGCGGAAGCCATCGAAGTCGTCCAAAGTGAACTCTCCCACGCGGATCTCGTCCTCGAAGTCGGAAGCAGCGGAGTCGTCTCCTACGGATTCGCCGAAACCGCCGCCAACCTCGGCATTCCCGTCCTCCGCATCAACCCCGATCCCGAACAAGCCCCCGGAATTACCTGCTGGTCCGCGCCCGCCGAAACCGCCCTTCCCCAACTCATCTCCTAAAACGCCCTTATTCCTCCATGACTCCTGTTTCAGCAAAGTACAAAAAAGCCCACTACATGGAGCAAGTCGCTTCCATCTGCACAACTTTGGTGTGCAAAATAGACATGGACCATGGACCGAGCTATCCCCAAGCCCTGCCGCCTAACCCTCACCCTGGGCTGGCTTGCGGCGCTCTCGCTAGGGTTCGTTAGCCAATGCTGCCCCTGCATCCAGGGCGGTCCCAACCTCGCCTGTTGGCTTGTAGGTTCGACCATCGTCGTCATGTTCGCCCTCGTCGCTGGGCTTGAGCGAGCCTACGCCTCCGCCTTCCTCGCCATCTGTGTCGCTATTGCTGGGATCGGTTGGGGCGGCGCCACCGGGCTCCTCGCCTGGGATTTTCGAGTCCACCTCCCCATTAACTGGAAGATCGTCGCCTGCTACAGCGCTGTCGGGCTCGTCTACTCGGCTCAGGCCATCCGCTTCTACTGCGTCTCCCGAAACGGAGACCCTTCCGAGAAGTTCGTCGATGAGATGAAGACAAACATGTCTGAAATCTCGACTGAAAAACGGATCCAGCTTCTGGTCAGCGAAAGAAGCAAAACGGTTGAAGAGTTTGACCGGCTGAAGTTCAGAGCCACCATTTCCATCGTCACCGGTCTCCTCGCCGCCGCCCTCGCCGCCTTCACTCTCGCCCAATGACACTCCCCAAGTTGTTCGCTGAAGAGGACGAACCCCATCTTCCGCCCGAGAAGGGAGTGATCGTGGTGCTGGGGGTAGCGAGTTTGTTTTTGGGGCTCTTTGCCCCTCTGATGAGAAGCTTGACCGAGGGGCAGGTTCCGGGTTCCTACCTCATTTATGCCGCCGTGTTCCTCCTCGTTCTCGCGCTCCTCGCTTCGAGAGGTCGCCAAAATGCCCTCGGAGTCCTGGCCCTCACCAATCTCCTCGGTCTCGCCCTTGGCTTCGGCCTTACCTTTGGCGTCATCGCCCTTGGATCTGGATCGACGACCGCCTGGCTCGTCTCGGCGAAGTGGCTATTGGGAAGCATCGGCCTGGGCTATTTACTCAAACGCTCCCTAAAACAGGCCTTCACCCCCATCGACTATTCTCACCTCGCTCCCGACTTGGAAGCGTTCAACTCGCTTCCTGAGCAGGAGAGGCCCGCATACGTTCGCGGGCAACTATCGGCCATCGAGGCCGAGATCGAGAGTTTGACCCAACAGCAAGAACGTTCATGGAGAAGGATTCGGATTTTGCTCCCCCTCGCCGTCCTCCTCCTCATTCTCTCGTTTATCTACCGGTAACAATGATGGTAGCTAAACTTCGATCGACTTGGCAGGCATTAGGCAGAGCAATTTGGCTCATCACCTACCTCGTGCGAAGCGCCCTGTTACCTATCACCTAACACCTCCGCCCAGCGCCCCCTAACCAATGCCCAAACTCATCGGAATCGACGGCTGCCCCGGCGGCTGGTTCGCCATCACCCTAAACACCGAAACTCGCGACCTCAACGCCGAGATCGTCCACAACCTCACCGACTTTATCGTCCGAACCAGTCCACAGATTGTCGCCATCGACATCCCCATCGGTCTCACCGATTCCGGCCCAAGGAAATGCGACGTCCAAGCCCGAAAGCTCCTGCAAACCCGCAGTTCGTGTGTCTTCTCCGCTCCCATCCGCCCCGCTCTGAGCGCCCGAACTCGCAATGACGCCGATTCCATCAGCCGCGCTATCCAAGGCAAAGGCGTCGCCGCCCAAGCCTGCGGTATCTACCGAAAGGTCGAAGAAGTCGATATCCTCCTTCAAACTCACCCACACCTGAGGAGTTCGATCTTCGAAATCCATCCCGAACTCTCCTTCCGTGCTTGGAACAATCACCAAACAATCCTCCATCCCAAGAAATCCCTCTCCGGTCATCAAGCCCGGCTGTCTCTGGTAGATCAAGTCTACGGCTCAAATCCCTTTTTCGAGTACCGAAGGACTCATTTCAAGAAACAATTAGCCGATGACGACATTCTCGATGCCTTCGCCGCTCTCTGGAGCGCCGAGCGCATCTTCAAGAACATCCACGACTGCTGCCCCAACCCTCCCGAACAAGATTCCACCGGTCTCCCCATGACCATCAACTTCTAACAAAGTGGCCGCCCCCAACAAAGGGAGGCTGGCCAAGGAGAGGCGGCGGATAGGCCGCTATTTGCTCTTGGAGAATGTTGAAACCGGTTTCGGATCCACTCCACCCGACGGAATCACCACCGGCTCTTTGCTCCACTTCATCACTACTCACTTAGTTCCCGTCGAACTTAGCAGATCCAATCCTTCCACTAATTCAGACATGTCTTTCGAGCTCAAGGAATTCCGACCGAACCAAACGTTGCCGTCCTGATCAAATGAATCGAACGCCCCAAGGAGTCAAATCTAGCTTGACTTAAGTACTTGTCGCAGCCAGTAAACGGTAGCCAACTCCGCGCCATACTCCAGCGCTACGTCTCGCGCTCGATCGATCTGCCGCGAGTCTTTTCGCAGATATTTGGGCACATCCTTAAGAACCTGCCGGTATGCCTGCTCGTATCCCTGAATGAACCGATCTCGATCCTCGGATTCCATGGGAAACACCGTCTGAGTAGCCACTCCCACATCCCCAATGCGCACAACTCGGACCGCGACGCTTTGTCCAACCAACGCCCCCGATATCCCCTCAACCCGAAACAGTTCGCCCCTGTTCAAGATATCGCGCAGCACGGCCACATCGCCTTCCAATACCTCGACCACTTCAAAGAGCCCCACGCGAGATCTCTTCGCCGCCAAAAGCGACTCTACGGTGCTGGAATCAAGATCGGGATGCGATTCCAAATAGATGTCCACAATCGATTTCCCGGCCTCGTCTTTCAAAGTTAAAAAGTCTTCGAAACAAGCCCAAAGAGCTCGCTCCATCAGTTCGGGACGGACCGACTCGGAAACCTCGTTCAAACTCTTGCCAGTCAATTGATCCAGCAGGCTAAAGAATTTGACCACCCAGTTCGCATACTCCTGAACCCACTCGCCACCCTCAATCCACACTCGCAAGTTGGCCAGTGCCGAATCCAGTCGGTCGAGAATATGAGTGTCAGACATAGTCACTAATGGTATCTCCTAACGCTCCGTTAACCCGGGACGCCCAAACTCCCGACACGATAAGTACAACGACTCGGACAAAAATTTTTCCACAAAATACAATTCTTTTCCACATTGCTCTCGCCATTTCAAAATCCCGTAGTAGAGTATTGATGTGCTCCGAAAGGAACACCATTGAGGCTCCGAGCGAAAGCGAAGATGTCCTCGCTACGGAACTCCGAAAGGTTTGTTCCGCAAGGTCTTAATTGACCTTACAAATAAGGGGGCTGTGAGCGTCAAGTTCGCGGCCCTCCTTGCTTTGCTTAGGACCCCGCTGCGCCAAGTCCGGTACCCTACATCTATGCTAGGCAGTCTGAGCCCTGAAGCCCAAGACTGGGTAGAGGCAGGTTTTATCCTTGCCGCCTTCTGGATCCCCGCCGCTCTCTTCCGAATCTTCTGGAAGCAAATTCTCGGGCCATGGATCAATAAGTCCAGCAATCCGAAAATTGCCCTTTTGATCCGCGCGGTGCGCGCCATGGTCAGTTGGGGACTCATCCTCGGAGGCCTTAATCTTGCCTATCAAAGCCTCGAATTCGCGCTCAAGCGTCCCACCCTCAGCGAATGGGTCACACGTGGCATTACCATTGCGTGGGTCGTCCTTGCCATCTACTTCACCACCCGCCTCGTTGCCGGAGCCTTCCAATACCAGGCCCAGAAAGCGAACGCCGATGGAGAGTATCGTAACCGAACCACCACCAGCCAGAAGCTTGCCACCGGCGCCATCATTGTCTTCGGAGCCCTCTTTATCCTTCGCATCGGGGGTATTGATATCAGCCCGTTGTTGGCAGGTGGCGCCGTGGGAGGCGTCATCATTGGTCTCGCCCTCCAAGACAGCCTCAGTAATGTCTTCGCCGGTCTGTTCCTCAACATGGACCGACCCATCAAGGTGGGCGACCTCCTGAAGCTCGATCAAGACCGAGAGGGATTTGTGGAAGAAGTGGGCTGGCGCTACACCAAAGTCCGCCTCTGGAACGATAGCCTCCTCATGATCCCAAACAATAAGTTTGGCCAGAGCACCTTCATTAATTTCAATCGCCCCGATACTGCTCTCAACACCCACGTCGAATGCGGCATCGCCTACGATTCAGATTTGGATCACGTTGAGCGGGTCGCCATCGCCGCCGCCAAAGCTGCCCAAGACGCTGCCAACGACCGAGAAACTGAGTTCGAACCCTACGTTCGATGGCGCTCCTTCGGAGACTCCGCGATCGTCTTCCGAGTATTCATGCGAGTCGATGAGGCCACTGCTCAATACCGGGCCAACCACTACTGCATCAAAGAAATGCATCGGCGATTCAAAGCGGAAGGCATCGATATTCCGTTTCCCATTCGCACGCTCATCCACACGAACTCATCCAATTCCGACTCCGAAAAACCCCAGTAAATCCAATGGTGTAAGGTCCGCTAGTAAAAATATTTGGATCGTCATCTAAAAAATGACTAACAAAACCGGTAAACCCTGGCGATACTTTTAGGGAGGGTAACTCGTAATAACGAGTGCGTCTAAGGGGGTTAGACATGCTAAGAGTTTCCGAAACTCGTTGTCCAAGATGTGGTCGCGCCACACGAGAAGAACGAGCTCACTATCGATGTGAGCAATGCGGCATTGTCGAAGGTTGTTGCGAGGGTCTGCACGACCCAATCGCAAAATCATGCGCCGTCGTCGAGCTCGACAGCGTCGAAAGATTCATAGCTTGGAGTGAGGAATCAAGAGGAACTATCCCGCAATAGCGCCGACAGTCTGGCTATAATTCGGTCGATGATCAAGGTTGGGATCCTCGGCGCGGGTGGCATGGGCAATGTCCACGCCCGCCACTATCGCAAGATGTCCGATGTCGAGATTTACTTCTTCGACCCGTTAACCGACAAAAGCGAAGCGTTTGCCAAGCAATGGCACGCCACCCCCCTCGGTTCGCCTGAAGAGGTGATTCAGAGGTGTGACGTCGTTGATGTATGCCTCCCGACCGATATGCACCTGGAAGCCGGGCTCAAGGCCATCGCCGCCGGCCGCGCCGTCTTCATGGAGAAACCCATGGCCAAGACGGTCGAGGAATGCGCAACTCTCATCGAAGCCGCAACGAAGGCAAATGTGCCCCTAAGTGTGGGTCAAGTCGTCCGGTTCTTCGCCGAATTCAAAACCGGGAATCGGCTCGTCAAAAATGGCGCCGTCGGGACTCCTGCCGCCGCTCGCACCCGACGCGGGGGACTCGCCCCCCTCGGCAGCCGAGGTTGGTTCCAAGATCACGCCCGCTCCGGAGGTGTGCTCCTTGATCTCGCCGTTCACGACTTCGATTGGCTCCGCTGGACTCTTGGCGAGGTCAAGCACCTCTACTCTCGGTCCATCGGCATCCAAACCGGCTCCGGTCCTGACTACGCGCTCACCACGCTGACCTTCGAAAGTGGCTGCGTCGCCCACGTGGAAGCCACATGGATGGACCCCAACGGCTACCGAACCACCTTCGAGGTCGCCGGAAACAAGGGCCTCATCCAGCATGACTCCCGAACCAACGCCGCCCTCAAAACAACCTTCGACGGCAAGACGGTCACGGACAACGCCCTCGCCCCCCAAGACGACCCCTATTTCCTTCAACTTTCCGCCTTTCTCACCGCGGTAAAGAATGGTACAGATCCGGTTGTCAGTGGTTACGACGGCGCCATGGCGGTTAGCATCGCCCTCGCCGCCGTTGAGAGCGCCAAAACCCGCGACGTCGTCACCCCCGCCCGTATCTAATGCCTGATCTACTCGATAACCCACTCGGAACAACCCTCGAAGAGTCGATGCTCGGCGGATTCGGAGGATTTCCGGATCGGCTTTATCTTATCGGCGTCGGGGGAGATAAGTACGCCGCTAACAACGCATCGCTCCCGGACGGCCAATCGATCGACGGTCTTGCCACCTTTCCCGATCCCGATGAAGCCACGACTTACATGAGTCTCCTCGCCGGACTGAGTGGAGAAGTCGTCTCAAAGACGTTCGAGGAGGCACGCGAAATCACTCTCAGCAAACCACGCCTCTCTTGTATGTTCCTTTTCCGGGACGCCCGAATCGTCGATATCCACTGGGTCCGTTAAGAACTCCAGAAACGCATTTCCTGAACGAGCGTCTTAAAATCCATGAGGCCACTCGCCGTACTCGCTCTTGCCGCAACCATCTTCTCGGCCGCATTCGCCCAAGGCGCGAAACCAACCGTTCGGCGTCAACCCGTTCAACTGAAGGTTCGACATGCCGACCCGTGGGCCATCAAAGCGATGCTGGAAGGACAAAAGATCATTTCTCCTGAAATCTCTACGATCCTCGCCCTCATGGGTATGCCTCCCCAAACCACCCAAGGAACCCAGGGCCTGTTCGACGATGGCAAATTCCTGGTGAACCCAAACGATAACTCGCTCTGGTTCATCCCGAATAACTAACTCCACTAGTCCCAGGCCATTCAAGCGGAAGCCTGGGACTTTGTTGCGTCTCCAGGTCTCAATTTCGCCCTAACCCACCAGCCAGGTGGTATCCTCAAGAGCCTTGAGCACGCGAACGATGGATAAGTCGCAGGCATTCTTACAGTGCGCAAACTGCAAGAAAATCCTGTTCTCAATCGAGTTCGAACAGAACCTTCGGGTTTGCCCCCACTGTGGTCACCACCACCGGCTTCCCGCCAAGCTTCGAATCGATCTCACTTTCGATGAAGGCAGCTTCCAAGAGCTAGACACCGATCTCCGATCGATTGACCCCCTCAGCTTCCCCGAATATGAGGAAAAGCGAAAGGGCGCCGAAGCTAAAACCGGAACGTTTGACTCCATCATCTCCGGCTCTGCCCGAATCGATGATAATCCGGTAAGCATTGCCGTCGCCGACTTCACCTTCATGGGTGGATCGATGGGCTCCGTGGCTGGAGAGAAAATCACTCGCACGCTAGAAATGGCTGCCGAGCATGGCATGCCAGCTATCGTCTTCTGCGCCTCTGGTGGAGCGCGAATGCAGGAGGGCCTCCTCTGCCTCATGCAGATGGCCAAGACCACCGCCGCCGCCGCCGCCCGAGCCGCCGAGGTCGGCGTACCCTACATCGCCGTCTTCACGGATCCCACAATGGCGGGCGTGCTCGCCAGCTACGCTTCCATCGCCGACATCATTATCGCCGAGCCCAAAGCGCTCGTCGGCTTCGCAGGGGCGCGCGTAGCCAAACAGGCCGGCGTCAGCAAGGTCCCGGACGATTTCCAAACCGCCGAATTCGTCTTCAAACACGGAATGCTTGACCGTATCGTCCCCCGAAAAGAAATGCGCTCCACCCTCTCCACGCTCGTGAAAACCCTGGGCGGCAATCTCCGAACGGAACTGATCAAGGAGGATGTCCCCCATGGCTAAGAACTTCGACGAATGGAATCGACCGCTCAAAGAGCTCGAAGACGGCATCGATAAGTTAAAGGACTTCGCGAAAAAGGAAACCAATCCCGCGAAAAAAACCGATCTTGAATCCAAAATCGATGAACTCGAAAAGCGCCGAGACAACTACATCGAGGTCATGTTCCAACGCCTCGGTCCCTGGGAAAAGGTGCTCGTCGCCCGCGCACCCAAGCGCCCCTACACCCTTGACTACATCAGCGCCATCTTCACGGATTTTGTAGAACTCCAAGGAGACCGAAGAGGATTTACGGACAACGCTATCATCGGCGGCCCCGCCATGCTAGATGGCAAACCGGTCATGGTCGTTGGCCACCAAAAAGGTCGAAATATTCAAGAACGTCAGTTCCGAAACTTCGGCATGGCGAAGCCGGAGGGCTATCGGAAAGCCATTCGACTCTTCGACATGGCCGAGCGATTCCGGATGCCCGTGATCTCCTTTGTCGATACCCCCGCCGCAGATCCCGGCGTGGAAAGTGAATCCCGAGGAATCAGCGAAGCCATCGCCGCCGGGATGTTCAAGATGTTCGAACTCACGGTTCCCACCGTCGCCATCGTCATCGGCGAAGGCGGGAGTGGTGGCGCGATCGGAATCGCCGCATCCAACCGCGTGCTCATGTTGGAACACTCGGTCTATTCAGTTATCCCCCCGGAGGGCTGTGCCGCGATTCTTTGGCGGATGCCGGAACGAGGCGCCGATGCCGCTACCGCGCTTAAACTCACCGCCGAACATGCCCTGCAATTAGGCATCATCGACGAAATCGTAAAGGAACCCAAAGGCGGCGCTCATCGCGATCCTCTGGAGGCCTCCCAAATCGTTAAGTCCGCTATCACACGCCACCTGGCAGAACTCACCCCTCTCGCTCCCGGCGAGATCAAGAACGAACGGTACGAAAAGTTCCGAAAAATGGGAATCTTCGAGGTCGCCTAACCTGTTGGCACAAGCTTGGCGGACAACCCGCCAAGCTCGTGCCATGGATCGCTAGTAGATCTCAAACGCAAGGTCGTCGATCTTCTGATTGCAAGGATCGATCAGCGGCTGGAAGATGTTGCCCAGGCTGTCCATCTGCAAGGCGGGACATTTTACGAACTGCTGGTGGGAAGACCACCAGAAGTCCACGGCTCCAGGCTTATAGCTGTCCTTATCGCTCTCTGAAATTTGAAGCCAGTAGTGACCTGGCCCCAGCGTCAGCGGATTGAAAATGGGAACGTTGCTGTAAAACTTCCAGACTCGATTCCCCTTACAGTCCTCCCCCGCCAGCTCCGCCGGATAAGGCTTGACGCAATCCGACCAAATAATGCTGGTCCATGCGGGCTGACAATTGCCGTTCTCTTTATAGATGGCAATGTAATAGGGACGAGAGAGTTGTTCTTTCGTGGTCACCACCCCCCACCAGTTGATGTTGGTAACCGGGAGTTCAAAGTCCAGCGTGAAATCGTCTGCCGCAACGAGTCGGTAAGGTACCGGCTTATCGCATGAGTAAACGATCGATGCCCAAGGTGGCAGTTTGGGTGTCCAATCCTGGATGTACCCCTTTCCAAGTGAAATGGCGCTAATCGCCATAGCGGCAAAAAGAGTTAGCTTCTTCATTAGCCTCTCCTTCATAGATATTGCACCAAGCACAATTGCCCAGTACTAAATAACAGTATATATAATTAATTTATGCAATAACATGCTAATAATAGTTAAATCTCTGTACTAACAAAAGCGAGCGATCATGACAAACCAAATCGGGTCCGGAAGTCCGGACCCGATTTGGTTTGAGATCGAGAGCGTTACTCTTTCGCCCCGTCGTTGATCCACTGCTTCAGAGTCGCTAATTTATCGGTCGGCACCGCGCCGTTCGGCGGCATTTTCGGTGCTCGCTGCCCCGTAATGACCTGAATCAAAATACTCTCGTCGGCATTTCCGGGATTTACGGCGGGGCCGCTCCGTCCGCCTTTCATCACATTCGCGTAGCTGGAAAGACTTAAACCGCCCTTCGGCCCGCCCATGTGACAACCACAACTGGCCTGAAGAATGGGCCTAACGCTGGCGAAGGTCAAACCTGCCGCCTTTTCCATTTTCTTCGCTCCAGCCGGCAAGGTGAATGCCGTACTGCTTGCCATCAAGGGCTCTTTGCCAACCTCGATCTCAGAGGCCAAAACCACATTGGTTACCTTTTGCCCTCCGCTCTCTGACTCGAACGTCACCCCTCGAGCAAATCCCAGTTTATTGTCGATGTAGAGCGTCACAAGCCGGTCCTTTCGGGCGGTGGTAAGTTCCTTGACTGCCGCCCCTTTCACATTGCGGCTGGCGCCCGTCTTGGCGTCGGTGATTGGCTTGGTGAATTGGGCATCCACCATCGCAGACCAAGCCCAAATGACGTCGTCGCCAAATACGGCCTTCAGAGATTCCGGCGTTTGATCCGTTTCCGTATAGGAATTCGACTTCCGATCTACCTCGGAAATTGTCGTTCCATTGGCAATCACAATCTTCGCCGGCGTCTCCCATCGGACCAAGCCTGGCTTCGAAATGACCAGCTTCTCATCCTGTATTTCCGATCCCAAGCGGTTCACCGTAAAGGCGATTGAAATGGACGGGGCTTTTTGAAGCGCATCGGTGTGGCTCTTAAGCAACGAGTTGTCAACGTCTCGCGTCACGGCCACTGCAACCACTGCCGACAGAGAGGCAGCCGAGAAAAAGAACCACTTAGAAGTCATAGCGATAAATTACTAGGTTTCGAATCTGGTGTAAAGGGTTCGTTTACAGGTTCTGGAATCCAGCCGAATCTTTTTCCCAAAAGGAAAACGATGCAACTGGATAGCAGCCCGGCGCACAAACCCGCCAGCACGTCCGTCGGCCAATGGACTCCACGATAAATTCTGCTGATCCCGACCAATACGGCCCACAGTAGCCCGTACCTACCAATCCACGCTCGATCCGTTTTCCAGGTCAGGAAAAAAAGCATGAAGGCAATCGCGAAGGATGTCGACGTGTGCCCGCTGGGAAAGCTTGCGGTAAAAATATGCTCTTGCGGAACCGCGTAGTCTAAGACACTCGGCCGATCCCGATCCGCAATCAAGCGCTTAACCCCTTGGGCAAAGAAAAGCCCTGAAACGGCCACGGTAACGATCAGGGGCGTTACCATAAAGGCAGGACGCGACCAACATGAAAGAACCGCCTTTCCCAGGGACATTCGCCTAAGCTCATGTCTAAGCTCGATGACCAAAGGCACAATCAAGATAAGCGCAATCTGGACCCACCCCAAACCGGTTGAGGTTATCACCCAGAACACCGGATCCAGCCAATCCCGATGAAGGTCGTGATGGATCGCCCGGAATAGCGTTTGATCGAATTCCCAGAGCGGATTCACCGTTTCAGTCTACTTGGGTTGACCGAATTGAAACCGAGAGGGCGCTCCCACGTTGCCGCGGACACGCCCCCCAAAAGAACCTACTTGCGGTTCAGCATCAGATAGTCGAGGCCGAACATATTGCTCGGAATCGCCTCCTTGCGATGCCCCTTGCAAGTCACTTCCAAGATGACCTCTCCGGCAGGCAAGTCGGCCGTAGCCAGCGTTAGTTTCTTCCAACTCACGCCATCGCCGAAGAAATCAAATGTCTTCGGTGCGCTCAACTCTTTCCCACTCGTAGTCGTGAAGCGGATGGAGTGAATGCCGTAGTCTCTTGCATGACAGAGATGCCCCACGATTTCGTATCGACCCGCCGCCTTGACCGGCACGTGAATCTTGAGCGTGTCGCCCTCATTTGCCTCAACCCACCAAAGCTGCTTCCCAGCTGAAAGTTCGAAGAATCCTTCCTGCTGAGACGTCTTACCGCCCGTGATTTCGTGCTTCAATCCCTCGACTTCAATCGCACCTTTCACCGGTTGCGGAGGTTTCATTTCCAGCAATTCGAGTTCGCGACTTCCGTAAGGCTTCTCCACTGTTTTCGCGCCTGGTTTGGCATACCAGTAGCTCATTCGGGCAAACCGAGCGTCTACCGTATCCCAGTGCCACATCTCCATGTCAAACCGAAGGGACTTCTCAAAAGAAATCGGATCGAAGGTCTGCCAGCGATGGACGCTGATGTGCCCAAACGTGCCCGGACCATCGCAGTGCGCCTGTCCGTGGTAGGGCCGATCGAACAGGAGGTAGGACGACCATGCGTAACCGAAATAGTCTTCACTCCCGGTTCCAAAGGTGCTCGGGAAGCTTTCACCGTCCACATACACCTTCTCGTCTCCTTCACCCCACCACTTGGGGCTCGGATTGGTCACGTGAAGATGCGTTCCAACCCACAACCCTTCTCCCGTGGTATTCAAAAACTCCATGTCCTTGAAAGGCCGAGTGGAGGAAATGTCGATATTCCAGTGTGCGCGGAAATAGTAAGTGTTCTCGTCGAACGCTCGCTTGTCCCACGCCAAGTTCACCGTCATCGGCACGCTGATGCCTTTCGGCGGCTGAATGGAAATGTCCATCCGCTTCTTGAAAGGCATCGGGAAGTAGCTCGTTAGCGTCCCGTCCTTTGTCACCGTCATCGGATAACTGTGATAGGGAGTGGGCCCGGGCACAGTGGCAAAGAAGTCTCCTAGCGGTGCCTTGATACACACTTCGCCATCGCACGTGATGGTGAGGATGGAGTTTCTCAGAACGTTATGCGGCTGATACGCGTCGTCCCAGTCCATCGCTCGAATGTTCTGTACCAAGGGAAATGGAATCTTGACTTCGAACTTCCGAACAACACCGCCGTTAGAGGCGGTCAGCGTCTTCTTAAGCGGCTGCCCCGTCACACCTCGCTTGACGACGGCTGAATCGCGCTCGCTAGCGGTCACCAGGGGTGAGTCCGCCAATCGTGCGCCAGTGGCCCTCATGGTTGCGGTGAGTGAAGGCAGCGAACCAGGTTCGAATGTCTCAACTTGGGTGCCCGACTCGTAGGTTCGGTAGCCCACCTCGTAATACATGTGTTTGGCCCCATCGCCCCCGGAATCGTCCGCGGTGATCTTGAGGCTCTTGGCATACGGGAAAGGAAAGTAAAGATTGGTTCCGTTGGCCGCCGTGGATTTATCGTAGGAAAACGGATACGTGAACGGAGGCATCTTGCCGTTCAGCAAGTCTGCGGTCACCGCCTGAAATCGGGGTGTTGTCTCTCCGTCGAAATAGAAGCGCAAAACGCCCGCTGGATTGGCGGACCAAAGTCGGACGACGGCGCCCGGCCCCTTAAGATCTGCCATCACATATTCTTTTCGGCCATCTCGGTTTTCTATGCGCAGATAATTTCCGGCATCGCCGTTCGCAAACCACGTTTTGGGGTCGGCGGGCGTCGTTGCCGCTCGGTCGTAACTGCTGGCCTGCGTCATTTTAAAGTAAGGCTTGGGGCGATGGGTTAACCAATCCAAATCCGTCATTTGCTTCAAAAGCCCGGAAGTGGTTATAGTCTGTCCCACGGCCAGCCCACCAAAAGCAAGGCAGGTCAGAGTCAAACAGGTTCTACGAATCAAATTCTTTCCCTCCAAAGGTAGCAAAGTTGCTTTAACCTTGGCCAGTATTATCCCCAATGACGACAATGAAAGCGCCGGCAAACAAACACTGGCTGCAATTACTCCAGCGATATCAAGGCTTGGTCGGTCTCCTTCTTCTCCTTGCGGTCGCTCTATTCCTAGACCGAGAACACTTCTACACCGGCGGAAATTTTTCAAATGTTTTGAATCAGCTCGCCGTGCCGGGGATTCTTGCGGTTGGAATGACTTTTGTGATTCTTACGGGCGGGATCGACCTCAGCGTCGGATCCCTCCTCGGTCTCTTGAACTGCATCGCTGCCACCTGGCTGGTGAGCGGCGCGGGCGTCGGTCCCACCATACTCTACACCCTCTTCATCGGAACCCTCGTGGGAGCAATCCTTGGATTCCTGGTGGGTGTCACCAAACTACAGCCGTTTGTAGTCACCCTTGCTGGCATGGTAAGTCTTCGCGGTTTGGCCTACGTCTACACCAACAACGGAACCGTAAGCGGATTGGGTAAATCCCTCGAATTCCTGATTAAGCCCGTCGCCGGAATCCCGCTCAGCGCCTGGATCATGTTGACCATCACGGCCATCGCCGCCGTCCTGCTTTGGGGCACGGTTTTCGGGCGGAACGTCTATGCGGTGGGCGGCAATGAAGACGCTGCCCGCTATGCCGGTCTCCCGATCGCCAAGGTTCGTATCGGCGCATATGCCGCCAATGGTCTTTGCGTTGCCCTCGCCGCCCTCATCTATACGGCGCGAAACATGAACGGTGATCCCAGTGCCGGAACGGCTTACGAGTTGGACGCCATTACCGCCGTTGTCGTCGGTGGCTGTTCCCTCCTCGGAGGCTACGGCGGAGTCCTTGGCACGTTTATCGGGGCTCTTTTTATTGTCTGTTTGAATGTATTGCTTATACTTAAGGGCGTTAACACTTACGTTGGAATGGGTTGGAAAGGCATAATAATCCTCGTTGCGGTGTATTTGCAAAACTTAGGCAGGAGATCATAAACGCATGAAATTCTTTATCGGGCTAATGGCGGCCCTTCTCATTGTCGGATGTTCAGGAGGAGATAGCGGCTCAACCGGATCCGACAACGCCAATGGTGGCGCGGGCAAGAGCGCGTCGTCCGATGGCGCCAAGCCTCTCGTCGTTTTCTCGCAGGCAAACTCTCAAGATCCTTGGCGAAAAGTCTTTGATGCCGAAACCAAGGCAGCGGCCGAGAAACTCAGCGATGTGATGCAGTACGACTCCCAAGACGCCGGGGGCGATCCTGCCAAGCAAAACAATATCATCGACACCTTCGTCGTGCGAAAACCCAAGGTGCTCCTCGTTTCTCCCACAGAAACCTCAGTGCAGGGTTCCATCGAGAAGGCCTTTGATGAAGGAATCTCCGTCATTCTCCTCGACCGCGGAATCGACAGCGAGAAGTACACCACCCTGATCGGAGGCGACAATACCGAGATCGGACGCGAAGCCGCCGAATATGTCGCCAAACGCCTGAACGGCAAAGGCACGGTCCTCATGATCCAAGGCATTGCCCAAGCCACCCCCACCAAAGATCGCAAGGGCGGCTTCTTGGAAGTCATGAAGAAGTACCCCGACATCAAGATTATCGAGGGAGACGACTGCGGTTACCAACGCCAAAAAGCCCGCAGCTACATGGAGACCTTCCTCCTCAAGGGTGAAAAGATCGATTGCGTCTACGCCCACAACGACGAAATGGCCATCGGAGCCCGCCTCGCCTGGGATGCCAGCAACCCGTCCGGCCCCGCCCCCATCTTCGTCGGCATCGACGGCTGCCAACAAGAAGTCGTGGACATGATCAAGGAAGGCAAACTCGACGCCACCTTCAAATACCCAACCCCCGGCGCCAAGGGAATCGAGATCGCCGCCGAGAACCTCAAAGGCAACCCGCCCAAAGACAAAAAGATCGTCCTCCCCACCGAGATCGTCACCAAAGAAACTGCCGACGCCTACACCAAAGCCAACCCCAATCTCGCCAAATAAATCCAAAAGACGCTCGTGGCCCAAAACCACGAGCGTCCCATTTCCAACCAAACCACCGGAGTACCGCCAACTCGCCTCAAGCATGTATTCCGACGGTCCTACCGTCGTACGCGCGCGGCCCAAACAGAGCGCTCTAAACCAGAACACACCCACGTCAGCAGAACTGACGCCCACATCTCGCCCGGTGT
>Ga0066255_1000663_pt2 | contig 21880 bp, 22 predicted proteins | sample ThiBiot_750_biof_FD_71148 | JGI IMG/M metagenome (GOLD analysis project Ga0066255, IMG submission 71148) | Wastewater bioreactor microbial communities from Cape Town, South Africa - Thiocy_expt_750_biof (version 2) | ecosystem: Engineered > Bioreactor > Thiocyanate-remediating >... | reverse complement strand
TCCTCGGCGTCGACGTCTGGGAGCACTCCTACTACATCGACTACCGCAACCGCCGTCCGGACTATCTCAAGGCGTTCGTCGATCACCTGGTCAACTGGGACTACGTTGACGAGCTGTTCGGCAAGGCGTGATCGCTTTTCCTGATTGAATTCAAGGTATTGAGGCGGCACCACCCACGGTGCCGCCTTTTTGCCGGCCCGCAGCGTTCCGGTGCCTCAAGGTTGCTTGTAACGTTATATTATAACATCTATATTGCCGGACTGGCGGGATCATGGTCCCCGCGACATGTCAGGCCGATGTCCTTGTCTCACTCTCACACCCACACGCATGGCCACAGCCATAGCCACGTCCATGGCCCCGGCGACGGGCACGCGCATGGGCTGGCGCCGCATCCGGCGCAGGATGCGCCGTGGTCGATTTTGCGCATGTCGCTGGTGACACGGCTCGGCGCGGCGGTCGCGGTCAGCGCGGTGATGTGGGCCATCGTCCTGATCGCGATGAGGCCGTCATGAGTGCGCATCTGACATTTCGCGACGTGACGTTGGGCTACGACCGCCATCCGGCCGTGCATCATCTCAGCGGCGAGGTGGCGCCCGGAGCGCTGGTGGCGCTGGTCGGTCCCAACGGCGCCGGAAAATCGACCTTGTTCCGCGGCATCGTCGGCATGCTCAAGCCGCTGGCCGGCAGCATCTCGCTCGGTGGGCTCGACGCCCGCGATATCGCCTATTTGCCGCAGAGCGTCGATATCGACCGCAGCTTCCCGATCTCGGTGTTCGATTTCGTCGCCACCGGACTCTGGCGCAGCAGCGGCCTGTTCGGCGGCATCGGCAAGCAGCGGCAGGCCAAGGTGCTCGCCGCGCTGGCCGCCGTCGGCCTCAACGGCTTCGAGCGGCGCACCATCGGCACGCTGTCGGGCGGCCAGATGCAGCGCATGCTGTTCGCGCGCGTGCTGTTGCAGGACGCGCGGCTGATCGTGCTCGACGAACCGTTCAATGCCATCGATGCCAAGACCTCCGCGGACCTGCTCAAACTGGTGAAGCATTGGCACGCCGAGCAGCGCACCGTGCTGGCGGCCTTGCACGACATGGATCTGGTGCGGGCGAATTTCCCGGAAACCGTGCTGTTGGCGCGCGAACCGGTGGCGTGGGGTGCGACGGCGCAGGTGCTGACGTCGGACAACCTGCTGGTGGCGCGGCGGATGTGCGAAGCCTTCGACGATAGCGCGGCGCTCTGCGCTGCGGACCATGCACCGGCGCGGGCCGCCTGACGTCATGCTATACGACGTTCTGATCTCACCGTTCACCGAGTTTGAATTCATGCGGCGTGCGCTCGCCGGAATCATCGCGCTGGCCTTGGGCGGCGCGCCGATCGGCGTGTTCCTGATGTTGCGGCGGATGAGCCTGGTCGGCGACGCCATGGCGCATGCCATTCTGCCCGGCGCGGCAATCGGCTTTCTGATTTCCGGACTCAACCTGTTCGCGATGACGTTCGGCGGTTTGATCGCGGGCTTCGCCGTGGCGATCCTGTCCGGCATCGTCGCGCGCACCACAGAACTCAAGGAAGACGCCTCGCTGGCGACGTTCTACCTGGTGTCGCTGGCGCTCGGCGTCACCATCGTGTCGATGCGCGGCACCAACATCGACCTGCTGCATGTGCTGTTCGGCAACATTCTCGCGCTCGACGATCAGACCCTACTGGTGATCGCCTTCAACGCCACGATCACGCTGCTGGTGATGGCGGTGATCTATCGGCCGCTGGTGATCGAATGCGTCGATCCGGTATTTCTGCGCACCGTCAGCCGCTCCGGCGCGCCGACGCATCTGGTGTTTCTGGCGCTCGTCGTCGTCAACCTCGTCAACGGCTTCCATGCGCTCGGCACGCTGCTGGCCGTAGGGTTGATGATCCTGCCCGCGGGCATCGCACGGTTCTGGTCGCGCGATATCAGCGGCATGATCGCCATCGCGGTCGCCAGCGCCATGGTCTCGGGCTATGCGGGATTGGTGCTGTCGTTCCAGACCAAGGTGCCGTCGGGACCGGCGATCATTCTTGTCGCGGCGTTGCTGTATGTGTTCTCGGTGCTGTTCGGCAATGTCAGCGGGTTGGTCCGGCAATTGTTTCCCGGCCGTCACCTCGAAGCCTGAGGCCGCGCGCCATGCCGATGCATCGTCGTGCGTTGCTGGTTGCCTTGATGGCCTGTGCGGCAACCGCGCTGCGCCCGGCCTATGCGTCCGACAAAGTCAACGTCGTGGCGACGTTCTCGATCCTGGCGGATTTCGTTCGCAACGTCGGAGGCGACCGTGTCGAGGTGACGGCGCTGGTCGGCCCCGGCGCCGATGCCCACGTCTATACGCCGTCGCCCTCGGACGCGAAAAAGATCGCCGCGGCGAAGCTCGTGGTGGTCAACGGCCTCGGGCTCGAAGGCTGGTTGCCGCGGCTGGTCAAATCCAGCGGTGGCACCGCGACGACGCTGGTTGCCAGCTCGGGGATTACGCCGCTCAGGCCGGGCGGCGGCCATCATGCCGAGGCCGATCCGCACGCCTGGCAGTCGGTCGCCAACGCCAAAATCTATGTCGGCAATATCCGTGACGCGCTGATGACGGCCGACCCGGACGGGGCCGCGACCTATCGCAGCAATGCCGAGCAGTATCTGGCCCGGCTCGATGCGCTGGATCGCGAGGTGCGCGAGGCGGTGGCGCAAATCCCGCCGGAGCGGCGCAAGGTGATCTCGAGCCACGAGGCGTTCGGCTATTTCGCGGCGGCCTATGGCATCGCTTTTGTCGCGCCGCAGGGCGTTTCGACCGAATCCGAGCCGAGCGCGCGCGATCTCGCGACCATTATCCGGCAAATCCGCAAGGAAAACATTCCGGCGGTGTTTCTCGAAAACATCAGCGATCCACGGCTGGTGGAGCGGATCGCGGCCGAGACCGGCGCCCGGATCGGCGGCACGCTGTATTCCGACAGCCTGACCGGCGAAAAGGGCGATGCACCCACTTACATTGATATGGTCAGGCACAATATAAGGGCGGTGTCGAGCGCGCTTAAATCCTAGGGCAGGGGCTCCCCTGCCGCGGCGGCGCTCCTTCCCGCCGGAGTTATGATGTCCGAACCCACTGCTGCTTCCAAAATCCCCGTGACCGTTCTCACCGGCTATCTCGGTGCCGGCAAGACCACCCTGCTCAATCGCATCCTGTCGGAGAACCACGGCAAGAAGTATGCGGTCATCGTCAACGAATTCGGCGAGATCGGCATCGACAACGACCTGATCATCGGCGCCGACGAGGAAGTGTTCGAAATGAACAACGGCTGCGTCTGCTGCACGGTGCGCGGCGACCTGGTCCGCATCCTCGACGGCCTGATGAAGCGCAAGGGCAAGTTCGACGCCATCATCGTCGAGACCACCGGCCTCGCCGACCCGGCGCCGGTGGCGCAGACCTTCTTCGTCGACGAGGACGTGCAGGAGAATGCGCGGCTCGACGCGGTGGTGACGGTGGCCGATGCCAAGTGGCTGAGCGACCGCCTGAAGGACGCGCCGGAAGCCAAGAACCAGATCGCTTTCGCCGATGTCATCGTGCTGAACAAGACCGATCTGGTGACGCCGGCCGAACTGGCCGAGGTCGAGGGCCGCATCCGCGCCATCAACCCCTACGCCAAGCTGCACCGGACCCAGCGCTGTCAGGTGGCGATTGCCGACGTGCTGGAGCGCGGCGCGTTCGATCTCGACCGCATTCTCGAACTCGAGCCGGAATTCCTCGAAGCATCCGATCACGATCACCACCATCACGATCACGACCACGAGCATTGCCACGACGAGAACTGCACCCACGAGCATCATCATCACGATCATGATCACCACCACGATCATGACCACGCGCATGGCATGAAGCATTATCACGACGAGGACATGCAATCGCTGTCGCTGCGCACGTCGAAGCCGCTCGACCCGACCAAGTTCATGCCGTGGCTGCAGCAACTGGTTGCCACCGAGGGCCAGAAGATCCTGCGCTCCAAGGGCATCCTCGCTTTCACCGGCGACGACGACCGTTACGTGTTTCAGGGCGTCCACATGATGCTGGAGGGCACGCATCAGCGCGCCTGGAAGGACGGCGAGCCGCGCGAAAGCCGGCTGGTGTTCATCGGCCGCGAATTGCCCGAGCAGGCGATCCGCGACGGCTTCGAGCAGTGCGTCACGACGTGATGAGTTCGTTTGGATTGCCGGAAAATCCGGCCTCGATTGCTTCGGTTACAGATCGTGTGCTGCCGGTGGAGATCGGCGGCGCGGTTGCCGCTATTCATTTCCTCGGCGACGTCGCGGCCTTCGTTGGCGCCGAAGAAGCCGTGACTTTCGCCGCACGCGAAGGCGAGGCGACGCGGCTGCCGATCCACGATGGCGCCGTGCTTTGCGTGACATCGGACGGCAAGCGCATCGTCACCGGCGTCGACGACGGCAAGCTGATGCAGATCGCGGGGAACGGCGACGTCACCACGCTGGCGACCGATGCCAAGCACCGCTGGATCGACAACGTTGCGCTGAACAGCGATGGCGCGGTGGCGTGGTCGGTGGGCAAGACGGCGTTCGTCCGCACCGCCAAGGGCGAGGAGAAGTCGCACGAGGTGAAATCCACTGTCGGCGGTCTGGCTTTCGCGCCGAAAGGATTGCGGCTGGCGATCGCGCATTACAACGGCGTGACGTTGTGGTTTCCCAACATGACGGCGACGCCGGAAGGGTTGGAATGGGCGGGATCGCATCTCGCTGTCAGCTTCAGCCCCGACAACAAGTTCCTCGTCACCGCGATGCATGAGCCGGCGCTGCACGGCTGGCGTCTGGCCGACGGCAAGCACATGCGGATGACCGGTTATCCGGCGCGGGTGCGCTCGATGTCGTGGAGCGCCAACGGCAAGCTGCTAGCGACGTCGGGCGCCGACACCGTGATCCTGTGGCCGTTCGGTAGCAAGGACGGCCCGATGGGCAAGGAGCCGGCGATGCTGGCGCCGCTGCAGGCTCGCGTTACGGTGGTCGCCTGTCATCCGCGCGAAGACATTCTCGCCGCCGGTTACAGCAACGGCACTATCCTGCTGGTGCGGATGACCGATGGCGCTGAAATCCTAGTGCGCAAGAATACCGACGAAGCGGTGACGGCGCTGGGCTGGAATGCCAAAGGCAACTTGCTGGCCTTCGCCGCAGGCGATGGCAAAGCGGGGCTGCTCGAGATGTAGAGAGGCCGGGGGCGATGAGCTTTCTGACCACGTTCCAGACCTACGATTTTCTCGACACGCTTGTGAGCCTGACGGCGGCGTTCGTGTTCGGCACCTTGATCGGTGCCGAGCGCCAATACCGGCTGCGCACGGCGGGGCTGCGCACCAACGTCCTCGTCGCGGTGAGTGCGGCCGCATTCGTCGATATCGGCATGCATCTGACCGGCGCCGACGGCGCGGTGCGGATCATTGCCTATGTGGTTGCGGGCATCGGCTTTCTCGGCGCCGGCGCCATCATGAAGGAAGGCATGAATGTGCGCGGCCTGAATACGGCCGCGACCTTGTGGGGATCGGCGGCGGTCGGCTGCTGCGCGGGTGCCGACATGATCGCGCAGGCCGGGTTGCTGACGCTGTTCGTGCTCGCCGGCAACACGCTGCTGCGGCCGCTGGTCAACGCCATCGAACGCGCGCCGCTCGATGAACGCAGCACCGAGGCGACCTATCAGTTCAGGCTCACCGTCGATGCCGATGCGCTGGCGGATATGCGCGACATGCTGGTCGAGAAACTGGAAGCGTCGCACTATCCGGTCAAGGATGTCGAGGTGATCGAACGGTCCGACGACAGCGTCGAGATCGTCGCGACGCTGGTGAGTACCGCCGTCGAGGCGCGGGAACTCGATGTCGTGGCGTCGGATCTGGAGCGGCAGCCGGGGGTGCGGCACGCAACCTGGGACGTCAGCACGCAGGACTGATGCCGCGCTCGCGCGCGATGAATCTCCAAGCCATGTGCGTGGCACGGTTCCACCCATCACCAGGAATTGCGCCGTCATGGGTCCTGCCCATGACGGGAACGATGCGCAGCGCGTGCCGTTGGTTCACCGGAGGAGGTGAACCATGTCGACGGATCAGCAAAAGCGCGCGGTACGAACCGACTTCTGGGTTGCTGCGGCGATTATCGCCAGCGGTCTGGCGGTGTCGGGACTGTCGCTGATGCAGCTCTCCGCCAGCGGGCGGGTGAGTTCGGCGCATTCATCGCAATTCGCGCAGTCGCAGACCGCGCCTGCCGACACGGCCAAGGGAGATACTCCCGCGGAAGCCAAGCCCGGCGGCACGCGGCCCACCACGCCCGCTCCGGAGCCCGCGCGCCCGGATGCGAAGGCACGCGAGAGCGGCGCGGAGCCAGCATTGCCGCCTGCGCCGGCGGAGAAGGCAGCTCCACCGATCAGAGAGAAATAAGCCGGAGCAGCGGATCAGTCAGCCGGAAGCGGAGGCCGTCACCCTTCGAGGTTTGCTTTGCTCGCACCTCAGGATGACGGAACGCGCTTTGATTCAGGCCGGGCACACACGAGCGGCGTCAGCGCACCAGCACGTTCTTGAACTGCCACGGATCGCTGGTGTCGAGGTCTTCCGGGAACAGGCCCGGACGATCCGTCAGCGGCGTCCAGTCGGTGTAGTAGCCCTTCACCGGTCCGAGATAGGGCAGCTGGATTTCCAGCAGCCGATCGAAATCCATCTCGTCGGTTTCGACGATGCCTTCGTTCGGGTTTTCCAACGCCCACACCATGCCGGCGATCAGGGCCGACGTTACCTGCAAGCCGGTGGCGTTCTGATAGGGCGCGAGTTTCCGCGTCTCATCGATGGAGAGCTGCGACCCGAACCAGTAGGCATTGTTGTCGTGGCCATAGAGCAGCACGCCGAGTTCGTCGATGCCATCGACGATCTCGTTCTCATCGAGGATGTGATGCTTCTCCTGCGCTCTGGCGGCGCGTCCGAACATTTCGTGCAGCGAGAGCACCGCATCATCCGCGGGGTGATAGGCGTAATGGCACGTCGGCCGATAGATCGCGGTGCCCGACGCGTCGCGCACCGTGAAATAGTCGGAAATCGAAATCGATTCGTTGTGGGTGACGAGGAAGCCGTATTGCGCGCCACGGGTCGGGCACCAGGTGCGCACCCGCGTGTCGGCGCCGGGTTGCATCAGATAGATCGCCGCGCCGCATCCCGCCTCGTGGGTGTGGGCATTTGCCGGCATCCACTTTTCGTGGGTGCCCCAGCCGAGCTCGGATGGCTGCACGCCTTCGGATATGAAGCCCTCCACCGACCAGGTGTTGACGAAGACGTCCGGCTCTTTCGGCTTCTTCGCGCGCTGGGTGTCGCGTTCGGCAATGTGGATGCCCTTGACGCCGGCCTGGCGCATCAGGTCCGCCCATTCGGCCCTGGTCTTCGGCCTCGGAGCATTGAGCTTGAGGTCGGCGGCGACATTCAGCAGCGCTTGCTTGACGAAGAACGAGACCATGCCGGGGTTGGCGCCGCAGCAGGAGACGGCCGTCGTCGAGCCCGCGGGGCGGGCCTTCTTGGCGGCCAGCGTGTTCTCGCGCAGCGCGTAGTTGGAGCGCGCTTCCGGCCCCTTCGATGCATCGAAATAGAAGCCGAGCCAAGGTTCGTTGACGGTGTCGATATAAAGCGCGCCGAGTTCGTTGCAGAGCTCCATGATGTCGGCGGAGCCGGTATCGACCGAGACGTTGACACAGAAGCCTTGGCCGCCGCCTTCGGTGAGCAGAGGTGTCAGCAGGTCGCGGTAGTTGTCCTTGGTCAGGCCCTGCTGGATGAAGCGCACATTGTGCTTCTCGCAATGCGCCTTGCGGCCTTCGTCCTTCGGATCGATCACGGTGACGCGCGACTTGTCGTAGTCGAAATGCCGCTCGATCAGCGGCAGCGTACCTTTGCCGATGGAGCCGAAGCCGACCATGACAATCGGGCCGGTGATGCGCGCGTGCACGGGCCAGGCGGGTGACGGCATCTAAACATTCTCCGGATGATGTGGTTGGTAGGTCGCCGTAGTGGCGCGCTTGAGGTGTTGAAAACGACAAATAGCGGCGAAAATCAAGGCCGCAGACGTGGTTCTCGCGGTGGCGGTGCTGTCATGCCGCCTTCACAATCCGGTCCTGAAACCGGCTCGCGGCGCGCGCACGATGGTAAGAGTTGGTTCTGTTGCGGCGGTCCGGCTGAGAGCGCCGGCGCCGCCGCGACAGTCGTCGTTCAGTTGACCTTGATGACGGTCAACGAACGCCAGCCGCCGGCCGGCGTCTGGAATTCGATGGTCTGCCCGGCGGAAAGGCCGATCAGCGCCGCGCCGATCGGCGTCAGGATCGAAATCCTGCCGGCATCGACGTCGGCTGCCTCCGGGAACACCAGCGTAACGGTGCGTGCCTGGCCGCTGATGTCGTCGCGGAACGTCACTTCGGAGTCCATGGCGACGATGCCGTGCATCGGATGATCGCTCTCGCGAATTTCGGCGCGATCGATTTCGCGTGCCAGGAACTCGGCCGTCGCCGGATAGCGTTCCGTGGCGGCTTCGGCGAGATGCCGCAAGCGTTCGATATCGCGCGTGCTAATGGCGATGCTGGGAAGCCGGGTCTGCAAATCGTGGTCCATGTCCTTCACCGTGGGTTGGCCGCTCGATCGGCACTGTTGAGAAAGCGGGCTCAATCAAACAGAAAGTCGCATGGCCGCACGTCGCGATTGAGATCGCTCGGGCACGTCATACGAAGCGGAGAGATTTGTTGATGGAATGAGATTGAAAAGCGAACGTATACCCGGGACGGCGCACACGCCGGTCCGCCCGGGTCACCTTCCTGCGATAAGGTGACCGGCGCGCAACAGCAAACGGTTGGTGCAGACGTTCGTCATGATGTCCTTAAAGTAGGTCGGTCCGCGCGGAAGTCAACGCGCGGACTGCGACATCTTGGCGCGATCAGTTGGCGCTGCGCTTCGCCGTGACCTCGATTTCGATCTTCATTTCCGGTTTGTAGAGCCCGGCGACGACCAGAAGCGTTGCGGCCGGCCGAATCTCGCCGAGATGTTCGCCGCAAACTGCAAACACCGCGTCGGCATCGGCCGCGTTGGTGATGTAGTAGGTCGCACGCACGATATCGGCCATCGCGAAGCCGGCCTGCTTGAGCACGCCGTCGATGGTCTTGAAGCAGTTGCGCGCCTGCGCAGCGACATCTTCCGGCAGGCTCATCGTGGTGTAGTCGTAGCCGGTGGTGCCGGAGACGAAAACGAAATCGCCGTCGACGACGGCGCGGCTGTAGCCCGCGGTCTTCTCGAACGGCGATCCGGTGGAAATCAGGCGGCGCGACATGGCAAAACCTCGTTGTTGAATACTCGCAATGCCGCGTCCCGGCGGGTGAATCAAGCCGCTTTGTGCAGGCGTGAGGCGGCCTTGCTCGCGCGGCGCGGACGCCGCGCTTTGGCGCCGGTCGCGACGATCATGCCCGCAGCACTGTCCAGCGCGCCGTCGCGCAGCTCGACCGCCAGCAGCCGCTCGGGCTCGAACGGGCCGGGCAAGGCGAGTCCGCCGGTCTGCTCCGCGGAAAAGCCGAAGCGGGCGTAGTAGGCTGCATCGCCGCGCAGGATCACGGCGCCATGGCCGCGTGCTTTTGCGGATGCCAAAGCGTGTTGCATCAGTGCCGCGCCGATTCCGAGCTTGCGGCAGGAGGCGTCCACCGCCAGCGGGCCGAGCACCAGCGCCGGAATGCCACCGGCGCTGACGTGCCACAACCGCACGGTACCGACCAGCTTGCCCTTGTGCACGGCCGAGAAGGCGAGGCCTTCGGCAGGCGCGCGACCGTCGCGCAGGCGCTGGCAGGTGCGCGCATGGCGGCCTTCGCCGAAGCTCGCATCCAGCAGCGCTTCACGCGCAACAACGTCCGAAGCCCGCTCCGCACGGATCGCGAACGGAGCGGCATCGGCGAGGGGCGTAGCGATCGATTTCCAAACAGCGGTCATGGCACGTCAGTCCCCACTCCCGCGGCAACAGTGCCCGGAGTGTTGTCAGCAATTCGACTGTGACGGGATGGAAGCCGGCGAACCGGCTTCCGGTTACTTTGCTCCCTCCCCCTGCAAGCGGGAGAGGTGAGAAGACGCGACCTTAGATGTGGTAGGTCTTCAGCGGCGGGATGCCGTTGAAGGCCACCGACGAGTAGGTCGACGTATAGGCGCCGGTGCCTTCGATCAGCAGCTTGTCGCCGATCTCGAGCGTCACGGGGAGCGGATACGGCACCTTCTCGTACAGCACGTCGGCCGAGTCGCAGGTCGGGCCGGCGAGGATGCACGGCGTCATCTCCGCACCGTCATGCGGCGTCTTGATCGCATAACGGATCGACTCGTCCATCGTCTCGGCGAGACCCCCGAACTTGCCGATGTCGAGGTAGACCCAGCGGTTCTCTTCGTCGTCGCTCTTCTTCGAGATCAGCACCACTTCGGTTTCGATGATCCCCGCATTGCCCACCATGCCGCGGCCCGGCTCGATGATGGTTTCCGGGATCTGGTTGCCGAAGTGCTTGCGCAGCGCACGGAAGATCGAGCGGCCGTACTGCACGACCGGCGGCACGTCCTTCAGGTACTTGGTCGGGAAGCCGCCGCCCATGTTCACCATCGACAGGTTGATGCCGCGCTCGGCGCAGTCGCGGAACACCGTCGCGGCCATCGCCAGCGCGCGGTCCCACGCCTTCACCTTGCGCTGCTGCGAACCAACGTGGAACGAGATGCCGCACGGCTCCAGGCCCAGGCGCTTGGCGTGGTCGAGCACGTCGACCGCCATTTCCGGGTCGCAACCGAACTTGCGCGACAGCGGCCATTCGGCGCCGGCGCAGTCATAGAGAATACGGCAGAACACCTTGGCGCCGGGGGCGGCGCCCGCGATCTTCTCGACCTCGGCGGTGCAGTCGACCGCGAACAGCCGAATGCCCAGCGCATAGGCGCGCGCGATGTCGCGCTCCTTCTTGATGGTGTTGCCATAGGAGACGCGCTCGGGCGTCGCACCGGCGGCCAGCGCCATTTCGATTTCGGCAACCGTCGCGGTGTCGAAGCACGAGCCGAGCGACGCCAGCAGCGTCAGCACTTCCGGCGCCGGGTTGGCCTTCACGGCATAGAACACGCGCGAGTCCGGCAGCGCCTTGGCAAAGGTCTGGTAGTTGTCGCGCACGACTTCGAGGTCGACGACGAGGCACGGCTCGGTGTCGAGGCCGTCGCGACGGCGGTTGCGCAGGAATTCCTGAATGCGTTCGGTCATAGCACGCTCCCAAACGGCCCAGCGACGGACCGTCCAAAAAAAGATTTTCGGACGTAAGCGCGCGGCCAAGTCGCACGATGGAGACGCGACAAAGCCTCGAACTCAGTACCGAACTGTGCTGCCGTGGATTGGTTGGGAAATTCCCGCCCGCACACCTGGCAATGAAGGACAAGCCTTTTCAGTAGCCCGCGCCGGCGGTGGAATGCCGGTAGAGACCAAAAAAGCCCGATCCGTCGTTGCTTTAAGTCGCGTCCCCCGTTGAGAGCGGGGTGCGCCGGTTCGCCTCCGGCTGCCAGTCACGGTTGCAAGGAGCGAAGTCGCCTTCAACGGCATCTCTTGAGAGAGATGCTGGCCTCTTAAAGTCTCATCGACTGTAAGCGACCCTCGGCTTCTTCATCCCTTGGCGGCTGTCCGGCCTCTTGTCCGGATACCCACCGACTGACACACGACCACAGGCACGTGCGAAATTGGGCAAAAGCGGAAATAAGTGTTTTGGTCAGGCTTCGCAAGATTTTTTTGGGGCCCGCGGCAAATTTCCCCAAGTCGCCAAGCTGCTGATGCATTTGCGCCGCACTTCGCGCAGCGAAGATGAATGGATGTTTATTTTCGTTAACGAAAAGTCACTGCGGCACAGGCGTAAGTCGCATCGTGCAGGAGCGCGTGCGATGTTGTCGCGGGCGACGTCAGACGCGACGCGTGAACGGCTCGACACGCTGCGCGCCGCGGACGAAGCCGATCATGATCAGCACGCCCAATCCGAACAGCACCGCCTGCAGGATGTGTGCGGCGAGCTCGTCGAGGCCGAACAGGATCGCCAGCGCCCAGCCGCCCGCGAAAGCGGCGCCGAACACTTCGGCGCCAATCAGAATGGCGGCCGAGATGACGGTGATGACGCTGGGCCAGGCGATCTCGCGGCGGCCCGGGGTGGTGGACGAAGTGCTCATGATGGCATCCTGTTGCGGGCCGCAATCTCTCCGAAAACGCGGTTTGTATCAAGCGCTAAAGGCCCAAAAAAGCCGCATGGCGTGTTATATGGAATGGAACAAAACAGCGCAGAATCAGGAATTGTGATGCCGGACGCGATCGACGGGGTTGCCGCAACTGCCAACGCCGAGAACCCACTGCTAGAGGCGTGGCGGACGCCGCTCGAGACGCCGCCGTTCGACCGCATCGCTCCCGAACACTTCCTGCCGGCCTTCGAGCAGGCCTTTGCCGACCATGCCGCCGAGGTCGCGGCGATCACCCAGGATCCGGCGGAGCCCGACTTCGCCAACACTATCGTGGCGCTGGAGCGCTCCGGCAAGCTGCTCAGCAAGGTGTCGGCGGTGTTCTACGATCTGGTCTCGGCGCATTCGAGCCCGGAGCTGCTGGCGATCGACAGCGAAGTGTCGCTGCGTCAGGCTCGGCACTGGAATCCGATCCTGATGAACGCGGTGCTGTTCGGCCGCATCGCCAAGCTGCACGAGAACCGCACCGGTCTCGGTCTCACGCCGGAGCAGCTCCGGCTGCTGGAGCGGACCTACACCCGTTTCCATCGCGCCGGCGCGGGCCTCGACGAGGCGGCCAAGAAGCGCATGGCGGATATCAACGAGCGGCTGGCGCAGCTCGGCACCACGTTCAGCCATCATCTGCTGGGCGACGAGCAGGCCTGGTTCCTCGAGCTTGGCGGGGAGGATCGCGACGGCCTGCCGGAGAGCTTCATCGCCGCCGCGGAAGCTGCGGCTGCCGAGCGCGGCATGGCGGGCAAGGCCATCGTCACGCTGTCGCGGTCGTCGGTGGAGCCGTTCCTGAAGGATTCCAGCCGCCGCGATCTGCGCGAGAAGGTGTTCAAGGCCTTCACCGCGCGCGGCGACAACGGCAACGCTAACGACAACAATGCGACTATCGTCGAGATCCTGACGCTGCGCCAGGAAAGCGCGCGGCTGCTCGGCTATCCGACCTTTGCCGCCTATCGCCTGGAGGATTCCATGGCGCGGACGCCGCAGGCGGTTCGCGACCTGCTGGAGCGGGTGTGGCGGCCGGCGCGCGAACGGGCGCTGGCGGATCGCGATGCGCTGCAGGCCTTGATCGCGGAGGAGGGCGGCAATTTCACCCTCGCGCCGTGGGACTGGCGATACTACGCCGAGAAGCTGCGGCGGCAGCGCGCCAATTTCGATGACGCCACGATCAAGCCCTATCTCGCATTGGAGAACATGATCGCCGCCGCGTTCGACTGCGCGACGCGGCTGTTCGGCGTCCGCTTCACCGAGCGCAAGGACATCCCGGTGTGGCATCCCGACGTCCGCGTCTGGGACGTCACCGATGCGAGCGGCAAGCACAAGGCGCTGTTCTACGGCGACTACTTCGCCCGCCCGTCGAAGCGCTCCGGCGCGTGGATGACGTCGCTGCGCGACCAGCAGACGCTCGACGGCGAGGTGTCGCCGCTCATCATCAACGTGATGAATTTCGCCAAGGGGGCCGAGGGCCAGCCGGCGCTACTGTCGCCGGACGATGCGCGGACCCTGTTCCATGAATTCGGCCACGGCCTGCACGGCATGTTGTCGAACGTGACCTATCCGTCGCTGTCCGGCACCAGCGTGTTCACCGACTTCGTCGAACTGCCCTCGCAGCTTTACGAGCACTGGCAGGAGCAGCCGCAGGTGCTGCGCCAGTTCGCGCGGCATCATCAGACCGGCGAGCCGTTGCCGGACGAACTGCTGCAACGCTTCCTCGCCGCGCGCAAATTCAATCAGGGCTTTGCCACCGTCGAGTTCGTCTCCTCGGCGCTGCTGGATCTCGAATTCCATACCCAGCCGGCCGCGAACAGCCGCGACGTCGCTGCCTTCGAGCGCAAGGAACTTGAGAAAATCGGCATGCCGGCGGAAATCGTGCTGCGGCATCGGCCGACGCAGTTCGGTCACATCTTCTCCGGCGATCACTATGCCGCGGGCTACTACAGCTACATGTGGTCCGAAGTGATGGACGCCGATGCGTTCGGTGCGTTCGAGGACGCGGGCGACATCTTCGATCCGGCAGTGGCCAAACGGTTGCACGACGACATCTATTCGTCGGGAGGCTCGCGTGAGCCGGACGAAGCCTATGTCGCGTTCCGTGGCCGCAAGCCGGAGGCTGACGCGCTGCTGCGCCGGCGCGGGCTGTTCGACACGCCCGAGGCGGCGTGACGATTCTGCGTCAATAATTGTGCAGCGAAGCCATACGTGCGGCTTCGCCGGTTGCCCTCCTCGCAATGCAAAGGTGGTTCGAGATGCGCCGACTGGGCCAAACGCTGCTGATGATCGCGATGCTTGTCGCCGGCACGACAGTTGCGTCGGCGCATCCGCACGTCTGGGTCAAATCCGCCAGCGAACTGGTCTATGCGGCGGATGGTACGATCACCGGCGTCCGCCATAGCTGGACCTTCGACGACATGTTCTCGGCCTATGCCTTGCAGGGTATCGAGACCAAGACCAAGGGCGTCTACACCCGCGAGGAACTGGCCCCGCTGGCGCAGACCAATGTCGAGTCGCTCAAGGAATTCGGCTTTTTCACCTTCGCCAAGGCCGACGGCCGGAAGCAGCGGTTTGTCCAGCCGGTCGACTACTATCTTGAATATAAGGACGCCGCGCTAGTGCTGCACTTCCTGTTGCCGTTCAAGACGCCGTTCAAGACACAGCAGCTCAGCCTCGAGATCTTCGATCCGTCCTACTTCGTCGATTTCCAGTTGCAGGAGAAGGAGCCGATCAAACTCGTCGGTGCGCCCGCTGCCTGCGCAATCGCCATCGAACGCCCGACCGATGGCGCCGCCAGCGCCAAGAAGCTGGGCGAGGACAATTTCCTCGATGGCAGCAATGCCAACTTCGGTGCGATGTTTGCCAACAAGATCACGGTGAACTGTCCATGAGGCGGTACGGATTGGCCGCCGGACAGACATGGGTGATGCTCGGTGCGGTAGTGATCGCCGCGCTGTGGATCGGCGATGCGGCGTGGCACGCGACGCTGGCGCAGAATCCGTTCGGTGCGCCGCGCGCGGTGCCGGACCAGCAGATCGGCGGCATCATCGGCTGGCTGCTCGCCAAGCAATCCGAATTCTACCGCGCGATGTCCGCGACCATCCGCGCCGCCAAGAGCGATGGCAGCGCGGTGTGGACGCTGCTCGGCATTTCGTTCGCTTACGGAGTTTTTCACGCCGCCGGGCCCGGCCATGGCAAGGCGGTGATTTCATCGTATCTCGTCGCCAATGAGGAGACCGCGCGGCGCGGCATCGTGCTGTCGTTTGCCTCAGCGCTGGCGCAGGCGCTCGTCGCCGTGCTGATCGTCGGCATCGGCGCGTGGCTGCTCAATGTCACCGCCAAGACGATGTGCGGCGCCGAGCGCGGCATCGAAATCGTCAGTTATGCCTTGATCGCGGCGTTCGGCGCGGGGCTGGTGTGGAGCAAAGGCGGCGGCTTCTTCCGTGCCATCCGCAACGCCTCGGCCAAACCGGCGCCGCAACTCACGCCGGCAATGGCTGCCCCGGCAGATCGTCACGGCGAGACGGCGCACGCGCACGATCACGATCACCATGGGCATGCGCATGCCTTCACCCACGAACATCGGCATGCGACGCACGAGCATCACGATCACCATCACCATGGCCATCATCATCACGACGAACACTGCGGCCATTCGCACGGTCCGGAGCCGGGAGAGTTGGCGGGGCCGGGCGGCTGGGCGCGCGGAATTGGCGCGGTGCTGACGGTCGGCATCCGGCCATGCTCCGGCGCGATCCTGGTGCTGGTGTTCGCGCTGGCGCAGGGGCTGTTCTGGGCCGGTGTGGCGGCGACGTTCGTCATGGGACTCGGCACCGCGATCACGGTTGCGGCCATCGCGACCTTGGCGGTGTCGGCGAAGGGTCTTGCGCGGCGCATGGCCGCGGGGCGCGAAGGTGGCGGTGCGCTGGCGATGCGCGGGCTGGAATTCGCTGCGGCGGGCCTGCTGCTGCTGCTCGGCGTCGGGCTGCTCCTGGGTTACGTCGCGACCGAGCGCGTCACCTGTTTCTGATCGTCTCGCGTGGCGCCTTGCCTTGACAACGATCTGACGACACGCCAATCCAACGGGATCATGACCGCCACTTCCAACGATACAGAGCCTGTCAGCAACGGCCCGGCCCGCGTCGGTGTGCTGCTTGTCAACCTCGGCACGCCGGATACCGCCGATGCGCAAGGCGTGCGGGTTTATCTCAAGGAATTCCTGTCCGATCCGCGCGTGATCGAAAATCAGGGCTTGTTCTGGAAGCTGGTGCTCAACGGCATCATTCTGCGCACCCGTCCGGCGCGCAAGGCCAAGGACTACCTGAAGATCTGGAACAATGCCGGCAACGAGTCGCCGCTGAAAACCATTTCGCGCAGCCAGTCCGACAAGCTCGCGGCGGCGATCGCCGATCACGATCACGTCGTGGTCGACTGGGCCATGCGCTACGGCAATCCGTCGATCCGCTCGCGCATCGATGCCCTGTTGGCGCAGAAGTGCGATCGCATCCTCGTGGTGCCGCTCTATCCGCAATATTCGGCGGCAACCTCGGCAACGGTCTGCGACGAGGTGTTCCGCGTGCTGGCGGCGATGCGGGCGCAGCCCACCTTGCGCGTCTCGCCGCCGTATTACGACGATCCGGTCTACATCGATGCGTTGGCCACCTCGATCAAAACGCATCTGGCAACGTTGCCGTTCGAGCCCGAGGTGATCCTCGCCTCGTTTCACGGCATGCCCCAGAAGTACATCGACAAGGGCGATCCCTATCAGGGCCAATGCGTCGTCACCACTGACCGCTTGCGCGAGCGGCTGGGACTCGATGCCTCGAAGCTGCTGCTGACGTTCCAGTCGCGCTTTGGCTTCGATCCGTGGCTGCAGCCCTATACCGACAAAACGGTGGCGAAGCTGGCCAAGGACGGCGTGCGGCGCATGGTGGTGGTGACGCCGGGCTTCTCCGCCGATTGTCTGGAAACGCTGGAAGAGATCGCGCAGGAGAATGCCGAGATCTTCCGTCACAATGGCGGCGAACAATTCTCCCTCGTGCCATGTCTGAACGACAGCGAACCCGGCATGGACGTGATCCGGCAACTGGTGCTGCGCGAACTGCAGGGCTGGATCTAAGGCTGGATTGAATCCAGCCGATTATCCGCTCGATTTCCGCAGGTTCGAACCTTACATTCGGAGATAACGACCAAACGGAGCGTCGCGACGGCTCGCATTTCGGGGCCGGTCGCGATGCGTGCACATTTCTGGCGGGCTGGGAGATGCCGATGTCTGGTTTCGATATTTTTGCGATTGCCGTGGTGCTGCTGGTCATCCTGACCCTGTTCGCCGGCGTCAAAACGGTGCCGCAAGGCTTCGACTGGACCATCGAGCGGTTCGGCAAATACACCCGCACGCTGGCGCCGGGCCTCAATCTCATCATTCCGTATTTCGATCGCGTCGGTCGCAAGATCAACATGATGGAGCAGGTGATCGATATTCCCGAACAGGAGGTCATCACCAAGGATAACGCCACGGTGACGGTCGACGGCGTCGCGTTCTATCAGGTGTTCGACGCGGCCAAGGCAAGCTACGAAGTCTCCAACCTCAATCAGGCCATCGTCACTTTGACCATGACCAATATCCGTTCGGTGATGGGATCGATGGACCTCGATCAGGTGCTGTCGCATCGCGACGAGATCAACGAGCGGCTGTTGCGCGTCGTCGATGCCGCGGTGTCGCCGTGGGGTCTCAAGGTCAACCGCATCGAGATCAAGGATATCGTGCCGCCGGCCGATCTGGTCGAGGCGATGGGCCGCCAGATGAAGGCCGAGCGCGTCAAGCGCGCCGACATTCTGCAGGCCGAAGGTCAGCGGCAGTCGGAAATCCTTCGCGCCGAGGGCGCCAAGCAAAGCCAGATCCTGCAGGCGGAAGGCCGCCGCGAAGCCGCGTTCCGCGATGCCGAGGCGCGCGAACGCTCGGCCGAAGCCGAGGCCAAGGCGACGGAAATGGTCAGCGACGCGATCGCCAAGGGCGACGTGGCGGCGTTGAACTATTTCATCGCCGACAAGTACATCAAGGCATTCGGACAACTGGCGGAGTCGCCCAACCAGAAGGTCATCATGCTGCCGGTCGAGGCAACCAGCATGCTGAGTTCGCTGGCGGGCATCGGCGAAATCGCCAAGGCAACCTTCGGTGAGAGCGCCGCGTCGGCGGCGGCTGCCGCGCGGCGATCCTCGGTGCCGAATGCCGGGCCGCCGGTGCCGCCCGCACCGCCGCAGCGTTGAGGTCAGTATCATGAGTTCGATGTTTGTCACGCTGGGAAGCTGGAATTGGCTGATCCTCGGCCTGTTGCTGATGGCGCTGGAGACGCTGGCGCCCGGCGTCTTCCTGTTCTGGCTGGGTCTTGCCGCCTTGCTGGTCGGGTTGCTGTCGTTCGCCGTCGATCTGTCGTGGCAGATGCAGCTCTTGCTGTTCGCGGTGTTTTCCGCAGCGGCGGTGCCGTTGTGGCGCCGCATGGCGCAGCGCGGCAAGGGAGTTTCGCCAAGTCCGTTCCTCAACAAGCGCGGCGACGCGCTGGTCGGCCGTGTCTTCACGCTGGAGAAGCCGATTGTCGACGGGTCCGGCACCGTGCGCGTCGACGATACGATCTGGCGCGTCACAGGCCCGGATACTGCCGCAGGCAGCAAGGTGAAGGTGGTGCGGGCCGATGGCGCGATGCTGACGGTCGCCGCCGCCTAGCGCGTTTCCGAAGCGATCCGGCGGTTTGACAATCGTGCGCCAGTCGCTAGATCGATTGGGACGCCATCTTTCGCCGCCATCGGACGCCGCCCATGTCATCCTCGCACGTTTCTTCCGCAACTGGCTGGCGGGATTGGTGCCGGGAGCGTGTCGCGACGCTATTCCCCGGCTATTTCGCACTGGTGATGGCGACCGGCATCATCGCCAATGCGATGTGGTTCGAGGGCCATCGCGATATCTCGGATGTACTGCTGGCGCTCAACGTCGTGGCTTACTGCGCGCTGTTCCTGATGACTGTGGCGCGTCTCATAGCCTTTCCCCGCGCGGTCTGGCGCGACCTCAGCGAGCCGCGACTGGTGTTCGCGTTTTTCACGCTGGTCGCCGCCACCGATGTCCTCGGCGTCGGGCTTAGTCTGCGTGGCTTCGCCACCATTGCACTGCTGATGTGGATCGGCGCGCTGCTGGTCTGGCTTGCACTGATCTATCTCGGCTTCGCCATCCTCATCTTCGTCAACACCGCCGAGCGCGCCGACATCATCTTCGGCGGCTGGCTGATCGCCATCGTCGCCACCGAGGCGGTGGCGATCCACGGAGTCGTGGTCGCGCCCAGCCTCGGCGATGCGGCCGTGCTGGCGGTGTTGTTCGGCCACATGCTGTGGGGCGTTGGCGTCGTGCTCTACGCCATCTTCATGGTGCAGTTCACCCAGCGCATCTTCTTCGCCGATGTGCGGCCGCAGGACGTGACGCCGCTGCTGTGGGTGGTGATGGGCGCCGCCGCCATCAGCACCAATGCGGGCGCGCTGCTGGTGCTCACCGACACGTCGTCGTCGTTCCTGCTGACGATCCGGCCATTCGTCGGTGGCGTCACGCTCGTGATGTGGGGCTGGGCGACGTGGTGGATTCCGTTGCTGGTGATCTTCGCCGTTTGGACGCACGGCGTGCATCGGTTGCCGCTGACCTATACGCCGCTGTTCTGGGGGCTGGTGTTTCCGCTCGGCATGTATGCGCTGGCCAGCCTGCGGCTGTCGCACGCGGCCGATATCCCGGCACTCGATTCGGTATCGCGCGTGATGGTGTGGATCGCGCTGGCGGCTTGGACGCTGACCTCGGCGGGGCTAGCCGGAGTGTGCTGGCGCCAGTTGCGCCAGCTCGGCAGTGCTGCGACGCAGCCGTAGCTGCGCCACGGTCAACCGTTGCGGATCGTGCGCTATCCCGCGCCGATCGCCTTCTTGCGATATTGCAGATGGAAGGCGCAGCCGCAGCCCGGCGGATGCGATGACGGATCGCTTGCGGAAATATCGTTGGCCGGCGCAGGTGCGGCGCCGCTGGAAATGCTGGTGGCCGGTGCATCGCGGGTCGGAATGTAGTTGAGGATCGGCGCCAGCCAGCGCTCCATTTCTTCGACCGGGCGGCCCTTGCGCGCAGCGTAGTCCTCAACCTGATCGCGTTCGATCTTGCCGACGCCGAAGTAGTAGCTCTCCGGGTGGCTGTAATAGAGGCCGGACACCGACGAGCCGGGCCACATCGCGAAGCTCTCGGTGAGTTCGACGCCGGTGGTGCGTGTCGCATCGAGCAGGCGGAACAGCGTGGCCTTCTCGGTGTGGTCGGGCTGCGCCGGGTAGCCCGGGGCGGGGCGAATGCCGTCGTATTCTTCCATGATGAGCTGGTTGTTGTTCAACGTCTCATCCGGTGCGTAGCCCCAGAATTCCTTGCGCACGCGCTGATGCATGCGTTCGGCAAAAGCCTCGGCGAGACGATCGGCCAGCGCCTTCACCAGGATCGAGGAATAATCGTCGTTGGCATTCTTGAAGCGCATGGCGATTTCATCTTCGCCCAAGCCTGCGGTGACGACGAAGCCGCCGATGTAATCGGGGATGCCGGTTTCCTTCGGCGCGACGAAGTCGGAGAGCGCGGCGTTGTGGCGGCCTTCGCGCTTCTCGAGTTGCTGGCGCAGCGTGTGATAGGTGGCGATCTGCGTGGTGCGCGTTTCATCGCTATAGACGATGACGTCGTCGCCGACCGTATTGGCGGGCCAGAAGCCGATGGTGGCGCTGGCCTTGAACCACTTCTCCTTGACGATGCGGTCGAGCATCTTGCGTGCGTCGTCATAGAGCGAGCGTGCGGTGGCGCCGACAACCTTGTCGTCGAGGATGGCGGGGAAGCGACCGGACAATTCCCATGTCTGGAAGAACGGCGTCCAGTCGATCACCTCGACCAGCTCTTCGAGCGGATAATCGGTGAACACCTTGGTGCCGAGGAAGGTCGGTGTGGTCGGCCGATGCTTGCTCCAGTCGATCGGCACCGCGTTGGCGCGTGCGGCGGCCAGCGTGATGCGCTTCTTGTCCTGCTGGGCGCGGAAATGTGCGGCGGAAATCTTGGCGTATTCGGCCCGCACGCCCTGCGCATAGGCGTCGCGCTTCTCCGGCGAGAGCAGCGAGGACACCACGCCGACGGCGCGGCTGGCGTCGTTGACATGCACCACCGGTCCGTTGCGGTAATTCGGATCGATCTTCACCGCGGTATGCACGCGGCTCGTCGTCGCGCCGCCAATCAACAGCGGCAGATCGAGGCCCTGACGTTCCAGCTCGGCGGCGAGGAAGCCCATCTCGTCCAGCGATGGCGTGATCAGCCCGGAGAGGCCGACGATATCGGCTTTCTCGTTCTTCGCGGTCTCGATGATCTTGGCGGCGGGCACCATGACTCCGAGGTCGATCACCTCGTAGTTGTTGCACTGGAGGACGATGCCGACGATGTTCTTGCCGATGTCGTGAACATCGCCCTTCACCGTCGCCAGCACGATCTTGCCGGCGGAGTTGTTGCCGGCACCGGTGATGCCGTTGGCGAGGTTGCGCGCCTTTTCCTCTTCCATGAACGGCATCAGATAGGCGACCGCCTGCTTCA
>Ga0066255_1001406_pt1 | contig 22035 bp, 31 predicted proteins | sample ThiBiot_750_biof_FD_71148 | JGI IMG/M metagenome (GOLD analysis project Ga0066255, IMG submission 71148) | Wastewater bioreactor microbial communities from Cape Town, South Africa - Thiocy_expt_750_biof (version 2) | ecosystem: Engineered > Bioreactor > Thiocyanate-remediating >... | reverse complement strand
GTGACGATGCCACCACCGCTTCTTTGCCAGCGGGAAGGGCTCCCGGATTGGCAAGAGGGCAGATCAGCATGGAATCACCGATGCAGCGCCGCCGGCGACCATGACGGCTTCCTCGTCGTAGAAGATGCCGAGATAGTTGTTGTAGTTCGAATATCCGGCCGTCCAGACTCCCCAAAATCGACTAGATGTGTCGACTCTCCCGAGGCCGTGTCCATTTGCCGTGCCGAAGCCAGGAATAGCGGCCTGGCCGCAGTAGGAACTCCACCCACCGGCGTGGCAGCTGGATATTAGAAACTCCGGAAGGCTGCTGAAACTGCGTGCTCAAAGAGCACTTCCCTCCCTCCGTTTTCTTAAAAACCTTTATCCCCTCAATGCTCTATGCTTCTTGTTCTTGATGCTTCCTCGAAATTTTTGTATCAAGCCTCAATTCCCTCCGGATTTTCGGTACTTGGAACAGGATCAATCATCACGATGGCTTCTTCCGGGACCAGGTCAAGATACTGGTCTGGTGGAGGGAGCGGGCGAGAATCTTTGAGGGATGTCACGATGACTCGCATTAGCAGGTCCTGCGCTAGCGCGATAGCGGTTTCGCGATCGGCCGCGCGAATTGGTACGGCGTTTCTGAAATCAAGCAGTCGGACCGCGACGTGATCTTTTTCTTCGATCAGTTCGGCTGGGTAGGGGATCAGATGGTCGAACAAGTATTGTTTTCCCCGGTTGCGGTTACCTTCAAGTTTGCGCACTAACCGTTGCGCTTTGAGGTGTGTGTAGCGCTTGAGCATTGCAAGGCTCTTGTGCCCGCTGATAGCGGCGACTTCCATCATGTCGAGGGACCCCAACTCAAAAAGCCGGCTAATTGATTCATGTCGGAGGTCGTGGAAATGCAGATCCTCGATGCCGAGCTTTTTGAGCATAAAACGCCAGGTTGATTTCAAGCCGTGGGCGGTGTATCCGAAAACCTTGCCTTTGTTCTTAACGCCGAGGCGGATTAGCGCGTCGCGCGCCTTCACCGAGAGGGGCACATCGCGCTTGGTGCCGTTTTTTGTCTCGGGCAGATGCGCAATCCGTGTCCTGAGATTGAGGTGCTCCCAATGCAGGTTCAGTATCTCACCCTGACGCTTCGCGGTCTCTAGCGCGACGACGACGATTGAATATAGTTCTGGATTGACGTGCTTGTAGGCGTATCGGAGAATCTGGCGCTCTTCTCTGGCCGTCAGAGGCCGGTCTCGACCAGGCGGAATTTTCGGCTTCCGAATTTTGCTGATCGGATTATCGTCGCAAATTCCCCATTCAATTTTGGCGATATCAAAGAAACTTGATAGCAACGCCAACTCCAGTCGCACCGTGGCGTTCGAGAGCAATCGTTTCGTCTTTGCATTCACCGTTTGCAAGCGCAAGTCTCTGTACTTAGCTGCCTCAACCGAGGTGATCTCCCTAGGCTTCATTGCCCCCAAGAATGAGCGGGAGATTTGCCTGATTCGATAAACCTCTTGAGCATATCCTTTTTTCAGAATCGATACTCGCGCTCGGTATTGCTCAAAGGCTTCCGCCAGCGTGACATTCGGGTCAAGAGGGGTAAAGATGCCTTCGTTAAACACTTTGAATTCCTTCAGTTGGAACACGGGCGACCGCGCACCTTGCCCAGGTGTTCGTCCCTCGATGATTAGTAACTAGAAAACGACGCAGCACCGAGCGCTGCGTTATTGAACTCGCGACGACCTACCCACACAGGGGCCCCTGAGATCGCCTTTGCATCTCAGCTAACACGAGTCGTGCGACTTCTTCGAGGCTGACATTCAAGGCATTACAGAGAGCCATTTGGGTGTCTAGGGTGGGGGAGCGTTTCCCCTGCTCGAGCAACGAGATATAGGCCCGGGTCCGGTTGGACTCAAATCCAAGCAGTTCTTGCGACCACGTGCGATCCCTCCTCAACCTCGCCAATACCGTGCCGAAGGCTTCGTTATGCGATGTCCCCGGTGAGCTTGCTTCTCGCTTTTGATTCTTTTGTTTTAAATTTGCCCTCATAGGGGGCAAATGATCCGAATTTGTATTTTTTTAGTCAGCATACAATTGTTAGCAACCGTCCCTGAGACGCCGCCAGCGCGAACTTCCCGCGGTCAACGGAGAGCATCCAGCCCTTCCGATTCCGCTTCGTTAACGCATGTATTGATGTAGAATTTTTGGCATACCAACCAGCCCGGACCAACAATGCTCCGATCTTCCCGATTGATCGTCTTCAGCGCCTTCCTTGTCTGTGTTGCGCCGCCATCTTCGGGCGCCGGCGACCCAAAGGCACGCCTACAGCAGCGCTCACCGTGGCTGTACGGTCTTTATGAGGCCTACCCCCAGTTTCATGGACAAATGGCGCTCTATGCCGCACAGCAAGGCTTCTTGGAACCAGAGAATGTTCTGGTCACCACCCTACACGAGTTAATCCACATCGACTCTGCTGCACATCAAGGCTATAGCGTTGCCGGCACGTATTTGGCGCCCTACGTGTCTCATGCCTCATGGCCTTTCCTGAATAACGCCGATGTGGCGGCTTACCTTTCGCCGTCGGAAAAGTCAGCCTTGGAGCCGATCTACAGTTCCTATATTCGCCAGATCCCCCAAAATCGCTTGGGCAACGTGCTCGATGAAGTCAATGCTTATTCTCAGACGGTCCCCTTCCTGTGCCAGGAAACACCTGGACAGGCGGTCGCTCACCTACACAATCTGGTAGGGCATCTCACCCTGGTGGAGTTTTACCTGCGAACCTTGAGGGAGCGCTTTCCCGCGCAACACGAGAAGCTCACCAAAAACCGAGTGTCCCGCGGTGCATTGGAGACGTTGGTGGCCAACGCCTATAAGACCTTGAACCTATGCTTCCAGCTGGGCCTGCGGGAGGCAGATCCGCGCAAGGTGCCGAAGTCGGCAACCGAAGCTTTCTCGGAACAGCCGAAGTAGGCATGCCCATGCCCGTTTTGCTGCAAAACTTATTCTCGTGGCGCAGCTAGCCATGCGGCAACTTGTCATCGTCGAGAGTCCGCACAAAGCGGAAGCGATTGAGGCGTTATATCCCGGCACGGCGTGCGTCGCCACCGTGGGGCATATCTGTGATCTCTCCCCTACCCCAATGAATGGTGTCGGCGTTGATCGAAATACCTTGCAGGGCGAGTACGTCTTGACCAGCAACCCCAATCGAAGCACGGACGGGGTACGGTTTGTATCAGAAATTCGGCGCCGATTGGAAGAACACCCGGACATCCTGGTGACGCTGGCAACTAACCCGGACCCCGAGGGAGAATCTACCGCGGCGTTTCTCGTCAAGCATTTGGGTTTGCGTGAGTACCGGCGCGTTTTGCCTCACGCCATCACCAAAGACGCGTTTGACAGGGCATGGGGGCGATCGGACGCGATCAACTGGGCCAAGGTCAATGAGCACGAAGCTCGACGAGTTATCAACCGCTTGGTGGGCTCCACAATCGATTCGTTCCTGGGAACGTCGTCTGATAAGCAGCCATCGCCGTTCTATCCTCTGCAGGTGGCCGTCGAAGCACTTATCGTGGAACGTGAACGGGCCATCCGAACGTTTTCCGCAAAGCCGTTCTACACGACACGATATGGATTCGACGGGTGGCAGGCCCAATGGGAACCATCGATACCTAGGCCGATTGTGAATGGCCCCACGCCGAATCAGTTCTACGACGCCGAGGACCTTAACCCGCGCTGCCACAGCCGCGCCTCGGCCGAGCATGCCGCCGGCTTTCCTTCGCTTCTGGTTCTCAACCATTTCGAACGCATCGAAGAGGTAGCGCCGCCACCGCCGCTAAACACGCCGGCGATGCTGCGGGCAGCTGCTCGGCAGCTAAGTTGGGGTGTTGGCAAAACCATTCAGGTTGCGCAGCAGCTTTTTGACGGCAGCCGGGCCGGCCCAGGCCTCATCACCTATCACCGCGGTAGCGGCCGAAGCGTCGGCCGAAGCGTTGCGATGACAATTCGCGCCCGGCTTGCCGAAGAGCGGTTACCCGTTTCTGACGGGCCCAGCTATCTGTCCGAACAGATAGGATGTGGAGGAATCGTCCCGACCCGTATTGAACTGGAACAGGCAGGTGCCGATAGCGATCAGCAAGCGCTCTATCGAATCATTTGGGAGCGGGCGATGTTCAGCCAACTGAGGGCCGCCCGCTTCGCGCTGAAACGAGTTGAATTGGTTGATCCGGGTAGAGGCCAACAGAAGTTTTCCGCAACATCAAGAACAATGATCGAGGCGGGCTGGCTGGGAACTGCCGCAAAAATTTACGCCTGGGATACCGCCTATGGAAACGTGCCGGCCCACTTAGGCACAGGCCCAACGCTCCCGCTCCTTTCCGTAGGTCCTATCCTTCGCCGCCAAACGTGCGCGGTAGAGGAATGCGCAGCGCCGGCGCCGCTTCGCTATACCGTCGATAGCTTGATTTCCGCATTGGATCGCCATGGACTTGCTCACCCTTTCCTTCTCCCCGGGATCTTTCGGCGATTGGAATGCGACGGGTTTGTTGAGAGAGATGGCCTCTTTCATGCGACGGAGATCGCGGAGAAGCGCTACGATGCTTTGTACCCGCGCTTTGCTTTTGCCCACATCAACTATGCCATCGAACTCGAACAAGCACTGCGCTTGGTCTTGAGGCAGCAACTGGACGGCATACAGCTGACGCGCAAGGTGTGGGAACGACTGGATTCGGATTGCAGCGCCTAGAAAAGACCGGCCTTCGGACTTCAGCCCTTCGTGGGGTGAGCGTTGGCAATCCCAGCATGGTTTGCGCAAACAGCCAGGCGAGTAGTTGCCCCTCTTTTTTTAGTGCCCGATGATCACTACAAAACCCTTGCGCTGTAGCAATTAACGGGCTATAGTTGAACTGTATGCGATGCGCGGGTCGGGTTAGCGCGGTTGGTAGTAGCAGCGCCTTTGTAAAGCGTAGGTCATTGGTTCGGACACCCGGCACCAAATCAATCGAAGAGGGAGATCTTCATGGACATCGAGAAGCTGAAGGCCGCAGGTTTCGTTGAAACTACCTACCCTGACCAGGAAGGGGTGTTTTTGACCAAACGTACCAGGGTGGATGCGCTTCCCCGCGCCGGCGCCAACTTTGTGGACAACGACTTCATCTGCGGAGACTCCGAGGCTATCACGGAGATGTTCCCCGACGGCGGGGTGCAACTCCACATTCCCGACGGGGACTACGTTGAGGGGCCGTATGCGGCAAGTTCCGTGGAGGCCGCAGCCCTGCTCAATGACGCCATCGCGGCGAGCAGCGCTTAAACGGTAGAGTTTGTATTGTCTGTAACCGATCAGAAAGGGCGAACATGGGCATTTTGGCGTTGGGAAATATGTTAATTGCAGTAGTTGCCGCAGTTTGGATTTTCATGGCGGCAAAAGCGGTGTTTAGAATGCCGGTGGTCCTTAACCTGCCGGGAGCATCCGGCATGTTCTTCTCTGCAATCTCGCTGTCAGGGTGGATTACTCATGACTTATTCGATGGCTACATGCACATGCCTGCGCCTGATATTCCCTGGTTCCAGTGGATTATTTACTTCGTGATCAGCATTGCTTGGTATGCCGCTATGGCTTGGTTGCTCACGAAGTGGCGCCGACCTACAGAGCCCCCCGCGGACCATACATCAAGCTAGAGCTAAGCGGAAAGGACCTAAAGATGACCGAAAAGGACAAAGACCAAGTCACCATGACCTTGCTGTTCATGTTTGCGCTGTTCACTCTGAATTGCTACGTGGCGTCTTTTTTTTATCCGCATGCCACGGTAATGCTTGTGGCCGGTATCGGAATAGCCGTCATCGCGGTCCTACTGGTCTACGTCGAGATGTTCGTCGATGTGACTGGCGGCGACGGCGACGCGGAAACGTCCAAGCACTCAGAAGCATCCCACTGACCAAGTACGGAAAGGAAGTCGAATAATGACTTGCGGAATTAATGACGACGATCGTAGTTCTACAAAGAAGCTCAAAGAAGTTTTTTCAGCAACAGCATGGTTGGCTACTTTGATTTTCATTCTCTACGCTTTCTCGTCTCTAATTATCAAGTCATGGAAAGAGTACGAGGGATATCGAAATGGCTTGGTTGTTGCGAGCGAAAAAAGCCCGGCGCACCACTTCTTGGTTACGAATTGGTTGGAATGTTCTCCGATGAAACAGACTCGTGCCGAATGTTATGCCTCGATCCGTGGCGCTGCCGCGATTCGTGGCGACTCGTTTGTTCATCAGGTCGATGCAGCAGCCATGGAACTGAAACTGATATGAAGCTCTCGCTCCTCGGGTTAATGAAACTCAAGCCGTTCGATGAAACCGACGAGAAGCCAAAGGCTGGGAGCATCTATGCCAATTCCGTTTGGTTTTCTGCGGTAATTATGGCTGGTGGCTTCCTCGCGCTGGCGGCACTTGCGCTCGGTGTTGCGGGGTCAGAATACGCGTTTAACATTTTAGCAATCGCTATGTGTATATCAGCCGTTACGGCTGGCATGGAATGGCATGCTGGCTTAAAAGCCATCGCGCTAAATCAGCTCTTTACGGCTGTGTTGGCAGCGTTGCTATTTAACATCGTTGGCAACCGATTGGGATGACGCCCATGAATGCGAAACAAGAGAAAGCGATGAAGCGCCTGGGCAAGATACGCCGCTACGGGTCGCGCTTTGCAAAGTTGGCGGTAAAACATGCCGCAAGCAAGGGCGAAGAACCGGCGATTACGTGGATACTTGCGAAGTACACAGTCAGGGATCGGCGAGCTGGACTTCGTTATGGCGCCCCTACGTTCTTTGGTAAGGGTGTCGGTCTAGTGCTGCCAGTGGTTGAAGGCCGCTGCACGTCGGCTGCGTGATGCTGGCCGACCGGAAAGGATGCCATACCCGTGACTACCATAACCTACCTACCAGCCAATATGGCCGCCTGGCTAACTGCCAGAGTGGCATCGTGTTGACGAAAAAGGGAGCTATCCATGAAACGCGAACCGCCACCGACCCTTGAACAACTCGCCGAAGTGGTTCGGCACGTCGACCTCGACAGGCTGAAAAATCGTCTCATTGGCAAACAGCTTCTCGAGCTGGAACATTGCCTGGTTGAGGTCCTCGGCCAACTCACCGATGACTTCCGGGCGACGAGGGAATGCACCGATGACATTGCACGCTATGCGATGGAAGCAACCGATGGAGGAAATTTCCTGTCTGCCTACAACGACTACATGCGTGAGCGAGGCAGTTTGGCGAAAAACTACGCAAATTTCTCTCCAACCGGTAGGTACTTCCAGTCATTGCTTGATCGCTTGAACAACGTGGAAGACAAGCAGGCGCGGGAAAACAAGCCGGTCACCGTCACCCACGCTCGCATGCTTGCGGCGTTGATTGTTCGGCAGCTGGCCATCATGACCAACTACTCCCTTGGGCGCAATGAAAAGCTGGACAAGCTCTGGGAGCACTGGACCACCTCGAGAAGACCGGCGTGACCTGGAAAGGGGCATTTCAAATGAAGCTCCGCGCCCTGCTTGCCCTGAGCGTCGCCGCCCTGCTTTCTTTCATTCCTCTCTCGCATGCCGATGCGCCGGCTGCGACGAGGATCGACGTTGGCTTCTCGCCAGACGGCGCGGCCGAACGGCTTGTGATTGATGCGATTCGCTCGGCTCGGCGCTCAGTCCGACTGGTAGCTTATTCCTTTACCGCTGCACCGATCGTTCGCGCCTTGGTCGACGCGAAACATCGGGGCGTCGACGTCGCAGTGATTGTCGACCGCAAGCACAACCTCGAGCAGGACAGTAGCGGCAAAGCCAGGGCCGCGCTGAACCTGCTTGTGAACGCCGGCATTCCGACGCGAACCATTGCCGCCTTCGCGATCCAGCACAGCAAGTATGTCGTGATCGACGGCTTGCACGTCCAGACGGGCAGCTACAACTATTCGGCATCCGCCGCGCGATACAACAGCGAGAACGTCCTCGTCTTATGGCATCACGCCGATCTGGCCGCCGCCTACCTCGACAATTGGCGGCAGCTCTACGAACGCAGCCAGCCATATGCGTCGACCTACTGATCGCCGTAGAAAACCCCTGATCACCAGAGGCCTCTTGTTCCGATGAAACTGAATTACAAAACATTCCCCAAGGGCGATGCACGCCGTTACTTCGTGGCCCTCCTTGCCGTCGCCCGCTTGAGCGAGCGGGCAACCATCCGCTACGTTGCCGAAGAGATCGGTTGTACCAGATCCGAGGCGCAACGGGCCCTGGAAGTGGTGGAAATTCAGTTCGGCGTTCGGTTCAGTCGGAACGGCCCGTTGTACATAATCGATAGCTGGGGTGTTTTGAAGCGGCATGAACTTGGCCAGCTTGTAGCACCCGATGATTGATACAATCATTGCGTTGTAGCAATTAACGGTTTACAATTCATCATCTTTTAATGCATTGCCCGATGAGTGCGTGCCGGCAAGCTGGGTATCTACGTATTTCCCGACCGCCGTCGATGCGCGAACCGCGCCTGCAAGCGGTAGCTGGCCGGGAAATAAAGGGTCATAGGCACCATCTTTTGCTGCAAAACACATGGTCACAAAGGAGAATTTATGCTGTTCCAAACCTTACAAACCCTTGCCACCGAGCGCACAGTTCACTTGCTGATCTCGGCGGCCCCCGACGGCCGGATGCGCGTGTACATCGAGCCCGCGCCATCCAAGAATGCCAAGGACAAGGAACCCTCGGCCTCTGTCGTTCCGTTCTCCGTCTGCGACACCCCCGAGGTGTTGGATGCTCAACTCCCCGCCGTTCTGACGGAATGGCTCCACGCCCGGACGGAAGCTTTGAACGGCATCCAGGCCAGCCTCGCTACCGCCAAGGCCGGCCTGGAAAATGCGGCGAAAAACGATACGAAGGGACGGGGCGCGGCGCCGAAGACCTCCAAAGCCGCGCCTGCCGCCCATCCCCGGAACGTCGCGTCGGATGAACTGGACCCGCCGCCCGCCACCATGGTCTCCGCCGGAAACATTGGCAGCACCAGTGGCGCCGACCCTTATCCGCTGGCCGTTGGCGCCAGCGCTACCGAAGCTACAGGGGTTGGCGGCTCCAGCGAGAGCGGCGAGGAGGACTAAGTCATGAGCCATCTTCAGGTCGAAACCATCGAGCGGCGCTTCATGCATGGCGGCCGGACGCTGCCGGACCCGGACCCGTCCATGTCGCCCGATGACGTGCGGGCTTTCTATTCGGCCATCCATCCGGAACTGCTCAATGCGGTCGTGACGGGTGGCGAGTTCACCGGCCAGATTCAGGTCTTCGAGTTCCGCCGGGCCGTCGGAGACAAGGGCTAAGGCCGCCATGCGCAAACAGCAATTTGAGGCCTTGCTGCGCTCCGGGCTGTCCCAACCCGGAGCGCAGGAGGGCAACGCCACGCCGGTCACCCCTGTGAGCATATCGAGCGAGGACAAAGCGCTGTTCCGGTCACTGTCCGCTTTGGCACATTCCGAGAGAAACAGCCAGGGAATTTGCATCGCCGACTCTTGGGAAGTGCCGCCGTGCTTCTGAGCCTTCCTCGCATCTCACCGAGAGTTCCACAGACCATCGTGCAAGGAAGCGCCGGTAACCGGCACTTGCGGCTTGCACTGGCGATGAGCCAATCGAGGTTAATTCGGCAGCAAGACCTTATCGAGTTGGCGCCGGATCAACCGATACCGTTGTCGGTTTTCCAGAAGCTGCTTGAAAAAGGATGGCAACGAGCAACCCACCAGTTACGTGAATATCGGGCTTTGGCGGCCCATGCCTACTTGGTCATTCAGCCGGATAGCGGAATGCTTTCGCCATACGAGTGCATTCCCGACGATACGGAAGGAATGATCGTCGTAGCTTTTGGTGAGCATCGAACCGTGGTAGTTGGGCCGACGTTGATGGAATTGGAAGCTTTACATCCCGGCTTGGGTGGTGCAGCGATGAGAATTCTAACCAATGCGCTCGCGTGGGATTCGCCGCCCTACACGCCGATGGGGGCTTACGAACTCGCGTGCTATCTCTACTGGGAAGGTATGGACGATGAAAGCCACTTAGTGAATGACGATTATGACATCGATGAGGTGATAACCAAGCAAGAACTATTCGGAGGAATGCCGGAATGGGCCTACGAACCGTGCGTGAAAAACATCGTTCCGTCGGATGAATTTCTCACACTGGCAGAGCGGTATAAACATTCCGCTTATGCGCCCCTGATGACTCAGTTGCATGAACTATCTGCTGCGAACAGGACATTCGTTCGCCATGCTCAGCGGTGGAATAAAAAAGGGGGAATGATCTCGAGCCTCGTCGACGACCCCGTCGCAGGACCCCAATTAGCGGCACTTTACTGGACAACGCCTAGCGAAGATCCGATTTATCGAGTCTTCGACGACGATTATCAGCAAAACATGCAAGGGGGAATGACGGAGGAACTCGGGGCGATTCGTTTCGACCTGACAAAACAGGGTCTCACCGGAGGGTTGAAGCGATTGTACTTACTTGACCAATTCTTTTCCGTCCTCGATCGAACCATCACCATGCTCGAAGACTACGACGAGAAGCACCAGTCGTCTCTTCTGATTAATGTTTTTGCAAAGTGAATTGCATCATGGAATCTGCAATTAGTGACCACACCATCCGTAAAATAGCTGTCAGGCAAGCCATCTTGTTGTACGGCGAGAACGAGCACAGCCCCGAGTTTGCCACCATTCATCCGGTCGATATCCAGGCCGGCGGCCAGACGCCAGTCATTCGAGCGGGGCGCCCTCTGGATAAGCGCGGGCTTGCGGAGTTGGCGACCACGCTCTTCACCGCCAACCGCACCAAGCCGGGCCTGCTGCCACCCAATGTGCTGTCCGTTGGTAACGATCACCTGGTGTGGTGGTCGCCGCCAGCGACGCGCCCGATTTTTTTCCGTGGCTCGGGGCGAGACACCTCAAAGCAATTCAACATCGGCGAGCGAAACGGTATAACGTTCCACCCAGGACTGATCTTCGCCGTCAAAGACGCCAAATGGTATGTGCTGGCTGTCAAGGGAGCCGAGCGGCCAACGGCCGATACCCTCCTGTATGTCGCCCCTTACTTCAATGTTTGGGAAAACGCAGTCATATGCGCCGGAAATGTGCCTCTTCCCAAGGCGGCCGTGACGGAAAAAATTGCGGCATGGGAAAAGGCGTTCTTCGAGTCCAACTTCACGCACACCAACGTCACGCGTTTGGTCCAGTACAAGGGCGGCGGGCATCGCTTCTGGGCGGACATGCTGGACGGGAAGTTCGAAGCATTTCCCGAGAAGGTGCTACTCCCCTTTTCTTTCCAAGACGCGGCGCGCAAAAAGGGCGTCGAGCGCACCGCATCCGTCGGCGATCTGATTCACATTATCGAAGGACCTATGGAATGACCATCAAGCTCAATCGCCTGGATGAAGTGCTGCAACAGGTTTGCCCTACCGTGATGGTGCCGCGGTACGAGCCCCTGCAGGATCTGGATCATGAAGCCCATCGCTTCCTCGTTGCTCAGGACGGGCTGTACATGGACGTACTCCGGCCTTGGCTGCAGCTGCGCCTCCAAATCTCCCAGTCACCCATTCCGTTGCCCTATGGGCGCGTTGCGGGAAAGGCGGTTTTCAATTTCGGCGACAACTTCGGGGACCTGTTCGTACAGTTCACCAATGCGGCGCGCGAATTCCTGCCGGCGGAGCATGCGGCGTGGTTCGCGTTTGATGCCGAGACGCAGTGCTTGCGCTATGAACCTGTTGAGGTGACGCGCCGGAATATGGCCCGCATCACGTACGAACGCCCTGTGGTTAGCGAACACGTCCGTCTGGCCGTCGACATCCACAGCCATGGGTGCGAAAACGCATATTTCAGCCCGACGGACGACCTCGACGATGTCGACGACGCAAAACTCGCCATTGTTGTCGGCGATCTGGACAAAGCCCAGATCAGCGTCATCGCGCGCCTGGTGCTTCCGGGTGGACTTGTGCTGGACTACTCGGACTTCGTCCGCTCGTTGTTGTCGAGGTAGTGATATGACCCCTCCCTCCTCCCAAAAGAAGCTTCACGTATTGCCGGCTCACCTATTCGATGGTGCGATCAAAATCCACGTCATCGGCTGCGGCGGAACCGGCTCCGTCGTCGTCCCCGGCCTCGTTAAGATCCACCGCACCATGCTTACGCTCGGGCACCCCAAAGGGTTGGACGTCACAGTATGGGATGGAGACGCGGTTTCCGAATCCAATACGGTACGGCAAAACTTTTTCGAGTCAGATATCGGCGCCAACAAGGCCGACATCATGGTGACACGCCTCAACGTTGCCCATTCCGCCATTAATCTCGATTGGACCGCTCGCAACACGCGATTCACTGCCGATCGATTATCGCGAATGGGCGACGCTGCTGATTTCTACATCGGCTGCGTCGATACAAAAGCATCCCGCCGGGAAATTCTCGCCGCGATTCAACGACGCCACGGATATTCCCTTCAGTCTTCCTATTGGCTGGACTGCGGTAACAAGGAGGACTTCGGCCAGGTGGTTTGCGGTGAGTGGCGCGGCAGCGGCGCCCTAAATAGGACGCAGCCGCGCCTACCGCTCGTTACCGAGTTGCTCCCGGAAATCATCGCCGGCGAGGAGGAAGACGACGCGCCGTCCTGCTCTGCCGTTCAATCGATTATCAGGCAGGGCGTGATTACCAATCAGATGTGCGCGTCGTGGGCTTTGGCGTGGTTGTCGGAGGCATTGCGTCACGGGCAAATCGGCTGGAACGGGGTTTTTTTCAACTTGGCCCAAGGTCGGGTAACGTCAATTCCGGTTGATCCGGAAAAGTGGGCCGCCATGGGTTACACACCCCAGCCGGACAGCTGTCAGCCGCTAAAATGAGGGTGTTGGAAAGCCCAGCGCCAACGCCACCGCGTAAGCCGCGTTAAATCGATCCTCGGGGGGAAGGACGCCCCTCCCCTCCTTCGATTTTCAACGAGAGCGCTCTCCAGCGCAATACTCTACGTTTTGCAGCAAAAGTAGACTTTTCATCTAATAATTGATGGAAAGCAGTACCCCCCTCTCGTTTCAGCACATCCACAATACGAAAGTTCATGAGCTATTTCAGGATGCTTTCCTAAGTAGCTGATTATTCGCGATCACGCGCCAAAAAAGTTTGCGTCGTAAACTTGCGCTCCCTCATATTAGCGCGTATTCTTCAATTCAGCGGCGATTAGCGGTCCAATCGTCTAATTAGCACCAAAATAAAACATTGGCGATTAACGAACGAAACTCACTATATTGAGGACGATCATGGATGCAACGACGCAAACAGATGTCTTGAATCTCCGGAACCTTGAAACCAAGGTCGGGCCTGCTCAACTGGCGGAACTGGCCGCCCTTTCCGAGGACATGATGGCGCTGGTGCGGGAGGATATGCTTAAACCGCACCCGCGTAAGAATGCCCCGGAATACACGTCGACGCAATTGGCAGCGCTTTGCAAAATCGAACGCGCGCGGATCAATTACGTCGCCAACAAGGGCGACCTTCCTCCCGGGGTTTCTCAAGGTCCCGGGCGCAATCGAGGCCGGGTGTTCACCCTGCAGGAGGCACGTCAGTGGGTGCAGGCCGAGTCGAAGATCAAAAAACGCCCGCAAGGAAAGCGCGGCAAGATTGTGGCCGTCTCGAATTTCAAGGGCGGTTCTACGAAGACCACGACCGCCATGAGTCTGGCGCAAGGGCTTACCCTTCGCGGGCGCCGCGTCCTCATCGTGGACCTGGACCCGCAAGCATCCCTGTCGTCTCTGTGCGGACTTCTGCCCTCGGCCGAGGTTACTGAAGAGAATACGGTTCTGCCGTTCATTTACGGCGACCAGCAGGATCTGCGCTACGCCGTTACGCCCACCTACTGGGACGGCATGGACCTGATCCCCGGCGCCCCCACCCTCTTCTCCGCCGAGTTCGACATCCCGAGCAAGGTCGCGAAAAACGTGAATTTCCGATTCTGGGACATCCTGCGGGCGCCCCTGCAAGAATTGGCCGCCGAGTACGACGCGATCATCCTGGACACTTCGCCCAGCCTTTCGTACCTCACCATTAACGCGCTGATGGCTGCGGACGGGGTGCTGATGCCGCTTCCGCCGCGAGCCTTGGACTTCGCTTCGGCAGCGCAGTATTGGAACCTATTTTCCGACCTGGCAGCGTCTTTCGAAGAGCTTCAGTATGTCAAGGAGTTCGACTTTGTCAACGTCCTGATCTCGTCGGTAAACCCCCAGGAAGCTGCAGCTCGGGTAGTGCGCGAATGGATCGTTTCCACTTATACCCATCGCGTCTTGCCCGTCGAAATTCCGTTCTCGAACGTTTTGGGAACCGCCGCGGCGAGCTCTTTCGGAACCGTGTACGACATTTCCAAGTGGAAGGGCTGGGCCGAGACCTACACAAAAATTCGGGACGCCATGGATCAGGTCGTCGAGACCATCGACAACAAGTTCGTCCAATCGTGGTACGAAGGAGAGTGAAATGAGTGGCACCGGCCCCAAAGACATGAGCGAGAAGAACACCACCCTGATCGCCAGAATGCAGGCCCGGGCGGCAACCTCTGCCCCCTCACCCAGCGACGGGGAGCAGCCGCGAAAGAAGGTTACCGCCCCCGGTGTTCTTGCTGACTTCGCCGGCCAAGTTAATGCCGCTGTCATGCGCGCCGAAAAGGCCGAGGCAGAGCTTGAGCGGCTCAAGACCACTCAGGGCAGCAGCGAAGAACTGGCCGAAGCTCGGCGAAAACTTACCGAGGCCGAAGAGGCTTTAGCCACCGCCCGGAACAGCCAACCGCCGCGCCGCGCAAAGCTCGACGATCTCCACGAGGTCGCTGGGCGGCGCCGAAAACTCACCGCGGAACAGTACGAGGAATTGCGGGAAAACCTTAAGAACAACCCGCTCGCCCATCCGGTGACGGTGCGCATCCGACAGGGCGGTGGATACGAAATCATCTCCGGCAACAATCGTACCGCGATTTACCGCGAACTGGGCAGAGACGAGATCGACGTCACCATCCAGGACTTGACCGACGACGAAACTGATCGGACGGCTTTTTATAGCAACCTGCTTCAACCCACGCTGACGGATTATGAAAAATACCTGGGTTTCAAGAATCGGATGGCGAGGATGGGTTACAACCAGACGCAAGTCGCGATCGAGGCAGGCGTAAGGCAAAACTACGTAAGTTTCCTGATGACGTTCGACGGCCTCCCACCAGAGGCCCGAGAAGTGATCGCGACAAAACCGTCTATCATCGGCGGCGCCACGGTGGAAAAGCTCGCCAAACTCGCCAAGGCCGGCAAGGGCGCCAAGGTTATCGAGGCGATCGAGAAACTATCGACTGGCGAAATTAAAACGGAGGCCGACGCGGTGCACCACGCCAACACCGTGGTCGCACGCCCAACCTCTCGGCCGGAACCCGTAGTCATTCGACAAGGACGGCACAAGTATTGTGAACTGATTCATTCGGACAAAACCGTTCGTCTCTCGTTCGCCAACCAAGACGAGGCCAGCGCCGTCATGGCGGAATTGAAGAACATCCTCGAAACCAGAGCAAAGGCAGCAAAAGAGCAATAGAGGACCAAGCTACCGAACTTCAGTACCTTTGTAAATCAATGACTTACAAAAACATCAGCGGGCTTTGCAGTCTAACCAAGGCTATCTTGCTGCCAAAGCAACGCCCGTTCCAGTGATTCAGAAAGCCGCTCCTCGATGGGCGGCTTTCTGAATATTTGGGGGTGAGTTTCGCAGCTTCGCGCTGAGAGGACTCATCGATCTGCAAACAGAAAGGAAACAGTTAGCGACGACCGCTTAACCTTGCCCATAAAAGACAAAACCCACGGCGGGAACCGTGGGTTTTGCTAGGGATAGACCCTTTATCGGCGCTTTCCGGCGGGAACCGGGAGCGATCAGAGACAGTGCTCAGTTTACAGAGTGCCGATTCAGTGTCAAGTCCCTAAGGGCTCTTTTTGTCAAAAAGGACTGAATCGTGCCGAATATTTTGGCTTGCGAGGGTGTTTCTCACTCTTACTCCCCTCCACTTCCCCCGGGTCCGAAGGCCAGATACCTTCCAGCCCCTCTTATTCGAGCTCGGGCAGAGGCAATGAACCCGCGTAACTGCTTGGACCTTAACAGGACCGCTCGGCAGGCGTTGTATGGCATCCTTGCCTTCTTTAATATCCGACAACCCGGTGATCCGGTGTTTGCTTCGCGGGAAAGTCTTTGCGCGGAAGCTCTCCTTGGCAGCCAGCCGACCCTTTACCGTGCGCTTGCACACTTGGTGACGAAAGGCTATATCCGCAGGGAGCAAGGGCGTCGTTACGGCAAGGAGACCTATGGGCAATACAGCGTGTCTCGGATCTGGCTGGAAGAAAAAACGCTTGACTTGCTTGGTCTGGCCGGAGGAAGAACTGCGGACCGAAAGCAAGCACCCAACGAGGCCGAGGCATTCAACGCCGAGGGGCAGGGCGCCATGTCCCCACGCGAAAGTTGTCCACAGGGGCCGTCTCTCATTTCGAGAGACCGTTTACAAGAGAATGAACTTTCCCCTAGTCCACAGCTTTCTTTGAAAGAACAGCCCCCCAAATCCGCGAGCTCGGACGCAGGCGAAAAGAGGGGAGGGGGGTCTTCAGGAAAGGGCATAGACCCCAAAACCCGATTGCCCGTCGAGTTGCTTCCGCTTACCAACTTGGGGCTGTCTCGTGGCCGTATTTGCCTTTTGATGGCTCGCGCCAGGGATAACGGGAATTGCGGCCAGCTCGGGGCGATCGTGACGCTTGTCTGGCCCCAGATCAGCAAGCTCAACGGCGTCGCTGTGTTTGCCTATCTTTCGAAACTCGTGAAGCAGCGGAAGGACTACGCGCGACTGGTCAAAATCCAGGACCAGTACGAGGACAAGGGGCATATGCCGCAGCATCTCGCAGATCGGCTCAACGAGAAAATCCCGGCTTTCCTGGAACGTTCCAAGGGCATGATCCTGGTCAGTCGTTCCGGTGAGCTGCTCGGCCAGGTGAAAAACCACGCCAGCGGCGGCTTCGTCGAGTCGATTGACGATCGCGGTGTTCGTCGAATGATGCCAGTAAATCCGCGGGTAATCGAAATGTGGGAAGAGGGCGATGTGGTTCTTCGTCAGCCCTCCTGACGCCGAGTTGTGGCGGCGCCGGATATCGACAACGATGGAAACAAGGATGACCAGCAAATCAAGAGGAAGGTCTTTTGCAGCAAAACAAGTTATGACCACTCCTACTCCATCCACGTATGCGAACATGATCTGCGCGGATGGCGATGATTCTGGGACCATCAGCTGCGGCCGGGATCAAAATCTCTACGATCGGGCGAAATGCACCATTACCGACTTTTACTTAGTGCCCGAGAAACTTTCGTCATCCTTCTCTTGTTAGGTGCGTTAAACGCACTATAATAACGTCAAATTATCTAGCTAAGAAAGGGTTGTGACTATGGCAACAAAGCGAAAATCGTTGTTAGTGGCGCCGCGCCCTCGGCACTCACTCGACGAACTGGCTCGTGACGTCGGATGCACTCTTGGTTCAGTCGGTGAGATCGAGCAGTTGGCCGGGGTAAATATCCAGTCGGAAGTGGAGCGTCATGAGTTGTGGTGGCAATTCCGCCACCTGTTCATCGGCCCATCCCAAAAGGTCTTCGATGCGGTGATGGACCACTGCGCCGAGATTGCGCTTCGCCGCATCCGGGCTGGTGAATTGTGCCTGGTAGCAACCCGGCGTTACTGATGCTAATCGGAAGGGCATCTAGGACTACAGCGTACCGTGTGATCTTTGCTCCTGCCCTTCCATTGGCTATGCTACGCACTATTCCAGTACCGTTCGGGTTTCAGAACAGCAAACTCACTCAGTTATGAGCAATAGGAGAAGCGAGTTGTGAAACAACCTTTAGAGACCAGCGTGCCCCCTCGTACTAGCGCCGGCCACACGAATCCCGTGCGGGTCGACCTATCCCTTGCGCGAGGCCTTCGCAACACGATGATCAAGCGGATCACCGCAACCCGTGGTGCAATGGATCGGGCCGCAAACTGGGCGTTTACACGGCGCTCCTCGATGCCGAGCACGAGAAAAGGTTTCAGGCGCGTCTACCGGGAGTTGGCCAAGTTCCTAAACCGATATGCATTAGCATCAAACACGCTCGAGGACATTCACAGTGAGGTTTTCTGGCACCACTGGGATATTCGCCAGAACGTGGCAGTCGATAACTGGGAAGAAGACCAACTGACCGTGACAGGCGTTGTCTATAACCTGCTCGACCCGCAGTGCGTACTGCGCCGCTTTGATTACCCCATTGGCCTTTCAATGCACCTGGTCGAAAGGACTTTTCAGCGTCTTAAAACGACGTGCAATGAGACGCTCATCGACCAGTTGATCTTCCCGACATTGGTCGCATGCACCCTGTGGCCTTTCATCTACTGGGAGTTGAAGGCGAGGAACATCCAGTCCCAACCCATCATGATTCCGACGAAGGCCGGCGCGATCGTGGGAGACGTGTTCGTACGCGACGGTGACGAAGGTATGCAGTTCAGAACGTTCCTGACAGTTGCGGAATTATCGCCATCCAAGAGCCGACTGCTTGAAGCATTGCGGAAATGGGAGGCGGAAATGCGGCCGGCGATGTGGATGGGGTTGCAAGTCAGCACATTCGACCATATGTCCTTGCCGGACAACGTAGGCGTGCCTGAAGTGGTGGAATTTCGAAAATATGCTGTGTCCTACTTGAACGTTCTCGAGCTACATGCTGACGCACTCGACGTACGAGAGGCTAGAGCGCAACGGGCAGCTCAAGAATATCGGAAATGGACACGATGATTGCGCAAAGAGGTAGGTGAAGTCTAGCCGCCGTAGGCTCTGCTGGATTTTTTGATGTAAAGGAGATTTAAATATGAAGATTTATCTTGCCGGACCGGACGTATTCGATCCCAACCCCTTAGCTGTTGGTGAGGAACTGAAGGCTGGTGCTCGTCGCCATGGCTTTGTGCCGCTGTATCCTCTCGACAATGCGATTCAAACCGACGATCCGAACCCGTCACTGACGATCTACAAGGCCAATATCGCCCTAATTGCAGACGCGGATGCTGTCGTGGCCAACCTCAATCCCTTCCGCGGCGCAGAGCCGGATTCGGGGACCGTTTGGGAAGTGGGCTATGCACTGGGCCTCGGGAAGCGCGTTATTGGCTACATCGGGAGTGGTGAGCCAATGGTGGGGCGCGTCTTGGTTAACGAGGGCCGAACGGTGCCTCCGGTGGGTCCCTACTTTGATGAGGAAAACCGCTCCATTGAGGATTTCGGTCACCCGCTCAACCTCATGCTGATGCACAGCATCGAGCACCTTGCGATCGGCAGCTTCGAGGATGCCTTGCAGTACCTGACAGTTTGAAAGGAAAGGGCATAGCATGAGCTTGTATGGTCTGAAAGAGATCGCCATTATTGCCTTAATGGCCGGCATGGTAATGGCCATCGCCCCGCAGCATTTCTGGCTGGCTATGGGTGTGGTCCTGGTAGGTTATATGATCCTATCCTTGACGTCTGCCCAGGCCTTCAGGAAGGCCGTCAGCACCGGATTTGTCCGCGAACCGCGTTATATCGCGGGCTCTCGCAGAGTCTTTTTCATCGCCCAGGGCTGTCCGAGTCGCTGGCTTGTTAAACGGTACATCCGGGTTTCCCCTCGCTGAAATGTATCTTCCCAAACACTTCCCGAAGCGTCTTGTTTTTGTCCCCGGATGGGGGAATCCCTACCATGTGCCGTGGCACATCGTGAGGGTCGATTCCGCACGCGAGCGCGACATTGGCAAAGTCGGAACGCATGGATGGCAGGTGCGCTATGCAAAGCCAAGTCGGTTTTTCAGCGACTCCGTGGGCGGGAAGCTACGGACGCCAGCGGAGTCATTGCAGGATGCAGCGCAGTATCTCGCTAGCATCTACAAAGGCCCGCGTAATCGTTGCCGCACGACCCCGACTAAACGGGCTATTCGTAAAATCGTGTGGAATTGGTGTTTGCATGTTAACATGTGAATTCGTAATTTCGTGTGGAAATGGTCATGAGCGTAGCCGTCCTTTTCGCTAGGTCAGATAGCAATTACAAGTTGTTGCCGGGAGTTGATGTTTGGGACGCCGAACGTGATGCACGGAACTGGCAAGGCGGATGCCCTGCGGTCGCACACCCGCCTTGCAGAGCATGGGGAAGGCTTCGGCACTTTGCGAAGCCGCGTGACGATGAAAAGGACTTGGCGCGTTTTGCTGTCCGAATGATTTGACGATTTGGCGGCGTACTTGAGCATCCTGAGAGTTCTCAGTTGTGGCCTGACCAAGGGTTGCCGGCTATTGGCGAGCGGGATGAATACGGCGGGTGGACGTTGCCAGTTCACCAGTTTTGGTGGGGCCATCGAGCTCAAAAGAAGACACTTCTCTATGTGGTTGGATGCGATCCGAAAGAGATACCACCCATACCATTGGTTCTTGGTGTGAGCGATTGCGTAATTCGCCTGGATAAGCGCAGAGCTGACGGAACTCACATACGCAAGGGGGATGCTGACTGGAAGCAGCCTCTTGGACCGGCAGAGCGTGAGCACACCCCTCCTGAGTTTGCCCGATGGCTGGTAGAGTTGGCGTCCCGTTGCAGAGCGAAAGCAGCCTGAATGACCGACATCCTTCAACTCGACGGCTGGGAGCCGACCAAGACCTACGCCCAAGGCAAAGAGCGAATCACCGAGGCGCGATACATCGAGCCGATTGACTACTGCCAGAAGTGCGGCGTCATCGGCGCTCTGTACCGGCACGGCACGAAGGCAATCAGCATCCGCGACACGCCAGTATTCGGCAGGCCGTCCATCATCAAGGCAACGGTGCAGCGCTATCGGTGTCGGGAGTGTGGCGAAACGTTCCTCCCGTCCATGCTGGGCATTGACCCATCCAGGCGCATGACGGCTCGCTGTGTTGAGATGGTCAAAGACCTGTGCGAGGAAGACCGCTTCACCCGCATTGCCAAGCACGTTGGCTGCGTTGAAGGAACGGTTCGAAACATCGCCGCCGAGAAGTTCGAAAGCCTGCACAGCCGCTTTAGGCCTTACCTCCCACAATGGATGGGGATGGATGAAACCATGCTCGCCGGTAGGCAGCGTGGCGTCATCACCGACCTGGGCGCCAGGAAGCCAAGCGACCTGCTTCCAGACCGTGACAAGCCAACTATCATCCGCTGGCTGGCTCAGTTCAAGGACAAGGAAACGGTCAAAGGCCTGGCGATTGACATGTGGCCTGCATACCGTGATGCGGCACAAATCGTCTTCCCTGGCCTGCCTGTCGTGGTGGATAAGTTCCACCTGGTCAAGAAGGCCAACGAGGGGCTGGACGCTGTCCGCATCAGGGTTCAGCGAGAAAAGACCAAGCGGGTTCGCGTTGCGTGGAAGCGTAGCCGGAAGCTCTTGCTGATGCGCCACGACAAGCTCAACGACAAGGGGCGATTCAATCTGGAGATGTGGCTGGACAACGAGCCGGAGGTTGGCCAAGCGTACTGGCTGAAGGAGCGACTGTTCAACATCTACTCGATGCCCAAGGACGAGGCGATTGCAGCGTTTGACGCCTTCCCTGACGAAGTGCCGGCGTCGATGAGGAAGGAGTTCAACGACCTCACCAGGGCGATGCGCAACTGGCGAACCGAGATTCTCAACTTCTTCGACTACCCGATTACCAACGGCTACACAGAGGCATTCAATGGGGTCGCCAAGGTCATGAATCGAGAAGGCCGCGGCTACACGTTCAACAACCTGCGGGCGCGGCTGCTCGTCAAGAACCCGAGGCTTCTGAAGAGTCCCATCAGCAACGAAGCTACCGAGAGAGCAATCGGAGGTCGCTGTGATTGCTGCGGTGGGGTGTTTGACGTCAGGACACTTGAGCCTCATCACATCGCGCCAAAGACCGTCGCTATCGTCGCAAACGTAGCGTTCATTTGCCCGAGTTGCAACAGCCGTTTCCACACGGAGTGGGCTAACCATGAAAACACTCTTTCAACATGATTTTGCGAATAGCC
>Ga0066255_1001395_pt1 | contig 22261 bp, 18 predicted proteins | sample ThiBiot_750_biof_FD_71148 | JGI IMG/M metagenome (GOLD analysis project Ga0066255, IMG submission 71148) | Wastewater bioreactor microbial communities from Cape Town, South Africa - Thiocy_expt_750_biof (version 2) | ecosystem: Engineered > Bioreactor > Thiocyanate-remediating >... | reverse complement strand
GTCCCGTTGAATTGGTCCACCCTGAAGTATGTCTTTTGGCAGACAGGAGGACCGATATGCCGAAGAAGCGCCACAAGCCCGAAGAGATCGTCGCGAAGCTGCGTCAGGTCGATGTGCTGGTCTCGCAAGGGCAATCCGTTGCCGACGCGATCCGCTCGATCGGCGTGACGGAGGTGAGTTACTCCGCTGGCGTCGTGAGTTCGGCGGCCTGAAGTCGGATCAGGTGAAGCGGATGAAGGAGCTTGAGGCTGAGAACGCCCGGCTCCGTCGCGCCGTCGCCGACCTGACGCTCGACAAGCTGATCCTGAAGGAGGCGGCTTCGGGAAACTGGTAAGCCCGCGCGTCGCCGTGCCTGCATTGACCATGTCCGGCTTGCTCTGAAGGTGTCGGAGCGGCGGGTCTGCCGTGTGTTGGGGCAGCACCGCTCGACCCAGCGCCGGATCCCGCACGGACGCGACGATGAGGGGCAACTTATCGCCGAACCGAAGGACCGCGAAGCGACCTCGTCGAACTGGTCCGCCGCTATGGCCGCTACGGCTATCGCAAGATCGCCGCGCTGCTGCGCTCGACGGCAGGCTGGGCGGTCAATGACAAGCGGGTCGAGCGGATCTGGCCACGCGAGGGGCTGAAGGTTCCGGCCCGACAACCCAAACGAGGTCGGCTCTGGCTGGGAGACGGATCCTGCGTCCGCCTGCGCGCCGAGCGGCCCAACCATGTCTGGTCATACGACTTTGTCGAGGATCGCACCCATGACGGGAGAAAATACCGGATGCTGAACATCATCGACGAGTTCACCCATGAGTGCCTGGCGATCCGCATTGATCGCAGGCTGAAGGCGATCGACGTCATCGACGTGCTCTCGCACCTGTTCATCCTGCGTGGCGTGCCCGAGCATGTTCGCTCAGATAACGGGCCGGAATTTGTCGCCAAGGCCGTGCAGGAGTGGATCGGCGCGGTTGGCGCGAAGACCGCCTACATCGCACCCGGCAGCCCCTGGGAGAATGGCTTCATCGAGTCGTTCAATGCCAGGCTTCGGGACGAGCTGCTCGCCGGCGAGATCTTCTACACTCTCGCCGAGGCGAAGATCATCGTCGAAAGCTGGCGGCGCCACTTCAACACGTTGCGCCCGCACGGCTCGCTTGGATACAAACCTCCCGCGCCAGAGGTCGTCATCCCCGCCATGACCGCGAGGGCGGCTGCGCAACCCGGACCAGCTACGCCGCCCGCGCTGGCGTCGAGACCAACCGTCCACTAACAATCACCTTGGACCTGCCGGCGGGGGCGGATCACACGAAGGCTTCTACAATCCCTCACGCCGTCACTCGGCGCTGGGATACCTCTCGCCCATCGAATACGAAAGGCTTCATCATGAGCTGACTTGACCCGCCCAAGCCGTGAACAGTCCACGGAAACGGGTCAACTCCAGTTCACTTTGGAAGCGCTGGCTCGGGGTCGACCGCCGCTGCGTTGCGGCGACCTAACTCAGCCGTTAGCCTGGGGTTGAGGCCTCGGGCCGCCTCGCGCCACAAGCAGCCATTCGATAGCCGCCCTGAAGCGGACATTGTGCGGGAAGGTCCTGAAGGGCAGCAAGCGAGCTCAAAAATCGGTCGCCCCAGCTGTGCTAAGAGATTTGACGCGGCTTACGCCAAATAACACCCAGCCAAATAAAACCCTGCCGAAACGCGGAATGCCACCCGCGCGGAACAATGCCGCAAGTTCCACAACAGTTAGTGTCCGGAGAGCTACAAGTTGCTTTTCGAGAGCTCCACATTCGCCCCGATCCATTCGTAGTAGCTTTTCGGACAAATTTCGCGCGCTGCTCGAAAATTCGCGGCGGCCACGGAAGCCTCGGTCAAGCGAAGGGTCTCGCCGATATAGAAGCTGGCCTCGCAACGCTGGTTCTGATCGATAATCGAATTGCTGTTGGCTGCATTGGCTCGGAGGCCAGCTGCATCGATATCTCCACGGAGATAACGGAGTACCGGGCCAGGCCATTTCGCGAGATCGATCTGTTTCGAGACCTCGTCGATGCGGGAGCCTAAGCCTGCTCGCGTTGATGCCAAATGGGTCCAAATGGCAGCATAGTGGTCTTTGGGACCGAGTTCCCGCGCTTTTTCCAGATCCGCGAGCGCCTTTTTGAAATCGCCGGCTAGGTAAAAGAACCATCCGCGTTGGCGATAGGCGACGAAGCTCTTCGGGTCATGGAGCAGCGCGATACCGCTCAAATTGATAGCGGCAGTTTGATCACCCATCGCCGACGTCACGAATGCGAGCGATATCCAGCCGGGCACATTGGCGGGATTGGCTGCTAAGAGCTTTTGAAGATCGGCCTTGGCGGAAACCCAGTCGCCCAAATGCTGCTCGGCTTCCGCGCGCAGGTAGAGCAGATCGGGGTCGAGCGGAAGCTGCAGCGCTAAAGCTTCATCCAGCTTCGCTTGGGCGACCGTGAAGTCGCGTGCTGCGATGCGGGCGCGCACAATGGCCTTCAATCCATTGCGATAGGTCGCCAGGACGAAATCCTGGTCATTGGGCTTCAACGCAGCCGAGACGAGTTTCACCTGATCCAGAGCGCGCTCCCGTTTTTCGACGTCTACGCCAGCCGCGAGCGCGCCCCCGATGTAAGGCCGCGGATCGCGCGGGTAGCGCCTTGCGAGCTCCGCTGCCTGATAGGCCCATTCCTGATCGTTTTTGGGCATGATCTGGGGTGGTACGAGCAAACGATCCAGCGGGAAGTCGCCGAAGCCAGACATCGGGATGGATGCCGCCGTCACGCTGGAGGCGAGCACGGCGGCCCCCACCACGTACTTGCCGATTGATGGGAATCGCTTCGAGCCAAAAAACAGTATGCAGACGAGGCCAGTGGCGCCTCCAGCCAACATCCCTCCAAGATGGGCAGCATGATCCGAGCCCAAGGCTGGCAACCAGTTCCCCTGTGTCAAAGTGCCCGTCAGAATGACGATGGTGACAGCCTGAAGCCAGAGCCGACGCCTTCCCGGCGCCAGTCGCCAGGAGATGATCAAGCCCGCAGTCATCAAGCCGAGGATCCCGCCAGAGGCACCCATGCTCATCACGTTAGGCGGGTTCTGCACGATCGAAAGCACGGCGCCCGCTAAGCCGCTGAGAATGAAGATTGCGATTAACCAAGCAGCTCCGATGACGGGCTCGAGCAGGACCGCGATCAGCATGAGTGCGACGAGATTCGTGGCCAGGTGGCTGAGGCTCCAATGCAGGAACGATGACGTCGCCAGCCGGTACCATTGCCCGCCTTGGGCAACGAGCTCGTAAGAGACTCCGCCAAACTGCACGCCTGACTGCCAATCGACCATGAAGCCCGTCACCCGGCCAGCCAAATGCGAGGTTGCGAGTTCTGCAGCAAAAATCAGTAGCAGCACGAACGACAAAGCAAATCCGGCCCGCGCGCCCGCTACTACGGTGCCTGGAGAAGGAAATCGGCCTTCCTGTGCCGATGGCTCCTCCGCCGCCAGCGCCTCGTCGATCTGAGGATCGAAGACCCTGACGATGCGCGTCCCCGCGGCTTGATCATAAAATGCGTCACGCTGCTTGCTTATTGCAATCGCCGCGGCAACGAGAGCGATAGACGGGAGCCAGCCTGCAATGCCCGTCAGCCACAGCATAACCGCGCTCAGGACTGGGAGATCTGACCAGGCGGCGCAAACGCCGACGGCCGCGAAGACAACCGCAGGCAACGCCGCGGCTGCGAATACGAGATATCGCTTGGCTAGCTCTCGATTCCAGATGTTACCGGCAGCATGCCGGGACGACGAAACCAAAAGCCCGGCCGCCGATCTCCCAGGCGATCTCCAGCCATGGCTCTCGAACGCCCACCGCAGCAATGCAAGCAGCGGCCATTGAACGAGCGTGAGATCGAAGGCCTTGATTGGCTGGTCATTGCTGTCCAGCGGAAACCCGATGGTCTGTTTCCATGGCGATCCCGGAATTCTATGCTCGAAGACATAATATCGCGCCACCGGCTTGGTCATGAGATAGGCCGTACAGATCGCTTCGCCGGTTGGGATGAACGCGGCTGGCAATGACATGCCGGCTGGGCGCTGTTTGGCGGGTAGGCACTCTTTGACAAATGCGCTGCTGTCTTGGACTCGGCCGCCCGACAGCCCGTAGATACAGGCCACCAAAGCCTGCGTCAGCAGCATGACGAGGACGAGATCGATCAGGAACGCCGAGACGCGTCTCGTGATGCCCGCCCGAATCCAAATCGGATATCCCGTCATGTTGCCCCCGGCCCATTCCTGTCAGCCGAGTGAGCTGGGCTGACCAGGCCCGACAGCATCTCGCAGGCGCAACCTAAGGGTCAATCGGTTTGGGGGGGTGATGCGGGTAAACGCTCTTATTGCTTGCGCAGGTAGCGCCACAACCGGACATTAGGGCCCTGCCCGAAAGCGGACATGGCGTCAGCTAGGTCGGTGACTCATAATTTTGGTTTCAAGGTCGCGCCGAACGCTGTTTAGGGTTCGACCATCAGCGCCTTCTGCCCACGAGGTCGGCCCACGCGCCCAGGAGAATGCCGAGACCGTAGGCCACCAGGTTCCAGAGCGAAAATACGCGGCCAAGCAAGAGCGCGCCTGCTGTCGTCAGCCTGAACCCGTCGAGCCAAGGCGTGTGATAGAGGCGAGACAATTCAACGCTGACCGCGACCAACGCGGCCGCCATCAGTATCTGCGTGACAGTTCGCCGAGGGGCAAAGGCCGCCAACAGCAAATAGACCATCATGCCCCAAAGCAGCGAGCCGCCGTACTTCACGACCACAAATGGCAAGCCGAGACCTGAACCATAGCGCCTCAGGAGCAATCCCGAGGCAATAACCGCAGCAGTCAGGGCAATTGTCACGAGGCGCGAGCGCGCCGTTGCCTCAGTCAAGATCGAGCTCGCCCGTCACCGGGAATGAGAGGGTGAAGGCCGCACCGTCCGCGCTGTCGAGAAGCGTGATCTCGCCGCCGTGGGCCGTCAACATGGCCCGTACGATCGACAAGCCCATTCCTGTGCCCCCGGCGTCGCGTCGCGTGGTGAAGAAGCTGTCGAAGATCCGGGCGCGATTATTCGGTGAAACCCCGCCGCCATTGTCCGAGATGACCAGATCGAGCCGATCTGAAGCCGTGCTCGCGGCAGCCTGGATCCGCGTTGCGCCGTGATGCAGCGCATTGTCGAGCAGATGAGAGAGGATAATGTGGATGTTCTCGGCAGAGATGCGGATCTTACGGTCGAGAGCGCCGTCGGCACGGATGTCGAGCGCGGGATAGCGGTGCTGGATGTCGGCCATGGCCGACGAGAGTTCCGTTGAGCCGCCGGTCGGTGCAATTTCGGCCCGCGCAAGTTCGCGCAGGCGGTTTGTAATCGCGGTCAGACGATGTGTGTCGGAAATGATGTTGCTGAGGAAGCGGCGCCGATCATCGTCGCTCATCGCGACTGCTGGGCCGGTCATGTCGTCGCGCAGGAGTTCGGCTGCCCCTTCGATCGACGTCAACGGCGATTTGAGCTCGTGTGAGACGTGAGCCGCGAAGGTGGCGATGAAATCGGATCGATTATTGAGGCTATTGGCCATGTCGAGGAAGCTTTGCGCGAGCCGTGCGAACTCGGCCGTGCCGTGATGCTTTAACGGGACGATGGCGCTGCGGTCCCCCTGTCCGATCGCTGTGGTTCGGGCAATCAGCTCATGAACCGGGCGCGTGATGGCGCGATGGAAAGCGAGCCCGATGAGAATGGTCAGCAGGGCGACAGAGGCGCCTGCGAGAGCGACCTTCCCGCGCTCTTCATAGAGATGGCGAAACACATTGCTCGGCGTGCGCGAGGCGTAAAGAACGCCGGCGACATGCCCTCGCACGATGATCGGCATCGCCGTGAAAACGCGGATGCTGGTGCCGCGACTCAGCGAATAGAGCGGCGGCGGAGGATTCTTGGAGACGCGCTGTCGCAGGACAGCTTTGAAGCGTCCTTGAACGGCCTCCCGAACCTCCTCGATATGCGCAAGAGAGAGCCCGACCTCCGCCCTCCCGGCAATCACGACCCCGTCCGGGTCAAGCAGGCGAAAGCCCGTGAGCGTGATGCTCTGCGTTCTTTCGAGCAAAGGAAACAAGCGCTCGCCGGCTAACTTGAAGACGGGATTGGCAGGCTGGAGGGCCGGCATCGCATCGGGCCTGCGCCCAAGCAGGTCGCCTCGAGCAAGGTCGAGACTTGGGAGGATCGGCGTGAAAGGCCCCGGCTGCTCGGCCGGCGCGACCGCAGGAGGGCGTGCTCCCAAGGCCGTGTCCGGTGGCAGATGCCCGTCCAGATCGCTTTCGATCACGGCTGATAGCGCAGCGCTCTGCGCGATCAGCTCAGCTTCGGTCTGATGAACCAGCTGGTTTTCGTAGATCCGAAAGAAGAAGAGGCTGACGAGTGGCAGGGTTAGAACGGCCGTCAGCATCATGATGACGATCAGGCTAAGGCTCGGCCGCCATTTGGGCGTCACCCGGGCCGGCGCCGCAACCTGCTCCGTCACGCCGAAGCTTCGCATTGACCCAACCTGAAACCGACGCCGTGCACGGTCTCGATCGCGTTCCCGCAGCCGGCCTTCGCGAATTTACCTCGAATGTTGCGGATATGGCTGTCGATCGTCCGGTCGGAGACATGGATTGCGCCGCCGTAAGCGCCGCCGAGGATCTGCTCCCGGCTGAACACCTGGCGCGGCCGCGCCATCAGCATCCGCAGGATGGCGAACTCGATCGCCGTCAGGGACAGCTCCGCACCATTGAAGTGAACGAAATGCGCCGCGGGATCGAGACTCAGCGCGCCCCAGGACAAGCTGCCGTCGGCCATCCGGGCCGGAGCCCGGCCCGTGCGCACCCGCTTGAGGATAACGTTGACCCGAGCGACCAGCTCGCGCGGGCTGAACGGCTTGGTGACATAGTCGTCGCCCCCGATCTCCAGCCCGAGGATGCGATCGATCTCATCGTCGCGCGCCGACAGGAACAGGATCGGCACCTCCGAGGATTTCCGGATCTGCCGGCAGACTTCGAGCCCATCCATCTCCGGCATGCCGATGTCCAGCACGATGAGATCTGCCGGACGCTGCCTGAACCCGTCGAGCGCCTGTAGGCCGTCCTGCGCCACTGTCGTCGCCATGCCTGCCTTTTCGAGGGCGAAGCAGATCACGTCGCGGATATGGCTGTCGTCGTCGACCACGAGAATACGCGGCGTCATCATCTGCCCTCGGCGGCACCGGCTGGCGACATGGGTATCGTCCTGAACGGAGCCTCCGGAGTGTTAGCCAAATATCGCGACAGCCGCCATCCGCGGAAGCTCCATCCGAGCCAATCGGCCTGCGTTCCAAGATGGCGCCAGACGAGCCTTTGGCGACCGCTGGCGATGGCAAGATCAGGCCGAGCCCAGGGAGAACGGGGCGAGATGTGATTGGCCGCGAGGATGCGGGGGGCATAGCGGTCAAGGGCGGGAACGACACTGGGACCGAGGCCAAACAGATAGGCGATGTCGATGGTCTGCCCCTGGCCCCGCATCTCGAAGGAGTGCCGGATGTTGTAGTTCGCGATGACAACTGCAGTATCCACGAAGCTGTAGCCATAGAGTGTCAGCGCCAGCGCGATTGCATTCGCCGAGACCAGCCAGCCGACCGTCCTGCGTGACAGGATCTGGATGATGATCAAGACGAGCCCTGTCGCGACCAGCAGCATCCAGATGAAGGCCGCCACCCGCAGCTCCGTCAGATAAAACGCTTCGACATAGAGATCGAGGCGCCGCAGGGCGGAGAGCACGAGCAGAAGGTTCTGTCCGACCCAGGCGAGGACCAACGGCCGGACCAGCGGATCACGCTCGCTCGACCCCGAAGGGCGCATGGCGACCAGCACGAAGGCCGCTGCGAGCAGCGCCGTGACGACGAGCGGGTAGGCGCCACGATGCGCATAGCTCGCGTGGCTCAGGCCTTCAGGCAGGCTGGCGCCGCCCCAGAGATAGACGAGGTCCATCGCCGTCTGGATGGCGAAGAGCCCATTGAACAGGCTCAGGGAGCGTCTGATGGTGCGGTCGCTGAACGGATCGAGCGGGTCGAGGATCAAAACGGCGGCTGACGGCTTGATGATCGCACGCTTGCGCCGGCGAAGCGAACGGATGCGAAGGAGCGGCCAGATCAGGCACAGCGTGACCGCCCAGAATACCGAGCGACCCGAGAAGATCTGTCCGAGAAAGGCCTGAAGGTCGATCCGCTTCAGCCAGCTCTCCAGCAGCGGGTTTGCCGAGACGAACAATGTCGCGAAGACGGCACAGAGAAGAAGCGGCATCGCCCAGCCCAGCAACGCGGCCAGGATGCCCGCAGGGCTGTGCCGCTGCCTGCTGCTACGGCTCGCCCGTGCGATATCGCTGAACAATCGCAAGCCGGAAAGCGGCATGCGGAGCGCGGCCCAAAGATGCTCCTGCCAGGATAGTTGCCTCGCTTCGGTCAGCATCCGGGCAGCGACGGCCGCCGCAACGAGCGCGATCGTGACCGAGAGCCAGCTGATGTCTTCGACGGCGGGCAGCAGTCCGGCCGCCAGGAGGACGATCGCATGCCAACGTCGTCTCGGCTCGGCTCGGAGTGGGTTGAGGCAGGCGGACGCGGCGGCGAGGATGCAGAGAAACAATGCCAGCGAGATCCCAAGCGGATGCCCGTAGAATAGGGCGTCCGCCAGCATGACCAGAGCGGCTGCGGCCGTGAACTGGATCGTCAGCCATCCTTGGGGTCGTTTGCCGGGTTCGGCAGGCGCGGCTGTCTCATGGGTTTGGGCTGGCATGGCTGTCGATCTCGGCTGCGAACGCCCGCGGCCGCGATGGAGGCGCGGACCGGAAAGGCGAGGATGTCGGCACAGGCGGGCCGCATCGTTGTCTCCAGCCACCAGCCATCTTTGATCAGCCTCGGTGGCAGTCGCGACGGGAAGGATGCTGGAGCGATGACGTCCGCCATGCGCGAACACTGCATCGGCAGTTTGCAGCACCCGCGATGCAGATCAGTAGGAACCAAGGATTTTCGTGCAGTTATCGTGCAGGGAAGAGGGCGTCACCTGTCGAACGTCCCGGTGCGGCTCGGTCTCCGGCTCTGTGCGAGAGGCTGACCTCGGCGGCCTTTATGGGTCCAAATGATCGGCATTTTTCCATGGTGCGTACACCATTCTATCTCGTGGAAGCCCTCAGTCCTTGAAAGCACCAAAGCAGTGCTTTAGATTGATGCCATGTTCGCAAAGCATCAGACCACCATGGTCCTCAGCCTGTTACCGTCGAGGGATGATCTTTTGGCGCTGCGGGAGACTCTGGAAGCGTACCGGGCTGCCTTACGAATTCTCGAAGGCACGACGGGCGCCAACCTCGTGGCGCTGCATGAGGAGGCCTATGAGGAGATCCGCGCGAAGACTGGCCTGCCTTCTCGCATGGCGACCTTGGCTTTGCGCGATCACAGCCGCCGTAACGCCGGCGAGCAGGTCAACGACATCCCGCTCGATTCCAAGCTGTTCTCTGTTAAAGGGCCCGACAGCCTGAGCATTGCCACGGTCGGCGGGCGCATCATCATCCCCTATGTCGTGAACGGTTACCGCGCCGGTTGGGACGATTTCTCAGAAGCCCGTCTTTGTTTCAGCGGTTCTTCGATCAGCATCCTCGTCGGCGTACAGGCCGGCCTCCATCCGCAAAAGGAGACCACCATGTCCAATGAAGGTATCTTGGCCCGCCTCGGGCGTGTGATCGCCGGCGTTGTCAACAATGCGGTCGATGCAGCCGAGGGAGCCAACCCGGTGGCGGTTGCCGAGCAAGCCGTTCGCGAGATCGGGAAAATCTCGGAGGAAGCCCGTGCGGCACTCGGCGTCGCTGTCGCCGCGGGTCACCGCCTGAAGGCCAAGGCCGATGATCTCGATGCCGAGATCCGCGATCTCGACGATAAGATCAAGACCGGTCTCGAAAAGCAGCGAGAGGATCTGGCTCGTGCTGCCACAGGTCTGCAGATCGACCTGGAAGCGCAGCGCACCGCGCTCAACAAGGCGATCTCGGAAAACGCCGCGGAGATTGCCGATGCCGAGGCAACACTACGCAGCATCGCCTCCGCGCGTACCGATGCGATGAAGCGTCTGGAGGACGCCAAGCGCGCCGAGCGCGCAGCACCCATTGTTGCGACACCGTCGCAGCGCAATGATCAACGTCTCGCTGCGGCTCTCGAAGCCGTGGAGAGGGTCACAGGTGTGCCGACGAAGCCCGTTCAAGGGGGGGCCGAAGTCGAGGAACTCGGCCGGATGCAACGCGAAGATGCAATCGAGGCGCGCCTCAAGGCCTTTCGTGAGGGTCAACGCTGATGGGCTCGATTCTCCAGCCGGGCACAGGGCCGTTCTGGTTGGCGTTGATGATCGTCGTCGGGCTGGGCCTGGTCGAGCTGGTGTCAGTCCTGCTCGGAGCCTCGGCGTCGGGCATTCTCGATGACGGGCTGGGGCACCATGGCCCGGATGGTCATGAGGCGGGCCTGCTGGGCGGCTGGATGTCCTGGCTGAATGCCGGTGGGGTGCCGATTTTGGTGCTCGCGGTGATCCTGCTTTCAGCCTTCGCGGTTTTCGGCTTCGCTGTTCAATCGCTGGCGACCCGACTGGCCGGGCCATTGCCGATCACCGCTGCGGTTCCCGCTGCGCTGGTTGCGGCGGTGCCCGTGACCCGATGGCTGAGCCGCGGAATTGCCCGGATCATCCCGCGCGACGAGACGGCGGCGATCAGCCAGGTCGATTTCATCGGCCTTGTCGGGACGGTCTCAATCGGACCGCTCGACCAGGGGAATCCCGGATCGGTCCGCGTGAAGGACCGGCACGACAACATTCATGTGCTGAGGGCGACTGCCGCCCCCGGTCATGTTATCGAGACCGGCAGGCTCGTCGTCATTGTCGACGGCTCTGACGGCCTCTTCCAAGCGATTCCCGCGCCACCGGGACTTCAGCAAGGCTAACGCCGACAGGGGGCTGATCATGGATTTCTTCTCACTGGGTATCATCGCGGCTGTCATCGTCGCGGCCATCGTCGTCATCGGCGTCATCATGACGTCGCTCTACACCCGAGCGACGCGGGACAAGGCCTATGTCCGAACCGGTTTGGGCGGAAAGAAAGTCGTCCTCGACGGCGGCTCCGTCATCCTTCCGATCTTTCACTCCTACTCTTGGGTTTCGCTCAGCACGCTGCGCCTCGAGGTCAAGCGTGCCGAGAACGAGTCCCTGATCACCAAAGACCGCATGCGGGCCGACATCACTGCCGAGTTCTATGTCCGCGTGAAGCCTGATGCCGACAACATCGCGCTGGCAGCGCAGACGCTCGGTGACCGAACCAACGACGCCGATGCTCTCAAGGCATTGGTCGAGGCGAAGTTCGTCGATGGCCTGCGTTCAGTTGCTGCGACGATGTCGCTGCGCGATCTGCAGGAGCAGCGTGCCGAATTCGTAAAGTCGGTTCAGGCGGCGGTAGCGCATGATCTGCAGTCGAACGGCCTCGAGCTGGAGTCGGTCTCGCTCACGCGCCTCGATCAGACCGACATCAAGCATTTCAATCCAAACAACAGCTTTGACGCCGAGGGTCTGACAGCGCTGACGAAGATTACCGAGGAGCGCAAGCGCGAACGTAATCAGATCGTCCGCGACAACGAGGTCGAGATCGCAACCAAGGATCGCGAAGCTTCGCTGCGTCGCCTCACCATCGAGCGAGAGCAGCGTGATGCAGAACTGTCCCAAGAACGGGACATTGCCAACAAGACGGCGGAAACTCGCGCCGAGGCCGCCAAGGCCGAGCAACTCGCGCGGCTCTCCGAGGAGACGGCTCGTCTCGAGACCGAGCGCGGCATCGCCGAACGCGATGCCGAGGCGCGGCAGGCTCGTGAGTCCGCGCGCATCGCGGCCGAACGCGGCATCGCCGAGCGAGAGGCCGAAGCGCGGAAGATCACCGAAACCGCCCGCATCGAAGCCGCAATCACCGTCGCTCAGAAGACCGAGGAAGAGGCCGCGGCCCGCGCCAAAGCCGACGCCGCCAAGGCGAACGCCATCACCGCGGAGGAACAGGTGACCACGGCTCGGGAGGTCGAGATTGCCGAACGCGCCAAGCGCATCGCGGTGATTGCGGCCCGCCAGGAAGCTGAACAGCAGGCCACGGCTGTCACCGTCAAGGCGGAGGCAGAACGTCAGGCAGCCGAAGACCTCGCGGCCGCGACAAAAATTCAGGCCGAGGCGGAGGCCGAGGCCGCGAAGGTTCGCGCCGTCGGCGTCATCGAGCTCGGCGAGGCGCAGGCTCGCGCCGAGCGAGCCAAGAACGAAGCACGAAACGCGCTTTCCACGAGCATCATTGAATACGAACTGGGGAAGGCTCGCGTCGATATTCTGCCGCAGGCACTGGCGGAGGCGATGAAGCCGATCGAGAAGATCTCCGACATCCGCATCTTCAGCACGGGCGGTATGCCGGGTTTCAACGGGGGCGCCGGCGAGGCCAACGGAAATCCGCTCGACGACCTGTCCGGGCAGCTGCTGAAGTTCACCGCCCAGAAGCCGATCCTCGACGAAATTCTGAGTCAGGCCGGCTTTACGGGCGCAGATCCAACGCAGGCGCTCCTGGGAGCTTCCCTGCATTCAGTCTCGAAGAGCGCTGCCAAGCCAAACGCCCCGGAACCGGCTTCGGACCAGAACTAGCTAGGGTTGCAAGCAGCGCTCGCTAGGTCGCCAATAAACCTGGCGGCCTGGATACACCCGATAATGCTTTCGAAACCCACTGCGGCCAGAATCAGAACGCCAAAACTATTGCGTCGGCATAAGCGCCGGCTCGCGAAACACTCGTCGAGCCGGCGCGTTCGATCTCGACGGGCTACGTTTGCCGCCACTTTCCACTATGCGAAGAACGGTCCGGGCGTAGCTCCGTGGCTGGATGTGGAGCCAATCCTGTCTTCAGGCCGGCTGGTTGCACGCACCTGACGATCAATTACAGGTTAGTGCCCGTGATCGATCCAGGCTTCCGTGTCGGCAGCGTAAGAGATTCAGGCCGCGCTGCGCCAATTGCGGACATCGCCTCGACGCCAGAAACCGGACATTCAGAAGGGGGCAAGCGGTTCTGGCGAGCGGCGTTCAGATCGCCTCCCCGATAAGCGCACCGACCGCGGCCGTCAGGCCCATCGCAAAAGCTCCCCAGAAGGCGACGCGGATGGTGGGTTGCAGAATGGCGGCGCCACCGGCCCTGGCTCCAAGGGTTCCAAGCACCGCCAGAGAGATCAGCGACATGCCCGACACGATGGCGACGAGATGGCTGGCGGGGGCGAGCGTCGCAGTGATGATCGGAAGGGCGGCGCCGGCCGCGAAGGTCGCAGCCGAAGTCAGTGCAGCCTGGACCGGTCGCGCGGCTGTGACGTCCGTGATCCCGAGCTCTTCGCGAGCATGCGTGCCGAGCGCATCCTTCGCCATGAGCTGCTCGGCGACCTGCCGCGCCAGCGCGGGCTCGACACCGCGTTCGACATAGATCTGGGCGAGTTCCTGGAGCTCGAACTCCGGCTGGACGGCCAACTCCTGCCGCTCGCGCGCGAGATCGGCCTTCTCGGTGTCCGATTGGGAACTGACCGAGACATATTCCCCTGCCGCCATCGACATCGCTCCGGCGACGAGCCCGGCCACGCCCGCAACCATCACCTCGCTCGATGAACTCGCGGCGGACGCCACACCGACCATCAAGCTGGCTGTGGAGATAATGCCGTCATTCGCGCCCAGAACGGCCGCCCGCAACCAGCCGATCCTGGCAACGAGATGGTTCTCACTGTGGAGGCGGCTCATTCCCGATCTTCCTTTTCACGCCTGGGCAGCCGCATCCTGTCGGCGGCCGGCAGGAGCCGCGCCGAGTTTGATATAAAAATCAGCTCCGACGAAACATGGATGAAGGCGGCCAGGAGCGGATTCAGGAAACCAAAAGCGGCCAGCGCGATGCCGAGCGCGTCGACCGAGATCGTACCGGAAAAGTTCTGCCAGATCACATGGCGCGTGCGCCGCGCGATCCGGACCGTCTCGACCAGGCGCTCGAGGTCGTTGGCGAGCAGCACGATGTCCGCGCTCTCCTTGGCGACATCGGTGCCCGATCCCATCGCGATGCCGACGCTGGCGGCCGTTAGCGCGGGCGCATCGTTGATGCCGTCGCCCAGCATGGCGACCTTGGCGCCGGAGGCGACCAGCGCTCGTACGCGTTCCAGCTTCTGCTCGGGCAGCATGCCGGCCTCGACCGCATCGATGCCCAGGCTGGCGCCGACGCTGTTGGCGACCTTGGCATTGTCTCCGGTGAGCAGGAGCGTCCGGATCCGCATCGCGTGCAGGGCGCGGATGGCAGCGGCAGCCTCCGGGCGCACCTCGTCGGCGACGGCGAAGGAACCGGCATAGCGCCCGTTTATCGCGACACAGATCTCGGAGGAAACGGCATCGGCGCTGCGATCGGCGGGCGCCTCGACCCCATCGGCCTGCAGAAGCTTGACGCTGCCGATCAGGATGCGGTCGTCGCCCAGCCGGGCGGAGACGCCGCGCCCGAGCCTGTAGTCGAAGCTGTCGGGCTCCGGCACCGCGATCCCGCGGGTGCGTGCCTCCGCGACGACCGCCTTGGCGAGCGGATGCTCCGAGCGCAGCTCGGCCGCGGCCGCAAGCCGCAGGAGCTCCGCCTTCGCGTGGCCGGCGGCCGGATGGATCGCCAGGACCCGGGGTTCGCCGAAGGTCAGCGTCCCGGTCTTGTCGAGCACGATCGTGTCGATCCGGCCGAGCGTCTCCAGATGCTTTCCGCCCTTTACGATGGCACCATTGCGCGCCGCGCGCCCAATGCCCCCCAGCACCGCCAGAGGCGTGCCGGCCGCCACGCCGCAGGCGCCGGCGACGATGATCACCGAGATCGTGTCGCGGATGTCTCCGGTGAGCAGGTAGGTGAGGATCGCCGCGGCGAAGGAGAAGTAGACGAGATAACCGGCGAGCTGGTCGGCGAGGCGCTGGACCGGAGCGCGGGATTGCTCGGCGTTCTCGATCGCGTCGATGATGCGCCCGAAGCTGGTGTCGCGCCCGATGCGATCGACCTGGATGTCGAGCGCGCCGGACTGGTTGATCGAGCCGGCGAAGACGACATCGCCCTCGCGGCACTTGACCGGCATCGACTCGCCGGTGATGCGCGCCGGCTCGACATAGGATGCACCCGCCATCACGACCCCATCGACGGGAATGTTCTCGCCGGGCGCGACGAGGATCCGATCGCCGATGCCGATCGTTTCGATCGGGACGACCGAAATCACGCCGTCGCGGCGAACGGTCGCGCGATGCGGCATCACGTCGATGAGGTCCGTGATCGCAGCCCGGCCACGATCGACCGTCAAATGCTCCAGCTCCTCGGCGACGAGCACGAAGAAGGTGACGACCAGCGCGGTGAAGAACTCCGAGATCGCGGCTGCAGCCACGATGGCGATCGCCATGGACAATTCCATGGTCATCCGCCGCTCTTTGACGTTGTCGAGTGCCTCGCGGAAGATCGGCCAGGCTCCGAACAGCAGACCCGCTATCCCGACGATGTCCCAGCCGGCGACAGGGCGGACGAGTTGGAACCAGACCAGCGCCGCCGAGACCGCGACGGCCACGATGCGCAGGACCTCGATGGTTTCGATGTCATGACCGTAGAGGGTCAGCGCGCGCGGCACGCGATCTCCGAGCCAACCCGGCAGGTGTCCGGCGCGTTCCGCAGGCCGCGCCGGACAGGTGCGGTCGAACGGGCGGAAGCAGGTGCAGGGCTGCGAGTTGGCAGGACAGAGCGGCGCAGGCCCGGTTGCGGTCATCATGGCGGGACTAGTCCGATCAAGCGGATGCTGGAGGTGTCCGCGATAACTAGTTTAGAAGTATTCTAATTACAAGATAAGCATGGGGCGGCCGCAGCCTTTGTTTGCGACAGTTGCCTGAAGCGACGGCGGAGCGAACGGCCCTTGCGACCCGGTTCTCGACGCTATGAGGCGGCTAGGACCTCATGGCGAACAGCTCCTGATGGAAACGCTCCATCACGGGCAATCCCGCGGCGGCGAAATCCTCGCGCAGCGCCTCCCCGAAGCCTGACGGGCCGCAGAACCAGATGCTGGCGTCGCGCCATTCCGGGACGGCCGCGCGAATGCGATCCCCGGTCAGGCGGCCATCCCGGGAATCGATGAGGATATGCAGGCGAATTTGCGCGGCCTCGGCATCCGCCTTGAGCTTGGCGAGCGCGGTCTCGTCGACATCGGTGGTCGTATGAAACAGGTTCACCGCCGGGGGAGACTGGTCCGGCTGCGCGCGCCTTTCCTGCGCGACGGACTTCATCCTGGCGATGAACGGGGTGATGCCAATGCCGCCGCCGATCCAGATCTGGTGAGGCTGATCGTCGTCGAAGTCGAAGCAGCCATAGGGACCTTCCACCTTCACGTTCTGGCCGACGCGCAGTTTCTCCCGCAGCCGGCCGGTGTGGTCTCCGAGCTCCTTGGCGATGAAGGTGATCCGGCGGTCGTTCTCGTGCCATGCCGAAGCGATGGTGTAGGGATGCGCGCCTTCGCGGGCATCGGAGGTCGCGAAGGCGAATTGCCCCGGCCTGTGACCCAGCCAGCCTTGGGGTACGTCGATCTCGGCTTCGAGGACGCGCACGCCCGGATAGTACTGCAGCGAGGCGATCCTGCCCTCGACCTGCCGGCTGGCGCCGACGCGGCGCAGCAGCACGATGACGGCCGCATAGGTGCCCGAGGCCAGGAGCAGCGCCATCACCATGCCGACCGGCGTCGTCCAATAATCGAAATCGGTCAGGACGACAGCGTGGAACGCCAGAACCAGATAGGTCACCGCCAACAGACGGTGCGTCTTGTAGAACAGGCGGTAGGGGAAGTGCCGGATGAGCGCCAACGCGATCAGGAGAACCGACGCGTAGAACGCCCATTCGCCGATCCCCTCTGCCGTGCCGCGCAGGCTCGCGAAGGCCTGCTGAATCGGATTGTCCAGAAGCGGTCGCGCTCCCCGCGCGGGCCGCGCCAGCAAGCCCCAACCCACCGCCCATTTCGGCCCCTGGCTCCAGAGCCAGTGGATCACGGAGACGACCAGTGCGGCGATACCCAGCCACTTGTGCAGGCGGTACATCTTGTCCAGCCCACCCAGCCAGCGCTCCGGCCAGCGCGGCCGCAGCGCCAGGATCATGGCGACGCTCATCGCCGTCATGGCCACGACGCCGCTGTACTGGACCATGGCGTCGCGCAGGGCGAAGAAACTGGCCGGCTGGAGCGCCGTCGGCTCTGCGGCCAGCCACAGAAGGCTCGATAGCAGGAGCAGGCCCCAGAATGCGTGCTTGATGTTGCGCATCGCCTTCGAAATTCTCCCCGGAGGGACGAGGATTAAGCTGTGCGGACGGGAAGAGTGCGTCATTGACGGAGCTCAAGCCCTGATGCTGCTGCGCCGTCGCCCGGCCCCGCCATGCGGGCAGGCAGCAAGGGGGCGCTCCGAAAGGTTGGGCCGACAGGAATCTCCGTGAGCATCCCGCCGGCGCGGCGGATGAACAAGGCGTCGAAACCGTGCCTTTGCGCGAGCGCTTCGCCCTGTGCCGGTCCGAGGACCATGAGCGCCGTCGCCCAGGCATCGGCATCCATACAGCTGTCAGCGACGACCGAGACGGAGGCGATCCCGTTGTCGACAGGGCCGCCGCGCGCACGGTCCATGGTGTGCGATAGTCGCCGTCCATTGAGATCGATCCAGTGGCGGTAGTCGCCCGAGGTGGCGACGGCGGCATCCCGCAGCTCGACCGTGCCCATGGCGCTGCGCAGCGCGTAATCCGGTCGCTCGACGGCCACCAGCCAGGGCGTCCCGTCAGCCTTGATGCCCCTTGCCTTCAGCTCCCCGTCGAGGCCGACCAGCGCGTCGGCAATTCCGAAGGACTCGACCGTCCGCATCATCTCGTCCACGGCACAGCCTTTGGCGATGGCCGAGAGGTCGAGGGCGGATCGGGCGTGCCGGCGCGCCCGCCCTTCCGTCCGGTCGAGCTCCACGATCGCGTGCGCCGGCGGCAGGACCTCTCCGAGAGCAGCCCTGATCGCTTCCGGGTCGAGCGCACCACGGGCCGCTCCGAAGCCCCAGGCATGGACCAGGCTACCCAGGCCGATGTCGAAGGCGCCGTCCGAAGCCCGTCCGATCTCCAGCCCCCGGGCCAGGACCCGCATGAGTTCGGGCGGCAGCGCGACCCAAGTGCCGGGCGGCGCCACGTTGAAGCGCATCAGGTCGCTGTCCGGCTTCCAGCTCGACATCTGGCGGTCGACGCGGTCGACGGTTCGTGCCAGCGCCGCCTCCAGCGCGGTGATATCGGTCGACGGGCGAGCATAGAGCAGCGCCGACCACCGCGTCCCCATGGTCGCGCCGCTCAGGGCATGGCGCAGAAGATCAGTAGACATCTTCGGCATATCTCCCTTCGGCCTTGAGGACGGCAGGGGTGAGGCCCGCCGGTGCGAGCAGCTCGGTCAGCGCCGCCATCACGCCCGTGGCCATGTCGCGCCCGCCGCAGACCATGACCTGTGCCCCTCCGGCGATGAGCTCCCGCAGACGCTCGGCATCCGCGCGCAGGCGGTCCTGCACGTAGCCGCCGCCCTTCACGCGCGAGAAGGCGGTGGCGAGGCTGATCATCCGCCCCTCTTTCAGCCAAGCGGCGAGCTCGGACCCGTAGAGGAAGTCGGAACTCGGGTCGCGGCCGCCGAAATAGAGGTGCATCGGGCGGCATCCGCGGTTGGCGCGGATGAACCCGGCGAGCGGTCCGATGCCCGTGCCGGCACCGATCAGGATCAGCGGCTTGCCTCCACCGGCCGGATGGAAAGCGGGGTTGGCTTTTACGAAGGCTTCGAGCGTATCGCCTGGCTGCAAGCCGTGAAGGAAGCCGGAGCAGAGGCCGCCGGCCTGCTTTCTGACGCAGATCTCGACGAAACCGTCGCGGGTCGAGCTGGCCAGCGAGTAGTAGCGCGGCACGTCGCAGTCCGGCGGCAGGATGCCGACGAGATCGCCCGCGGCGAAGCGCGGGAAACCGCGGCCGGCGAGACGCGCGAGGAGCCCGCCCTTCGGCAGCGTGAAACGCAGCACGCAGGTCGGAGCCTGGACCTCCGCGCCGTAATCGATGCGCGCGACCAACTGCAGCTTGTGCGTGCGCGGCCGCTCCCGCACATGCGTCAGCGTCAGCGTCTCGCCCATCACGGCCGCCAACGCCTCGCCCCAGCGCGCGAACTCCTGTGACGACTGGCGGTCGATCGTCTCCAGCGGCATCAGCGCCGGCCAGCCCCTTTGCCGCAGGGCCGCCTCCACATCGCGGGCAAACTGGCAGAAATGCGGGAACTGGCGATCTCCGAAGCCGAGGACAGCGACCGGGAAGGACGGTCGCTCCGCGATCTCGTCGAGACGCTTCAGGAACGCGCTCGCGCTTGCCGGGGCAGCACCATCGCCATAGGTCGCCGTCAGCAGGAGCATGCGCCGCGCGGCCGGATAGGAGCGCGCGAGATGGTCCATCGGCCCCGCGTGGACCTTGTGGCCATTGGCGGTGAGGGCCGCGTGCAGCGTCCGGGCGAAGCCCCATGTGCTGCCACCTTCGCTGCCCACGAGGATCACGGTGTCGGCATCTCCGGCTGGAATATTGCCGGCGAAGCGGGCATGAGCGCGCCGCCGGCTCCACCATGCCACGCCGCCGCTGACACCAAGGACCGGGGTGCTGATGGCGCCGAGCCCGAGCAACAGGCCGAGCCACCACAGGCCTTCGCCGGTGTGCAGCATGTAGACGAGCTCATAGCTCCGGTGCGCGATCGAATAGTCCTGCCAGGCGAGCATCGCCCCGCTGGCCGGATCGACATATCCGGCGCCGTCAGCCGTAGTCAGGTGAAAGACGTCGTCCGGATTGGACGGGTTGGGAAAGGTCAACTCGCGAAGCTCAGTGAGATCGATCCCGCGCAGCGCGGCGAGCTGCCCGGCCGGCAGTGCCGGACCGCCCGTAGTCACCACTGGGAAGGCCGGCCGTTTCGACGTGCCATCGGGGATCATCTCGAACGTCGCCAGCGCGAGATAGAGCGCGGTCAACGTCGACAGAAGCAGCCCGAGAGCCGCCAGCCGGCCGAGATCGGTATGCAGGCGCTGCACGCCATGGCCCCGCGCGGGCTCGAGAATTCGCCCCCATCCGCCCATACGCCGGGCGGTCATCTGCAGGCCGGAGAGCGTCAAGACGAGCATCGCGAACGCGCCCGCGGCCATCGCCAGGCGACCGCCGTCACCCAGGAAGAGGGAGCGGTGCAGATTGGTCATCCAGCGCTCGAACGCCGGCTGCGCATAGGGCATGACCGCCTGTCCGCTCGCGGGGTCGATCACGCTCGCCGCCGGGCCGTCAGTCCCGCCATGGAAGGCGACGATCCTGCCCGAGGGCAAGCGCTTGAGTTCCTCGACCTCGGGGACAGCCTGCGCGACCCGCCCTGCGAGATCGGCGACGCTCATGGCTGCAGCGGGCGGCGAAATCGCCCCCGCGCGGTCCCAGGCCGGCATGATCGACAGGATCGCGCCGCTGATGGCGAGCACCATCAGCAGGAGCATGCCAGAGAGGCCCAGAAGGGCGTGAATCCGACGCATCATCGCTCCATCCCTCCTCGGCCGGTTCACATGCCGTAGGTGAAGGAGCGGATGTAGTTGCGGCCCTTTACGGGCTGGCCCGCGCCGGCCGAGGTCAGCGGCACAACGACGTCCGACGGGCTGTCGCGCATATCTTCGACCGCCGCGTCGATATGGAGCTTGTAGCCGGCATCGAAGAGCGCGTCGGCGAGGTCGAGCGTCACCTTCAGCGTGCGCCCGGCCCCGACGCTCGCGCCCGTGATGCCGCTGATCTGCGCAAGGTTCCCGCCCGATCCGCGCTCCCAGCCGCTGAGATGGCTGTAATATTTCGACTTCCCGCCCGCGACCCAGAGCGTGCCCTTGTAGGCACCGGCGGCGTCGGTGACGTAGAGTGCGAGATAGGCGCCGTCCCCGCCGTAGTTGTTGAGCGTCGTCGTCAGCGTGACGGAGCGCGCCGCCGCCAATTCGGGAGCGGTCAAGGCCGTGGATATCACGAGGGCGAGAAGAAGCGATTTCATCGTTGTCTCCAGAAGCGGTCTGTCATCGGGCCGAAACTGGGCGCCGAGGCTGACACCTTCCTGAAGCGCTGCGGGTTTCTCCTTCAGCTCGCCGTCAGCTTGGATCGGCCGCCAGACGCAAACGCCCCGCGCGGGGCGAGGCGTTTCAGAAACCGGAGTGAGGCCGACTAGGCGCAGGCCGTCCATCCTCACTGAATTTCGACCTTCGGCGCCGCCCCATCGCCGAACAGCCCGTTGGCGGGCGGCGCGCCGGTCGGGGAAGCGGGAGCGGGTCGCGATGCTCCATCGCGATGGCGTCGTCCGCTACGGTCGTGATCCTCTCCTTTGCGCTTGAGACCGATCACCGCGAGCGATCCCGGGTCGATCTTCGCCTTGAACGCGCGGCCGTTCTCGTCCTGGCCCCTGATCTGGTAGCAGCCGTCGTCGACCCTGATCCTGCTCACGGTCCAGCCGCGCGCCTTCGCCATCTCCGCGACGGCTTCGCGGGGCTGCCATTGCGCCATGGGCACCGTGCAGTCATCGTCATCCGCCATGGCCACACCCGACGCAAGCACGCCCAGCACGGCAACGGCGATCAATGCCGCCCTTCTCATATCCTGCTCCTGTTCGAAGTTCCTGGATTCGAGACTGGTCCCCTTTCCTGACGGATAGCTGAAGACGCGGCGATGCTTGCTTCAGGTCAATGTCAGCTTCGCGTCCGAGTTTCATAAGCAGGGCCGCAGGCGGGCGGACGGAAAGGCCGGCGAGAGCGAGACGATGCGCATCCTGCTGATCGAAGACGACATCATCCTGGGCGCGGCGATCCGCGACCAGATTGTCTGCGACGGCCACTCGATCGACTGGGTCACCCGACTCGACGCCGCGCGGGACCATGTCCTCAGCGCCGCCTATGACCTGCTTCTGCTCGACCTGATGCTGCCGGACGGCCGCGGGATCGGCTTCCTGCGCGAGCTGCGCGCCAGGGGTGACGCGACGCCGGTCATCATCCTGACCGCGCTCGACCAGCTTTCCGATCGCATCGGCGGGCTCAATGCCGGCGCCGCGGCAGCGGACCAGCGGACCGTCATCTGCGCCGTCGCCGTCACGCCCGACGCCACGCGGCAGCTCACCCCGCAACTGCGCACCGAT
>Ga0066255_1001380_pt1 | contig 22618 bp, 6 predicted proteins | sample ThiBiot_750_biof_FD_71148 | JGI IMG/M metagenome (GOLD analysis project Ga0066255, IMG submission 71148) | Wastewater bioreactor microbial communities from Cape Town, South Africa - Thiocy_expt_750_biof (version 2) | ecosystem: Engineered > Bioreactor > Thiocyanate-remediating > Anaerobic-Aerobic... | reverse complement strand
CATTCCCTCATTTTCTTTTTGTTACACATCTGCAAGGACTCGAACCTTGAACCTTTTGTTTAGGAAACAAATGCTCTACCAATTAAGCTACAGATGCATAAACAAGCTGGTCCTGGATGGACTCGAACCAACAACCTTACGCTTATCAGGCGTATGCTCTACCAATTAAGCTACAAGACCATTATAAAAAATATTATTATCTATATGAAGTTTTACTAAATAAAAATCTTTCTTTTATATAAGATACTGAAACATTATGTGTTTTTACAAAGTGAAATCCAACGATCTCTTGTATAAATTAAAATATTAATGACACATAATTACATATAGTAAATAGCTAAACATATTCAGATAAACATATATATATATACACTTACATTACATACAAAATTAAATCACACCTACCAGGACTCGAACCTAGATCGTGGGTATCGCAGACCCAAACTCTACCAATTAAGCTATAGGTGCTTAATTTTTTTTTTACCTTAATCTTTATTAACAAGCTAAAAAACCCAAAAGCATAAAAAATAAAATATAATAAAAAAAAAGTTAATACAATATATTAACAAAAATCAAATAAGATAAAAAATTTTTAAATTTTTATAAAAAAAAAATTAAAAAGCATAAACAATTAAAAAAGCCATCATTAAAGCTAATAAACCCATAGCCTCAACTAAAGCAAAACCTAAAATCGCATTTCTAAAATAAACATCTTCTTTAGAAGGATTTCTTGAAATAGCTGAAATTAAAGCAGCAAAAACCAAACCAATACCAACACCTGCACCTGACATACCAATAATAGCTAAACCAGCACCAATTAAACGTGAACAAGTAATAAAACAAGAAGTTAATAATAAAACAATATTATCCATAATACTAATATATATATATATTTTTTTTTTTTTATAAATAAAAATTTAATATGTTTAAAAACGTCAATTAGGTTTATGTTTATCTAAATATTTAGAATACCTTACATATTTATCATCTCATAATTTGCTTTCAAACACTTTATTATAAAAATCTAATTTATTTTTTCAAAAAATTGAATTTTTTTCTAAATGAATACAATAACGACTTAACCTTGCAGCAAAAGCTGGCTCATACCTAGCTTGTAAAAAATCTCATTCTTTTAATATAGGATTGATTTCTCTTTGAAAAGAAGCAGTTCTAAACCTAAAATTATCTGTCTTCTTAATTTGATCAAAATTGACTTCAGAAGGATCACTATAAAAACGCGCTTGAAACTCTTTTAAGTCAGACTCCGCTAGATATTCTGGTGAATTCATATCAACTTTATCTTTACGTTCCTGCGCTGTTTCTGCAGCAGCACCATGATAATAAGCAGCACTACGACTAACAGACCATTCTTCCATAGAATAATCCTCCAATTTACGTTCAAAAGCGTTGTCTTGCTTTTTAATATCATAAGTAGCTTCCTGCTGAAAAAAATTATCATCATATTCAAAAGCTTTAGGCTCATTTACAACATCAAACGGAGTCGAATCAAACGCAAGTGTACTATCGTCAATGTTAGTATTTTTTAATAAATTCTTTATAAATAAAAATTCCTCCATTAAATTAGTAGAATAAGTATCAAAAGAGGCCTCTTTTTCTTTTCTATAGGTAAGTAACAATGCATAAAGTTTTCTTAAATGTTCTATATTATTTCGTTTTGATCAAGCAGCATATACTCTATATCTAGGTATATAAAAACCAGATTTATCATAATGAGTATTTCTTATATCAAAAGCAAATGTAGCATCACGTATACGATACTTATTTAATTGTCTTCAACGTGTAACTTCATTTCTATACCCTGGTAATTCAGTATCAGTAAACACAAGGCGCATTTCATCTAAAACATGTAAAATATCTTCATTTAAAAGATCTTTAGAACTCAATTCAAGATCCTCATTAACTCAATCATACTCATCTTGAGGATCATATATAGTAGATGAGCTTATACCTGATAAATAAGGATCCATAAATAACGCATAGCTATCTGCATGATAATCATAGAAAGTACGATTAGAAAACCAGTCTAAAGGTGCATGGTATAAATAAGTATTAGGTAAACCAAAATCATCTACAACTTCATCAGCATGACTTACATCATCATCATCGTCATCTCCATCAAAACCAGCATCTGGTGACAGATCACCAAAAAAACTATCCCAAGCAATTAAAGGACCATCAGTATAAAAACTCGTAGGAGCATAACCTAAAACATCTATAGAATTTTCAGTTAAGCTAGAAAACGCGTCAAAATGATTATTATCGTATTTAAATAATTCATCAATCTCATAAAAGTTAGATGTAACTAAATTTAGAGCTTGTTTAGGATAAAAACAAGTAAGAGCTAGTTTAAAAAATATATTTTCAGCTGATTGAGAATCAAATAAAAGCTGAAAAGGAACTGTAATCGTAGGAAAAAAAAATTCATTATAATAATATCGATATAAATCTTCTGTTTCATGCAAAACAAAAGTATTATCAATATCACTTAAATGGGAAGGAACATCATAATCTCAATCAGCATGTGCAATATAAGTACCAAAAACTTCTAAAAGTACTGGACCAGGAAGTCAACCAAAACCTGAATAATCTAAATGTGAAGGATCATCATCAAAATCATCATATTGTCTATCAGCCTCATTATAAGATGAATCATCATCCAGCCCTATAAAATGTATAGCATCCTCATCTGATTCAATAGCAAGATCTAAATCTGACATTCAATCCATATCAAAAAAATCGTCTACTATAGCATAATCAAATTTTTTAAGATCCGAATAATAATTATAGTTTAACCATCAATATCGTGAAAATTTATCTGTACTTCAATAATATTTTCGTACATAACTAAACTTAGAGCGTAAATGCGGCTTTTGTTTTTCAGGAATAGCTATTGCATTAGTTTTTATCTTAGATTTGCGCTTAATTTCAATAGAATCTTTTATATTTTCTTTATATTTGCTTGTGCGACGTGATACTATCTCAGGTTCCTCTACAATTTCAGCAAAACCAAAAGTACCTTCAATATGTTGTAAAGACTCATGACCTTCTACTTCAGAAATAGAGGTAGGCTCATCGTTGATAAAAGCACTAAAATACATAATTGACTTAAATAAAAACTCAAACAAATAAATTTGCAATAATCTAAACCAAACCCAATTCACAGGAAATCAACTTAAATGATCTAAACCCCTTTTAGTTGACAATAAAGGATTTTTATATTTTAAACTTTCAGCTAACGCTGTGATATTATTTTGATTAGCTTTTTTATAGTGAAAATCTAATAAGTAAAGCGTTTTATACATCATTAAAATTTTTTTAAAAGAATTCTCCACATTTGATGTATCTTTAAAAGCTAACTTAATATAATTTTCATCTAATTTCGCTTTATCAAAACTCACATAAAACTTTCGTATAGATAAATTATATTTAGTAGCATAATTAGCATATGACAAATGTAAAGCTCTTGCACTATAATCGACTCAATTCTTTTTAAAAAAAAAAGAATAATCTATGATATCTTCTTTACTAATAGCATTTTTTAAATCAAATTTATTTAATAAAGTACTATCATCAAAATTAAACTTATCATTTTCAAAATTTAATGTAGTTATTTTTTTAAAAAATGTATTCAAAAGCTCTGTAGTCATTTTAGAATTAAAAAATGAATACTTATTTAAGTGAAAACCAAAAAAACTTTTAGTAACACTATCTCGCTTAGTTCTAAAACCCTCAATATCTTTTTTATTAAAAAAATCTAATTCATTCAAATTATAAAAAAATTGATTAAATTTCTGGTTTAAAAAAGGTGGGCTATATTCAAATTTAAAATTATCTGAAAAATTTGCAAAACGATCTATAGACTTAGTTTTCAATTTACTTGCAAAAAATGCTTTAAAAAAAAATAAAAACTCCCCTTTTAAAGCACGCTTAAATTTAATAGGCAAATCTCAAACATCTTTTTGCAAAATTTTAGCTTCGTGATCATCAATAAGACCTTGTTGAATCAACTCATCAGGCGTTATTAATAAATTATTAGCTATAACAGATAAAAAAAAATTTTGTAAAATCTCTACACGCTTATACTCCATAAGCTCCACAAAAAATTCATATTTTAAATCTATATAATTTTTTATATAAAAAGGCATCCACCTTCTCTTAAAAATAATACCAAACCTTCTTTTATAAGGTTCTGTACGAAACTTAATTTTAAATAACATTAATAACTGCATAATAAATAAATAAGACCATTCATAATAAGTTATCTTAGGCCCCCCCTTGTAGTAAGGTAACACATAGTCACCAAAAAAACGACCATTCTTACTCTCTTTTATAGGATCTTTTGAACTTAAATACCATCAAGCTTGTGGAAATCCCAATAAACGTGCGTCTCAAGCTTCTTCTTCCAGAGATTTATATTTCGTATTAACTAAAAAAAAATATGGCTTATTTTCTTCAAAAAAACTACGAAAACGATCGAATAAAGGCATTCTACAAAAAACAAAGAAAAGTTTCATAAAATATACAAGTAAATCATGTATTAAATTTAATATAATATTTAAATAAGCTTTATAATTTAAAAGTATGCTGAAAATAAATCTATAACAGTCTTTATAAAAACTACTTTGATTTAAAGTAGTTTTTATAAAGACTGTTATAGATTTATTTTCAGCAGAATCACATGAACTTACAGCAGCTTTAGCAGCTTTATTACTAAAATAAACAAGCATAAATCTATTAATATAAAAATAAATATAATCATCTAATATAACTTTAGGTAAAACACTAAAAGCTGTTTTTATTAAAAAAAAAAAAATAGCTACACTTTGAAATCAATAAAATAACCTAGTAGATAAATATCTTATGTAAATAGAATCATAAGGTAATGATCTAGCTATACGCCCTCTTAACTGATGTTGCTTAAAAGGTTCTATAGCTCAAACATCTATTTTCATTTTTCAATCTAAACGTAACATTTTTTCTAATCTTTTTTCATCCAACAATATTTTTTTCAAATCATCTTTTTCCTTTTTTATAAAAACGCTTCTTAATGCTTTTTTTATTTTCAGATCTCATCATTTCTCTCATTCAGCGTCGCTTCTATATAAAGGTGCTACAGAAAATTCAAAAAACTTTTTATCCTTAAACTCCATTATAGATTCTAAAGACATATCTTTACCAAAATTATCTGGATGATAGCCCACTCTAAAATATTCATAAATGCTTTCTCCATAAGTACGTTTTGAAATATCATACTGTTTCCTATAATAGTCTGAGAGTGTTTTCAAATTTCAACGCTTTGCAGGTTCAGAATTTAAATTATGTATAATAATCAACTCTAAAAAATCTAAATAAACTATTTTTATATATACATAAAATCCATGCATAACAACCAATAAAGCTATTATAGGTATATATCATTCCCAACCAATTAAGATATTATTCATATACATATATGTATCGTGATTAAAATTAAAATTTAAAACAGTAAATAATTGGGTTTCTAAATAAAACATTAATTCCGCTAAAATATAATATAAAGCCTCTAAACCTGACATTTGATAAGCTTTTTTTATATAAAAAAGTTCACTAACTAAATAATTTAAATTTAAAGCAAAGCCATCTGTAATATCAGCTGAAGTCCAATATTGATTAATAACAGTGTTGGATTCAAATAAAGCCAATGAGTCTTGTGTATTACGCTCCTCATTAGATATAGGAGGATCCCCTGCCATAATAGGGTATAAAAAAATAATATGCCCAGAATAAGCCATATCTATTGGATGCAAGAATAATAAAAATAACTTTAACTCTTCAATAAGTAAATCAACAAACCATATTAGATTACCACCAAAAAACCCGAAACTTTCTACAAAAAAAACGAATTTTCTAAGCAAATCAATCAAAAAACAAATCCAAAGATCAAAAGCAAAACTACCATCGGAATACTCAAGTTTATCTACTGCATAAGAATGCAAAAGCTCTTCATAATTAAACAACCTAGATCTAAACTTTACATATTTTAGAGGATAATCTTTAGTATGAGCATCATATACCTCTAACTCACGTAAATATTGATTATATTCTGGAAGCGACCTACGAAAATCTTTAAAATTAGTTATATAATCTTTTGTATCTGCATAAATAGCTGCCGATGCAGGCTCAACAGGTTTTGGAATAATAGTTCAAGTATCATTAGGTTCAAAACGAGCTACAAGATATTCTTGATATAAAGAAAAATCAAGAATATCTTCCGCCCAATAAAACAAACTATCCTCACCATGACTAATTAAAAACCTTACAATATAATAAACTTCCTTAACAAAATTTTGTATAAAACTTATTCACATAACAGGTATAAAAAAGATACTCTCATCAAAGAACCAAGAAATTTTACAAAAAACAGCTTTATTAAAAAAAACATTATTATGTAAATAATCTATAGGAAACTTAAAAAAATTAAAAAAATCATTTAAAAAATAATCAAAAAAAAAAAAATTAGTTCAAACACCAAAAAAATCTCAGTTATTTATGTTCGAACTACACATATAATTACCGTTTTGCGCTAAAACTTTATAAAAATCATCTTGATTTAAAGTTAATAAATAAGCCAAATCTGAGAACCAGGCTTCTTCTGCTTTTTTCTTATAGAAATCCGAAATAGATTTTTTCTCTGGAATATCTTTAAAACCATAAAATGATTTAAAAATAATATTTATATTATTCAAATCAACGCTAGGATATAACTTAGACGAGTATTTAAATTCTTCTATTAGCAGAAAGCGCAAACCTTTTAAGCGTAAATAATATAAACTATCCTTAGGCAGATAATCTAACAATCCACTCCCATCTTGATGCAAATTATAGCCTAAAGCAAAATCGTTAGCTAACTTTTCGGTTAACCTATTATTTACGTAATAAGCTATATTTCTTTGATCAAAAAGAGGCTTATTAATTAAATTTCAATTATCATATAATAAAAAAGATAGCCAATCTTTAAAAGTAGGCCTATCATAAAAATAAGACTGAAATTCAAAAAAAAACTCAGCATCTTCGTCTATATTATCATCTTTATTAAAATATTTTTGACGCGAATTACTTAAGCTATCCAGAGATACATCCCTTGCTTTACAAATATATTTAAATAAAAATTCAGTTTCTTTTGCAAAAATAAAAGCATTTTGTGTTTTTATATCAGAAAAATCACCAAAAGAAAAATCTAAAATAAATTTAGGGTATAATTCTAAATTTTTAACATATTGAGTTAAAAACTTATTATAAATATAATCAGAATTTAAATTATAAATTTTACTTATATAATCTAAAAATAAATCACTTGTATCACCAGTAAATACTAAAAATTCAGTATCAGGATCATTAATCAAAAAAGGATTCAATATCTTTAAATCAGAATCCACGTCTACAATATAAAAATAATTAACTTCATTATCAATTTTTTCATAAATAATATCGCTAAATTCAAAATCAAATATAGCTTGATATTGAGTATTAAGATAAAGCTCAAGGCAATTATGATCAACAATATTTTTAGCTAAAAGCATATTATATTCTCTCACAAAATTACGCGTACGCTCTAAAAAAAAACTTCTTTCTAAAAAAAGCTCATTAATATTAGAAAGATTAGATAACCTTTTTACATTGGGTACTTTCAGATGATTAGTTAATATTAATCTCAAAGGGTAATACATAAAATTATTATAAGATGCTATACCTACTTCATCTATAACAACGTCATAGCTATAAGGAATAAAAACAATATTATGAAATCCAAAAGTTATATGATTATCTGTAACAGCATCTAAACTTATAACATTATAATCTATACTATCACTGAAGTATAAAAAATCAAAATAAACAGAGTCACTAAAAAAAATTGTATGCCAAAAATCTTTATCAGGATTAAACATATTTAATAACTCTTGAAAATATTCTAAATTTTTTACTTCTTCAATACATAATTTATAAGGATCCGTACCTTGAATAAATATCAATTCTAGACGATCAGCAAAAGAATCTATTAGCATAAACTCAAGATAGGCTAACAAATCTAAAACAACATTAACTTTAGTTACACTTTCAAAATCATAAGATCAACTAGGATCAACAACAAAAACAAATTCAAAATTTAATAAATCTAAGCCTAAATTATTAAAATAAGCTTTATAGTCCTCAAAAGTCAAAAAAGAATCAAAATTATTTCTTACTTTTCTAAATTTATATATTTTTAGTGCAAAAATAATATCAGAAGATAACCAATAATATTGTGACATAAACTTTGTAATACCTGTTATCTCAAAAGTAGTATTACAAGAAGATCAACAAGATAAAGTATCATAAAAAAGCAAATCAGAAATTTCAGAACAATAGCTATATTCTAGCTTTAGTAAATTTTTTAAAGGCTCCGAGCTAACTTTAGCTTTTGTTAAAGCAAACATTTTTAAAAAAAAATCAGGAACTAATATAAATAAAATAAAATTATTGAAAAATAAATAAGGGGATTCTAAAGGCGCTGTATATACTAAACCCACACCTGGAATTTTCTTAATTTCAAAAACCAAACCACCATATTCAGGGTAAGCTAAAGAGGTTCTTAAATTTTTTAACAAAATATATTTCATATAAATAAAAAAATCAACATATTTATCTATATAAGATTTAAAAAAAGATAACTCCAAAGGAGCAGAAGCCTCAGCATCTGCTTCCATTCTTAAGAGATAATCCATAACATATTTTTCACCATCAATATTTTCATACAATTCTGCAAGATCTAGCAAAAAAAAACCTAATAAAGCAGGTAACTCTAGTAAACTTAAAAACTCTACAAAAATATATTTCAATGTAAGCTTGAATTTTTCAAAAAAAAAATTAAATAAATTTTCTAAATCAGTAAACAACTCTAGCCATTTAGCTAATAATCAATTAACTGGATAGACTACCAAAATTTCATATAGTTTAAAGGTGCAGTATTTGACAAGCAAATATAAATTATAAGGTAAATAAAAAATTAAATTATATATTTTTAAAATATAAAAAATTAATAACTCTTTCATTGTAAAACAGCCCAATTTTATACTAATAAAGTTATCATTCTAACGATTTTGTCATAAACTCATAACCAAATCCTAAAACTAATATTATTACAAAAATAATAAAGTTAATAGAACCTAATATATTAAGTAAATGTATAGTCAGCGTTCAAGGTAAAAAATAAACCAATTCAACATCAAAAATTATAAACAAAATCGCTACTAAATAAAAGTGTATATCGGTTAATACTAGAGCATCATTATATGGGGCAAACCCGCACTCGTAAACCGAAAATTTGTCGTAAAAATATTTTTTCAAAACTAAAACAAAAGTAATTAAATGAACCAATGTTGCAATAAGTAGACTAAAAATAGTATAAAAAAAAAGACTAATATGTATATCCATGTTTGTATATAAAAAAATTTAAAAATACTAATAAATCCATCACCTAAAAGTGTACCATTGTTGATCTCTACGATCAATAAACTTATAATTATGCCCATAATATTCAGGATCAAATTTATCTCAATAAACACCACCTCGCTCATTATACGTCACATAATATGGAAAAAATAAAATATTTGTAATAGAATATTTTGAAAAAGTCTCATTCATATAATCATGTGTTTCATGAAATGATAAAGCTCTTCTTACATCAGAATTATCCATAGAAGCTGTTGAAGCATATTGTCTTAAGTTAGACATATAAACAAGCGATGTATCATCTTCTCCAAATGTAAGCCCATATTTTAACATAAATAATTGCCAAAAATATCCTATATAATAATCAAAACCGTGGCTGTGAACTGCATGTATTATTAAATCAAACGGAACTACAGCCTCAGTTTCTATATGTGTATTAGCGGGGTAAGCAAATATATGTAAAACCATTATAGGGTCCTTTAGAATAGGACCATTTATAAATACACCTAAAGAGATTAAAACTATAATAACTAAAGCAAATATTATTCAGAATATTTCTGAAAAAAAATCATAATATATTAAAACTTTATCCCTAACACCTAATTGTTTATAATCATCCTTATAAGATAATACAATATACTGAAATTCATCTACATAATCAAAACCATCTGTAAAAATAACAGATTTATTTCAAAAAGTTTCTGTTTGTTGAAAATTATTTAATTTTGTTCAAAACATACACTAGTTTTTTTCTTTTAAATTATATATTATTTCTTTGTAAGATAGCTTTTCACCTAAAGCCGTAAAATTTCTTTTTAAATATACTACAAAATTTTTACAAATTTCTTTAATATTTAATATAAGATCTTCATAAAAAATATCAACTAATTCTTTAGTATCTTTAAATGATTCGAACTCTTTTTCATTTACTAAATCTTTTAGGTTTAATCTTAATATTATTAAATCAATTATTGATTTTTGGTTTGTTTGTTTTTTATATAAATATATTATAAAACTCTTGTATATTTGAATACTTTTTTGCTTTCCTTTATAATTTATATTTTTTATTTGGTAAATAAATCCTTTATTAAAATAAAAAGCAAAAATTATTAATATCATAATCATTATCAAAAAAATCAGCATTTCATTATGAAAATCACTTATACGCTCCATTATAAAACTACTTGGATCCACTAAATTTTGTATAGTTTGTCATAAATCATTACTATAAGTACTGAATTTTATCGACGATGATTCTTGCGAAAACATAACCAAATCTTGTGTTGAAAAACTATAATCTATTAATATATCAGAATTGTCAATTTTGCTATTCAAAGTTAAACCAAACATATATGTAATTAAAGGTAATGTAAACAAAATATTACTAATTTTTACATCTTCACCAGAACTATATAATATTAAATTATCTTTATTTTGTGTAACAATATTAATATTAGCTTGCTCTGAATAATATTAAATTATCTTTATTTTGTGTAACAATATTAATATTAGCTTGCTCTGATATTGAAGTTAACTCAACAGGGTTTGTTGACAAAAATGATTTAAAATAATTATCTAATTTTATTGAATTTTTTTCAAAAACCTCGAAACCATCCATTGATTTTAAGCTCATTATATAAAATCCTATATCTAAAAAATTTAAAAATTCTTTTAAACTTAAATTATTGAATAATATTGGCATATATCCATGATTTACTCCACATAATTCACTACATTGTCCCATGAATGCACCTACTTTCACTGCATTATAAAATAACTGATTTAATCTTCCAGGCATTGCATCTACTTTTACACCAAACATACTCAACGCAAAACTATGAATTACATCTATTGATGTAACAAAAAATCTAGAATTTATTACAGATGGTGTTACATATTCATTTGTAGTTAACAATAATCTTGGTAAACCTTCTTCTAAAAAATCATTTGCTAACATATAACTTTCAATTTTTTTTTCAGTATAATTTTTGATATCTACATAATTAAATACTCAATATCATTGATTTGCTTGAATTCCTCCATTTAATGCAATACCGATTTTTATAAAAGGTTTATCTTCTTCATAAATAACTTCTGATGATTCTGTAACAACAGCTCCGACCATTATCGCAGGTATTACAGTTCAATTTCATTCTGCTAATTTTTTTGATAAAAATTCTAAAATAGCATACATCTTTATTGTAGCCAATCTACTATAATATATACTATTTGGATATATATAATAGAATATTTTTATAATATTAAATTTTTTTAATAAATTTAAATCTACTTTACTTAAACTTCTTATTAATAATAAGATTTCATTTTCTTTTAATTTATTATCAAATATTTCATTTAAATTAAAGTAATTATTGTATATTGAAAGTTTATTCAATTTAAAATCAACTTTAGTTTTTCTTATTAATAATCGTCTTTGTTCTGTAGTACATGTATTATTATTATTTAATCTAAGTATTTTAAAAAGTTTTGGGTCTCCTGATAAAGAGTTTTGTACAAATGCTAAAAAAATCATTAAAATATTTTCAATTTTATCTTTTATTTCAACTGATTTTTGAAATAAATTTTTGTAATAAGTAGATATAGAATTAGCTCTTAAATTAATTACATAACCTATACCTAAAAATAAAAATAGTTCACCTATAAAACCTTGTGCTAATCCTAATAATAAATAAATATTTACAAATAATAAAGATAATGCTAATTCTTTCTTTGCTATATAATCAGAATAAATTTTATTTATTATTAATGATTCTTTCTTTGCTATATAATCAGAATAAATTTTATTTATTATTAATGACTCTTTTATGAATTTGGAATTAAAATACGTTTTAACAAATATACTTTGTTTTTTTTTGCTATTGTTGCTTATATTTTCTATATAATTTTTTATTGACTTTAACATTAGTTTTTATTTATTTTTTATTTATTTCTTTGTAAGATATAACGTTTTATTATGAAATTTTTTTATAACATTATATTTATTAAATAATTTATAATTTTCCTCATTCAACACACGAGCTTCTACAAAATTATTAATATTGCTTGATGAAATAATATTAAATTTTTTCAGTTTATGTTTATAATTTAATTCATTTATTAAAGAAAAATGATCACGAGCTATAATAAATTTTATTGATTTTTGGTTATAATTTACAGTTAAAAAATTATAATATTCAGCGGTAAATCAATTAACCTCAGAAATTTTAACATGATCTGTAACATTATAATTTACCTTTATTAAAGTAAAATAATTATATAATGCAGTTTTTTTTAATCAAATTTTATTAAAAACATATTTAAAAAAAAATTCATTATACTTATAAAAACGTGTAATATCCTTATTATAATAACTTTTATTTACTTTAGCTTTTATATCCAAAAATTTAGAATAGATTCTTTTATGTGTATTATAGTTAAAAATAAATTTTAATTTTCCAGCGTGCATACTAAATATATTAGGTTGCTGTAGTTTTATAATATCTAAAGCTTTATACATATTTTTGTGCAAAACTACTAAATTTTGTATTAAAATCAAACGTAAAACCTTATAATGTAATGTTTCTTTATTTGATTCTTTGTATACATTTTTTAGGTAATCTAAATCTAAATTCATTATAGAGCGTAACTGTTCATTTCTTTCAGTTACAACATTAGGATCTTTTTTATTTACAAAAAGAGCAGATAAACTAAAATTATTAGTTATTAAAGGCTCTTTTTTTAATAAAAGACCTTTACTATATATTTGCTGACATTTTTCTGCATATAAATAATCTAATTTATTAAAATATAAATATTTCATCTTAACCCTAGGTAATTTTGCACTCAATAATAACGAGCGTAAACCTCAATTTTCGTATAAATTTTCGAAAAAAAATGTTCTAAAATTTAAATCAGCTTTCTCCATACGATAAGTCAATACATTTCGGCATAGACGCTTTAATAACGTTCGTTTAACCTTTAATGATTTAACTTTACGTTTTCTTTTAAAACGACTCGCATAACCTACAGCACCTTTTTTTTTAAAAACTAATGCATATTTTTGAGCACCAATATTAACATTATATTTATTAATTAAATCAACCAGCTTATTAAAAATAACTTTATAATTTATATGATGTAGTATATTATGTCATCTATACAAATATAAATGTTTTTCATTAATATACTTAGACAAAAACATAGAATCACCTAAAAATTTTCTTGAAAACTGCGATTTACGCAAATAAACCCATACATTCAAACATCAGGCAAAAAATGGCATTAAACAACGACGTATAAAAAATTTATATTTAAATTTTATATACTGACTTAATATAAAAGAATTACCCATTTTTTTTTTTAAATTAACTTTATTTTTAGTGAAAATACCTATTTGCTTCAAATTACCTTTAAATTTTTTATATTGACGAAATTTTATCTGTATACGTTTTTGCGTATGAAAAAAATTGAAGAAAGCTATTGAATTATTTCAATAATTTTTTAACTTCAATAAGTATTTTGAAAATTTATTTAAATCATTTGCTATATAATCCGAATTAATTTTAAAATAACTAAATAATTGCGTACTAAATCGTTTTAAAATAAAAAACAATCATCTAAAATTACCGCGACGATATATTATATATTTTATCCTCATTTTTAATAAATCTAAACTAATTTTTTTATTATGACCCTCAAGTCTAAAATTTTTAAATAAATTAAATTTATATTTGAAAAAATTGGCCTTATGTACAGAAAAAGATACATTTCTTTTCAAACGTAACCACCTAACAAAATAAGGCGCTTGCTTTTTACGCCTCAAAAATAAAACTTTTGATCTAGCAACTCAATTCTTTTTATAAAAACCTTTATAAAAACTAATAGATTTATTAAAATTAAAATAATCCGATAATACACGTATACCTTTACTAAAATGATTTTTTTCCTTTAAAAAATTATAATTATTATTAAAAAAATACCGTGAAATATATTTATAATAGACTCTAATAAAATTTGCATGGATTTGTCCGGGGAACAAAGGTTTTTTTCGCTTGCCTAAAGATAATCTATGTAACCACTTATTATACCTAGCCCGATACTTAGCAAAAATATGTTGCGCAACATATTGTCTACCATAAAGATCTCCCGAATACGTACGAACATAAGCGCCAACTACATGTGTTAAATCATGTAAATAATACATAAAATTACGTTCATTCATTAACTCCCTATAATCATAATCGTTTTCTCTCCTTATAAGTGCATTAAATAAACGCATTCTACTTCTATTTTTATATTTTAATGAAAATTTTTTTAAACTATTAGCTCGCTTAAATTTTAACCTTCATTTCTTTCTTTTTAATAAACGTCTAGAACGTCTTGTTACAAAATGCGAAAAAGAAAATTTTGAATTCAAATTTTTAATTTGCTTAAATTTTAGATGTAATTTACTCCTAATAGCTTTTAAAGATTTAGCAAAATAGCCCTTTAAAAAAGATCTTCTACGAAAAACAGAATTATAAACATGTTCATTTACCTTTAACAAAGATTTATTCATAAAAAACAAACGAACATCTTGTAGAACTCAATAAAATCAAAAAAAATAGTCCCGCATCTTAAAAATTTTTATCAATTTTATTATTAAAAATCTTAAAACCTTATTCAAAGGAGCTTCAATTCTTTTTTTAAACTTATATCGTTTTAAAAAATAAAAAAAATATTTTATTTTTGAAAAAATATATTTAAAATTCTTAAAAAAATAAAATTGATCCCTTACTCAAAAAGGCATTAAAATACGTTTTCATGATTTTAATTTTTTTAAAAAAAAACCAAAACCATTTGAAAATTTATCAAATTTCTGTCAATCTAAGATTACTTCAAATTTTAAATTATTCTTTAAATTATTATAAACTAAATCAAAATAACCTTTAATTTTGAAAAAATTCATTTTAAAATTACTAAAACCAAAATTAACATAATTATTAAGATTTTCATGTAAACTTAAATATTTAAATACAAATGATTTATTAAATTTAATATTTTCAAAAATATTTTTTTGTTTAAAAGTTTTACTTGAACCTAAATTAAAATTATTATAAAAATTTAAAATACGTGTAACTTTTCCTTTCAATCTCAATAAAATAAAATCAGATATAATAACATTAAATATTTTTAATAAAAATTTATAATTTTTATTAAATTTCAAATGTTTATTAAAATAATATATATAATCAGATAAACCAAAGCTTTTATTAGATTTAAAATTTTTCTCAAATAAAAACAATCTTTTTTTATCAAAATTTTTTAACATTTCTGTTTGTTTTAAGCTTAATTTAGTTTTTAACTTTTTACCATAAAACAAATTTCGTTTGAATTTTAAATAAGCTCTTTTATGCCCTTTCAATTGTTTTCTTATATTCTTATTTATTTTATTTTTAAAAATATAAGGATTATTAAAAATTTTACCTGCATTACGTTTAGATTTTGAAAGACTAATATTTTTTTTTGAATTAAAATTTTTCTTATATTTATAAAATAAAGAAGATTTTATCATTTTTTTTAATTTTTTTATTGATTTATTATAATATATATCCTTATCAGATAAATTTGCCATTTTTTTACCAAATAAACCTAATTTTAAATCAAAAGTATCTGATACACTCTGCAATCTTTTTCTCTTTCTACTTTTATTTATAAACAATTTTTTTAATTTTACATTCTTTAAAAAATTGTCTTTCTTTAAGCTTAAAGCATTCATCTTCGAACTAACTTTAAAAAAATTTTCACGTTTTAATAACCTCTTTAAACAACGTTTATATTTGAAAAATAAATTTTTTTTAGATAATTTAAACTTATCTTTTACATCATTATTATTAGTACTAAAATACAAATTCTTTTGCTCACCTAAAAACAAAGAATTTGATTGATGATTATTTCCAACCAACATATTAAAAAATATTTTTGTCCAAAATAATCATCAAATTCTTTTAGTACGTTGTTGCCTAAAGCCATAAAAATTATTAGCGCTAGACCTATTACTATAAAAAGAAAATAACTTTGTAAAAATGTTAAATCTATACATATTCATGTTCAATAAAAAACCTAAACGTTTTTTAATAAAAAATTTCATATATTTTTTTTGATTCTGCAAAATAATCAAAGAATATTTATTTTTTTTTTTTATATTATATGTTCGAAAAAAATTTAAAAGATTACCTTTATATAAATTAAAAAAAAATTTCTTTTTCAAATTTAATTTGTCATCTTCAACTTTTAAATTATTTCTAAAAAGAAATTTTTCATATAACTTATTTGTATCTACGAAATTAAACTGATTAGTATTAAAATAAAATTTAAAAAATCAAAATATAAAATTTTTCAAAATAAAACCAGATTTTTTTATAAAAAATAAAATATGTTTTTTTGAAAAAAAATCAAATAAAGTTTTAAAAAAACCTAATCGATTTTTCATATCCAATTTTGAAAAAAAAGCATCAAAAATTTTATCTGATTTTAAGTAAAAAAACACTTTTGCTTTAAAAAATACACGTAATTTTTTTGAAATTCTTTTAGAATCTTTCAAAATATTATGCAAAAACCTAAATTTTTGATCAACATTCTTAATTTTTTTAGAACCATTTATAAATAAATGCTTATAGTTTGCATATAGAAAATATAATTTTTTACTTCTTTTCAATAAATCAGTAGCTTGTAGCATTTTTTCCCTACACAAATAAAAAGATCTTGTTTTATTTCTTTTATATTTAGTTTGCGTTAAACCTATACTAGGCGAAATTCAACTAATAGCTAAATCCATAATAGAATAATCTCATTTAAAAAAAATTCAATTATTAGCTAAAAAACCCTTACCTTTATTTACTATAGACGTATTATAATAGCGTTCTATTCAATAATCACTAAATGGGTTAGAAAGAAAAAAACTTTTTGATAAGCATTTAAAAATATTAATTCAATTTTTTTTTAAAAAAATTTCTGTAATATGATTATCACTTAAACTATACTTTTTCATAAACAAATTTTGTTTAGAAAGAAAAAAAAATTTTCGCTTTTTAAAAAAATTACGAAATTTAAAATTATTTGAAAAATACGTTATTTTTCTATTTAAATGTGTTTTTGTAACTACATTATAAAAGAATTTACGTTTTCTAAAACCTCAACCAAATTTACGCTTAAATTTATTCAAAAATGAATTTTGATTATAAAATTTCCCAAAATTACCGAAATTTTGTTTATACATTTTAGTCAAAATGTATTTCTTAGTCGAATTTTTATAATTTGCATCTAATTCTTTCAAAACCAAATCATTCTTTAAAACTGACTTTATATTTGGGCTTATTTTAAACATTAAATTTAAAACCTTATGTTTAAACAAATTCTTATTCAACAAATTATAAGAATAATCCTTAAATAATAGCAATTGCAATTTATAAAATAATTGTTTAAAAAAAGAAAAATGAGTTCGCTGCGTTTTTTTAGAAAAGTAATAATTACTTTTCAATTTCAACAAATACTCAAAACGCTTAAAATAATAACCAAATCTTAGATACTGTTGGCGTAAAGCCAAAATATAATTTATTTTTTTTTTATAAAAAAAAAATAAATTATAATAAGCTTTAGAAAACTTATGATTAAATAATTTTTTATTTTTTTTAGAAAATATATTAAATTCAGTTATATTCTGCTGAAATTTATTTTCATTAATTTTTTTACTCAAAAATACATTTAAATATTTAGTAAAAAACTGAAATTTATTAAAAGAGTTAGAATGTTCTATATATACATAATTATTAGCTAAAAACAAATTAATCATATGCTCTTTACTCTTATAAAAACTAAAATATCATAATGAAATAATTCATTCATCTACAAATAACAACAATGCTTTTTTACTAACTTCCACAATTTTTTTATTTAAAAATAACTCAATGGTAACATTTGTATTTTCAAGCTTACCACTTAAAAAAAATAAATCAGCATTAACTAAAAGGCTATTATAACCTATTTTTGTATCTTCTTCAAAATTGAAACTTACTTTAAAATTATTTAATGTTTTATTTAAATAAGTTTTATCACTCTTTAAACAAAATTTACCAAAAAATTCACAAAATCTTTTATATAAATAACGCTTCAATCGTCTTTTTGCATACTGAGATCTTAACATTTTTATGCGTTTTATACCTAACCTATGTTTAGCAATGTGCTTTCCTCTAACACGCGACAAACGTTTTAACATATAAACACTTTTAAATTTATAAGCGAATTTTAAAATTTCAAAAAGTTTGCTAACTATCTCAGAAAAATTTGATAATTTATTTAATCGTAAAATTTTAGTTAAAATTTTTATACGATATTTCAAAAAAAAATAAAATAATCAATACTTATAAAAAATACGTAATCTAAAAGAATTAGAATTTTGCAAAACTTTAAAAGTTTTCATAAAAATATTACGAATAAAAGCTAAATTTGTTTTCAAACTATGCAAACGACATTTTATAAAATTTTCATTTAAAATACTAGTACAAAAAAAATTTTTAATTCTACTTAATTTTACCAACACAGAATTAAAATTATATAAAGCTTTTAAACCAGAAAAATCACGAGTTGAAAAAATACGTGAAGTTTTAAATTTTTTAAAAAATTCCTTAGCCGAGCAATACCTAATATATTTTATCCTTTTCATTAAGAAATTCTTTAAAAAATTTAAACGCTTATAGATAAATTTGTTTTTATTTTCACGTGTAGCATGATCAAATAAAAATAACTTTGTTTTATTCTTTAGAAATGTTACTTTTAAATTATCATTCTTATTAATAATTTTAGATTCAAGATCATATTTTCTATTTTTAAATTTATTTAAAGCCCTTTTAAATAAATTTAAAAATAGAAAATATGATGATCTTTTAAATAAAAAAAATTCATATTTTTTACATAAAAATAAAGTTTTGTTTTCAAAAAAAACTTTCTTCTGAAAAAAATTAAAATTTAGCAAAGCTTTTTTTAAAAAATCATTAAATAAATAACCATCAAAAGCACACTCAAAAATATTTTTCAGAACCAAAACACGAAATCTTATAGAATTAGATTTTAATTCTGACATGCGTGCAGCTTTTAATCAATTTAAAATCTCATAAACATAAGCACGCGAAAATTTTAAATTGCCTAGCTTCAATTCAAATAAACTAAAATATTTCAACAAATTTTTTAATCAAAATAAACGTTTTTTAGTTAATAATTTTAATTCTGTTTGAAATTCAAAATTCTTCAAAAAATATTTATGCTTAGTAAGTACTTTTTTTTTTAAATTTAAAAACTCATTATTTTTAAAAATTTTTAACCTTTTAGACGAAAAAAAATTAAAAAATGATAAAAAAATAAAAATCTTATATAATTTAACCTTTAATAATAAATAACCTAAATTATCTTTTTTTAAAGTTCGACTAGTATTAAAATTTTTTTCAAATTTTGTCTGTAAATCAACAAAAAAAAAACCAGCTTTAAAAAAAAAAAATAACTTACTATTTAAAAAAAACAATCTCTCATAAATTAAATTTTTTAACAAAGCAACATGAGAATACAAATTAACATACAAAGCTGGTTGATATGATTTACCTAAAGAGATTAAACGGCTATTAGTTGAATTAATATTAGATTTTACATATCTTATTAAAGACATTTTAGATACATCTAACTGTTTTACAAAAGGCGAAAATAAATTAGAATTTATAAACATATTCAACTTATTAAACTTATTAATAAAACTAACAAGGAATTTTGAATTAAAAAAAGTATTTCCATTTGATGTCTTAAATAGATATTTAAATGTTACATTATTAAATAACAACTTATTATTTTCATTATTGCTGTTTAAAATCAAATATTCAAAAAAAAAGAAATCCTTTTGAAAAGGCAATTTAAAATATGCAAAAAAAAAATTTTGAAAAAATAAATAACGAATTTGTTTAAAAATATTCAAATACATATTTATTTTAATAAACATTTTTAACAAAAAATCTAAATTAGTTATTTTTAAATATTTTTTATTAACTAATAAAAAATATATATTTCTTAAATATTTCTTTAATACAGTTACAAACTTTAGCTTATTATCTATTGTATATAATAGATTTTGCTTAGTTTTTGACAAAATTAAATTAAAAAATGAATTTTTTACATTTGTAAAATTAATATATTTCGCAAAAAAATGTGGAATTGTTTCAAAAAAATCGGTATAGAAATATGACATATATCCATAAGCATTTTCATTATACATCTTATAGGCAGATTCGTATCAAAAATCAAAAGTATTAAAATATTTTTTATAATCTTTACGCCTTAAAATATTAGCTTCCAATCTATTCATACTAAAAGACTTTCGAGAAATTAATGAATGTTTATCTTGCAATCAAGTTTGTACAAATTTAGGCTTTAATACATATCCAAAAAAGCGCAAACATTTTTTATTGTATTCAACAAAATAATTATATAAATCCTTATTAAACAATTCATTCGAATTTAACATATTAAATACGCGAGTTAAATGTTCCTTACTAAAAATTAACTTATCAAAAAAATAGTTTAAATTATTTTTATTAACTTCAGATTCAAAAGATTTATTATATTTTTGAAAATAATCAAACAAATTCAACAAACTTTTATTATCAAAAAATTTTTTATAAAATCTACGCAATTCTAAAAGCTCACCAGTATTTATGGGTATCTGATTACGTAATAGTTTAAATTCAGGCTCATTAAAAAAAAAAATATACAAATCAAATATTCGTTTTTTAAAAAATTTTACAAAAGCTGAATACTTTATAAACTTACTATCAAAAAAGTCATTTATATTCGCGTTTCTATTATTAATATATATATTTTTATTAAATTTAGATGTTTGTCAATCATTTAAAAAATATAAATACATATCTTTATATCACGAATTACCATAAATACGAAATACCATATCATCCACATATCTTATAAAAGTATTTATATTATTATTAAATAATTCAAAATTAGTATAAACTAAACAATTTGAAATTTCTAAATCAATATCAAATAAAGTACGCTCAGATAATAAAGTTAATTGGTCAAAATCACAATAAACATCAAATAAATTTTCATAAAAAATAATTTTAGGCTTTTTACTGACTAAAAAAGAATCTTGCTTAACTCTAAAAAGCTTATCATGTAAATAAGCATATTTCGTGTTTAAATTTTCCTTCTTAAAACGCAAATCATACTTAAACAATTTTCAATTAGCCATACATCTTAACAAAAATTTAAAATAAATAAATGGTGTCAATTTAAAAAAATTTTTAAAAAATTTATTATGAAAATAATACTTAAATCTAGCACCTATAACTAAATAATAAGCATTATAACCTAAAGCATCTTTATAATTTTCATCAAAAGAAATCAACATTTTAACTATTTCTTGAAACATGTTATAAATATGAAAGTAATTAAGTGCATAATTATTAAGCAACAAAAATTCATCTCCAAACGATCTAACATAAATAGAATATAAAGTAAAAAAACCAAAATATTTTCGAAAATTTATTGTTTTTTTACCTTTGCTTGCATCTAAAATTAAATTAAAAAAATTAAAGTAAATAAAAAAAGTTAAATATTTTAATAAAAAAAAATTACGCTTTTTTCTATTAATTTTATTACTAATCGCTGTAATAACACGTTTATTAAAAAAACGATCAACTGCATCTCATCAATGAACATCTTTTTCTAAAAACATTTGATTAAAAGCTGACAGCTTACGCAATTTATAGAAACGCATTAAAGCATACATTTTACCTAATAAAGCAGATTTTGCAATTATCCTAACATAAAACTCTAAAGAAGAGAAAGAATCATCATTACTAGGCATAGGATATATAACATGATCTGGAAAAACATCAGAATCAACAACACAAACAGGACCACATTCAAAGCGCGCAGCTTCTTTAGCTCCATGATAACCATGATAATAATTTCCAAAAAAAACCATACGAGGCCTACTTCTTAAAAAAGCCAAACCCTTCAAAGCCATTTTTAATTTTTGCTGTATTAAAGTTAATTCATTCATTTTGTAATGATACAAATGAAAATGAAAATA
>Ga0066255_1001371_pt1 | contig 22785 bp, 18 predicted proteins | sample ThiBiot_750_biof_FD_71148 | JGI IMG/M metagenome (GOLD analysis project Ga0066255, IMG submission 71148) | Wastewater bioreactor microbial communities from Cape Town, South Africa - Thiocy_expt_750_biof (version 2) | ecosystem: Engineered > Bioreactor > Thiocyanate-remediating >... | reverse complement strand
CCCATCCGCACCGAGAACGCGCTGCTTTCCGCCTACATCTACGTCGACATCCGCGACCGCGACATCGGCGGCTACGTCGCCGAGGCCAAGCAGGCGGTGGCGCGCCAGGTCAAGTTCCCGCCCGGCTACTACGTCGCGTGGAGCGGCCAGTTCGAGTACATGGAGCGCGCCATCGAGAAGATGAAGGTGGTCATTCCGCTCACGCTGCTGATCATCTTCCTGCTTCTCTACCTCAACTTCCGGCGCATCACGGAAACGCTGATCGTCATGCTCTCGGTGCCCTTCGCGCTGGTCGGCGGCGTCTGGCTGATGTGGGCGCTCGGCTACAACCTGTCGGTCGCGGTCGCGGTGGGCTTCATCGCGCTGGCCGGCGTCGCCGCGGAAACCGGCGTCGTCATGCTGATCTACCTCGACCACGCCTGGGCGGAACTGAAGGCGAAACGCCGCGCCGCCGGCGCGACGCCGACGGTCGGCGATCTCTACGACGCGGTGATGGAAGGCGCCGTCGAGCGCGTGCGCCCGAAGATGATGACCGTCGTCGCCATCATGGCCGGCCTGCTGCCCATCCTGTGGGGCACCGGCACCGGCTCGGAGGTGATGAGCCGGATCGCCGCGCCGATGGTCGGCGGCATGATTTCCTCGACGGTCCTCACCCTCGCGGTGATCCCGGCGATCTACGCGCTGGTCAAGCAGTGGCGCCTGCAGCGCGGGATCGAGGAATAGGAGAGCAACATGGAACATGAACATCCGGCGCACCAGCACGAAGTTTCTGGTTCCATTGATCCCGTTTGCGGTATGACGGTGAAGCCCGAGTCGCCCCACGTGAGCGATCTCGGTGGCATCCACTACCGTTTTTGCAGCGCCAAGTGCAAAACCAAGTTCGATGCAGAACCGGCGCGTTATCTCGGCCCAAAGCAGGAGGAAACCGTTGTCCCCGGTGCGGAATATACCTGCCCGATGCACCCGGAAATCCGGCAGATTGGCCCCGGCACCTGTCCCAAGTGCGGCATGGCCCTCGAACCAATGTTGCCCGACTTCGAGAAGGAGGAGGACAACACCGAGTATCGAGACTTCCGTCGCCGCTTCTGGAATAGTTTGCCGCTAACCGTCGTCGTCGTCGTCCTGGCGATGGCCGGACACCGGCTCGAAGGTTTGCCGTCGTTCGTGCGGACCTGGGGCGAACTGCTACTCAGCCTGCCCATTGTGCTTTGGGCCGGTGCGCCGTTCTTCGTCCGCGGCTGGCAGTCGCTGGTTCATCGCAGTCCCAACATGTGGACACTGATCAGCCTCGGTACCGGTGCGGCTTTCGGTTACAGCGTCGTGGCAGCGCTAGCACCTGGCCTGTTTCCCCAGTCCTTTGTTGCCCACGGCCGCATCGGCGTCTATTTCGAAGCGGCAGCGGTGATCATCTCCCTTACACTGCTCGGCCAAATGCTTGAATTGCGTGCCCGGTCGCAAACCTCGGCCGCCATCAAATCGCTGCTCGGCCTTGCGCCGAAGACCGCTCGCCGCATCAACCCCGACGGCAAGGAAGAGGATGTACCGCTAACGCACGTCCATGTAGGCGACACCTTGCGCGTGCGCCCCGGCGAAAAGGTGCCGGTGGATGGTGCGGTGCTGGAAGGCTCCAGCGCTGTTGATGAAGCAATGCTTACCGGCGAACCCCTGCCTGTGACGAAACGCCCTGGTGACAAGGTGATCGGCGCCACCATGAACACCTCCGGCAGCCTCGTGATCCGTTCGGAAAAGGTCGGCTCCCAGACTATGCTGGCCCAGATCGTCCAGATGGTCGCTCAGGCCCAGCGCTCCAAGGCGCCGATGCAGCGGCTAGCCGATGTGGTGGCCGGCTATTTCGTTATCGTGGTGGTCGCCATTGCCGTCATCAGTTTTTTTGCCTGGGGATTTTTCGGTGGCGAACAAGGCTGGATCTTCGGCCTGATCAACGGCGTCTCGGTGCTGATCATTGCCTGCCCCTGCGCTCTCGGCTTGGCCACACCGATGTCGATCATGGTCGCCACGGGGAAAGCAGCGACGCAAGGAATCCTGTTCCGTGACGCAGCGGCCATCGAGCGGTTACGGGATGTGGACACGTTGATTGTGGACAAGACCGGCACCCTGACCGAAGGCCGCCCGGCTTTCGAACGTGCCGTGGCGGTGGAAGGCGTCTCCGAAAACGAAGTGTTGCGACTGGCCGCAAGTCTCGACCAGGGGAGCGAACACCCGCTGGCCGACGCCATCGTCCGTGCAGCCCGGGAACGTGGGCTGGCCTTGGAAAAAGCCGATCTATTCGAATCGGCAACTGGTATCGGCGTGCGCGGAACGGTCGGTGGAAAACGACTAGCCATCGGCAATGGTGCATTGATGGCCCAGGATGGAATCGATGTCGACGCTCTCAGCAACGATGCTGAAACCCTGCGCCAAAACGGCGCCAGCGTCATGTATCTGGCGGCCGACGGTCATATGCTCGGTTTACTGGTGGTTTCCGACCCGATCAAGGCGAGCACCCCGGAAGCGCTGACAGTCCTGCGGCAAGCCGGGTTACGCATCGTGATGGCCACGGGCGATGGCCTGACCACGGCCCAAGCCGTCGGCGCCAAATTGGGGATCGATGAGGTGCATGGCGAGGTCAAGCCGGCGGACAAACTGGCGCTGGTGGAACGTCTACAGCGTGAGGGACGTGTCGTCGCCATGGCGGGCGATGGCATCAACGATGCCCCGGCTTTAGCCAAGGCGGACGTCGGCATTGCCATGGGTACTGGCACTGATGTGGCCATGAACAGCGCCCAGGTGACGCTGGTCAAGGGGGATCTGCGCGGTATTGCCCGGGCACGCCTGCTGTCCGCCGCGACCGTCGGCAACATGCGACAGAACCTGGCCTTTGCGTTCCTCTACAACGCCCTCGGTGTACCGATCGCGGCCGGTATCCTCTATCCCTTCTTCGGATTGCTGATGTCTCCTGTCATCGCGGCGGCGGCGATGAGTCTTTCTTCCGTAAGTGTGGTCGGCAACGCGCTACGCCTGCGCGGCTCTTGAGGAGGGATACCCCTTTGTCAGAGGTTCGTCGAGCGATACGAATGATTGTCGCCCAAGCGGCCTGACTGAATCAGGGAAACTCCTAACGAGAATGTAGCCAGCAAGTATCCAAGTGACAGCTGCAAAAGCGCAGATTTCATGGTGTCGGGAGACTTAGGGTAATCCAGACGTTTCCAGACACTACCCTGGAGAACCATTATGAAACTGGAATTCGTACTCTCTGCCGTTCTGTTAGCGACTTTCGCTGCGCTATCGGCCGGCGCGTTTTGTGCCAGCCCCGTGCCAAAACGTAGCTGACATTGGTATGACAGAATTGTAACCACTGGGTTATGCGTGAGTCAGCTTCGCGGTCACATACTGCAATTGCTGCAAAACTCTCGATGAAGGAAGACAAACATGCAGAAAGCTGCTGACCGTTTGAAAAGCCAGAGTCAATCACAACTTGAACTATCCTTAAATCTTTGCAATTCCTGGTTGGAATGCTGCCAGCGCCTCACGGAAATCAATGGGCAGTCAGCGCGTGCATTTCTGGCTCATGGAGAAACCGATAACCAGTCCTGGATGCGAGATGGTGGTACGGGTCTCATCTTGGATGCGAGCCGGATCATCATGGGCCATTGGGCCTCGACGCTTGCTTGTAGCACTGATTTCCAGAGGAAGATACTGACCGATTTGGCGAAGAGATGACGACTCCTGCAGCGTGGGGTCGCTCTGGCGTCTAAGAGTTTGGTACGGCCGAATAGAGCACGTGAGGTGAGTTCACGGGCCTCTATGAAAAACCGATTCCATGCCACCGATCAACGCAATCGCCAATTCTGTTCCACCTCAGCCGACTGCCGATGGCGGCCACGCCAATCACGGCATCTCGGCGGGGCCTTCTTTTGTCGAAACGCTTTCACAAACAATCGGCCAGCCTGCCGCCGCATCGCCCCATGGCAACCATGGTGGCTTGACAACGCCGGGCGGCGATCCGCACCCTCAGCATGTTCCCCTGAATAGCCAGGGACATGGAGGAAAGAAACATAGCGTTCAGGAAGTGGCACTCGGGGTACGCGCCCACCGCCAGCAGTTGATTGCCGCCAATATCGCCAACGCCGATACACCGGGCTATAAGGCCATAGACATTGATTTCAAGGAAGCCCTGCGGATCGCCCAATCGGCATCTCAAATACCTTCGACAACGTTGGCGACAACTAGCAGCGGCCATATTTCTGGGGTGGCCGTTTCTTCCATGCCACTTTATCCCCTCAAATACCAAGTGCCGAGTCAAGACAGCGCGGACGGGAACACAGTCGACATGGACGTGGAGCGCGCCAAGTTCGCCGAGAACTCGATTATGTACGAGTACTCCCTGGATCGGGTCAGCGGGCATTTCAAAATGCTGATGGAACTGTATAAGAATCTGACATGACTGATAAGAGCAAGAGTTCGGGCCGGATTTAAAGAAGTAGCATTTCTTACAAAGATGTAATCAACAAGTCATGCAAGTGACTGATAAAAACTGCAAACTTCATAGTGTCGGGAAAGCAAACGCGATCCAGACATTTCCAGCCACCTCTTTGGAGAACCATCATGAAACTGCAATCCGCACTCTCGGTCGTTCTGTTCGCAAGCGTCGCCGCTCTATCGCTTGGCGCTCAGGCCGCTGATGGCGACAACGCCCCGCCGGCCACCGAAATGAAGGCCGATCAGGGCGCAAAGGCCGATCAGGGCGCGAAGGCCACCAAGCCACATTCGCATGTGCAAGAAAAGACTGGCATCGAGCAAGTTGCGCCGGACGCCGCTACGCCCAGAAAGAAAAATGCCTACCAAGACAGAACGAAGCACTTTCATCCGCGCGACGGAAAATAAACCCCTTTTCTTCGCCCCTTTAAATCTGCGGCGCGATTGGTCCGCACCCATGGACAACGACAACAGCCGGCAGCATGGCAATCTTTGTACATGCAGGCTGTTAGCGGAGGCCATGGGTTGCGACCCGAAAGTAATACGGTTTGACTATTGCAAGAGAGTTTTGATGAAACACTGGCGGCTTGAATGCAATCATGGTTGTCAGCACGGGGTGGCGCAAGCCAAAAATAGCGATAAATGGCGAGGCATTGGCCCCATTGATCCGATCAAGGTGATTCTCATAAAAAACGAATAGGCCGAACGACGACCGGGAGAGCACAATGAGCCTGCCAAACGCACCTCATCAACTGAACCGGATGCTCGCCATTCGGCTGTGTGTTGCGGCGCTCGTCATCGGCGCGGCGGCCGGCATCGTGGCGTATCAGGTCGAAACCCGGCGTGTCGAATCCATCGTTCTCGAACTAGCTGCCGGTGGGGCCCGCCACCTCGAGTCGCCAGCCATGGAGGTTCTATCCCGGGGCGAGTCCCCGGAAGAGCACCGTGCCTTGACCGCCTTGTTGGACAAGAGCAACTTTGTTGGCATACGAGTTTTCGACGTCAAAAAAGAACTCGCCTACGAAACGTGGGCATCCCTAGCGCCGGGCCTAGTTGACGGACTTCGAAAGCATCGGCACGACTGGCCGGTTCCGGGCAGGGATCATCGCAATAGAATCCGGATCGGCGACGAGCACCTGATTCAGGTGATCATTCCCTTGACTCGGCAATCGGGCAGCCTGGATGGTTATCTTGAAGGAACGTACCGCATCGATGAGGGAACGCTAGCGAACCAGAAGCAGCAAATCCTGAATGGCGTCCTTACGGCAGTTATCGCCGTGTTGGCCACGGCCTTGCTTCTATATCCCCTCTTGCTCGGTCTCCTACAGCATGCAACAGGATTGTCTCGGCGCCTGCTCGACTCCAACCTGTCCCTTATCCGATCGCTCGGGAATGCGGTCGCCAAGCGCGATTCGGACACCGACGCGCACAATTACCGCGTCACCCTCTACGCCGTGGCGCTAGCCGAGAAACTGCACTGGCCAAAAGGGGCGATTGCCCACCTTATCGCCGGCGCCTTCCTTCACGACGTGGGCAAGATCGGCATTCCCGACCACATTCTGCTCAAACCGGGGAAACTGACTGAAGAAGAGTTCGAGATCATGAAAACCCATGCGCTTCTCGGCCTCGAGATTGTCGCCGGCAATGCGTGGATGAATGCCACCCCGGTCATTCGCAACCACCATGAACGGTTCGACGGCTCTGGCTATCCAGATGGGCTGCGTGGGATGCAAATTCCTCAAGGGGCCAGGCTGTTCGCTGTCGTGGATGTGTTCGACGCCCTCGTCTCGGCACGCCCCTACAAGGCCCCGATGCCATTCGAGACGGCCCTGGCGCTGATCGAGAATGAATCAGGCCGGCATTTCGATCCGGAGATCGTAATTGCCTTCAGCAGCATCATCGATCGCCTTCACCAGGAGGTCGCCATGGCCAGCGAAGTCGAACTGCACGCCCAGCTACGTTCGGCCATTTTTCGCTATTTCAATACGGAAGCGGGGGCTGGCGATACAACAGCATCACCCGTTTCTGCGATCGCTGAAGGAGCGCCTTCATGATAAAGGCTATGAACACAAGCCGCGATCTGGTGTGCAGCATGGATGTCAAGGTTGCCCAGTCCCCCCTGTGCACCGCCCATCGAGGCTTCGTCTATCACTTCTGCTCGCCCGCCGCCGAAGGTTTGAAATTTATGCAGAGGGTCATGAGTTCAGGCGGCGTCTCTGGAAATACCTCGAACCCAGCGAGTTGGAAAGCGCAGCGCATCCAAGCACCGGGGCGTTCTGCAACCGGCCACCGGTGAGACTTCGCTGACGACAACCGCGAAAAGGAGACGAATCATGGCGGACGAAATCCGTAGAGAACACCACACGGAGCAAAACAGCGATCACCCGTATGAGCGACGCATGGCTTGGGGTTGGTGGGTTTTTGCCGTGATTGCCCTGTTTTATCTGTTGACCGAGCATCTGGCACACCTGTTTGGGATCTTGCCCTATCTGCTTCTTCTGGCCTGCCCACTGATGCATTTTTTCATGCATGGCCGACACGGCGAGCATGGACACACTCATGGCAACGAGGAGGATAAAAAATGAACGCTTCCGGCGGAGACTACGGACTCTGGTTCTTAGTGGCGATCAACTCGGCGTTTTTCATTTTGTTTGCCGCCAGCTTTTTCAAACCCCACACACGACAGGACTGGCGCACCTTGGGCATGTTCTCGGCCTTCGTTGTGGCCTTATTCGCCGAGATGTATGGATTCCCTCTGACCGTCTACCTGTTGTCGGGTTGGCTCACCGAACGGTTTCCCGAGATCAACTGGTTGTCACACGATGCGGGGCATCTTCCTGAGATGCTGTTTGGCTGGAAGGCAAATCCCCACTTTGGCCCCTTCCACCTGCTGTCCAGCGTGTTCATCATTGGCGGATTCTGGCTTCTCGCCACAGCCTGGCCCGTACTCTATAACGCACAGAAAATGGGAAGTCTGGCTTCAAGCGGTCCCTATGCGCGTATCCGACATCCGCAGTACGCGGCATTCATTCTGATCATGATTGGATTTCTTTTTCAATGGCCGACCTTGGTCACCTTGGCCCTGTTCCCCATCCTCGTGGTGGTCTACGTCCGCTTGGCGCACCGGGAGGAGGCGCAAGCATTGGTGGATTTTGGCGAGGACTATCGTGTTTATATGGCCAAAACGCCGGCATGGTTGCCTAATTTGAGCATTGACAGAGCTCCGCGCTGAAGAACCTCTGACAAATCTACCCGCGACGAATGCAACGCCACGTGATCGTTTTGGCCACCACACAGTATCGGAAAGTTTTGGGGTACGGTTCTTACTGAATTCTGCAAGGCTCACAGAATGGAAAACGCCCCATCGCAGGGGCGTTAAAAATGGTCAGTCTGCTTTCTCGATTGTGCGATCAGCCGCCGCGGCTTCCTGGCGGATTCAGGATACTATCGAGGCGCATGACTTCGTCGCCATGCATCATGATTTTCTGTCCATCTTTGGTTTCCATCACGGTGTCCGGTTTCATGCGCACAGCGCGACCGAGTTTATCTTCCATGCCCATCTTGCCGTCCTTGAAGATGTAGACCGTCGAACCATCCTTCAACACAATCGATTTCTCGACCTTTGAGGCATCGACAGCGTAGGCGGAAGCACCCATGGTGCACAGTGCAGCAATCACCAGCATTTTCTTCAACATTTTTCATCTCCTCAAAAAGAGTTGTACGACGTTTTGAATGATAGTGATACGACCCTGTCAATTCCCCAACCGGGGAATGACAATTTAGTCATTCCCCGGTCATGTTTTTAGCTACCTTGATAAGCCGGATTTTCTGCGACATACACTGTCACGCCGCCCGTCTCCGGAATGACATTGGCGAGCGGGAATGACGCCGTGCCGAGCGTATCGAACATCCAGGTAACGCTCTTGCCGCCAACATTGATCCGGATGGTTTCGAGACGCGTGACGTTCAGGTACTTGGTGCCGCTGTCGATAGTCACTTCCCGTGCGGCAGCGCTGGAGGTTGCGTAGCCGTAGGGCGCGAGTTGGTTGGCGGTGGGCTGACTCTTAGACTCCGAGACATGCGAAATCCAGTGCGCGCTTCCCCCTTCGGAGTAGTCCTCATGGGCATAGCTGGTTCCCGTAACGGCAAGTCCGAGAGCGGCGATCAGGATCAGTTGAGTCGTGTTGGTTTTCATGATTTTCTCCTTGTACCATCGGGTTAATCGTGTCGGACCTATTTCGTCCAACCGTGACGCCATCTTAGGAGCGCGATACCAACAGGGAGGTGACCAGGTGATTACGTTTTTGAAAGCCAGCATGAGGTTTCCTGACAGATAATCGTGCTTTCTTTATCCTCACTTACTCACGACAATGACTGATCCGATCGACAGGCTAATACTGCGTTGGAAGGAAGACCCTCACAGTACCTACTCGACGTGGTTCCTCTGGACGGAGCGATTGAAGAATTTCCGCTCGATTCGGCGCGGCATTGCTCAGGTGGTTAAGGACATCGAGGCGGGTAGCTTTGGAAATGCCTACCGTGGATCGTCATTAGAAACGGTGGTCGGTTCCATTGCAGAACAGCGCCAAATCTTCAGGGGTGCGGACCATGCGTTTCTCTGGAAGCCAAAACTGCGCATTCCCGATATCTACGAGCACGCCCAAAACCAAAGGGCCTTTGCACGCCTGCTGCATACGTGCAATTGCTGCGACAGCGAAGAGCAGATCATTGAGGCCATCAGGCACATTGACTCAATTGGCATCAAAGGGCTCGGACCCGCCGTCGCAAACCTGCTTTACTTCATTCACCCGACCTTGGTGCCGCCGTTCAATACCGCTATCGTCAATGGATATAACGCGTTGACGGGGGCCAAGGTCAAACTGGGGCGTTGGGATCATTATTTAGCGATGAGGCAGGGCGTCGTGGCGTTGAACACCCGCCATCGTAAGCTCTTCTCAAACGATCTCGGGGCCGTTGCCGGGCTCTTGTTTGATATTGGCTCAGGACGATACTCTGCACCTCCGATCGACGGAGTCCGGGAAACAGAACTGGCCTGGCAGGAGGATCTTGACCGTATCCGGGAAGAAACCGCGGCTCAACGAAAAGTACGGGTATCTGCTGCGGATAACGATCAAACCCACACCGAGGTGCAAGGCTGGCTCAGGGATTTGGGTAAAGCCCTTGGCTTCTCGGTGTGGGTTGCGACCAATGACCGCAGTCGTGCGTACGAGGGTGGGCAGCTAAGTGACGGCTGTCTAGCCACGCTGCCAATCCCTCTGGCTAATTCCCCTGGCGCCGATGCGGTAAAGTTGATTGACGTGATCTGGCTGGATTCGGAAACCGGTAACGCCATTGCCGCCTTTGAGGTTGAACATACGACATCCATTTACTCCGGCATCGTTCGTTTACTCGATTTAGCCTATGGTAGCGAACTCAAGACCTGTGAAGGCCTGTTTCTCGTCGCGCCTGACGGACGCGAAAATGATGTCCGGCAGCAGATCAAACGACCGGCATTTTTCAAAATTGAAGAGTTGAACTTCCGATATTTACCTTACGGCGAACTCCGGAATCAGCGCGATGCAATTGTCCGCTTTGGATCAGGGCTAAAACCGATGTTGGCCATTTCCAAAGTCTTGGGCGGATAGCTTTAAGATATTTAGCAGGTAGGCGTATCGCCAGCTTGCTGAACGCGGCTCCGCAACTTCTTACCAAACTTAAAGTTACGGTCTTTGGTCCAGCTACCGGTGGCCGGAGTGCGGCATCAATGCACTGAAGGCAATCTTTCCACCCCCTACTGTCCGATAGCTCTAAAATCCGGGCCAGTACGTATTTTGGCGACCTCGGTACCCAAGAATTGACCGATCACATCGGATAATCAACCATTATCGCGTCTTATATTTGCTACTTTCGCTGCATTGAACTTCGTTTGATTAGTATGTAATATCGTAATACGTAATACGGTATGAAATACGAGGATGCCATGGCCAGAGCAGGAATCTACAAGTCAGAAGTCGTCAGAGCGCGTAACAAGCTGTTGGCGATGGGGCGCTACCCATCGATCGACGCAATTCGCAGCGAGTTAGGCGATACCGGCTCGAAAGGCACGATTCACCGCTATCTGAAGGAAATCGAAGAAGAGGAAGGCGGCAGTACCGGTACCCAGGTCGCGGTCAGTGAAGCCATCCAGGATCTGGCTGCCAGGCTCGCAGAACGCCTGCATGAAGAAGCTGATCAGCGTTTGGCGGCTCTGACCGATAAGCACAAGGCAGAAATTGCGGCGCTGAACGACACCATCGCCACATTACGTAATGAAGTGGAATCCTTTCGCAGCCAGTCTGAACGCCAGGCCCTGGAGTTGGGTGCAGAGAAAGCAGCCCACAGCGAAATACTAAGCGTGCTCCAAGAAGAGAGAATCGTTCGGGCACAAATGGCTCAGCGCATCCAGGACATGGAAGGGCAACTGGTAAAGGAAGAAGCGCACCGTGTGTCGCTGGAGGAAAAGCACCAACACGCCCGCGAGGCACTGGCGCATTTCCGAACCGCAGCGAAGGAACAACGGGAGCAGGATCAGCGCCAGTTCGAACAGCAGATCCAGTTCTTGCAGGGGGAGTTGCGTAATGCCAAGGAAACGGCAAACGCGAAACAGCAAGAACTCATCCGCAGTCATGAGGACAATGCCCGTCTATCAAGCGAGCTCACCCATGCGCACAGTGAACTTCATCGACACGATGGCGAAGTACGAACATTGCGCTCGGTCAAAGAGCAGTTGGCCGTTGCCGAGGTGAAAATCCAACAGTTGACGGATCAGTTGGCGCAAGCCAACGGGCGAGTGTCCGATCTGGACAAGGAAAACCAAGCGAACCTCTGCAAGCTAAGGGAGAGCATGGAAACGGGGCAGCGGCTGGCAGCCGAACTGATGGCGGCAAAAGCCGTTGCCGCTAGCCACGAGAAAGTCTTTGAAAAGCTCGCGACATTACAGTCGCCACAGGCGAAGAGCACCAACGCCAAGAAAAATAGCGTTGACAATCAAGATTCGCTTTTTAATTCAGAAGAGTAGGCAGTTTTCGGGGAATTTTTCATGATTCCCGGCCGACCCTCAGGTAATGCGGTTTTCCTTCACCCTTTCATACAGATGCGCTTTCAGCGTGCGCTCGAAGGCCGGATCGCCGTCGATTGTCCGGATGTCGACGAAGGTGCCGCAGGCGATGATGTTTTCCGGCGTCGGCGCCATCAGCCAGCGGTCGAGCTGGCTACGCCACTCGCCCAGGCTGCGCCGCCACTCGGCGTTCCGCGCCATGATGCCGCCGGGGCAGGGCGGCACGCCGATGGCGATCAGCCCTTCGATCAGCGCGTGCGAGAAGGCCTCGATGCGCGCGATCGCGTCGGCGCCAAGGTCGTCGGCGTAGACGATGGCGTTGTCCTGGTCGGTCGACAGCGTCTGCTCGCCGCGCCCCTCGCTGCCGAGCACGACGAAGGCGAAGCCGGACGGCAGGTCGGCGAAGCGCTCGGCACGCAGCAGGCCGATCAGGCGCAGCAGGATCTGGTCGTTCAGGTGGGCGATCAGGCGCACCATGTCGCGCGTCGCGATGCCGGTGCCGGAGAGGTGCAGGACCAGCGCCTGGATGCGCGCGTGCAACGCCTTCAGGTCGTCGAGGTTCCGCGCCTTCTCGATGTCGAGAACCAGCTGGTGCGGCGAGTGCGACTGCAGGCGCAGGATGTCGGTATCGGTGATGATGCCGGCCAGCCGCCCGGCGGCGGCGGCGGCGCCAAGGCGGTGGATCTTCTGCCGCGACATGCGGTAGAGCGCCTGATAGAGCTGGTCGTCCTCGCCGATCACGGCGAGCGGCGCGTTCATGATCGCCCGCACTTCCAGCTCCCCCGGGTTGCAGCCGGCGGCCACCACCTTGTTGCGCAGATCGCGGTCGGTGAAGATGCCGAGCGGCTCGCCGCCCTCGACGACGACGACGCTTGAAATATTCTTCTCGCGCATCACCCGCACCACGTCGACCAGCGCGTCGCCGGGCGCGCAGGTCACGACCGTGCGTTGGCAAAAATCCTTCACGGGACGGAAAAACTGGTTCTCTTCGGCCATCTGCTGAGCTTTCCTCGTTGTTGTCTTCAGACGGGCTCGCGGTGGCGAAGGCGCAAACCCATAAAGCCAGTAAGGATAACTCAGGGCGGCGGCAAAGGCATCGCCGACGCCGCGCGGTCTGGGAGAGCGGGAGAAGCGCGCGCCGAACGCTGCGAAAGCTCAGCGCTCGGGCCAGGCGCTGTCGCCGAGGTAGCTCGCCCAGGCGTGAGCGAGGCGGGCCTCGGCCTGCTTTTCGAGCGCGATCGCGCGCGCGCCGAGAAACTCCAGGAAGGTGCGCACCAGCGGCGTCGGCCGCTTTCCCGCCGGGTGCACGACTTTCCAGAAAGTCGGAATCGGCGTCTCGCGCACCGGCAGCACGGCGATCCCCTCCGACTCGGGGAAAGCGCCCAGCGCATGGACCGAAATCACCGAAATCCCCAGGCCGCCGGCGACCGCCTGGCGGACGGCTTCGTTGCTGCCCAGTTCCATGCGCGGACGGAGGCTCTGGCCGTGCAGGGCGAAGAAGGCCTCGGTCGCGCCGCGCGTGCCCGACCCCCGTTCGCGCAGGACGAACTCTTCGTCGGCCAGATCGCCGATGGCTAGGCTCTTGCGCCCGGTCAGCGGATGCCCGGCGGGCGCGATGACGACCAGCGGATTGCGCAGGAAGCGCGTCGCCACCACCGTTTGCTCGGGCGGCGGCTTGGTCATGATGTAGAGATCGTCGACGTTTCCGGCCAGACGCTCGAGGATCGTCTGGCGGTTCTGCACGACGAGCGAGACCTCGACCGCCGGCCGCGTCCGGCAGAACTCGCCGAGCAGGCGCGGGATGAAGGTTTCCGCCGTGCTGACCACGGCCAGCCGGAGCTTGCCGCCCTGGTCGCCGCGCAGCTGGGCGAGCGCCGCGTCGAGGTCTTGCAGTTCCTCCTCGAGGCGCGCCGCCGTGGCGACCAGCGTCTCGCCGGCCGCGGTCAGGTGCAGGCGGCGACCGATCATCTCGTAGAGGGGCAGGCCGGCCTGTTCGGCCAGTTGGCGCAATTGGGCGGAGAGCGTCGGTTGGGCGAGGTGGAGGGCGCGCGCGGCGCCCGAGACGCTGCCTTCACGGGAGACGGCAAGGAGCAGGCGCAATTGGTGCAGGGTGAGATGCATTATTTATATAAATAGATGGTTTGTTTAAAAATATACTATTTTTATAAATCCATGCATACGGGCGACAATCCTGTTCACGCTTTCGCCCCCGTTCGGGGCCGCTTTCAAAGGATTTCGACCATGCCCGATGCCGTTCCCTTCTTCTTCGCCCTGGGGGTCCTGGGCAGCCTGCTCAAAAGCGGACTGCGCCTGCCCGCGGCCGTCTTCGAGACGCTCTCGATCTACCTGCTGCTGGCCATCGGCCTGAAAGGCGGCGTCGAGATCGCCGCATCGACCGCGCCGGGGCTGTGGCGCGACGCGCTGCTCGCGGTCGGGCTCGGCGCGCTGATCCCGCTGCTCGTCTATCCGCTCTTCCGCTTCCGCTTCCAGCGCCCGGACGCCGCCTCGCTGGCCGCGCACTTCGGCTCGGTGAGCATCGTCACCTTCGCCGTGGCGAGCGCCGTGCTGGCCGGCAAGGGCATCGAATTCGAGGGGCACATGGCGCTGCTCGCGGCGCTCATGGAAGCGCCGGCGCTGCTCGTCGGCACGCTGCTTGCCCGCCTCGGCGGCCCGCAAAAGCCTGACTGGGGCAAGCTGCTGCACGAAGTCGGCGCCAACAAGAGCGTCCTTCTGCTCGCCGGCGGCATCGCCATCGGCTGGCTGGCCGGACCGCAGGGCGTGGCGCCGATCGCGCCGGTCTTCGTCGGCCTGTTCAAGGGCGCGCTCTGCCTCTTCCTGCTCGAAATGGGGCTGCTCGCGGCGGATCGCCTGCCGGAGCTGAAGAAGGCCGGCGCTTTCCTGATCGGCTGCGGCATCGCGCTGCCGCCGGCGCTCGCCGCCGTCGGCTGGGCGGCGGCACAAGCGATGGGGCTCTCACCGGGCGGCACGGTGCTGCTCATGACGCTGGCCGCCAGCGCCTCCTACATCGCCGCGCCGACGGCGATGCGCATCGCCGTCCCGGAAGCCAACCCGGCGCTCGGCATCGCCGTCGCGCTGGCGATCACCTTTCCCTTCAACCTGCTGCTCGGCATTCCGCTCTACCAGTGGAGCGCGGGCGTTCTCGGCTGAGGCTCGCCCGGCGCTCAGTCGAACGAGAAGGTGTAGAACACGTCGAGCGCGTTGTCGGCGCCGGCGCGAGTGATCACGGAAACGCGCGGCGTCAGCGTGTAGGAAAGCTTCATGACGCCGGCCGCCGCCGACAGACCCTGCTCGTAGCTCAGGAAGGCGCGCGCCGAGAGGCGTTTGCCGAGCGTCAGGATCTGGCTGTTGAGCGGCTCGCCGTCCTTCGCCTGACGCAATGCCAGCTCATCGACGCCGAGCGCCTGCGCGAGCTGGCCGGTGATGCCGTCGCCCTGGCCGCCGAGGATGGCGCCGGCCGCGGCGAGCAGCAGCGAGGAGTCGGTGCCGCCCGCATCGGGAACGCGCCCAAGCACGATCCACGACAGCTTTTCCGGGTCCGGCACGGCCGGCGTCGACACCAGCCGCACGACCGGGCGCTGTGCCGTGCCGCTCACCGCGACGCCGGCCTCGACGGCCAGCCCCTTGCGCACGGCGAGCACGTTGAGGCCCGGATTGTCGAGCGGCCCCTGGAAATTGACGATGCCGCGTTCGACCGTCAGGCGCTGCCCGTAGGCGTCGAACAGCCCGTCATTGGTGGCGATGGCGCCGCTCGCGCGCAGCGGGCGCCCGGGTTCGCCGCGCAGGCGCAGCTGGCCGGAAAGGCGCGCTTCGAGGCCGCCGGCGCGCAGGTGGAAGTGTTCGCCGAGGTCGAAGGCGATCTCGCTGTCGATGCGCAGGCCGCGCCGGGGCGCAGGCGCGCGTCCGACGATGGTCACGTCGTCGGCGAGCTGCGGGTGGCCGCTGGTCGCCTGCGCCAGGAAACCGGCGTCGGCGGTGACATGCGCACCCAGCGTGAGCAGATCGCCGACCAGACTCGCGTTGCCCTTGCCGGAGGCGACGATCCAGCGGTCGGCGCGCTGCGCTAGCGGCAGGCGGCTGATTTCCGCCGCAATCTGCCCGCTGCGTTTGGCCAGGTTTATCGTGCCGCTGGCCGTCAGTCGGCCCGGATCGGAGGTCGCCGGCACGCCGGCCAGCTTCGCGGCGCGTGCCGGCGGGGCCTGCGGCGCGAGGAATTCGAGGCGGTCGAGATGGAGGATTTCCTGGTCGAAACGCGCGGCTAGCGTCCCCTTGTGCAGCGTGACGCTCTGGTCGAGCAGGGAGAGCGCCAGCTCGCTGCCCTGGATCTGCCCGCGCGTACGCGGCGCGCTGAGGGTGCCGGCCAGTTCGCCGTCCACTTCGAGGCGGCCGCCGCTCGTGAAGTTGCTGTCGACCGCGGGACCGACCCACGACAGGTCGGGCACCGAAATGTGCACGCGGCCGCTGATCGGCGCATCGGGCTGGATGCTCCAGCCGGTGCCCGCGTCGCCAGCCTTGCCGGCGCCGCGTACCAGCGGCAGGGCCGCGCGCAGCTGCCAGTGGCCGATGCGCGAACCGCGCGCGACGAGGTCGGCGACCACCTGCTGGCCCTCGCTGTAGGCGTCGAGGCGCAGTTCCTGCAGGCCGAGCGCGCGCGGCACGTAGCCCGGCAGCGTCCAGTCACCGCTCTCGCGCCGGACCGCGAGGCGCCCTTCAAGGCGCGTCGAGCCGGCCAGCGTCCATTCTCCGCCCAGGCGCAGGACGCTGTCGGGCGCCGGCCGCGCGGCGATGGCGACGAGTTCGGTATCGTCGGCAACCAGCCCGCCGGGACGCAGGGCGAGGCCGTTGAAACTGCCGCGGCTGCGCCAGCGCTGCGCGGTCCATTCGCTTTCGGCGAGCTGCACGCGGCCGCCGGCGAGCGCGATGTCGGCCGCGCCGAGCGTCACGCGCTGTCGGCTCGCAGCGATTGCGGCCGGCGCCTGGAGCTTGAAGGGGAATTCGCCGCTTGCCACCAGTTCGTCCAGCGTGCCGCGCCAGGCGGTGTTGCGCCAATCCTTGGCGTCTTCGAGCAGGCCGCCGCTGGCGGCAAGGTGCAGAGCGTTGTCGCCGGCGAGGTTGGCGTCGGCCAGCAGCCGGTGGCGCTGGCGCGTGCCGGCGACCGAGAGACGCAGACGCGCCATGCGCGTGGCCTCGCCCTGGCGGTAGTCGTCGGCGGCCAGCGTCAGGTCGTTGCGTTCGCCCTGCAGGCGGCCGTCGGCGTCGAGGCTGGCCAGGCGGTGGCCGCCGGGCAGGGCGAGGGCGCGCGCACGGGCGCGCAGGATAAGGTCGGGGCGCGCTAGGCTGCCGGCGAGGGTGGCCGACAGATCGAGCGCGCCGGCGAGACCAAAATCGTGCCGAGCCAGCGCCGGCGCCGTCAGTTCGACCTGCAGCGTATCGCCGGGGCCGCCGACAGCGCCTTGCAGGCTCAGGCGGCTGTCGCCGAGACGCAGCTGGCCCTTGCCGGCGACGCGCGGCGCAGCGGAAAAGTCGAATTTCCCTTCGCCGGAAAGCGCCTGCCCGGCCAGCCGGCTGTCGCCCGCAATCGCGAAGCCGAGCCGGCCGGCGAGTTGCGGCGCCAGACGGCCGGCACTTTCGAAGGTGGCATTGACGCTGGAGTTCTTGAAATGCGGCGTGGCGACGAAGGCCGCCGGGTCGAAACGCTGCAGGCGGCCGGTGAAGGCATAGGGGCGCTTGTCGTCGAGCGCCAGCTCGCCGCTGCCGCTCAGCTCCGCCGCGCCGCGCGCCAGACGCAGCTTTTCCAGCGTCAGCTTGCGCGCGTGCTGCGTCAGATGCGCGGCGAGTTCCAGATCGCCCTGGCGCAGCTGGAGTTCGGCGCGCTGCGTGCCGGCGTCGCCGTCGAGCCGCAACTTGCCGTCGAGGCGCGCCGGGCGCAGGGAGGAAAGCAGGGCGGCGGGGTCGAGGCGGTGCACGATGAGATCGGCGCGGCCCTGCGGCAGCGCGGTTTCGCCGGGCGTCCAGCGCAGATCGAGCGTCCCCGCGAGTTGGCCGGGCGGCGTCGTTTTTTGCGCAGTTTTCTGCGCCGGGGAGGGCGCGGCGGCGCTTGCCGTGGCCGATTTCTCCGGCGCTGCCGCGCCCAGGGTCGCCGCCAGATCGTCGAGGCGCAGCGCGCCGGGCGCGAGGACGAGGCGCGCGTCGAGCGCCGCGAGCGGCAGACCGTCCCGGTCGAGCGGTGCCGGCGCCGCGTTGCGCAGATGCAGCGGGCCGCTCAGTTCGCCGCCCGGCGTCGCCTGCAGGTCGGCTTCCAGCGTCAGCTGCGCGCGCGGCGCGGCAGCGGCGAAAAGGTGCGGATCGAGGCCGCTCGCGCTCAGGCGCAGGGCGCTCAGCGGATAGGCGGCGAAGGGCGTCAGGCGCGCGTCGGCCGTGGCGCGCAGCGCCCGGTCGCGGTCGGCCGCGCCAGCGTCGGCGCCGCTTCCGCTCAGATGCAGTTCGACGGCGCCCAGCGTGCCGCCCGCCGTCGCCGCGAGCTTGACGGCCGGCGGGCCGACGGCGGCCAGCCCGGCTTCGGCCTTGAGCGGGAAGGGCTTCGTCCCGTCGAGTTCGCCGCTCGCGTTCAGCGTGCCGGCGTCGAGCGCCGCGCTCAGGGCTTCCACGCGATGCCGGCGGCCGTCGCTGGACAGGCGCGCGCGCACTTCGGTCGCCCGCACGACGGGCGTCGCGTCGGGCGCGGCGAGCGTCCGGATCGCGCCGATGCGCAGGCTTTCGACGGCGAACGCCAGCGGCAGGCGCAGGTCGTCGGGTTCCGGCGTCGGCGAGGAATCGGGCGGCAGCAACAGTTCGAGTTCGTCGAGCGCCAGTTCGCCGAGCGCCAACCGTCCGCCGAGCAGCGCCAGCGGCTGCCAGTCGAGCGTCAGGCCGCGCAGGGTGTAGCGCTTTTCGCCGCTGGCGACGGTCAGCGTCCCGATCTTGAGCGGCCCGGCCAGACGGCCATCGGCCGCCTCGACGACGATTTGCCCCGCGCCCGCCGCGTGCAGCGTCGACACGGCCCAGCGCAGGCCCGCCGCGCTGCCCAGCAGCCAGACTCCGGCACCTGCCAACAGTACGCCGCACAGCCCGACGAGGATGCCGGCGAACGCCCAGCGGCGCGCGCGGGCGCCCAGCTTGGGGAAGAAGGCGGGAAGGGAAACGGGGAAACGGCGCATATTCGGAGCCATGTTCGGACGTATGTTCAGAAGGCCACCGCGACCGAAAAATGCAGTTGCCAGCTGCCGGTCTTCTCACCGTAGGCGAGGTCGAGCGCCAGCGGCCCGGCCGGCGTTCGCCAGCGGGCGCCGAGGCCGTAACCGGCGACGAAGCGCAGATCGCGCCAGCGGTCGGCGGCGTCGCCGGCATCGACGAACAGCGCGCCGCCCCAGGTCGCGTCGAACCAGTGCGTGTATTCGAGGCTGCCGGCGGCCAGCGCGCGACCGCCGACCACCGCCGAACCGCTGCGCACGCCGAGGCTCTGGTAGGCATAGCCGCGCACCGACTGCGTGCCGCCGGCGCGGAACAGGTATTCCTGGGGAATGCCCGAACGCGACTCGGCGGCGGTGAGGCCGGCCTCGCCGCGCAGCGCGAGCGTATCGCGCTCGCCGAGCGGCCACCAGCGCTGGAAGCGCAGATGGCTGTGCAGGAAGTTCTGATCGGAGAGCAGGCTCTGCGCGGCGCCGCCCAGGCGCAGTTCGATGACGCTGCCCAGGCGCGGGTTGAGGCTGTCGTCGACCGCACGCCGGATCCAGCGCCAGTCGAGCACCAGGGCGCGGTCGGTCTGTTCGGTGCCGCCGCTCGTGCGCGTGTTTTCGCGCTGCCACTCTAGGCCGAGGCGCGTTTCGAAGCGCCCCTGGGTACGGCTGCGCGCCATGCCGAAGACCTCGCGCGTGCTGGCCAACCCCTGGATGTCGCTGGTTTCGAGGTGGGCGCCGAAGGTTCGACGGTAGCCGCGCTCGTCGGGCTGCGTTTCGAGGTCGGCGAACATCGACTGGCGCTTTTCCTCGAGGCGCAGGCCGCTGGAGAGGCTCCACGCGCTGCCGAGGAAATCGCGGTTGCGGTAGTTGATTTCGCTGCGCGCGCCGCTGTTGGTGCTGTAGCCGAGGCCGAGGCCGATCTGCTTGGAACGCGCCTCGACCAGCGCCACCCGCACGGGCAGCGCCGCATGCTGCGTTTCGTCGGGGTCGGCGGTGACCATCACCGAATGGAAATAGGGCGTGCTCTGCAGGCGCGACTGGAGCGTCAGCAGCTGGTCGCGGCGGTAGGGATCGCCGGCGTGGAAGGGCGCCAGACGGTCGACCAGCTTGCGCTCGTAGCGCACCAGCCCGCTCACCTGCAGTTCGCCGAAACGGAAGGCCGGGCCGGAATCGAGCACGACGTGCAGGCGCGCGCGCGCACTCGCCGGATCGACCTCGGCGCCGTTCTCGACGATGCGCGCCGCCGCGTAATCCTCCTCGCCGACGGCGGCGAGCAGGGCGGCCTTGGCCTCTTCCCAGGCCGGCGAACGGAAAGGCTCGCCGACCGGCAGCGCCCAGGCCTTGCGCAGCGCCGCGCGGCGCGCGCTGCGCGGATCGTCGCCCGTATCCGTGGCCGCGTCCTTCGCCTCGCCCTCCGCCAGGTCGCCGGCGAATTCGAGGCTGACTTCGCCGACCAGCGTGCGCGGCCCCGGCGTCACATCCACCCTGAGCGCGTTCCCGGCGCCATCGACGCCAACCTTGGTCTGCGGGGAAAAATAGCCCTCGCTGGCGAGCAGGCCGCCGACCTCGCGAATGGCGCGGCGCGCGAAGGCGGCGCGCGCCGTCTCGTCGGCCGGCAGGCGTGCCGGGAGGTCGAGGTGGCGCTGCAGGAAATCGCGCACGCTGTCCGGCGCCTGCAGCGCGACCGCCGCGCCGCCTTCGTCCGCCGGCGAATATTCCTCGCCCAGGCCGGACGCGAAGTGGGAATAATGCTCGAAGAAGGACGTCATGTGATCGTTGTAGACGTAGAAGATCACGTCCGGTTTTTCCCGCGCCAGCCACTCCTTGACCGGCCGGAAGCCCTCGAAGATCGGCGCCCAGACCGGATCGTCATATTTGTTCGCGTCATGCGCGAAGGCGATGGTGGGTGTGTGCGAGACGGCGAATCCGCCGATTATCTTTGCCATTTGACCTCTCCAGATCCGCGAGGCGAACGGAATCGCCCCAACCAACGAGACGATGTCTCAGATGTTTGTATGCTAGGCAAACGGAATTGACGGATCGGGCCGTCGCCCTGAAGCGCCTAGGCGTGCGCGTCGCCTGCCGCGCGAACGGACATGAGCTGCGAGGGGAAGGCGGTGACGAGCGCCTGCGCGTCCTTCCAGTCCGCCCGCAGCCAGCGCTCATGATCCTCGGCATGGAGGATGACGGGCATGGTGCGCGGATTGGTGGCCCCCACCAGCCGGTTGGGCGCGCAACTGAGCAGCGCGAAGCTGCGCACCTCGCTGTCGCGCCAGATGCCGGCAAGCGCGAAGATCGGCGCGGCGGGCAGGCTGAACCAATGAGCCATGCGCTTGCCGGTGCGCGGGTCGCTCGCCTGGCTCCAGATCTGAAAGCTGGTGACGGGCACGAGGCAGCCGAACTGGGTGTGGCGCAGCGTGCCGATCCAGAACGGGCTGGCTAGATTGCGGACCTGTGCGACCGGGGAACCGCCGGCCAGCGCCGCGCCGGGTGGCGGCGGCACGCCCCACAGGCGCGGGACGATTTCCCGCAGTCCCCCGCGGCCGCCGATGATGACCGGCGCGAACCGGCCCGGCGTCGCATAGCCGCCATCCCACGGGCCTGGCCCCGGATCGGCGCCGAAAGTCCGCGCAATGGCCGCTGCGTCGGCATCGAGGCGATAGAGCTGGGTCATGCGCCGCGAGTCCGGCGCGGGGCCTTGCGGCCGGGAAGCGCGGCCGCCAATATGCCGCCATGACCGATCCGCACGCCAGGGCCCTTATCGATCGTCTCGGCCTCGCGCCGCACCCGGAAGGGGGCTGGTATCGCGAGACGTGGCGCGCCGATGCGCCGCCCGGCGCGCGCGCGGCCGCAACGGCGATCCACTTCCTGCTGGAGCAGGGGCAGCGATCGCACTGGCACAGGGTGGACGCGACGGAAATCTGGCTCTGGCATGCCGGCAGCGCGCTGCTGCTCTCCACCGCCCCGGACGATGCCGGGCCGGTGACCGCCCGGCGGCTGGGGGGTGATCTGCTCGCGGGCGAGGAGCCACAGTATGTGATCGCGCCGCATCACTGGCAGGCGGCGCAGGCGGACCGGGGCTGGGCGCTCGTTTCCTGCATCGTCTCGCCCGGCTTTGACTTTTCCGGCTTCATCCTTGCCGCGCCCGACTGGACGCCGGCCTGAGCGACGGCTGGGCGTGCTCCGGATCATCGGCGCCTGTTGCTCGGTCGCGTAGACAAATTCGAATGACCGCATCCCAAAAAGCGCCCTTCCGGCCGAGGACTTCTTCGTCATTCCCGCGAACGCCGGAATCCAGTGGCGACGGTGCGATGCGGAGCGATTCTGATCCCCATGTCGATCTTCCGGCGCAGGATCTGGCCGTCAGCCTTGTCTTTGCGCCGACAGGATGACTGGATTCCCGCGTTCGCGGGAATGACGAAAAGGGGGCAGACAATGTCCGCTCCCCATGACTTTTCCGTGCCCCCTGCGACTTTAGCACCCCTCGATGGAGCGGACATTCGGTCAGTTCGTAAACTGCCCACGCCGCCTAGAAGCTGTACGCGATCGAGGCGCGCGTCGCCGTGTCGGTGGAGACACGGCCGGGCAACGGGTCGGTTTCCGTCTGGAGGTTGAACGAGATGCGGGCCGAGATGGCGCTGGTGAGCTTGGCGGTCAGGGCCGAGGTGGAGATGAGCGTGGTGTTGCCGCCGCTGCTCACTGCCGATGCGTCCTCTGACAAGGTCATGCCCGGCTTGATCGTCCAGCGATAGGCCAGCGAGCCGCGCGCGCCGATATCGTCGTCGCTGGTGCCGTCCGTGAACAGCGTCTGGCGCAGCGCCGGGCCGCCGTCGATGTCGAGCGTCATGCTGGGCTTGCTGATGACGCGGTAACCAAGGCCCACCGATTCGGTGAAACGCCGCGCATAGCCCGCGAACCGGTCGCGCTCCCAGCCGACCAGGGTCGCCACGTAGAGGCCATCGCGCAGCAGGTAGTTGA
>Ga0066255_1001339_pt1 | contig 23002 bp, 11 predicted proteins | sample ThiBiot_750_biof_FD_71148 | JGI IMG/M metagenome (GOLD analysis project Ga0066255, IMG submission 71148) | Wastewater bioreactor microbial communities from Cape Town, South Africa - Thiocy_expt_750_biof (version 2) | ecosystem: Engineered > Bioreactor > Thiocyanate-remediating >... | reverse complement strand
AAGCTGTGGATGAAAAAGCACCATCTACGTTTTTGTCATTACGGTTAAATTCAAAGCGTCCGCCCATTTCCTTTGTGCCGGGGTCGTCGCTGTACATTTTTGCCATACGCTCAAAAGAAGCTCCCCCACTTTCTATCTGGCGTTTGTATTCCGCCAGTTCATCCTGTGCATATTTTTCAAGGTCGCGGCTGGCCTTTGCATACGCTACAACCTGCTTAATTTCTAACTCCGTATCGTAAAATAACAGGCTATCCTTAGGGATCTTATTATAGTAATTAGCCACTTCTGTAGGCGTTATTCTAACATTTTCAATAATCGAGTGCTGCATCGCGTCTGCCAGTTTCTGTTCTTTAATGGCAATACGGTTGTCTTCTTTTATCTGGTAAATGGTTTTGCCTGCTATTTGCTCCAATGCATCTTTACCACCATATACACTGATGTAATACCTTATACGCTGATCCAGTTCTGCTTCTATTTCATCATCACCCAGGGGCAATGAATCTTTTTGCGCCTGCAGCATCAATGCTTTCCTGATCATCATTTGCTGCAATAACATACAACCGGCATTCTCCGGCACTTCCCTTCCCTGTCTTTTCTCATCCTCTATATAGTTGGTAATATCCGATCTCAACACAATCTTGTCGCCAACCACACCAATAATTTTGTCTGCGAGTACTTTATGAGATTGCCCCTGCGCCTGACCTGCGTATGCCGATATACTTAATACAACAAAAAATAATAATTGCTTCATATCTTATAATTCAGAACACTCAAAAGTAAAAGCCATTTAAAAGAGTAACTACGCCTGTATTTTATTTAACAAAGGTTTACAAGGTGCGTTTTACCTCTTCAATTTCAAATGCTTCTACTACATCACCTGGTTTAAGGTCATTATAATTTTTGATGGTAAGCCCACATTCCATACCGCTAACTACCTCTTTTACATCATCCTTATACCGCTTCAGCGAGCCAAGTTCAGCGCTCTGCCCTTCCCCTGTAGGATAGGTTACAATACCATCGCGGATCAGTCTTATTTTAGAATTGCGGCTTATTTTACCATCCAGTACCTGGCAGCCTGCTACGGTTACCTTGTCAAATTTGTATACCTCGCGTATTTCCACATTAGCAACGATCTTCTCAGTAACTGTAGGCTCCATCATACCTTCCATCGCGCTCTTCACTTCTTCTATAGCATTATAGATGATGGAATATGTTTTAATCTCCACACCTTCAGATTCAGCAAGCTTATTAGCCTGAATAGAAGGGCGAACATTAAATCCGATAAGGATAGCATCAGAAGCTGTTGCCAGCAATACATCACTTTCTGTAATAGCACCCACTGCTTTATGTACAATGGATATTGCTATTTCTTCCGTAGATAGTTTTTGCAATGAATCACTTAATGCTTCTACCGAGCCGTCCACATCACCTTTAATGATAAGGTTAAGCTGTTTAAAGTTACCAAGTGCAAGACGGCGACCGATCTCATCCAGCGTAATATGCTTTTTAGCGCGTATACCCTGCTCACGCAATATCTGCGCACGGCGGTTTGCTGTTTCTTTAGCTTCTGCCTCGTCTGCAAATACCTTGAATTTTTCACCAGCCTGCGGTGCACCGCTTAAGCCGAGTATTTGCACAGGTGCAGATGGACCCGCTTCATCCAAACGCTGATTTCTTTCATTGAACATTGCTTTGGCACGACCGAAAAACTGACCGCTCACCACAATTTCACCCTGCCTTAATGTACCATTCTGCACAAGCATGGTTGCTACATAACCACGTCCCTTATCCAAAGAAGCTTCGATAATAGTACCTACAGCTTCGCGATCAGGGTTTGCTTTCAGGTCAAGCAATTCTGCCTCGAGTAAAATCTTTTCCAGCAGCAGGTCTACATTCAACCCGCTTTTTGCTGATATTTCCTGGCTTTGGTATTTACCACCCCAGTCTTCCACAAGGAGGTTCATACCGGCAAGCTGTTCTTTAATTTTTTCAGGATTGGCTCCGTCCTTATCAATTTTATTGATGGCAAAAACCATTGGCAGGTTAGCAGCCTGCGCGTGGCTTATTGCCTCACGTGTCTGGGGCATCACCGCGTCATCCGCAGATATTACGATAATTGCCACATCAGCGGCTTTGGCACCACGGGCACGCATAGCCGTAAATGCTTCGTGACCCGGCGTATCAAGGAATGTAAGTTTTTTACCAGAAGCAGTGGTTACCTGGTAAGCACCAATGTGCTGGGTAATACCACCTGCCTCACCGGCTACCACATTTGCGCTGCGTATATAGTCGAGCAATGAAGTTTTACCGTGGTCAACGTGCCCCATGATGGTTATAACCGGGGGACGCGATACCAGGTCTTCCGGACTGTCTTCCACTTCTTCCTCTTCGTCTTCATCTACATCGTCTACTCCAATAAATTCCACTTCAAAACCAAACTCACCTGCCACCAGTTCAATTACTTCCGCATCAAGGCGCTGGTTAATGGAAACCATAATACCAAGGCTCATACATTTACCAATGATCTCGGCAAAGTTTACATCCATAAGGTTGGCTAACTCACTCACCGTTACAAATTCTGTAACCTGCAGCTTGTTATCATCCATTCCTTCTGCACCCATGTTTTCCTGTTCTTCACGACGCGCCCTGCGTAATTTAGATTTGGCGCTCTTGCCACCACCGCGTGAAGCGCCGGCTAATTTGGCCTGGGTTTCACGTATTTTATCCTGTATTTCTTTTGCGTCTATTTCTTTTGCTTCGCGATGATTATTATCTCTTCTTCGGTCATTTCCCCTGTTTTGTCCAAATCTTCCACCACCTTGCCCGTGATGACCACCACCGCCTTCGCCCTGACGGTTATGTGGCCTGTCGCCCTGCTTTTGTATTACAGGACGGTTGCCGTCTCTTCTCTGCTGGTTATTTCCTTCCTGGTTGTTGAATCTTGCCGCAGGCTGCTGTTCTTTCTTCTCAATAGGAATACGTTTTCTCTTCCTTTTTTCTTCCTGCTGGCTGGCCGGCGATGTGCGCTGTTCTGCCTGGGTAGGCAGTGTAATTTTGCCTACGATCCTTGGCCCTTCAATTTTTTCAGCACGAATATTTTCAATTACCGGGGCATCTTCAGTTTCAACTTCTTTTTCTGCTGTTACAGGAGGTTCTGCTATCACGGGTTCTTCTGTCACTTTTGGAGATTCTGATACGGGTTCTTCTATTACAGGTTCTTCTTCTTTTTTCTTTTTAGGTGTTGCACCTTTTTTAGGCCTTGTTGAGGAATCTATAGCACTCAGATCTATCTTATCCAAAATCTTGGGGCCTTCAATTTCTGGCGCTTCAATTTTAGTTATCTCAGGCTGCTGCACTTCAGGTTCAGGTGCCTTTTCAACAACAGGCGGCTGTGGTTGTATAACCTCCACTACCGGTGGCTCAACTACCGGGGGTTGTGCAACTGGCTCTGCACCTTTTTTCTTTGCATCTTTTTTGAACAGTATCTCTTCCTCGTCCTTTTTCTTCCTCGCTTCCATCGTATTTCCCTTGGGAATTTCTATCTGGTCGCTCTTGGCCTTAGCGGCTTTATCAGAAGAAAATTCCTGCTGCAAGGCATAGTACATTTGTTCAGTAAGCTTACTGGTAGGTTTCAGCTCATCTTTAGAAAATCCTTTACCGCTCAGGAAATCAATTAAGGTATCCTGACCAATGTTAAATTCCTTTGCCGCTGCCAATAAGCGTGGTAGTTTAATTTCAGCCATATTTTTTTGTCCTGCTTTTGTACCTGTCAAAGCATAATGCCCAGCATACGTAGCGGATTAATTTGTTTTATCATTTAAAAATATTGCTTCACGCGAAACAATATATGTTAACCTTTCTGAAACTCTTCTTCAAGCACTTTTCTCAGATCTTCTATGGTTTCTTTTTCAAGGTCAGTTCTTCTTTCCAGTTCTTCTGTAGTCAGGTCAAGCACACTGCGTGCGGTATCGCAACCAATACGCTTCAATTCATCTATCACCCATGTATCAATTTCATCTGCAAATTCTTCCAGGTCAATATCAAATTCTTCAGTTTCATCTTCATCATCGCGGAATACATCTATTTCATATCCTACCAATTCGCAGGCCAATTTGATGTTAACGCCGCGCCTGCCTATAGCAAGCGAAACCTGGTCGGGTTTAAGATATACACTCGCGTGTTTTTTCTCCGTGTCAATTTCCATATAAGTTACTTTAGCCGGCGTTAAAGCACGCTGAATAAGCAACTGTGTATTATTGGTCCAGTTAATAACATCAATATTTTCATTTTTCAACTCACGCACTATGCCATGTATACGGCTACCCTTCATACCTACGCAGGCGCCCACAGGGTCTATACGATCATCGTATGATTCTACCGCTACCTTTGCTCTTTCTCCAGGTTCCCTCACAATTTTGCGGATCACGATCAGTCCGTCAAAAATCTCAGGCACTTCTATTTCGAGCAATTTAGCAAGGAAAGAAGGATGTGTGCGGGAAAGAATGATTACCGGTGAGTTATTTTTTAATTCCACTTTCTTCACTACAGCTTTAATATTCTCTCCCTTTTTGAAATAGTCAGAAGGTATTTGTTCCGATTTAGGGATAATCAGTTCGTTGCCGTCTTCATCCAGTAACAATACTTCTTTTTTCCAAACCTGGTATACTTCAGCGCTGATGATCTCACCTACGCGGTCAGCATATTTTTTTACAAGTGTATTTTTCTTTAAATCGCCGATACGGCTCGCCAGTGTTTGCTTGGCAGCAAGTATAGCACGACGCCCAAAATCAAGAATATCTACTTCCTGGAATAATTCTTCACCCACCTCAAAGTCAGGCTCAATTTTAACGGCATCAGTGTAGCCAATTTCTGCCACAGGATTTTCAACCTGCCCGTCTTCCACTATTGTACGCCTGTGAATAATTTCAAGGTCACCCTTTTCAGTATTAACAATCACGTCAAAATTCTCATCCGATCCGTATTTTTTACGGAGGAGTGTCTTAAACACGTCTTCCAGCACTTTCATGAGTGTAGGGCGATCAATATTTTCCGCGTCCTTAAAATCCTGGAAGGATTCAATAAGATTAATACTTGCCATAGTACAGTATTTTTTTCCTTTCGTCACAGCCGGTTATACCAACTCCAGCCAGACCAGGGTCGTTAAAATTGAATTTGAATTTTTGTTGTTTTAATGTTATCAAAAAGTATAGTGTGTTGTATAACTTCCTTTTTTTTGTTTTTCCCTTTTACTTCCTCTATTGTTATTCCATCACTTAGTACAGCAGTAAGCTTTCCCTCTGTTTTTGTTCCGTCGTTTAAAATAACCTCCACATTCCGCCCTGTGTTTTTTTCATATTGCCTGCGAAGTTTTAGTGGTTCTTCAAGACCGGGAGAAGATACTTCGAGCGAAAAATCGCCGTTTGGAAATAACCCGGCTTCTTCTAACTGTTTATAAAGGGCCCGGTTATATTTTACGCATTTGTCTATAGATACGCCTGTATCTGCATCCAAAAATACTTTTATATTATTAGTCGGTTTGATTTTTATTTCCACCAAAAAATAACCCGGGTTATCTTCCAGCAAATCCGACACCATTTTTTCCAGAACCTGAATTGTTGCCTCGCTGCTCATATTTGATAATAGAAGAAGGGAACGCTTCCGTTCCCTTCTGTCGCTCTTTTCCTGAGGCAAAGGTAAGGCTTTATATTATTAAAGTGCAAAAATTTTTATGGTGAATGGGCAATGGTGAATGGTGAATAAATAAATTGCTTATTGCCCATTGTCTATTGCCTATTCACTCATTTACCATAATATTCCCCGTACCATTTAATAAACTGTTCAATACCATCAACCACTTTGGTTGCCGGCTTATAATGCAGGTTATCTACAAGATCCTGCACATCAGCACAGGTGGCAGCTACATCTCCCGGTTGCATAGGAAGAAATTGCTTTTCTGCCTTTTTGCCAAGTGTATGCTCAATTGCTTCTATAAAATCCAGGAGCCTTACCGGGTTATTATTGCCGATATTATATACTTTATATGGAGCGGTAGAGGTAGAAGGGTCCGGGTGAACCGCATCCCAGTTGGATTTACCTGCCGGCGGATTATCAATTACTCTTACCACACCTTCCACTATATCTGTGATATAGGTAAAATCGCGAACCATGTTGCCATTGTTAAATACAGGGATAGGTTTGCCTTCTAATATAGCTTTAGTAAAAATGAACAGCGCCATATCAGGCCGTCCCCAGGGTCCATATACTGTAAAAAATCTCAACCCGGTGGTAGGTAATTTAAAAAGATGGCTGTAGGTATGCGCCATCAATTCATTGCTTTTTTTACTGGCCGCATATAATGAAATCGGGTGATCTACATTATCTGAAGTGGAAAAAGGAGATTTGCCATTCAATCCATATACACTGGAGCTGCTGGCATAGGCCAAATGCTTTATATTATTGTGGCGGCAACATTCCAGTATATTCAAAAATCCTACAATATTGCTGTTAATATATACATCTGGGTTGGTCAAACTATACCGAACACCTGCCTGAGCAGCCAGGTTGCAAACCTTGTCAAAATTTTGTGAATCAAATAGCTTTTCCAGGTTGGATTTATCTTCTAACTGCAGCTGAATAAAACTGTAATTTGAATATAATTTACTTTTTACCAGCGCATTATAAGCAATATCATTCTTATATATGCCTGCTGCTTTAAGTCGGTCATACTTAAGGTTTACATCATAATAATCATTAATACTATCCAATCCAACCACTTCATCACCTCGCTTTATCAAATAATTTGCGAGATGATAACCAATAAATCCTGCCGTTCCGGTAATGAGTATCTTCATATTATATGTTTTTGTGGGCTGGGAGCGATAAGCTTTGAGTTTTCAGCGGTCAACGATCAGCGGCAGCATCTCAGCTTATGATGCTTCACAGCCCATAATAGCTGATAGCTGAAAGCTAATAGCTGACTGCTATCCCTACATCTGTTCCTGTGTCAGCTTTTCCGCGTTTTCAGCAAATTGCAGCGCGTCTATAAACTCCTGGAGATTGCCATTTATTACATCATCAAGATTATAAACTGTAAGTCCGATACGATGATCGGTTACCCTTCCCTGCGGAAAATTATATGTTCTTATTTTGGCAGACCTGTCACCTGTACTTACCAGGCTTTTTCTATGACGGGCAATTTCTTCTTCCTGTTTGCGTACCTGTTCTTCATATAATCTAGTACGCAGCATCTGCATCGCTTTTTCACGGTTACCCAGCTGTGATCGTTCGGTTTGACAAATCACCACCGTACCTGTAGGTATATGTGTCAACATCACCTTAGTTTCTACCTTGTTCACGTTCTGACCGCCTGCGCCACCGCTTCGGGCGGTTTCCATTTTCACATCACTTTCTCTTAACTCAAAATCCACTTCTTCCGCTTCAGGCATTACTGCCACGGTTGCCGCGCTTGTATGCACGCGGCCGCTTGCTTCCGTATTAGGCACACGCTGCACGCGGTGTACACCACTTTCAAATTTCAAAGTGCCATACACATCATCACCCGTAACCTCAATTTGTGCTTCCTTATATCCACCTACTGTTCCTTCACTTTCACTTAAAATGGCGGTTTTCCAGCCACGTCGCTCGCAATAGCGCAGGTACATACGCACCAGGTCGCCGGCAAACAGCGAAGCTTCATCACCTCCTGTTCCTGCACGTATTTCCAGTATGGCGTTTTTCTCATCCTGTGGATCTTTCGGTATCAGCATCTGGCGGATATCCGCCTCCATCTTTATTTTTTGTTCTTCCAATACAGGCAGCTCCTGCTTGGCCATATCCCGCATTTCTTCATCATCTCCATTCAGCACTTCCGTATTAAACTCAATAGTATCAAGCACATTCCTGTATGCCTTATATGCCTCTACAATCTTTTCCAGGCTGCGGTACTCACGGCTGGTAGCTGTAAACTTTTTATTATCGTTTACAATTTCAGGGTTGGTGAGTGCAATTCCCAACTGGTCGAACCTTGCTTTTATTGCTTCTAATTTGTCTAACATCTGTTTATCTTTTCCGCCTGTGTGCGAATGATTTTGTTTTATTTTGTGTTACCGGCTGCAGAACACTATTCAACTTTTGTTGCGTAGCCTGTCTGCCGACAGGCAGGCACACTTCAGCTTCCGGTAATCCTGTTCAGCTTTTTGGGCAGCAAAGTTAATTCAGCTATGGCGTATTGCAAATTCCGGGCAGATCAATTGTTTACAGGCTACACTTTACTCAATGAAAACCACGTATTAATAACTTCAGAAAACGGAACAGTAGAAGATATTATTACACTTGAAAACGCGGGAGAGGGTATCAGGCAATTTCAAGGTATACTCTCACCTGGCTTTATAAATTGCCATTGCCATCTTGAATTAAGCCATATGCGGAGCAATATTCCTGCCGGCACCGGGTTAACGGGTTTTATCGCATCCGTAATGCAATATGCACAGCCCGCGCAGGACTTTAAAGATGAACAAATGCGCCTTGCTGACGAAGAAATGTATAATAGTGGTATTGTAGCTGTAGGAGATATCAGCAACCAGGTTTATTCGCTTTCACAAAAAAGGAAAAGCAAAATACGCTGGTATAACTTTATTGAAATAACCAATCCTGATGATGAAAAAGCTGAAGCAAAATTGTCCGCTTTTAAAACAATAGCCGATCAATTTTCCGGTACGCTTTATCCACCGGGCAATACTGCATTATCGCCACATGCTATTTATAGCGTATCTCCTCAAACCTTCAACTTAATCAACCAATCAACTCAAAGCAAAACTATTACCATACACAACCAGGAGTGTGCAGATGAAGATGAGCTGTTTAAAAATGGCGCAGGAAAATTTCTCCGGTTTTATGAAAGTATTGGCAGAAAAACATTGCCCATTCCTCCATCCGGGAAAAGCAGCATACAAACCTGGCTGCCCTATTTTAATAACGGGCAAACCATTATTTCAGTGCATAACACCTATATCTCAGAAGAAGATATTGTATTCGCAAAAAATTATGCTGCAGCCAATGGTCTGGAAATTATATTCTGTCTTTGCCCTAATGCCAACCTGTATATAGAAAACAGGTTGCCGCCTGTTGATTTATTTATAAAGCACAATTGTAATATAGTACTCGGCACAGATAGCTATGGAAGTAACTGGCAACTAAGTATTGCAAAAGAAATAGTAGCTATCCGGCAACATCTCCCACATGTACCTTTAGAAAAACGCTTAAACTGGGCCACTGCAAACGGTGCAAGAGCATTAGGATTTAAAGACCTTGGAAGTTTTGAAAAAGGGAAACGCCCGGGAATAGTACTGACCGGCAATGACTGGAATAATTCAAAAAGAATTTTATAGCTGCAAACATATTTGCGGAAACAGGTAATAACATGCCGTTAAAAAAACAGAGCAGGTTAAAATAATAATTAGCACTAAAATTGCAACAACACCTCAACAGGTTTCCAAACTTCTTGTTTAATGCCAGATTAAAAATGAAATATAATGCGGAGAAAAATAATGAAACATATTTCAATACTGCTGTTGATAGTTACCGCCTGCACTGCTCATGCTTTGCCTTATAACAATTCCATAGCTGGCGATCTCAACACAGATTTCTCTGCTTTTACAAAACCTTTCATCGGTACTAATGAGCAACTAAAATCCAATAAAAATGCATTGTATATAGCGGCCAACACAACAAACTATGGTGCGGGAACATGGGTAAAAATAGCATCAAGTAGTTTTGGCTACAACAATAATGGCATAACTATTATTATTGATGCTGCAGGGCAGGTTTGGCAACGTATATATGATGGCAAAACACTGCAATCTCAATGGGCCATTCCCGAAGGGCTTCCTGATACAACAGATGTAACCCCATATGTACAATCGCTGGTTAACGAAGCGCGTGATAAAAAAATAGTTTTTGACAACAGCAGGCAATACAGGTTTGGCACCATTTATTCTCCCGCGTTTTCCTATCATATAGATTTTAATTATTCGAAAATTTATCCACCCATTAATGCAGCAAGCGGGTTTGCAATGATTTCCCTGTATCCGGTCTGGAATAGCCTTACAACAGGTTTATATAATGGAAATAAAAACCAGGCTACGTCATCCAATAAAAGAAAGATCGGCAAAATAGTTATAGAACATGCCATTGTTGATCTTGAGCATGGCATTACCGCTTTTGCTATTGCTTCTCTTTCGGGTGCTCATAATACTACTATTGAAGAATTTAATGTTTCAAATAATACTATAAAAAACTATTCAAATAAAGCGATTGCTTTTTTAACAGACCCACTGGTAACAGATAGTACAGGCTATGGATTAAAATATGTTGCAGATAGTAATACAATAAAAAACGGAGGACCGTTTGGTGGGCTTGCTTTAGTTAAGGATGCTAATATTGGAGATACTGCTATATATATCAAAACTGTTGATGGTGAACCTATCATAGATCGTTTGGAAAGTGGTACAGGCAGGTACTTTAACATAGGCACTCATCTTAATGCTGGCACTACGCCTGCGATCGATAAGGGTGGCTATGCCACTACGCATAAGGTTTTCAGACTTAAGTCTTTTGTTATAAGTGATACTAATAACAGCTATGCACGCCTGCATTTTACAGCCGGAGGATATTCGAATACAAACGGGTGGGCTGATTCTGCAAAAGGCTTAACAGCACCGGTTATTAAAAACGCGATGATCATACCTGTTTCCCAACATTCATTTCCCCTGCTTTTTGCAATGCCCAATTATTCGGGGTCTGCCGGAAGCAGAAGCCTCGCTATGCACACGCATAACGAGACAATGGATGCCGCACAAAAAAACATGTTCCCGGGCCTGCAATTCATGCTGCCTGGCATTAAAGGTAAATTCACCATCTGCAATGTGCATTATGATTCTATTATTATTGATAAGCCTTTACCGGTATCAATCACTAATAAACTACTTATCCTTATCGGTAAGCCCGGCGATGCAATCGGGCTGCTTGGATATGTAAAACAATCATTGATGCGCAATAATACTATAGAATACAACGGGCATGCTTTTGCTTTAAGCGGTGCAACAAAACAAAAAATCTTTAATGCCGGCATGGATAATACTGTTTTGATTGAAAAGAACACAGCAGCATATCATTGGATGACCTGCGAAATAAACAAAGGTGTTAGTACAGCATTCAGAGGATTAACCCCTGGTGCATTTGACAATGTTAAACTCGTTAAAGCTGATAACTGGATTACAATTAATAACCCGGCCAACTATAGAGTAACCACCAAAAATCTGGGGTTTGGAACTGTAAAAGTGTTGACCAATGCTAATATAGCAGATGCAGATATAACACCGGGCAACTCAATTGCTGTTACGGATATCGGGCTCTTCCAGTCAGGTCATTACAGGTATAAGGTTATTGATTTTGACACATCCGGTAATATTAAAAAAATAAAATTCGCGAGATATAATTATAATTCAGGAGATACCGTAGCGGGAGGATTTGAAGCAACTTATACTGCGGGCAAATTCTCCCGCTCCTATAGTGATTATTTTGGTGAAGGAGGCACATTTGCCAACATTATATTTAACGATAATACTTTCAAATGGACTACACGCAACGCTGGCGGTGGTGGTTATCACATCAGCGGATATGCCCGGAAATTTACCATCAACGGCGGATCATATACCTCAAGTGAAGAAACGCCTTTTGAATTTGAAGGTGATTCGGTAACGCTTACAGGGGTAAAAATATTCAACTATACATTTACGGGAGCCGTACCCATGCCCTCTCTTTCAGCAACCAATGGCGGCTACGGCCGGGGTGCCCAGGGATTTGCAATAATATACAATAAGAATGTTGATATTAATTCATGCGAATTCAATGCTTACCAGCCATCTTCAGGCAAATGGGGATCATATTCAGGCACATTTCTATTAGCCCCGGCAGGAGGTGGTGCAGCTACACAGAGAAAATTTTCATTTAGAAACAATATTATACGTGGTGTGCGAACATATTTATTTAATGTCCAAAACAAAATAAATGTAAATGGCATTAATTATCCTTCATTTTATTGGGAAGATTGGGTGGTTTCAGATAACAGGATAACCGTATCGGATAGCTATTTTGATGCTGGCATCTATGGCTATTATGCCGGTGCGTCTATGCGCATTTACGGCAATACAATCATCAGGCAAAATGCATCTGCAAACCAGGTAACACTTTTTCCGGCAAACCAGTGTCCTAATCCTCTTTATTTCGACTCCACCTCGAATTACGATGTGAAGATTTGGGGGAATAAGTATTTTGCCAAACCTGTAGTTAACAATTCATATAAAATCAGCAAAATAAACTGGCAGGATATTTATGATGTTGATGGTATAAAATTCATGGGAACAGAGATATTAAAAGGCAATAGTAGTACAAAATAATATTAATGTGCCTCCAGCCAGTTTTCCCCCTCTCCCACTTCTGCTATAATAGGCACATCATTAGGTAATACCATTGCGGTTTGCATGCTTTCTATAATCAAAGCTTTCAATTCATTTGCTTCGGTTCTTGTGGCATCAAATATCAGCTCATCATGTACCTGTAAAATCATTTTACTGCGCATGTTTGTTTTTTTCATGGCATTATACACTTTTGTCATAGCAAGCTTAATCATATCAGCAGCCGTGCCCTGAATGGGTGAGTTGATAGCGTTTCGTTCTGCAAAACCACGCACGGTAAAGTTAGAGGAGCTTATATCACGCAGCCATCGTTTACGCCCCATCAGCGTTTGTACATAACCGTGCTCTCTTGCAAAATTGATGGTATCGTCCATGTATTTGTTGATACCGGAAAATTCTTTTTTATAATTATCAATAATTTCTTTCGCCTCTGTGCGGCTGATGCCTAAATTATCTGCTAAGCCAAAAGCACCCTGACCATAGATAATGCCAAAGTTTACGCTCTTTGCTTTGTAGCGCTGTTCTTTAGTAACAGCCGCTTCATCCACAGCATATACTTTAGCTGCAGTGGCTGCATGAATATCTTTTCCCGATCTGAAAGCATCGCACATAGCGGAATCGCCGCTTATAGCAGCAACAATGCGTAATTCTATCTGGGAATAGTCGGCAGACAGTAACACATGATCTTTATCTGCCGGTACAAAAGCTTTTCTTATTTCTCTTCCTTTAGCCGACCGCACTGGTATATTTTGCAGGTTGGGGTTATTGCTTGCCAGCCTGCCAGTAACGGCAACTGCCTGTCCGTAAGTAGTATGCACCCTGCCGGTTTTTCTATTTACCATTAAAGGCAGCGCGTCAATATAGGTAGATTTTAGTTTGGTAAGTTCCCGGAAAGTAAGAATATCTTCTACTATTTTATTTTGATGAGATAGTTTCTGCAGCACATCTTCTCCGGTTGCATATTGGCCCGTTTTCGTTTTTTTTGCTTTAGGATCAAGCTGCAGTTTTTCAAACAATACTTCACCCAATTGTTTGGGCGATGCCAGGTTAAAACGAACCCCAGCCTGCAGATATACATTTTCCTCTGCCTGCTTTGCCTCAGCTTCCAGTTCTTTTGAATACTCTTTTAAAAAATCAGTATCTATTCTCACACCTTCATATTCCATATCCGTTAATACCTTTACCAAAGGATTTTCTACTTCATAAAATACTTTTTCTACTGCTTTTGTTTTTAATTCCGGCAGAAATACATTTTTAAGCTGAAGCGTAATGTCGGCATCTTCGGCAGCATAGTCTTTTATCTTGTCCAATTCCACGTCGCGCATATTACCTTGTTGCTTTCCTTTCTTTCCAATCAACTCTTCAATATGCACAGGTTCATATCCCAAATACTGGGCGCTCAGCATATCCATGCTGCGTTTTCCATCAGGCTCAATTACATAATGTGCCAGCATGGTATCAAATAATTCTCCTGCAATATGTACATCATACCATTTCAATACCAGCATATCAAACTTTATATTTTGTCCAACCCATGTTATTGCAGGATCACCCAATACCGGCCTTAGTATCTCCAGTATTTTCAATGTCTTTTCCCGCTCCGGCGGGCATGGAATGTAGTATGCCTCACCCGGTATCCAGGCAAAACTCATACCTACCAGTTCAGTATCATTCGCATCAAGCCCGGTTGTTTCGGTATCAAAACATATTTCCTTTTGCGATGAAAGCTGCTGTACAAATTCAACCAGCTCTTTTTCTTCAACTATTGCTTTATATGTGTGCGGTGTATTGTGTATTGTTCTTAAGGCTGTTGTTTCTGCAGCAGTATTTTCAGCACTATCAGCAGGTTCATTTGCCTGCTCTTTGGGAGTTTCAACAGCTACTGTATTTACGAACAGGTCTGCCTGCACAACAGTTGGCGCAGATTTTTCTGTGCTTACCCTTGCCGCAATGGGTATTATTTCACCAAGCAGGCGTTGCGATATCGTACGAAATTCAAGTTGTGTAAAAATATCTTTGAGTATATCCTTGTTCCACTCCTTTACTTTAAAATCTTCTTCATGAAAAACTACCGGCACATCGGTAATGATCGTTGCCAGTCTCTTGCTCAGGATGGCATCTTCTTTTCCCGCCCTTATTTTCTCTCCCAAAGCGCCTTTAATATTATCTGCCGCGGCAATGATATCTTCAAGCGTTCCATATTCTGCCAGTAATTTGGCAGCGGTTTTTTCGCCTACCCCTTTAATACCGGGAATATTATCCACCGCATCACCCATCAATCCCAATACATCAATTACCTGGTCCACAGTTTTGATGTTCCATTTGGCACAAACTTCTTCCGGACCCATTATTTCTACATCTCCTCCTTGGTAACCCGGTTTGTAGATTTTTATTTTATCTGTTACCAGCTGACCATAATCTTTATCTGGCGTTACCATAAACACATCATAACCCGCAGCTGCGGCCTGCCTGCTTAGTGTGCCAATAATATCATCTGCTTCATGCCCGTCAGACTCAATAACAGGTATACTGAATCCTTCGATAATTTTTTTGATATCAGGAATAGCAGCTATCAGATCTTCAGGCGCGTCCTGCCGGTTTGCTTTATAATCGGCAAAATCGGTATGGCGTACCGTTGGTGCATGTGTATCAAAGCAAACTGCCATGTGTGATGGCTTTTGATTATTGATGAGTTCAACAAGTGTATTTGTAAAACCAAACTGCGCATTGGTATTATATCCTTTTGAAGTGATGCGCGGATTACGCAACAAGGCATAATATGCCCGGAAGATCAACGCCATTGCATCTAATAAAAATAGTTTCTTGCCCATTTAGCTAAGGTAGGGATTTGAAGCAGAAAAGAGGTAATTGAGTCAGGGATTTCGCTTTTAGGAAAATGTTATATACCTCAATACACTAGTCACTTAGTTAAGTAACAAAAGAAACTTTATAAAGGGAATTGAGATTGCTTTGCCGCGCAACAGTTTGAGGTCCCAGGTTTACTCATGCGGCGCGCAATGACGGGCTGGAGGTTGAATAGCTATACACTTTGATTCAGTGCTGACGACAAAATACAAACACTCTCGCCGTCTTTGCGAGTCCGCCGGCATGAAGATTTGAATTGAAGACATCTTGCGGCGGGCGAAGCAATCTGCTGTAGCTTCCGCAAATTGAGATTGCCTTAGGTTTTTTAAAAGCGAAATCCCCGGGAACTGAATCACATAATGTAAATAACCCATAAAGCATCCATAGTGTGCAGGTGTGTTTAAAAAATGAGGGGTTAGCGAACTAACCCCTCTTGCCATTGCTGATGATTACTATATGAGCCCCAAAACTTATTTTGTACAATCAATTATATAATTGCCCGATCCAAGTTGTAATTTTATTTTTCCAATATCAACGCCATTGCCTGGCCGTATTTGATCGTTGCCGGGAGGCTTGCCATTGAGCTGTATACTTTGAATATTATCACAAGGAATATATACGGTAGCTTCGGTATTAGGAGGTATAGAAAATTTCCAGTTGAATTTGTTATTATCAGTGATTTTCCATTCGCTTTTAATAATACCATACAACGATTTAAATGAACCTTTCACAGCAGTTAGATCACCTACAGGTTCTGGCTTAAGAATAATATGCTTAAAGCCAGGCTGAGCAACATCGTAGTTAATGCCGGCTAATGTTTGATAACACCATGCTTCAAAATTGCCAGATAAGATTTTTTGACTTTCTCCGTTCATGCCGGGCCCGGTAGTATCTGAATTCCACAACTCCCAACTGGTAGTAGCACCTTTTGATATCATATAGCCCCAACTGGGTAAATCAGTTCGTGTGGCTATAGTATACGCTACTTCAGGATGCCCGATATTTGTAAGCACCTGCATCTGCCATTGCATACCTATTAACCCTACAGAAGTATGACCATGCCTTGTAACCATAATATCTTTCACAAGATTATCCACAACATTGTTATACTGTTCTTTAGGAACCAGCCCGAAAGCTAACGGCAATACGTATGCGCATTGCGATCCGCTTTCATATACACCGGTTTCTTTATGCAGAAAGCGGTTATTGAAACCTACAGCTATTTTATCTGCCAGTTCTTTAAGAGTTTGCTCATCATTTTGGTATCCCAATATTTTTGCTGCACGTTCTACTATTCTGCAATTGTTATATAAATAGGCTGTACCCAGCAATCCTTTGGGAGTTTCTTGCCCTGATCCACCCATGTTCAACGCATTTACCCAATCGCCGTAATCACATTTATCTGTAGTATAATCAGGTTTCAGATATGCTTTTGCAGTAAACTCCACAAACCGTTTCATCATGTTATAATTGCTTTGTAGTATCCTTATGTCGCCGTAAAAACTATACATCCAATCTGGTATGATAGTGGCAACGCTGGGCCATAAAATCCCTTTACTGTTAAATGTCCAGTAGGGCGGCAATATTTCCTGCAAACTGCCATCTTCTCCCTGGTGTGCGCGGTAATTATGTAAAAAGTGATCATAAAAATTTTTTACATTGTAAGCCCAGCCTTCGCTTTCCGAAGTTTTGGAAGGATGCCCGCTCCAGGGCATTCTTTCATCGCGGTCTGGTTCCATCGGAAGACTCCTGTTTTGCATTCTTGTGCCCCATCTTGCATTGAGATATACCCTGTTAAGCAATTCGTTGGAAGAATGAAAAGAACCTGTTTGTTCAAAATCAGTATGTGTTACCAGCCCTTCAAAATTTTCTTTTGTGGGTGTGCCCGGAAACCCTTCTACCTGAACCCATCTTGTAGCATTTCCTTTAAAGCGCGGATGCCAGGTTTCAATTCCTCCGCCTTTAAGCGTATAAATATCCATATTCAGGGCGCTTCTGTCATTCTGGTATTTTAAAGTGCCATCCGGCAAAACATTAAAACTGGAATGCATTTTAACTGTGACGCCACGCGGGCCTGAAACTTTTATACGAACAGATCCATAAAAAGCCTGGCCGAAATCTACCATCCATATACCGGGTTTGGGTTGCAGCATTTTTTTAGGTTCTAAAACTTCGGTTATGCGTATGGGTTCTACCAGTTGACTTTCCATAACACCACCCGGCGTTTCCAAAATTTCCGCAGCTTTCCATTTGCTGTCATTAAAGCCGCTATTACACCATCCCGGCATTTCCATTCTTGCATCATATTCTTCACCATCATATTCATTATTAGCTCTTATAGGGCCATCTTTTGTCGCTTTCCACTGTTCATCTGTAATAATAGTTTCTTTGGTTCCATCGGTATATTGAATATGCAACTGCATTAATGCCCGTGGAAATCCATAATTGTGCATGGGTACCGGAACTTTTTTGCGGGGAGCGAAAAAACGACCGTTACCTAAAACTATACCCAATGCATTACCGCCGCTTTTTATTTGTTGTGTAAGATCGAAGCAGGAGTATAAAAGTCTTTTATTATAACCAGACAACGCAGGATTCATCAATTGGTCACTAACCAGTTTTCCATTCACATACATATCATAAAAACCCACGCCGCATATATATGCATAAGCCTTGCTTATTTTTTTATTTATTTTTTATTCTTTTCTCAGCACCCTGGCTGAAAGTCTTCTGTGTTCTGTTACCGTATCAGTAATTTCATCATCACCATTTAGCCCAATCCATTTAGCCTTCCATTCGTTTTGGGTAAGTAAGCCCATCGACCATTTGGCCGGTTTACTCCAGGAAGATGCATATTCATTACCATCACCGATTGTTGTCCATATTTTTACTTTCCAGTAGCAGGCTTGCTCCGAAGAAAGATTTTTGCCATCATATATGATATGAGTAGAATTGTTTGAAACAATTTTTTTTGAATCCCACAGGTCTCCGATATTTTTTTTCAATAATGCCGGAGAAGAAGCTACCAATACCTGGTAACCGGTTTGTTTAATATTTTTAAATGTTGTATCACTGGTGGTAATCAACCATCCTAAATGTGGCTGAATTCTGTCAATGCCCAGTGGGTTGTTTAAGTATTCGCAACGAAGTTCTATCGCGTAAGGAGAAAGGGATTTTGAATTGTCCTGCGAAAATAAAAACGCAGTGCCAAAGAATAAAATAAAAACGATTGTCAAAAAACACCTACTCATCGTTCAAAATTTTTTTAGTACCCACTGCTTATTATTTTAAAAGATACAGGAGATGCTATAAAGCATCTCCTGTATTAGTATACAATTTAATTAATACCCCGGGTTTTGCACGAGGTTCGTATTGATGAGCAGTTCCCTTGCAGGAATAGGATAAATAAACTTATCCTGGGTGATATTAAACGCTGCGGGTAATATCCAGCCGTATTGTGCTTTCAGTGCAACACCTTTTGCCGTGATTTTTTCTATCGCTTTGCCACTGCGCAGTAAATCGAGCCAACGATGATTTTCAAACGCCAGCTCATGTCGTGTTTCATCTGCTATATTATCTTTGGTAGCTGCTGCCAGTGCCGGCAGTCCCGCCCTGGCTCTTACCTGGTTCAGGTAAGGTAAAGCCTCACCGGCCTTTCCCTGGGCCTCTAAACTTTCTGCCAGTAACAATAACGCGCCTGAATACCGGAAAATCGGAAAATTATCCGGCGTATTAAATGAAACCGAGTATGGAGGATGAAAATATTTTTTGATCATATACCGGTAAATGGTTCCGGGAGCAGGGCTATAGCCTACAGCACTTTTTAATGCGGTAATCGTAAAATCTTCTACTCCGCTTATAGTGCCTTCTACTACTGCTACAGAAGCATCTAATCTCTTATCACCGCTTTCATAAGATGCTACCATTTCTTCTGTAGGTACATTCCAGCCACTCCAGATGCTCATTCGCCCTCCGTCAAAACCCATCAAAAAAGTAGTGTTTGTAGCTTTGGGCATAAACACCCATGCAAACTCACTTTGTTGCCCGCTCACTAAATCCGACATGTACTGAACATCAAATATTGACTCTTTATTGTTTTTGTTGGCTGGATCAAATACATCTGTATAATCTGCCAGCAAACCATAGTTCATACCAGTAATATCTTTTAATTCCTGCTCCGCTTTCGGGTAATCAGGATTGGGCTGGGTCATATACACATAAGCTGACAACATTTTTGCTGCTCCTTTGCTTATGCGACCGGACTGCGGAAAACTACTCACCACAGGAAGCAACGCGATCGCTGCCGTAATATCTGCTTTGATCTGTGTGTATATCTCATCTACCGTGTTCCTTGCTTTGAATGAGCTTTCCGCATCCTGTATCTGTTCAAGATGCAGCGGAACACCGCCATAATGGGTTACCAGGTCAAAATAATAGAATGCCCTCAGGAACAGGGATTCTCCTGTTAGCGTGTCTTTTGCTCCCTGGGACAAAAAACTGTTATCCTTAAGCTGATTAAGAATAGTATTTACCTGGGAAATTCCTGAGTAATCGCTGGTCCACCTGCTGCCCGGAGAGTTAGACACTGCGCTGGATTGTGCATTATCTAAAAACTGCGGGTAGGCTTCTCTGTTGGGTTCCAAGCCCCTGTTGGCCTGGTAAATGGTAAAAAAGGTATTGTCCGACCTCATCTCATCTTCATAAATGGCTACCTTAACTACGGCACGTAATGGTACATAGGCTGCATTTAAGGCCTGCATGAACTGGTTCTTATCTGTAAAAAAAGACGCAGAGCTAAGCGAGGTAGGCGGTGTAAGGTTCAAAAAATCCTTGTTGCATGCAAAAAGCATAACCGCTGATATCAGTAATAATAGTTTATTCTTCATATAATGAATATTTTAAGTGCAGGTTTAAAAACTAACATTTAAACCTAATGTATATACCTTGGCAATGGGGAATGCTGTGAAATCCCTACCCAGTCTTAAGCCATCCAACCCGTATAAGCCAATTTCCGGATTCATACCAGGATATTTTGTGAACATGAACGGATTTTGGGTGGTAAAATAAACTCTTATGTTTTTGATGGTTTTGGTGTCAGAGATCGGAACCTGGTATCCCAATGTAATATTTTTTACAGCCAGGTATGTGCCACTGAATACCTGTCGTGTAGTGAAATTCCTGAAATCAGCCGTTGTACCTGCTCTTGTTCTGGGATAAATACCATCGCCGGGATCTTCTTCTGACCTCCACCTGTTTACTACTCCTTTTCTTACATTAAATACCCCGTCAAGGTTTTCTGTTGACTGATATGCATCGTCGGCGACATCATTCCCTACAGATCCGGCAATTACAATACTTAAATCGAAGTTTTTATATTCGAGATTATTGGTCATGCCAAACAGCCAGTCCGGGTTAGGATTACCGATCCAGGTTCTGTCATTTGCATCTATTTTCCCATCGGGTTTTCCATCTGCGCCGCCTAAGTCTGCAAATCTTGCTGTTCCTACCATTGAGGTGGCATCATGCGGCTGGGTTTCCCATTCCTGCTGCGTCATATACACACCGGTATTGATGTAACCATAAAACATTCCTATAGGCATTCCTACTGCCGTTCTGTTATCATCCCAATATTCTGAATAGCCGCCAATAGGGGCATTGTTGGTTCCTAATTTCTTTACCTTGTTTCGGGGAATGGCTATATTAAAGTTGGTGCTCCAGGTAAGCGCACCGGTTAAATTCCTGGTATCCACAGAAAATTCATGACCCCAGAAATCAAACCGGCCTATATTGGAGGTAATGGTAGAAAAACCTGACTGCACAGGGATATCAATACCGTATAACAAGCCGTCTGTTTTCTTATAATAATAATCGTATGCAAATGATACCCTGTTATTTAATAATGATATGTCCAGCCCTATATCATAACCTGTTGTGGTTTCCCAGGTAAGGCTTGCATTACCAATACTGTTTAAAGCGCTGCCTGAAGCCAATACATTATTAAATACATAATTGTTTTGACCTACACCGGCGAGGTAAGTATAATAACCGATATTATTATTACCCACCTTGCCCCAGCTGCCTCTTAATTTTAAGAAGTTGATGGCGGGTACAGACTTCATAAAGTTTTCATCAGACACTATCCAACCTGCAGAAATTGAAGGGAAAGTACCATACCTGTTATTGGAACCAAACTTTGAAGAACCGTCTCTTCTCAGCGCTAATGATAATATGTATTTGCCATCGTAATTATAGTTTGCCCTACCGATATAAGATAATACAGAGTAGTCCCATGCTTCTACCGTGCCGACTCTTGTAGCGGCTACATTCAGCCATTCAATATAGTCCCCGGGAAATTGGGAACCGGTAACATAACTGCGTTCGTACGATACTTTTTGTGCTGTATATCCTACAAATGCTTCAATATTATGTTTCTGTGCCAACTGTTTCGTGTAGGTTAATGTGTTTTCCGTCATCCATGATATTGTATTCCTTGCATCGTAACTGGCTGATGCAGATGCAGCAGGCTGAGGGCCGCCAAGTATGGTGGATGGTCTGAAGGTTCTGTTGTTTAAACCAATCATATTAACATTGATGCTGCTTTTAAATTCAAGCCCGTCAAATATTTTATATGCACCATAAGCATTCCCTATCAGTGTAAGGGTTTTACTGGGGTTAACGGTTTGCATTAATACATTGTAATAGTTGGGTGTAGAGAACATGCCCGGAGGTGCAAAACCTATAGGATAGGTGCCGTCATCATTTTTGTATTTTAATGCAGGGTCGCTCAGGTAGGCTACCTGTATAATATTACGACCATTACCAAGATTTGGTGTGATATTATCTATTTGGTGGGTAACGCCCGCATTTAACCCAAAGGTTAATTTATCAGTAGCATAAAAAGTGTTGTTGCTTGATGCAGTGAATCTATCTGATTTCTGATTGATCATTACACCTTCCTGCTTATTATAGCTGACACCGACTACCGAGCGTACATATTTGCTTCCGGAGGAAAGTGATAAACTATAATTCTGCATCAATGCTTTTCTCAATAATACATCAAACCAGTCTGTTCCTTCAGCGGGATCAATTTGTTCCGGGTTTTGATATTGTGCAGGAACGCCTCCTGTATAACCTTCATACTTTGCAGCATCTTCATAATACTCCTTCTTGAATTGTGCAAATTCCCGCGCATCCATCAGGTCAGGTCTGCCTCGTTTTGAAACGGTTTGCAATCCAAGATAACTGGTAAACTGTATACTGCGCTGCCCCGCTTTTGCCTGCTTTGTGGTAATGAGCAATACACCGTTAGCCGCTCTTGAACCATATAGCGATGATGCCGCAGCATCTTTTAATACGCTCACAGATTCTATCATATCCGGATCGATAGTATTCAACCCGCTTTCAATAGGAAACCCGTCTACTACTATCAACGGGCTGTTCCCTGCATTGATTGAAGCAGCACCACGTATACGTATTGCCATATTTGCCCCGGGCTGACCTGTATTCTGATTGATCTGAACGCCTGCTAACCGGCCCTGTAGTTTTTGACCGACATTCGTAACAGGTATATCTTTTAATTCTTTACCGTTAATATTCGCTATTGCTCCCGTGATCTCACGCTTTTTCTGCGTACCATAACTTACTACCACTACCTCACTCAAATT